>ERZ772960.485-NODE-485-length-36041-cov-6.027483_pt1 | contig 36041 bp, 32 predicted proteins | sample MGYA00580678_ERZ772960 | MGnify/ENA primary metagenome ERZ772960 (study PRJEB29015, sample SAMEA2737930) | human oral metagenome | biome: human oral; feature: human-associated habitat; material: dental | place: China | collected 2059 ... | reverse complement strand
TAGAGGCAGGCTTTCGTAAGCCTAACGCTCGAAACGGCACGCAACCGGAACCTCGCCGTAAACATAATTTTATTTGCTTTCCAAACTTGCTATTCAGTTAGTGAGTGAAAGGATATTTTTTTATCCGATATTTCGTACACCGACGGCAGCCGAAAGCTCTTTTGCGTTATCGACGATTTTTTGCGCCCCGTGTTCGGCAAGGAATTCGCTTCCTTTAAAACCCCACGAAACGCTGATGCACGGGATGCCCGCGTTTTTTGCAGTTTCTATATCGACTTCGGAATCTCCGACATACACGCAGTCTTTTTTTTCAGCTCCGATTTTTTTAATAATTTCAAACACCGAATCGGGTGCGGGCTTCGTTTTGATACCGTCTCTCGTTCCGAGGGCGGCATCGAAAAGGCGCGGAAAATACGTTTCGGCGAGAATCTTCACGGCTTCATCCGGCTTATTCGAAACGACGGCGGTTTTTATGCCGGACGCACGGAGAGACGCAAGCAGTTCGGGAATGCCGTCGTAGGGTTTTGTCGCATCGGCGCAGTGAGCTTTATAACGGGCGTTAAAATCTTCGAATACTTTATCGAAAAGGGCATCCGCCGTACCTTCGGGCACTGCGCGCCGAATCAATTTTACCGCACCGTTTCCGACAAAGCGCCTCACTTCTTCGCGCGTCCGCTTCGGAAAACCGTTCGCTTCGAGAGCGTAGTTTACGCTTGATGCCAAATCGTCGAGCGTGTCGAGGATCGTGCCGTCCATATCGAAGATAACCGCTTTATAATGCAATCCGCTCATCGCTTTACGCCCCTTATCGCCGTGTTTCGAAGTATACCCGCCGCATCCCGCAGCCGAATCACTGTACGACGATATTGACGAGTTTATCCGGCACGACAATCATTTTAACAATTTTTTTGCCTTCGATGTGCTTTGCAGCGCTTTCCTCCGCAAGCGCCGTCTTTTCAAGTTCGTCTTTCGGCGTACCGCTCGCCGCTTGAAAGGTTGCGCGGAGTTTTCCGTTTACCATAACGGCTATCGTTTTCGTATCGTCGGCAGAATATTTTTCGTCGATCGCGGGCCACGTTTCGTATGCGACCGTCTCATCGTGACCGAGTTTTTGCCACAGCTCTTCGCCCAAATGCGGCGCGTAGCACGAAAGCATTTTGACAAAGCCTTCCCACATGACTTTCGGCACGACGGAAAGCTTGGACACTTCGTTGATAAAAATCATCATCTGACTGATCGCCGTATTGAACGAAAGGTTTGCCGTATCGTCGCTCACTTTTTTTACCGTCTGCGCATAGGTTTTCCGCGCGGACGCAAGAGCAGCGTCGTCGAGTGTGCCGAAGATATCGATATCGCCGATTTCCTTTTCGCTCACGTTCCACACTTTTTCGAGAAAGCGGTTTATGCCGACGATGCCCTGCGTATTCCACGGCTTCGACATCGTCAGCGGTCCCATAAACATTTCGTACATGCGTACGCTGTCCGCGCCGTAGAGCTGTATCTCTTCGTCGGGATTTACGACGTTTTTCAGCGACTTGCTCATCTTTGCGACGACGCGTTCGAGTTTTTCACCCGTCGCTTTTTCGATATAGACGCCGTCTTTTTCTTCGACCATGTCGGTCGGCACGAGGGTTTTATTTTTGCGCTCGTATGCAAACGACGTGATCATCCCCTGATTGACCAGGCGGCGGAAGGGTTCTTTCGTAGACACGGCTCCGATATCGTAGAGGACTTTGTGCCAAAAGCGCGCGTACAAAAGGTGAAGCACCGCGTGCTCGGCGCCTCCGACATAGAGATCGACCGGCATCCAGTATTTTTCTTTTTCGGGAGCGCAAAAACGTTCGTCGTTGTGCGGGTCGAGATAGCGCAGATAATACCAGCAGCTTCCCGCCCACTGCGGCATCGTGTTCGTTTCGCGTTTCGCTTTTCCGCCGCACTTGGGACAAGTGCAGTTCACCCACTCATCGATCCCCGCAAGCGGACTTTCCCCCGTGCCCGTCGGCTGATAGGTTTTTACATCGGGCAGCACGAGGGGCAAATCCTTTTCGTCGACGGGAACGACGCCGCAGGCCGGGCAATGCACGAGCGGGATCGGCTCGCCCCAATAGCGCTGACGGCTGAAAATCCAATCGCGCAGTTTGTAATTTACCGCTTCTTTGCCGATGCCCTTTTCGGAAAGCCATGCTATCATGTCTTTGATCGTCTGTTTCGTAGCCGTTCCCGTAAAGGCACCGCTGTTGATCGAATACCCGTCCGCACTCGTGCACGCATCGGCGACGTTGAAGATTTCGGGATGCGCTTCGACAAGTTTTCGATATGCCGCCTCGTCTTTTGCGGCGTTCAATAAAATCGCCTGTCCCGCTTTTTCGTCTCCGCCGCCGAGGGAAGCGACTTCTTCTTTCGACGCGACGACTTTTACGATCGGCAAATCGAATTTTTTCGCAAAGTCCCAGTCGCGCTCGTCGTGCGCGGGAACGGCCATAATCGCACCGGTGCCGTACGAAATAAGTACGTAATCCGAAATCCAAATCGGAATCTCGCGTCCGTTTACCGGGTCTATCGCATAGCTTCCGGTAAACACACCCGTTTTATCTTTTGCCAAATCGGTGCGCTCGAGGTCGGATTTTTTTGCGGCGCTTTCGACGTATGCGGCGACGGCTTCTTTTTGCTCGTCGGTCGTAAGCCTTGAAACGAGCGGGTGTTCGGGCGCGATAACCATGTACGTCGCTCCGAAAAGCGTGTCAGCCCGCGTCGTGTAAACCGTGAGCTTATCTCCGCCCGCTTTGCCGTCTTTGCCTCTGACGGCGAAATCGACTTCTCCTCCCGTCGATCGTCCGATCCAGTTTTCCTGCATGAGCTTGACGCTTTCAGGCCAATCGAGTTCGTTCAAATCTTCAAGCAATCTGTCGGCATACGCGGTGATCTTTAAAACCCACTGGCGGATCGTTTTGCGCGTAACGGGAGAACCGCAGCGTTCGCATTTTCCTTCTTTGACTTCTTCGTTTGCGAGCCCCGTCTTGCAGCTCGGACACCAGTTTATCGGAGAATCCGTTTCATAAGCGAGACCGCGCTTGTACAGCTGTAAAAAAATCCACTGCGTCCATTTATAATAACTTTCTTTGCACGTGATGACGCACCTGTCCCAATCGTAGGAAAAACCGAGCGCTTTGATCTGCTGCGTAAAGTGTTCGATGTTCGCCATCGTTGAAGCCGCCGGATGCGTGCCCGTTTTAATCGCATAGTTTTCGGCGGGCAAACCGAATGCGTCGTAGCCCATCGGATGCAAAACATTGTATCCGTTCATGCGGAGATAGCGGCAGTAGATATCGGTCGCCGTATAGCCTTCCGGGTGTCCGACGTGCAAGCCCGCGCCGCTCGGATACGGAAACATATCGAGAACGTAGCGCCGCTTTTCTTTCGGTACCGATTCGTCTTCCGTCGTTTTGAACGTTTTATTTTTTTCCCAATATTTTTGCCACTTCGGTTCAATCGATTCAAAAGGATATTTTGACATAGGTACTCCAATCGTTTATGCGCACTGTAAGCTTTTCAGCTCACATCGGCGCATTTTATTTATTTTTGAAAATTAAAAAAAGACGCGCAAGGCGGAAATACCCGTAAGCCGCGCGAGCGATTTTAATCGGCGTTTTCATTATACTTGCACGAAAAGACAGTGGCAAGACGGCACAGGCGCGAATTAAAATTTTACGCTTCGTATGCATGCAGCTGCTCCGTCATAAGCGGGATGAGCTGCTTTTTGCGAGACACGACGTCTTTCAAATAATATACGTTTTCTTCGAGACGCGGAAAAGTCACAAGCGGTATAAATTTTTCGTCTCCGACCAAAAACAGCAAACTCGACAGCTGCGTAATATCCGTGACGAGAAGAGCGGAAAAAAGCAATTTCCGCGAACGCTGTTCGATTTCGAGTTCTTCGATAAATTCTTTTTTGCGGTCGAGAATCTCTTTCGTATCGTCCACTTCGATTTGGCTCACCGTATAATTCACTTTGTCCTGCACATACTCTTTCATGTCCTGCGTAACGAGGTCGTGCGCGCTCCGTCCCTTGATGCGGCTTCCCGCTGCGATCACGTCTTTGCCGAGCTGCTTACTATCGAGACCGGTGATATCCGAAAGATAGCTTGCCGTTTCCCGATCTTCGTCCGTCGTCGTAGTGGACTGTAATATGAGCGTATCCGAGAGGATGCCGCACAACAAAATGCTTGCGATTTCGCGAGGAATCGGCACTTTGTATTCGCGGTAGAGATTCGTTATCAAGGTCGATGTCGAACCGACCGGCTTTGAAATAAACATAATCGGATAATCCGTAGAAAGAGTTCCGAGCCGGTGATGATCGATCACTTCCCGTATGCGGTAATGAGCGATACCGTCGACCGCTTGAGAAGCTTCGTTGTGATCAACCAATATCAATTCGATACCGGGCTCCTGCAAGAGGTCGTGCTCGGAAATGAGACCGACGAGTTTTTTATCGTCGTCGATAACCGGAAGACAGCGGCACGGAGATTCCTGAATGAGCGGCCGTATTTTCGCAACGGTATCTTCCGGATGCACGGGCGGAACGTCGGCGTCGGCCATAACCGAAACGGGAGCCGCATAGGGAATAAGCATCGCCGTCGGAGACGTCGCATAGGGACTGATAATAACCGACACTCCCCTTTTTTCGGCTCTTTCACGCAGTTCTTTTTTCAGCGGCTTTCCGAGCGTAATGATAAGGAGCTTGACGCCCGCGTCGATCGCCGCGCTCTGTATGTCTTCCCTGTCGCCGGTAATGACGACGGCATTTTCGCTGTTGTGTTCGGAAAGCGTATCCGAAAAAGTTTCAAGCGACGCAGCGCCGACGAGTACCGACGCTTTGAACACGTCGTTTTCGTTTTTGACGATAACCGGCTGCGCGTGTATCGTGTGCGCGATGAGCGCAATGCTCGTCGGCAAAACGGTTTTATATTCGGGATCCAAAACGGAAAGCACGTTTTGCGCAAATATATTGTAATGGAGCATTGCCATATACGCGCCCTTTTCGTCGACGACCGGCAGCACGCGGCTTTCGAGCCTGTCCATAACGCTGATGGCATCCCACACCGATTCGTCTTCTCCGACCGCATCGCACAAACCGCTCATAAAATACGCGACTTTCGGAACGACGTTGGGGATATATTTCGGATAGGGTACTTTAAAACGGTTGAATACGTATTCCGTCTGCGGAGAAAAATGCCCCGCACGGCACGCGATATAATTCTTTTTGCCGAGCAGCTGCTTTAAGCGCGCGTACGCGGCAGCCGCAACGGCGCAATCCGTGTCGGGATTTTTATGCCCGATAATATAAACGGTCTTTTCGTTCATAACAATATTTTCGTACAAAACTCAGCCTTTGTCAAACCGCATGTCGCGCGCACTAATGCGGCGTTTTTAAAGGAAGGCAACCGCATTCGATCGGCACGAGTACGCGTCGCAAGCGAGAAATGCGCCGCTCGAGTGCAAAAGCCGGCAACCGCATTCGATCGATTCTCAAACAATGCACTCAAAAAAAACACCGATCGGAAACGGATCTCCGACCGGCGGTAAATTTGCCAAAAAAAGTAAACGGCTTTTACGGCTGCTCGTTTTCAATACGATGCGGACTTTACCGATACAGTCTCGGGATCGGCCTTGCGATTAATACGGTGCGGTTGTAACCTTTAACTCGTGCCCCGAACCTTTAAGCATCACGTAAACATCCATCGATTTTGAGCCGGCTTCTTTTTCAATCCGGACACTTTTAATCAAAATATCTTTGTCTTGGATAGTTTTTGAAATCCATGAATTACCATACCCCAAATGAGACCTGAAATCGACACCGGAGCCGTTTACGCTCAAAAGAAAAGGCATCTTTGGTGATGTAAAAGGATTAAAGTCTCTGCACGCTCCATCGTCATCTACAGCAAATAAAAGTGTATTATTAAACTTACTATTAAAAACCTTTTTTTCCCATTTCTCTTTGAGAGCGTCAGTCAACGTACCGGCTTCCATTTTTTTTATCAGATTAAAGGAAAGATGCGCTTGTGTCGCAAGAGCCGCATCATCGGGAATACTTGCAAAGCCGGACTTTGTTACCGTTTTGAATGCCGTAATGCCGCTTTGACCTGCAAGCTGTTCGTGCGTTGCAATACAAATATCCGCCGTAACCGTACCTGTGTAATCGTCGGCATCGACTCCTTTGTTTGCGGGATTATGAACACCATACGTAATATCAAGTGCACAATATTCATCCGCATCTTTCACACGATAAAGGTCGGTATATTTTTGAATCGCTGCTTTAAAGCTGTCAGAAAAAAGCTCTGCAGGGGTCAACTCTAAGAATTTCGCACCGGCATAGAGAGCGGAAGCAAACTCGTTTGCGGAAACTTTTATGGCGTCATCGTCGACTGTTTTATTCAAAACATATTTAAACACATCCTTTTCGGTAAAATAGCTTTTTGTCAGCGACGACTTCAAACGGACAAAATTCGTGTATTCCTTTGTCGTTACCGTATCCGATCCGCCTGAAACCTTTTTATGATTTTTCACCGTATACACAGGCTGGATTTTAATTTTATCCGTTCCTTCTTTTACAAGGGCAGCTTCCAGTTTATAATAGGCAAAATCGCCGAGTGTAACTGAAGTTCCGTTTTCAAAAGAAAAAGTAAGCGGCTCTTTAAAAAAGTCTGCAATAGCCGGATATGCTTCCGTAATGTATTTTTCGATTGAATAATTGTGTTCAATGCTCTCATCGAGCTTCAGCTGCCCCTTGCTGCCGGTGCTGTCTATAATCCGCGGCTGTGAATCATAGGGGTTGGTAAAGCCGCTGACAATCATTTCTTTTTCAAATTGTATTCCGTTTTTCGTACCCGTTACTTTTACGGTAAACGTTCCCGCTTCATCGTCATAGGCGGTAACGTTCTTTTCCGTAAACCCAATTGAAGAAAGAGCGGAATTTTCCGAAGCGATTTTTTCGGCTGCTTCAAAGGGGGATTGCTTACCCTTTGTTAAGCCGAACGCCTCAAACACATCGGCTTCGGTCAATTCATTCGGATTTTGCGGAACGACGGGATTTGTTCCCGAATTTTCAGGTTCACGGCAGCCCGCCGCAAACAGCAAAAAAAGCATCACCGGTACGGCGATAGGTTTCGACGGTTCTTTTATCATAAAATCTCCTCGTTGTATTTTTGCATATAGTATTTTGTTATAATTACAGTATAGTAAAAAACATAGAAAAAAACAACGTTTTTGCAAAAACCGACGTTTCGGTTGCCGTCCGTCCTTTTTCGTGTTAAAATCGCCGCTATGAATACACTTTCAAATAAAATCGTACCGGAAAATCTTTCCGGCGAATTTAATAAAATCTACGGCAGCGGAAAAAATCCAGTGCGCATCTTTGCTTCTCCCGCGCGCATCAATATCATCGGAGAACACATCGACTATAACGGCGGAAAAGTGTTTCCCGCAGCGATCGACCGCCTCCTCTACGTAACGATCAGAAAACGGGACGATTCGCGCATCAGCTACCGCGACTTGAAATTTCCCGGTGCCTACGGCTTTGATATACGCGACGAGTTCGCATACAAAAAAGAAAACGGCTACGCAAATTACTTAAACGGCATCGTGACGATTTTAAAACGAAGAGGCTGCGTCTTTTCGGGCGGCTTCGACGCGCTCATCGGAAGCGACATTCCCCCCGCAGGCGGCATTTCATCGTCGTCCGCCCTCGAATGCGCCTTCGCGTTCGCGCTTTCGGAAGTTTTCGGATTCGGCATTTCACGAAAAGATATCGCCCTTATCGGACAGCAAAGCGAACACGAATTCATGAACGTCAACTGCGGCATCATGGATCAATTCATCATCGCGACGGCGAAAAAAAATACGGCGGAACTGCTCGACTGCGCGATGCTCGACTTCGAATACGTGCCGCTTGCGCTCGACGGCTGCCGATTCGTCGTCATGAACACGCAGAAAAAGCGGCAGCTTGCCGATTCGAAGTACAACGAACGGAGAGCCGAGTGCGCCCGTGCTCTTGCAATATTACAAGAGGCAAAAATTCCGCTTCACACCGCAGGAAAGTATACGAACACGGAGGACATTCCCGACCTGTGCGCTTTGACGCCGAATCAGCTCGACGAGTGTAAAAGTATTTTTACCGACGAAACGATTTTCCGCCGCGCGCGCCACTGCGTCACCGAAAACGCACGCGTCGCAAAAGCCGCCGCCGCTCTCAAAGAAGGAAACCTTTCAGCGCTCGGAACATTATTAAAAGAATCGCACGCATCGCTCAGAGACGATTACGAAGTGACCGGCATCGAACTCGATACGCTCGCAGACGCCGCAAATGCCGAGCGCTCGTGCATCGGAGCCAGAATGACGGGAGCGGGCTTCGGAGGCTGCGCGATCGCGCTCGTAAAAAACGACGGCACGGAAGAATTTATCGAGCGCGTGCAGCGCGCGTATGTAAAAGCGATCGGCTATGAAGCGGCCTTTTTTATATGCGAGAGCGCGGACGGCGTACGAGAGATCGAAACGGCGCGGCGCTAACGCTGCCGAATCGGCGCAATGCGGCAGCAAAGTACGGCATAGACTATACGGCGACGAATCGGATTTGCAAAACGCTTCAGTATTCGTCAAACGGCCGGTCCAATTTTACAAATGCACGGGAACGCTTGCTTTCATATATCGCCGTAACGATCCGCACGGCGCAAAGCGCGTCTTCGCCCGAAATGAACGGCTTTCGATCGCGGATAATCGCATCCGCAAAATCGCAAAACTGTTTTGCATGACCTTCCGAAAGAATCGCTTTAGGATCCGACGTACCCCCTGCCGAATCGCTTTTTTTCCCGAAGCGCTCGCGGATTTCCTCATCTTCTTTCCGCTCGTCTTTGAATTGCCACACTTTCAGCATATCTTCTTCGATAACGGCACTTCCCTCCGTTCCCGTTATTTCTATTTTTTTTAATGCCCCCGGATACGATCCCGTCGTTCCTTCTATAACGCCGAGAGCGCCGTTCGCAAATTTCAACACCGCAGCTCCCGTATCTTCGACTGCAATGCGTTTATGTGCAAGCGTTTCCGTAAAAGCGCCTATTTCCGTTACCGGTCCCATAAACCACTGCAAAAGATCGACGGCATGAATACTCTGATTCATGAGAGCACCGCCCCCGTCGATTTCCCAGGTACCGCGCCACGCACCGGAATCATAATACGCTTGACTGCGAAACCATTTCACATATGCGCTGCCCAAGACAGGCGTTCCGAAACGCCCTTCGTCGATCGCTTTTTTTACGAGACGCGGCGCATCATAAAAGCGCGATTGAAAAATTCCCGAAAGCTTTACGCCTTTTGCATTTGCCGCATCGATAATTTTCCTGCAGCGTTCGACGGTAATCTCAAGCGGTTTTTCGACAATAATATGTTTTCCCTTTTCTATCGCACCGAGCGCCGCTTCCAAATGGCAGCCCGACGGCGTCGCAACGGAGACAGCCTGAATACCGGATGAATTGAAAAAACTTTCCGAGTCGGTGTACGGCTCGAGCACATAGTTTTGAGCGAACCGATCCGCTTTATCCGGAGAAGGACTGTAACAGGCTGTGAGTTCGCAGTTCGGACATTGCGCCAGCGCTGCGGCATGAACGTCGGCAATGGAACCCAATCCGATTATACCGAATTTGACTTTTTCCATAAGGCTATCATAACAAAGCGGGAGAGGATGTCAATACGACACGATAGGGTCGGACAAAGGGCTGTCTCAAAAGCCGATTACTTTTTCGACAGCCCGTCGAGTTTGCTAAAACCCGCAATTGAACTTATACGTTTTTACGGATGCAGAGCCAGCCATTCTGCCCACTGCTCTTCGCCGAGGTCTAAAGTGGTTATACTGTCGACATAGATATTTTCAGGTTTGCTTAAATAATAATTGTACATATATGCTCTGTTTTTCTCCGGTTCATCATAGATGTTGCCACGGTATTGAACGCCGTACGGATAAAGAGCCGGTTCAGTTAAGTTGGATTCCGCAATATAGAGGCAAATGATATTATTATCTTCGTCATAAGCCGCGCCCCAGCATGTTACGGCATGTTGATATAGTCTGCCTTTGGAACCCTTCCAGAACAAACCTATCGCCCGTCCCTTATCAAACGCTTCATTCATAATCCGTTCAAATTCTTTTTTTGTTTCACATCGTTCAGTATTGATAGGTCTTGTATCAAATGTGAAAACATCATTGAACAGCCCGGGATAGATTGAACCTAAAGTTTTTTGACCGTTTCTTTCATATAGATACCACGTCAGTCCGTCTTCTATATAACCGCCGTACGACTTGTTATGAGTGTATGCTCGAAAGATATTGGCTATATAGCTTTTTTTGCCTTCCTGCTCATCCGTTAACCCTCTGATATAATCATGCTTATACAAAGGCCGTTTCCACGGTTCAATGGCGGCTTTTTGTTTATACGTATCAATATACGCTTTATTTTGTTCAAACCACCAGTGCAGCATATTGGCAGCCGTTTTAGCCCAGCATTGGCTAAGATCTTTTCCTTGAATCTCCCGGCCGTTTATACCGTTTATCTTAAAATAATCATTTGGAAATTGCCCTTGTACATACAGTTTGTCTAATTTCCGTGCATTGTAAAAGTTCGTATCGGCAGTTTCATTCCATTTGAACACATACGGCTGCTCGTAATAATCACCTGTGGGGGTACTGTTATAAATTATCGGCATCTTTTCTTTTTGACCGGCGGTAGGCGCGTCGATGCCTTTAACCCATCTGTAATACACAACGGGATTTTCATTCTTTTTTTGAATAATGTTTACGGTCAAATCCTTTTTGTCGTCCGCATTTTTAATATAGGCTTTTGCCGTTTTATCCCAAAACTTTATATATGCGCGCCTGTCCCATACGGTTTTATTTTCCGTACAGGTAAATGAAATTATGTCCTTATTGGAATCGATTCGCGAAGCGATTGTCGGAGCTCCCGTAATCCACGGAAGCTTATCCTCATTCGACGTAAAACGCGGTTCATAATCCAATTTGCCGTCTATCGTTTGCACTTCGAACGTATATGTTCCTGCAGCGCTTTCTCTCATAACGGCTTGTTTTGATTCGTATTTGATTTGCGGTTTCTTTTTAATTTCAATTGTAACCGTCTTTGTAATCTCAGGATTACTTTGGGACTTTACGGTTATGGTTACGGTTCCTTCCGATCGAGCAGTTACCGTACCATCGTAAGCAACATCTGCTTTATTATTATCTACGATGTAGGCAAGTTCTTTATTCGTTGCTTCATCAGGTTGTGCTTTTGCTTTGATACTATAGGTCTCGCCGATAAATAAAGAGGTAGGCGGCGTTTCTTCAAATTTGATCTCTGCAACAGGTACCGGAGCTGGCGTAACGGTAACGTTTATTGTCTTTTTTATATTATTCGCAGCTTTTACCGTAATTACCGCACTGCCCGTATCGTGCGCCGTAATCACACCTTCGACATCTACCGAAGCGGTTTCTGCAGCGTTTGACGAAAAAGACAGACTTTTGTCCGACGCATATTCCGGCAAAACTTTCGCCTGCAGGCGGTACGTATCGCCTTTGACAATGGAAAAAGCATTGCCTGCGGAAGTGATGTGAATGTCCGTAACCGCCGTATCCGTATCGGTCTTCGACAAATCATTCGCACAAGATAAAAACAGCAAAGCAGCGATCGCCGCAAACAAAATCGTTTTATTTTTGTTTTTAAATAAATATTTTATATCGTGTATCATACTGTACAGTATACAGTTTTTTTTATTTCTTTTCAAGTAATAAATCAAATAAATTTAATAACTCCAATATATCAATATCAAAATTACACCATACATCCGAATAGGAAATATAAGTATATTGTACTCTATCCTTTGTGGGAATAAAATTAAAATATTTGAAAACTTCCATAAAAAAAGGATTACCGGAAACCCGATAATCCTGCAATGCGGAGAACCTGACTTGAACAGGCACGGCTCGCGCCACTAGCACCTCAAGCTAGCGTGTCTACCAATTCCACCATCCCCGCGTGTGAACGAAAGCATATCACAAGGCACAAAGCGTGTCAAGTATGCGACGCGACAGTATCGAGGATCAAGCGCTCTATTGACACGATCGCGCAGGTCATTTACAGTAAACGAGGTTTGAGAGCAGTCAGCAGTAAGGAGTTAGTATGTCCGCCGAAGAATTATTTTCGTATGACGACGAATACGATGATGACGATTTTGATGCCGACGACGATTTCGGCAGCGACAACGGAGACGACGAACTCGACGAGTTCGACGAAGACGCCGATTTTTTCGAAGACGATCCACTTGAAGAAGAAGACGATATAGACGAACCCTATGACGACTACGAAGAAGAAGACGGGTACGGTGCCGTACGTGAAGATGAACTGTCGGAAGACGACGACTTCGACGATGTCGATGACGACTCCTATTGATATCGCTCTTTAAAACCCGATCGGCACGCTTTTATTTTTTGAAACCTTTTAAGCATCTCGGCTTTCAGCCCCGATTTTGTTAATTATCAGATCGAATGTCGGCGCACGAAACAGCCGGGACTTATTAATATCGATTTCAGGGCGACTTTTTGCGGCAAACCGCAAAAACCGGGCTTTCCGAGGTTCCGCCGTCCGGCTCCATTCCTTCGGAACGGCTCCGCCGCCTCTCCAATCCCTGTCGCACGCAAAGCCTTTTTCTGCTCCGCATTTCCTCCGAAACTCGCAGCACTGCCGTGCGTTAATTATTAATTTCCACTCGGCAGCCGGCGTGCCACAGCTTTTCCAAATCGTAAAAACCCCTCGCGTCGCTCGACATCAAGTGCACGACGATATCTCCGAAATCGATCAGCTGCCAGTCGTCGCCGTCGCTCTGTTTTCTGCGCGTACGGTAGAGTTCGAGTCCGTTTTCCTTTGCGTAATCGCATGCCTGTTTATATAAGCCTTCTTTGTGCGCCGGACTCGTAACCGTAACGATAACAAAATAATCCGTCCAACTGTTCAGTTCCGAGACATCGATGAGCGCGACGTCTTTCCCTTTGCCGTCTTCCATAAGCCGCGCGAGTTCTTTCGCTTTTTGTTCCGTCGTTTTCATACTGCAACCCTTATGTCAATTCGCGGACGGGCGCACATAGCGGCCGTCGAAATCTTTTCCCAAAATAATCGTAAAGTCAACGCTCGCAACCGATTCGTTCACACTGTCGCTCCTAACTTCCTCTTCCTGAATATTCGTGCAGCGGATAAAATCGCCGACCATTTTCGCGATTTCCCTGTTGCCGATATGATCGATGATCACCGTCTTTTCGTAATCGTTTCTGTCGGCATTCTGCGTACTCAAAATATCGTAACTCGCGTTTTGAAACAAAATCGCCGTATTGTGCGCGAGTCCCTGCACCGTCGTGCCGTTTTGAATTTCGAGCACGTAGATACGGCTCGTCATCGTATTGCCGGTAGAGATGAGCATATTCGTCGACTGGGCGACCGCCTGCTTGATAAACTCGCCGCCGTTGAGCGGAAAAAGAAGCTGTTTACCGTCGACCGTGCTTACCCTTCCCGTCACGTTTTGCTTGATGATGTATTCCGTGTTCATTTCCGCAAGCAGCGACATATGCGTGATAAAATCTTTCGCATCGAGGTTCGACGAAAAGAGCGGCAAAAATTTATCGATATTTTTTTTCGCGAGTATCATCGCTTTGTTTTCGCCGAGCTGCGTAAAATAGGCGATCATGATATTTTGATAACGCTCGTATACGTCGACATCCGTCTCTTCGCTCAATCGATAACGGAGGTACGTCGAAACCTTATCGCCGTCAAGCGTTACCGCTCCGGACGGCAAAAGCCAGCGTTCTCCGTCAGGAGAAAGCGTGTCGACCGGCGCGGAAATAAAAACGCGCAAACCGCCCATCATATCGGTCAGCGTGATAAAATCGTCAAGCGTTACGATCGAATAAAAGGGTATCGACGTTCCGAGCAGATTTTCGATCTGCCGGAGATACGCGCCTATTCCCTTTTCCCGATAGATGACCGCAATACCGTCGGTGCGCCCCTGCGTACCTTCGACGCCTTCGAGCACGCGGTAGATACCGCCGACATTGTACGGAATATTGACGACGTCCGCTTTTTTCGAAACCGGATAATAGATGACAACTTCCGTCATAAGCGCATTTCCGCCGCCGTCATCGAGCACGTACAGCGTGCGGATCACTTGATCGTTTTCGAGGCTTTTGCCGACCGTATCGGTGCGGAGCAGCCGCGCGATAAAAACGGAAACGCCCGCGATGATGGCGAATATGAGAATCAAAAACAGTATGCCTTTTTGTTCGTCACGGATATGCATGTATCGTAACTCCTTAACAATTTAACGGCGATTCAACGAGCGCAAAAGTTTTTCAGATTCGGGCGCGACGGTGCATCCTTTTTTTTTCAAATAGGCGATCCCGTCGGCGAGCACTTTTTCTACAAGTTCGTCGAGCGAAAGGTGCTCGAGAGAAGCCAGATACGCTTTTGTCGCCTGCGGACGGCCGGGCTCGATTTTATCCGCCGCATAAACGACTTTCGAAAGAGCGCACATACCTTCTTCTCCGAACGTGTGCACGGCGACCGCCTGCAGTATGTCTTTATCGGTTACGCCGAAATCGCGGCGGAGCATGAGAGCTGCCGCGCGTCCGTGCAGCAGGGAAGGCTTTTTCGCTTCAAGTTCAGTGATCGCTTTTCCGTCCTCACGGGCGAGTGCCGCGATCTTTTCGTCACTCATGTCTTTGCACATATCGTGCGCGATGCCCGCAAGGTAGCCGCGCGAAGCGTCCAATCCGTATTTTTTACAAAGCCGGAAAGCGGTTTCGGCGACGCGCACCGAATGTTCGTAGCGCTCTTTTGTTAAAACCGCTTTCGCATAATCTTTGACGCGGTCGATGAGCGCGGAACTGCCGTTAAAATCTTCCGTATCCATAAAGCCTTTTCCGTATAATATATCGAAAAACGCTTTCGGGAACAAGGTAACGCCAGCTTTTTCCCGAACCGATGCGGGAACGGATTTCGGTCGAAGATAGCGTAAGCGGAGGATTGTCGAGAAGCCTGTGCGGGAACGGAAAAGACACGGACTCCACTCCTCCGTCAAATCCGCCGGTATAGTTTCCTACAGGCGTATTTTGAAATGCTTTGACGTCTTCTCCGCCCGCGCCCTTTTGTCTCCGCGCGATGACGATATCGGCAAGGGATGCGACGTCTGATGCGCGGTACCACTTTTCGAACTCGCGCGCGTTTTCCTTCCCGATGATGAGCGCGGGCTTTCCTTCGATCGAATCGCCGAATTTTTTAATAATATACTGCAGTGTATCGAAAGTGTACGAAACCCCGCCTCGCTCGATTTCGCACGCTTCGGCTGCAAAGTGCGGAGAATCTTTACAAAACGCTTTCACCATGCCGAGCCTGTCTTTCGCAGAAGCCGCGTCCGCAAAGCGTTTGTGCGGCGGGATAAAAGTCGGAACGAAGAGCACTTTATCGAAACCGAGCTCGCCCGCTGCGATTTCGGCAAGCATGGCGTGTCCGATATGCAGCGGATTGAACGCACCGCCGAGCAAAGCGATTTTCATAAACGCTCCGTCCCCGGATACTGCGTTTCCATACTTTCATCTACCGACCTCGTCGAAAGAAACGACGACTCATCATTTCCGCGCATATCGCCTCCTTCACAAGCAGCCGTATGCGCACCCGAAGCGGCATCGACCATATCGATGATCCCGATCTTCGCGCTCCGCATATTCATATTCGCGGTAACCGAAATCGCGATAACGGGAGTTTCCTTTTCCGCTTCGCGAATCGATTTAATAATTTTTTGCGCGTTTTCCGCAGCTCCTTCCACGTCGATTTTATTGCACAGCACCATCTTCGGCTTTGCAGCGAGCTCGGGCGAATACGAAGCGATCTCTTTTTTCAGCGCAGCGTAAGCGGTCATGCAGCTTTCGTCGGAACAGTCGATCATATAGATGAGGCAGGCCGTGCGCGAAATATGTTTTAAAAATTTAAATCCGAGCCCCGCGCCTTCGGACGCGCCTTCGATGATTCCCGGTATATCGGCAATGATGATATCGCGCTCTCCGTCGACGCGGAGCACTCCCAAATTGGGGATTTTCGTCGTAAACGGATAGGGCGCGATTTTCGGACGCGCGTTCGTAAACGCGTTTAAAAGCGACGACTTGCCGGCGTTCGGAAAACCGACGAGCCCCGCGTCGGCTATGATCGAAAGTTCGAGGCGGAGCTTCCTCACTTCTCCGGGAGTACCCGGATGCGCGTAACGCGGCGCCTGATTCGTCGACGACTTGAAATGAACGTTGCCCCAGCCGCCCTTACCGCCGGTTAAAAAAACGAAGCGCTCGTTTTCGTCTTCGTCGGTAAAATCGTGGATGAGTTCGTCCGTTTCGGCATCCCGTATCGTCGTGCCGGGCGGAACGGCGATAACGACATCTTCTCCGTCTTTGCCGTATTTGTTCCAGCCCGAACCGTCGCCGCCGTTTTTCGCTTTAAAGACGACTTGATTGCGGAGCTTTGCAAGCGTACGCATATTGCGCCTGACGCAAAACACGACATCTCCTCCCTTGCCGCCGTCGCCGCCGTTCGGCCCTCCTCGCGGAATATATTTTTCTCTGCGAAACGCGATGCAGCCGTTTCCGCCTTTTCCCGAGCGGACTTCGATTACCGCTTCATCTGCAAACTGTACCATACTATTCTCTTGTTCGGATTCAAAAGCCTCGACATTCGGGGCTAAACGAAAATACCCGGCGCAGGCTGTGCTGAACCGGGTATCGTCATAGTGTCAAACAAAATTTTACGCGTTTGCCGGAGTAACGGAAATATATTTTCTGTTCATCCGTTCGTGGTAGACGACTTTACCGTCAGCCGTCGCATACAGGCTGTCGTCGCCCGCACGCTTTACATTGCTGCCCGGAAAAAATTTCGTTCCGCGCTGTTTGACAAGTATGGAACCGGCCGTAACCGCTTCTCCGCCGTATCGCTTTACGCCTAAATTTTTCGGATTGGAATCGCGTCCGTTTTTGGCGCCGCTGCCGCCTCTCGATCTTCCCATAGTATACCTCGTTTAATCAGTTTGTATCTTCAATTCTACGTTGCGCGGATATTCCCGCACAAGGGAAGCGAGTCCCGCTTCCAAAAATCGTCCGGCATATACGAGCGCCGCCCGTGATTCCGCCGGTGCACTTTCCGCACTCACGTCGAAATCCAAGCTCCCCCGCTCCGAAGCATCCGCTCGGACGAAGACGCCTTCCGTTTCGGAAAGCGCCTGCATCGTCGTACGCAGCAAAACCGTAACGGCGCTGCAGACGATGTCACCACCTTTTTCGGCAAAATACGCGTGTCCCTGCGCCCTGCACGATGCGAGCGTTCCGTCTTTGCCGCAGGTGAGCAGCACGGAAATCATTACGCGACGGTAATATCCGTTACGGTAACTTTCGTATACGCCTGTCGGTGCCCGATAAGCCTGTGGTAATCCTTTTTGGCTTTATATTTGAACACGAGCACTTTTTTGTCGCGAAACGTTTCCCCGACTTCGATTTTCACTTTAGCGCCCGCAACGTACGGAGCGCCGACGCTGATTTTGTCGCCGTCGCTTACGAGCAAAACGGAATCGAGTTCGACGGTCGAACCCTTTTCTTCGCTCAATTTGTCGACCGTTAAAACGGTGCCTTTTTCCGCTTTATATTGTTTGCCCTTATATTCGATAAGTGCGTACATGGCAACACTCCTGATTATTAAAATAATGCGCGCAAAACAGCCGCACACAAAACGGGGATCATGCAACACCGTCTTACACTGCGCGTATCGGTTATTGTATCGGAAAAGGCGGGGCTTCGTCAAGCGTTTTGACGATTTTCAAAACCCGATATCCGACCTATAAAAAACGCCGCCCACGGATGTGAACGGCGCTCTTTGACCGATTTTCGGATCGTCGAAAACTACCAGCGGTAGTGTGCGAACGCTTTGTTCGCTTCGGCCATCTTATGCGTATCTTCTTTTTTCTTAAACGCCGTACCCGTGCTGTTGTACGCATCGAGCAGTTCGGCGGCGAGCGTTTCGGCCATGCCGTGTCCGTTTCTGTTGCGGGCGGCGGTGATGATCCAGCGCATTGCAAGCGCTTCTTTGCGCACGTCGCGGATTTCCACCGGAACCTGATAGGTCGCGCCTCCGACGCGGCGGGATTTTACTTCCACCATCGGCTTGACGTTTTCGAGCGCTTTCAAAAACACTTCGAGCGGGTCTTTATCGGTTTTTGCTTTTAAATTGTCCATCGCCGTGTACATGAGGCGCTTACACGTTTCTTTTTTGCCCTGCAGCATCATACGCGTGATGAATTTCGAAACGACTTTACTGTTGTATTTTACGTCCGGCATAACGGGACGATCGATCGATTTTTTATGTCTTCCCATCTTCTCATCCCCCGTTACGCTTTAGCGCGCTTCGCGCCGTATTTCGAGCGGCCGCGTTTGCGTCCGTCGACACCGAGCGTATCTTTCGTGCCGCGGATAATGTGATAACGCACGCCCGGCAAATCCTTTACACGTCCGCCGCGCACGAGCACGACCGAGTGTTCCTGCAAATTATGACCGATACCCGGAATATATGCAGTCACTTCCATACCGTTGCTGAGCCTCACACGCGCAATTTTCCGAAGCGCGGAATTCGGTTTTTTCGGCGTCATCGTCATAACACGAGTGCATACGCCGCGTTTTTGCGGACACGAATCGAGAGCGGGCGCTTTCGTTCTGTTTGCGCTCGACTTGCGTCCCTGATGAATCAACTGATTAATTGTAGGCATTGCCTATCTCCTATCGCAATAATTAATAATCATTAACAAAATCCCGGTCAGCACCCCGGAATATAATCCGCCGTTATCCTGAAAACGGGGGAATTATATGATACTTCATTCCCCCGTCTCTCGTCAATAGCTCAATCCGCTTCCGGCTCTTCCGCATCGAAAGCCGCATCTTCTTCCGTCATACGGAGCGCTTCCTGCTCTTTTTCGATACGGCGGCGTTCGAGGATTTCATCCATCTGGATATCCAAATCCCTGTCGCTTCCGTCGAAAAGCTTGATATGACGGTAATTTCTGATGCCCGTTCCTGCGGGAATCATGTGACCGATTGCGACGTTTTCTTTGATACCGTGCAGATAATCGGTCGAACCGGAAATTGCGGCGTTCGTGAGTACGCGTGTGGTTTCCTGGAACGATGCCGCCGAAATAAAGGAATCGACGCCGAGAGAGGCTTTCGTAATTCCCTGGAACATCGGGCGGCCCGTAGCCGGCTGTCCGCCTTCGTCTTTTACGCGCTTATTTTCCTCGTGGAATTTGTATTTGTCCACTTGCTGTCCGTAGATAAAGTGCGTATCGCCGACCGCTACGATTTCAACTTTGCGCAGCATCTGCCGCACGATAATACCGATGTGCTTGTCGTTGATATCGACACCCTGCGCACGGTACACCTGCTGGATTTCATCCATAAGATAATTCTGCAGCGCATTTTCACCGAGGATGGCGAGGATGTCGTGCGGACTCGGTGAACCGTCGCACAGCGGCTCTCCCGCTTCCACGCGGTCGCCGTCGCGCACGAGCATGCGCTTGTTCATCGGAACGGCGTGATCGTGCACTTTACCGAATTCGTCTTCGATCGTCACCATACGCTTGCCTTTGGTAATTCCCTTAAACTTGACAAGTCCCGAAATCTTCGCAAGCACGCACGGATTTTTCGGTTTGCGCGCTTCGAAGAGTTCGGAAACGCGCGGAAGACCGCCGGTGATATCGCTCGATTTTGCGGCGACTTTCGGCAATCTTGCGAGCGTAACGCCCGCGGCGATCTGCTTTTTGTCGTCGACGTTCAAAACGGCGCCCGCCGGCAGATAATAGCTTCCGAGTTCGTTGCCCGCTTCATCGGTGATGAGAATGCGCGGCTGCTTTACGTCCAAATGCAAATCGGTGATGATGCGTTCGATGTTTCCCGTCTGCATATCGTGCCGTTCTTCGAGCGTTGAACCGACGATGATGTCTTCGAAGTGCACGTAGCCGTCGCTTTCGGCGATGATCGGTTCACTGAACGGATCGAATTCTCCGATCGGCTTTCCTGCAGCGACGATATCGCCCGCTTTGACATAGATTGTCGAACCGTTTGCGATTTCGACTCTCACTTCGCTGCTCGTCAAATAGACCGTATCTCCGATAATCATAATCTTCGCATCGGCGGACGCCTTCACGTCTCCGCTTTTCGTCGTCATAACGACGCTGCCCTTTAAGATGCGATCTCCGCCTTTTACTTTGACGGACGCGTCTTTGCCGATTTTGATTTCATCGACGATGCGGATGACGGTCATAAAGCCTTTACGCGTAAAGAGCCACTTGCCGCCTTTCACTTCTACGTGCGTACCCGTGACCTCTTTGATAAAGGCGTTGAATTTGAGAACGATGTGATTTTCTTCCGTCGTCTTTTCGGCAGCCCCTCCCGAGTGGAAGGTTCTGAGCGTAAGCTGCGTACCCGGCTGTCCGATCGACTGCGCCGCGATGATACCGACGGCTTCTCCGATTTCGACGATTTTGTTACGCGCGAGGTTTTGTCCGTAGCAGCGAACGCAGATACCGTGGTGCGCTTCGCACGTAAGCACGGTGCGGAGCTTTACTTTTTCGACGCCCGCTTCATCGATTTTTTTCGCCAAATCGCCGTCAATGTAGCGGTTGACATCGCACAAAAGCTCTCCGGTAATCGGATGGATGACGCGCTCGATCGTATAGTGGCCGACGATGCGCTCGGAAAGCGGAACGAGAACTTCGTCTCCGTCTTTGATCGCCGTATAGTCGATGCCGTTGATCGTGCCGCAGTCGTCTTCGTTGACGACGACATCCTGCGCAACGTCGACGAGGCGCCGCGTCATATAACCGGCGTCCGCGGTTTTGAGCGCGGTATCCGACAAACCTTTTCGTGCGCCGTTCGTCGAAATAAAGAATTCGATAACGGACAAACCTTCTTTAAAGTTCGAGCGGATCGGCAGTTCGATGATGTCGCCGTTCGGTTTTGCCATAAGACCGCGCATCGCCGCAAGCTGTGAAATCTGTTTCGGAGAACCGCGCGCGCCCGACTTTGCCATCATATAAATCGTATTGAAACCGTCTTTATCTTTGGCGAGGTTGTCCATCATTATCTTCGAGAGCTCGTCGTTCGTTCTCGCCCACAAGTCGGTAACTTTTTGATAGCGCTCTTCGGCGGTGATGATACCTTTCGAATACTGTCCGACGATCTCTTCGACTTCTTTGTTCGCTTTGTCGACCATCTTTTTCTTTTCGTCGGGAACGAGGATATCGTCCATGGAAAGCGTCGCCCCGTAGAAGGTCGCATTTTTATAACCGCACGCTTTGATCGCGTCGAGCATCTTTATCGTGAGCCAGGGGCCCTTCGTGTGATACACGTGCTCGATCATTTTGCGCAGCTTTTTGTCGTCCATCTGCTCGTTTACGTAGTCGACTTCGTCGGGCATTTCTTCGTTGAACGCGAGGATGCCCGCCGTCGTTTCGATCACTTTGCCGTTGTACGGAGCCTTTTGGACGGGCGCTTTGATCGCAGCCTGCCATTCGATGCTGCCGTATTCGGCGGCCATGCGCGCTTCGTCGCCGGAGCTGAAACGCCTTCCCGTACCCTTCGCATTCGGCTTAACCGACGTCATATAGTAGATGCCGAGCACCATGTCCTGAGACGGATAGACGATCGTATTGCCGTTTGCGGGATCGAGCAGGTTGCGCGCCGAAAGCATGAGCGTCCAGCACTCCATCTGCGCCGCCTGCGTCAGCGGCACGTGGATCGCCATCTGGTCGCCGTCGAAGTCCGCGTTGAACGATTTGCACGCGAGCGGGTGCAGTTTGATCGCTTTGCCTTCGACGAGTATCGGTTCGAAGGCGAGAATGCCGAGCCGGTGCAGCGTCGGCGCGCGGTTCAGCATAACCGGATGTTCGCGCACGACTTCATCGAGGATCGCGTACACTTCAGGCGATTCCTGTTCGACAAGCGTTTTCGCTTTTTTGATATTGAACACGACGTCTTTATCGACGAGTTTTTTCATGATAAAGGGCTTGAAGAGTTCGAGCGCCATCTTTGTCGGAAGTCCGCACTGCCACAAGTGCAGTTCCGGCCCGACGACGATGACCGAACGTCCCGAATAATCGACGCGCTTTCCGAGCAGGTTTTGGCGGAAGCGCCCCTGCTTTCCTTTCAGCATATCGCTGATCGATTTGAGCGGACGGTTCGACGCACCCTTTACGACGCGCTTTCGTTTGCTGTTGTCGAAGAGCGCATCGACTGCTTCCTGCAGCATACGCTTTTCGTTTCTGATGATGATATCGGGTGCCGAAAGCTGCTGCAGCCGCTTTAAACGGTTGTTGCGGTTGATGACGCGGCGGTAGAGATCGTTCAAATCCGACGTCGCAAAGCGGCCGCCGTCGAGCTGCACCATGGGGCGCAGATCCGGCGGGATGACGGGAACGACGTCCAAAATCATCCAACTCGCTTTGTTACCCGATTCGCGGAAATGCTCCACGATTTCGATACGCTTTAAAAGCCGTTTGTCGCTTTTTGCGCCCTTTTCGATCATCTTTGCGCGGAGTTCCGCAGCGAGCGCATCGAGGTCGAGTCCTTCGAGCAGCGTTTTAATCGCTTCGGCACCCATATCCGCGGTAAAGGTTTCACCGTAGCGTTCGCGCGCTTCGTTGTATTCGTCTTCGGTCAAAAGCTGCATCTTTTTCAAATCGGTGTCGCCCGGTTCTATGACGATGTACTTTTCGTAATAAAGCACCGAGCGCAAAGCCGCAACCTGCAGATCGAGCAGGAGTCCCATGCGGCTCGGCACCGAGCGGTAATACCAGATATGGCTCACCGGAGCTGCAAGCTCGATATGTCCCGTGCGTTCGCGGCGCACTTTAAAATCGGTCACTTCGACGCCGCAGCGGTCGCAGATGACGCCCTTATAGCGGATCGATTTGAATTTTCCGCAATAGCATTCCCATTCTTTTGTCGTGCCGAAAATGCGCTCGCAAAAGAGTCCGTCTTTTTCCGGACGCAGCGTGCGGTAATTTATCGTCTCGGGTTTTTTCACTTCGCCGTACGACCACGCGCGGATCGTATCGGGAGAAGCGAGTTTTATTTTAAGGCTGTCGAAATCCTGAATATCACGCATTGGCATTCTCCTTGTCAAAACCGGAAGCGGCTTTATCGATCAATTCCTGATCGCGTTCCGTCAGGGCGATCTGCTTGCCCTTCGCATCATAAATCGTAAAGTCAAGCGCAAGACCGCGCAGCTCCTGTACGAGTACGTTGAACGATTCCGGCACTCCGGCGGGAGACGACGGGTCGCCTTTGACGATCGACTCGTAAATCTTCGAACGGCCGTTCATATCGTCCGACTTGATCGTCATCATCTCCTGCAGCGTATTCGCCGCGCCGTAGGCTTCGAGCGCCCACACTTCCATTTCGCCCAAACGCTGACCGCCGAACTGCGCTTTGCCGCCGAGGGGCTGCTGCGTAACGAGCGAATAGGGACCGGTCGAACGGGCGTGCATTTTGTCGTCGACGAGGTGATGCAGCTTCATAAAGTAGATGACGCCGACGAAGATCGGATTGACGAAGGGAACTCCCGTGCGTCCGTCGTGCACGATCTGTTTGCAGTCGGGAGAAAGGCCTGCTTCTTTGAGTTTTTCCGCGATCTGTTCCTGACTCGGCGTTTGGAATGCGGGGCACTCGTAGTATTGGCTCAAATAGCGGCCGGCCATGCCGAGTTCGCTTTCCATGATCTGTCCGATATTCATACGGGACGGAACGCCGAGCGGATTCAAGCAGACGTCGAGAGGCGTACCGTCTTCGAGGTACGGCATATCTTCGATCGGAAGGATGCGCGCGACAACGCCCTTGTTTCCGTGGCGTCCGGCCATCTTGTCGCCTTCGCAGAGCTTGCGCTTGTTTGCGATAAGCACTTTGACGACTTCGTCGACGCCGGGATTCAAATCGTCTCCCTGAGTCCTCCGCAGCCGCTGTATGTCGATGACGACGCCTTCGACGCCGTGCGGAACGCGCAGCGACGAATCGCGCACTTCTTTCGCTTTTTCACCGAATATCGAATTTAATAATTTGAATTCGGGCGTCGTTTCGGTTTCGCTTTTCGGCGTAACCTTTCCGACCAAAATGTCGCCGCTTCTCACTTTAGCGCCGACTCTGATGATGCCTTCCACGTCGAGATTGTCGAGCGTTTTCGAAGCGGTGTTCGGAACGTCGCGCGTGATCTTTTCGGGACCGAGTTTCGTTTCGCGGATTTCGATCGTAAATTCTTTTATGTGGATCGACGTGTACATATCTTCGCGAACGACCCGCTGCGAGATGAGGACGGCGTCTTCGTAATTGTATCCGTTCCACGGCACAAAACCGACGAGGATATTGCGTCCGAGCGCAAGCTCTCCGTTGAACGTCGCAGGTCCGTCGGCGAGCACATCGCCTTCTTTTACCGTTTCTCCGACGGAAACGGTCGGCCGCTGGTGATAGCAGGTATCCTGATTCGTGCGCTGGTATTTGAGCAGGATGTATTCGTCGAGCGGGTCGGTCTTTTTTGCACCTTCCGGTTTTACTTTGATACAGTCGCTCGTCACCGACACGACTTCACCCGCGTGCTTAGCTTTGATGAGAACGCCCGAATCGTAGGCCGTCTTTTGCTCCATGCCGGTGCCGACGATCGGCGGTTCGGGGAACAGGAGCGGTACCGCCTGGCGCTGCATATTGCAGCCCATGAGCGCGCGGTTCGCGTCGTCGTGTTCGAGAAACGGAACGAGGGATGCGGAAACGGAGATGACTTGCCGCGGCGAAACGTCTATGTACTGCACGTCTTTCGGCGAGCGCTGCGTATAGTTTCCGCGGTTGCGGCACGAAATCATATCGGCCGAAAACGAACCGTCCTTGCCGATACCTTCGACGACCTGTCCGATGTAGTATTTGTCTTCGTCCATCGCGGAAAGGTATTCGACTTTGCCCGTCACTTTGCCGTTTTCGACTTTGCGGTACGGCGCTTCGAGAAAGCCGTAATCGTTGATGCGCGTAAAAATCGCAAGCGAAACGATGAGCCCGATGTTCGGCCCTTCAGGCGTTTCGATCGGACACATGCGCCCGTAATGCGAATAGTGAACGTCGCGCACTTCAAAGCCCGCCCTCTCGCGGGAAAGACCGCCGGGCCCGAGAGCGTTCAAGCGTCTCTTGTGCGTAAGTTCGGCAAGCGGATTGACTTGATCCATAAACTGCGAAAGCTGCGACGAACCGAAAAATTCTTTGATGGATGCGACGATCGGTTTGATCGAAATCAAATCCTGAGGCTTCATCGTTTCCGTTTCTTTTAAGCTCATGCGTTCTTTTGCTATGCGTTCCATGCGATTGAACGCCGTCTTCAGCTGATTCGTCATGAGTTCGCCGACGGAACGGATGCGCCGATTGCCGAGATGGTCGATATCGTCTATCTGTTCGTCGCCGATGTATACTTTGATGAGGTACTTCATCGTCTGGATGACGTCTTCGCGGATAAGCGTAAAGTCCTCAACATCGTCTTTGTAGTCGAATTTTTTGTTGAGCTTATAGCGGCCGACTCTTCCCAAATCGTAGCGGCGTTCGGAAAAGAACATGGACGCCAAATCTTTTTCGGCGGCTTCGACGGTGATCGGTTCTCCCGGCATGAGTATCTGGTACACGGCGGAAAGCACATCTTCTTTAGTCGGTTCCATATCGACGGAACCTTCTTTGACGTAGCGCACTTCTTCGCGCTCAAAACAGTTGATGATCATCTGCGAATTGAGCGATTCGTTTTTTTCGTCGGCGCCCTTGCCCCTCGTATCGAATTTGATGACGACGATTTTGCTCACGCCGTTTGCGATGAGATCGTCGATTTCATGCGGGTGCAACCGGATACCGGCATTGAACAGGCGCTTTTCTTCGTTCGTATCTTTGTCGCGCAGGATAACCGCGCTCGCCAGTACTTTATCGACGAGCTTTTCACGGGAAGCGTTATCGCTCTTTACCGGCACTTCTTCCGTCGTATAAAAACAGCGGATGATCTGCTCGCGCGTATTGTAGCCGAGCGCGCGCAGCAAAATCGTACCGAGGATTTTCTTTTTGCGGTCGATTTTCGCAAAGATCAATTCTTTCTTTTGATCGATTTCGAATTCGAGCCACGAACCGCGGTACGGAATGATGCGGCTCGAATAGACGCCCTTGTCGTGGCAAAAGATGACGCCCGGCGATCGGTGAATCTGTGAGACGACGACGCGCTCGGCTCCGTTTATGATAAAGGTACCTCTGTCGGTCATAAGCGGGATGTCGCCCATGTATATGTCTTTTTGCAAAATGGTTCCCGTTTGGAGAAACACGAGCTTGATAACCGCTTTCAGCGGTACAGCATAGGTTAAACCCTTTTGCTTGCATTCGAGTTCGGAAAATTTAATATTGTCGAAATCGAGTTCGTACGAATCGAATTCGAGGTTCATATCGCCGTTCGGACTTTCGATCGGAAACACGGACGTAAACACTTCCTGCAGTCCCTGTTCGAGCGGCTTTTCGCGATTTTTAATTTTATTTGCTTGAAGAAAACTTTCATACGACGAAGTCTGGATCGAAATGAGATCGGGCACGTCCATGAAATTGCGGATGTCTTTGCCGATGTAGCGGCGATCGATCGTTCGGGTTTTTGCGAACATCTGGTTCCTCTATGTGCAGTCGGGCGTTCTTTCGCTACAAGGAGAAACTCTCCTCAGCACGAAAGGCGCCTCGTGTTTCCGTGTTGACTCGGAAACGGCGGGTTTGCCGCGAAACGGCGGAAAAGCGCACAGGATACATTCGAGCGCGATTCGATTCCGCCTTTTTTCGCAGGCGTTTCAATCGTTCCTTAAAATTGCACAGCGAGTAAATCTTCGGATTTAGGAGCTGTGCAATTGGTGCGCAATTGCGCACACGTATATAGTCGAGTTTTCTGCAAGAAAACTCGAAGTTAAACGAAACGCGCTATTTCAGCGTTTCGTTTAACCGTTCGGAAAATCGAGAAAACCGTCCGAAAACCGAAATCTTCGAACGGTCTCGTTTCCGTACGGAAGCATCGAAAAACTTCACTCTTCCAAAGCTTCCGTCAGATGCAAATTGCTTATTTTTTGCTTGCGGTACCGCCGGCTTCCGTAAGCTGGGCGATGATTTTGTCGGCATCCGCTTTGCTGACGCCTTCTTTGACGACTTTCGGAGCGCCTTCGACGAGCGTCTTCGCTTCTCCCAAGCCCAGTCCCGTGATTTCGCGGATCGCTTTGATAACCGGAATCTTTTTCGCCGGATCGAATTTTTCGAGCGTGATCGTAAAGTCGCTCTGCTCTTCGGCTGCCGCTCCTCCGGCCGCGCCGGGGGCTGCCGTAACTGCTACGGGTGCCGCCGCCGTGACGCCGAATTTTTCTTCCATCGCTTTAACGAGATCGGCTGCCTGCTGAACCGTCATGTTCGCAATCGCGTCGAGAATCTCTTCATTCGTAAGTGCTGCCATATTATCTTCTCCTAAAAAATAATAATTATTCGCCCCGTACGGAGCGATTCCGGCTTCGTCTTTTTAAAAAGACGACCGGCTTTATGCGGACAGTCGACAGCAATGAAGCCTGACCGCAGTTTATACACACAGTGCAGGGATTTTACAAAGCACTGCAAAACCCCGTATGCGCTTTTACCCGCAAAGCGAGCACATCGAAATCCGCCATGCGCTTTCGTTCACGCAACTTCGGTATTCCGAATATTCGGCTCCGCGCAATACGCACACCGAAATCATCCGGAGCGCGTTTAAAGAACCTTACGCTTCGGGAGCGGCATCCGCTTTCGGAGCTTCGGCTGTGCCCTCCGCCGGTTTTTCGGCGGGAGCCGCGTCGGCTTTCGGAGCCTCCGCTGCAGCAGCGGGCGCTTCTTTCGCTTTCGGAGCTTCGGCCGCCGCTTCCGCCTTCGGAGCTTCGGTTACCGGAGCAGACGGTGAAGCGTCTCCGCCGGCCGCTTTTTTGTCGACGTACGCCTGCAGCGTCGCTGCAAGCTGGCGAGCAGGCCCGTTGATCGCGGACATGAGCATCGCGATAAGCGTCTTTTTGCCCGGAATCTTCGAAAACTCCGAAATCTTCGCCGCATCGTAAATCTCTTTACCGATAAAGCCGCCTTTGACGTTTAAAGTCGGCGCGTCTTTCGTAAAGTCGAACAGCGTCTTTGCGACTTCGTTCGAATCTTCTTTTACCATCGCGACGACGGTCGGCCCTTTAAGGTAATCGGCAACGTTGTCGATTTTCATATCCGCAAACGCGATACGCGCGAAATTGTTTTTGACGACTTTAAGGGCGGCGCTCTGTTCGCGGAGTTTTCTGCGAAGCTGCGTAATCTGTTCGACCGTCATACCGCGGTAATCGGCAAAAATGAAGTCGTTGTAATCGGAAAATGTCTTTTTCGCTGCTTCTATCGCAGCCGTTTTTGCAGGCTGCACTTTTTTTGCTTTGACGGCCATGATTATTCTCCTTCCTTATAGTCGATCCATACGCCGGGTCCCATCGTAGAACTCAGGGAAACGGTCGCGATATAACCGGCTTTCGCATCGACCGGTTTACGACGGCGCACTTCGTTTAAAAGTACATCGACGTTTTCCGCGATTTTGCCGGGATCCATCGACACTTTGCCGACCGCAATGTGGATGACGCCGCCTTTATCCGCGCGGAATTCGGTGCGTCCTTTTTTGAGTTCGCCGATCGCGTGAACGATGTCGTTCGTAACCGTTCCCGTCTTCGGGTTCGGCATAAGACCTTTGCGTCCGAGCACCATACCGAGGCGGCCGACGTCTTTCATCATATCGGGAGTGGCGACGGCGATATCGAAATCGAGCCAGCCGTCTTTTACCTTTTGAATATATTCGTCCGCTCCGGCGTACGTCGCACCCGCGTCGAGCGCTTCTTTTGCGCGGTCGTCTTTGCAAAAGACGAGCACTTTCTTTTCGGCGGTAAACTGATTCGGAAAGACGAGCGTATCGCGGACGCTTGCATTTTTGCCGAGTTTGAGGGAAATATGCGCTTCGACCGTTTCATCGAAAGCGGCATATTTCATATCCTGTACCATTTTGCACGCGTCGGCGACGAGGTATTTTTTCGTAAGATCGTATTTTGCTGCAGACGCGCGATATTTTTTTCCACGCTTCATATCATGCCTCCACATCGACGCCCATACTGCGTGCAGTACCGGCGACAATTTTTTTTGCCGCTTCGAGATCGTTCGCATTGACGTCGGGCATCTTCGTCTTGGCGATCTCTTCGAGATCCTTTTGAGAAAGCTTTCCGACTTTGTCGCGGAGCGGATTTCCCGAACCCTTTTCCAGCTTGAGCGCCTTTTTGATGAGGACGGCGGCAGGCGGGGTCTTTAAGATAAACGTGTAGGATTTGTCCTGATAGACGGTGAGAACGACGGGGATGACGAGTCCCTTTTCCATCTTTTTCGTTCTGTCGTTGAATTCTTGGACAAATTTCGGCGCGCTCACTCCGTGCGGGCCCAACGCGGGACCGATCGGGGGCGCCGGCGTCGCAGCTCCTGCAGGGCACTGCAGTTTAATGACAGCCGTAACCTTTTTTCCAGCCATAATGAACTCCTTAATTGGTGCGGGTATACCGCATGCGGCATCCCTAGCGAAGCGCGTATGTCCGACGGACCGGCGCTTCTCCCAAAACAGGTATACTCTCCCGCCGCGCCTGCGGCGGAAAGATTTTGTCCGCACTTTTTAAGGCGCGGATCCTGATTCCGAACTTTGTTATATCTAGATCTTTTCAACCTGCATGAGGCTGACTTCGACGGGCGTCGCGCGGCCGAAAATCTGCACCGTAACGCGAAGCCTGTCTTTTTCCGTATTCACTTCGTCGATGTCCCCGCTGAACGACGCGAAAGGACCGTCGATGATCTTCACTTTGTCGCCGACGGCGTACGACTGCTTGACGCGCACGGGCTTTTCGCCCTTTATCGCGCCGGACTTTTGCAAAAGATTTTTCGCTTCATCTGCGGAAATGGGGCGCGGACGATCGCTCGGATTCGTTCCGACAAAACCCGTTACGCCCTGAATGCGGCGGATCGCCGTACACGTCTTTTTCCAATCAAGCTCCGGCAAATCCATTTCGAGCATGATATAACCCGGCAAAAATTTATTTTTGCGCGAATGCTGCTTACCGTCTTTTAATTCGATAATCTCTTCAACGGGAACTTTGACGTCCGTAACGACAGAAGGATCTATATCTTTCGATTCGAGCAGCAATCTGATTGTCTTTTCGATCTTCTGCTCATACCCCGTATAGGTATGCAGAATATACCAATTCTTTGCCATGCAGCGCTTTCCTATTTCATGATCGCGCGGAACGCGGCGGTAAATCCCAAATCGAGCAAGCCGAGTATAACGGCGACGACAAAGGTCGAAACGATAACAACGATTACGGAAGAGACGACGTCGTCACGGGACGGCCAAACGACTTTTTTAAGTTCGGCTTTGCTTTCGCGAAAAAATTGAATAATTTTTGACATAGTACCCCCGCTTAAAATGACAGGCCAGGCAGGATTCGAACCCACGACAGGCGGTTTTGGAGACCGCAACTCTACCAGCTGAGCTACTGGCCTAAAAAATGACGTTTGCGCACGGGCGCGGCAAACATCGGCTATATAAAACCGTTTTTATAAAAATTAAAAACGGACAGAACGCTCCGGTTAAAACGCAAAGCCGCGTAACCGGCTGCGCGCTATTTTACTTTTGTTTCCTTATGAAGGGTGTGCTTCCGATCGAAGGGACAATACTTGCTCAATTCAAGCTTACCCTGCGTGTTTTTGCGGTTTTTCATCGTCGTATAATTTTTTCGTTTGCATTCCGTGCACTGCAGCGCAATGATTTCAACAGCACCTTTCTTTTTACTCGCCATAATGATATCCTCTGATTAAACAGCAATTTCGACTGTTCGAGCCCCCGTGCAGAATCGAACTGCAGACCTCAACCTTACCATGGTTGCGCTCTACCGACTGAGCTACAAGGGCAAACGCGTTTTGTAAGTATATAGAAGTGACGATTTTATGTCAACAAGCGTATTGACATTTTACCGCACGGTCTGCATATATACCGCGCAATACAAACCCCTTCTAAAAACAAAGCGCATTCGGAAAAGTAAAAATCTTCCCCGAATGCGAACGATCTCACATCGATAAAAATAAAAACGATCTCAAATCAATTGTCAAACGAAAGATTTACTTTAACCGTTCCGACGCTTTTCGGTACTTGCGCATTCCGGATAACCGATGCACCGGTACCGACGCTTTCGGTTTCGACCGGAGTTCTCATACTTGCGGCAACCTGCGAAGCGTCCGCGAGTGCGGACTTTGCCGGACCCGAAGTCATACCGTCGGGAGAAAACACGACGGTTTGCTCCCTCAGCACGACAACGGTGCCTGCCGGAGCCGAAGGCGCTATATCGGAAGCCGGAGTTGCAGCGCTCGACTTTCCTTCAGCCGGTACGGCATTTACAGCGGAAGCAATATACGAACGCGCACTGTAAGCGGCGACAGCTCCCTCGGAACATGAAATCACACCGTCTCCGCTGAAATCGAATTCCGTACCGCGTACGGAAGCGACCGCGACGGGATTTCTCACCGTATAATGTACCCGGCGGTTTTCAAGGGGTTTTACCGTAGACTTTACCGCACCCGTATTCAAATAGACGGCAACCGTATCGCTCTTTTCGCTTGCAACAAGCTTTTCCAGAGTGATCCGCGTAAGTGCGCCGAGCTGCAGCAACGAACCCTTGCAGCGGAGCGTCGCTTTCGACTTAAACCCCGTCGATATGACTTCCCCTTCGGAGACGGTATCGTTCACGGCGAGCCGAACCCATTTTCCGCCGCGTGCGACTTCGACTTTGCCTTCCGCGGAAACAACCTTTGCGGAAGCGGCACAAAGCGGAAGCGCAAAACACAAGGTTATAAGCGCGAGCGAAACCGCATTTTTAATTTTAATAAAATCCATAAACAACCTCCACATCTTAATAATTAATAAAAACGATTGCGTATTGCACCGTAAAATACCGTCGTTCAAAAAACAAATGCTCCCGAAACGGAAAGACTCAGTTTATCGTTTCCGCCGTTTTTCCCTATGTATTGATATATGGCCGACGAAAGCTGCAAGTCGTGAAAAATATTCCATATTGCGTCGATACGCCATTGAAAACCGTTATATGAAAAAGCATCCGGGCAGGCAAAGACGACGGCAGCTGAAGCTCCGACGTAAACGCGGGATAAAAACGTATAAGCGCCTGAAATTTCCGCTTTGAGCTTGCTTTCGTATTCGGTATTGAAGCCGGCAGTCTCCGAAGCCAAAACCGCAGTTTGCGACGTAAATCCGCGGAAAGGCGATATCGCCCCGTGACCGCCCGATGCGTACACTGCGGAAAATCCGACCGACGCTTTTTCAACGGGATAAAACGACAGCGTCAACTTCGACAAATTGGAAAAGGAAGCCGTATTTACCGTAGAGAACGTCGTCGACGCGGCATAAAAGAGGTTGTTCAAAACGGGGCCGGAAAACATCAGCGTCGTGTAAAACCGGTTATATCCGTCGCCGGAATAATCGATAAATCCCCATTGTTCAAGCGAAATGTCCTGATTTAAAAACACCGACGGGAAATACAGCGAAAGCCCCAAAGGTATGTACGAGGGTCCCAACACATAGACGAAAGAGGCATCTTCAAACTTTACCGTCGTATCGGAAAAGCGGCGCAAAATGACGACATCGTGACTGTTGAGCAGCCGCGTCGTCCCTCCGTACAAAGTCACCGCGCAGACAGGCCACGAATATTTTGCATAGATGCCGTCGCTCGTTTGATTGAAAATGATCCCCGTCGCATCGTTCACCGAAAAGCGGCCTGCGCCGAATTCGAAAGTATCCTTTTGATTCGGATGGAAAGTTCCGCCCAATTTAAATAAATTGATATCGACGATATGCTTTGCGGTGCCGCCTTTTTGATCATAGCGGAACTCGTATGAAGCGTCCGTACCGAAATAAAGCTTACTGCCGATCGGCGAAGTAAACCACAGGTGAGCACCCGCGCTTTCATACCAAAAAAACGAATCGAATTTATTGCCCTGATATTTTGTCGTATTGTTCAGTTTTCCGCCCCAATCGAATGCGCACAGCGGGGCAAACAGCAATACGGCAAATACCGCAGCTAAAACGGATTTTTTCATTGAGCTTCTCCGTATTTCCGCAAACAAACGGTATACATATTCAATACATCGATACCCGACGCTTTTTTCGACGGATCGATTCGTTCGGGGATGATGCCGTCCGCTTTAAACTGCCGAAACGCATAACGAGCGGAAGCTTTGGTCGCGCGGTACATAAGCCCGCCTTTGATATGCCACATTTTCGCCATAAGGCGTGAAAGCTCGGCGAAGGTCACCGAGTCTTTTACATCGGCACCGGGGGCGGCCTGCCCCCGCGCGACGAGAACGCGCAAAGCATCGGCGTAAGAAACGTTTTCGTTTACGAAGCCCTGATATACGGCTGAAAGATAGCAGACCGCGCCGTATGAAACTTTGTCCGTAACGATGAGTTCGCTGACAAAATCCGCACGTTGGGCATACGCCGCCATCGACAAGACGAGTACGACGGGCAAAATAAAACTTTTTTTCATTTGCATCCTCTCGCTTTATATAAGATTATTAAAACAACATACCGAAGCTCACTATAGTATAACATAAATAATAAATAAAAACAATTAAAAAATCGATACCGCGGGCTCAAGCGCGCGGAAAAGCACATCTTCCGAAGAACAGCGGTACTGTAAAAATCGGCAGTTTTTCCGGCAAGAGCCCTGCCGTTTGCGCTCACAAACCGGTCGGTATATCGATAAAGACGGTTTCCATGTGCAGATCTTTTTCAAGCTTCGCACGCACAAGGTTTATGCCGACGGTTTCGGTTTCGTAATGGCCGCCCGCGATGACGTTGATACCCGCCTCTTTTGCAAAGTGATAATCTTCGTGCTCGAAAGCTCCCGTAATATACGCATCCAAGCGTTCGGCCGCAGCCTGCCGCACGTCTTCGCCCGCCCCTCCGGAAATAATTCCGACCGTACGGATTTTTTGAGGTCCGAACGGAAATACGACGGCTTTTTTTTCAGGACGCATAACAAGAGATGCGAGTTCGTCCGCCGAACGCGGAGAACGAAGCACGCCTTTTACGCCGATCGTCATATTTTTCCACTCGCCGAAAGGCTCCCTTTTTTTCAAACCGATGCGGTCGGCAAGCCCTGCGTTGTTCCCGAGTTTTTCATGTGCGTCGAGCGGGATATGATATGCGCACAGCGCGATATCGTTTTTTATAAAAGCCGCAATGCGTTTATACTGAGAGCCGGTTAAAACCGTACAGTCGCCCCAAAACAATCCGTGATGCACGAAAAGAACATCGGCGCCGAGGGAAACGGCTTCGAGAGCGGTCGCTTCGCACGCGTCGACCGCAAAAGCAACTTTGGAGATAGGTTTACGGTCGGGAGCTTCGTTTTGAATTTGAATACCGTTGCGGGATACATCGTTCGGGAAATTCTCTTTTTTCAAAAACGAATTAAAATACGCGTCGAGCTCGAAAAGCGTCATATTCTTTCCTCCCCTTGTCCCGGATTATCGAATCCGCCGAAGCGTTTCCGAAACGAGCGTGTGCGGCAGGCGCATATCCGCATCGCGCGAAAGTCCGAAAAAAGCCGCAAGCAGCGGATCGGTTTGTTCGATCAAGCCGAAACCGGGCGTCCGGTATTGACCGACACTGTCCAAAGCGAGAGCGCCTTCCACGCTGCCGTTCGCATCTCTGATAAAATCGACGGCTGCCGCATCCGCCATACCGTCGCATGCGATAAAAAGTTTGACGCCGTTTCCGAATTTTTTTTCGGCTACGGCGCGCAAGGCCGAAAACTCGCGGATCATGCCAAACGTGTAAAAATCTTTTTGCCGCAAAAAATAATCCCGCCGAAAGAGATACGACACCGTCATCGCAAATTTCCGAAAAAAACGCAAATCCGCCGCCGAATTGAACCAGCGCCCGTCGGAAGCGTAAAAATCGCAAGCCATAACCGTATAGCCTTCGGCGGCAAGCAGTATCATGTAAGGACGATACGCAGCCGCATCCGCCCTTTTATCGCTTCCGACGATTACGACGGGAGACGTTTTTTTTTCGCCTTGCCCTTCGTATATGTAAAGGACTGCGGAACTCCTGTCGAAATAAGCGGCTTCGGAAAATCCCGAAGCGAAAGAGCCGGAAAGTCTTATTTTCGTTTCCGAAACGCCCAAACGATTCGGATCGACCGTGACGGGCGCAAAGCGGACGGCAATGCCTGCAAGCGCAATCGATGCGATCAAAATCAGCACCGAAAAAACGATAAAAACGGGACTGTAATGATCGACATAGAGTTTCGACACAAAACGGGAAAGTGCACGAATATTCGTAAAAAACGCGATAAGCGCAAGCACAAAAAGCGAAGCCGAAATGAAATCGATATTCCATGCCAGGATTTGCAAAACGATGACGATGAGAGCCGGAGGCACAAGAACGGCGGCAGTATCGAAGCGTTCGTATTTAAGGAAGAAAATCCGCGCGCTCGAAGCGGCAAGCAAAAACGCCGCAAGCAAATCGCCGAAAACGGAATAAACCATATCGCCATCATAGCCGAAAAGGACAAAATGCGCAACAAAATCGAACGCAGGGCTTCAGCATGAAAAATTGTATACACATAAAAGAGGTATAATATAAAATAAAAAAGGCGGAACGCGAGGCAGCGGCAGTGCCGCCGAGCCGCTCTGACCGATGGTAAGCAAAATTTCTTAGAAATTTTGCGCAGTCCGATTCCGATTACGGTCAGTCGCGGCGAACGGCAGGGCTGCTGCC
>ERZ772960.484-NODE-484-length-36067-cov-4.768355_pt1 | contig 36067 bp, 28 predicted proteins | sample MGYA00580678_ERZ772960 | MGnify/ENA primary metagenome ERZ772960 (study PRJEB29015, sample SAMEA2737930) | human oral metagenome | biome: human oral; feature: human-associated habitat; material: dental | place: China | collected 2059 ... | reverse complement strand
ACGAAAAAAAACAACTCTTCGATATAAGTCGGAAAATATAATTGTCTCTAAATGAGTGCTTCAAAAATAAATTTCAAGACAATATTCAGAGCTACAATACGTAACGCTGTGTTGTTGGTAAATATCTTTTTTGTCTTACTGTATGTACTTGGAGTACTGTCGACTATCGTTTCGCCACAAAACTTATTGTACCTGAGCTATTTTGGTCTATTTTTCCCGTTTATAGTAGCAATCAATATCTTTTTTATTGTTTTTTGGATGATAAAGAGGAGGCGCTATTGGCTTATATCTCTTTGCCTTATCGTATCTACATTCTACCACGCCAATAATGTATTTACAATTCCGTTCGGGCGACTGTCGAAAAAGAGCTATAATACAGAGGTAAAGCTCCTCTCTTATAATATCTCGTCGCTTAGTGGGGTGAAAAAATTCGATGACTTTATCAATTTCATCGACTCCGTATCGCCCGATATAGTATGCTTCCAAGAGTTCGGTTTCTATCAGAACGACCGCAACAAAAATAGGCTCAAAAACGCTATGAAAAAGCGTTTCCCATTCTCTCATATATGGTACAAAAATCAGACAAAAAACTATTCGTGGGGAGTAGCTACCTTTTCGAAATACCCTATAATCAAGAAAAACAAGATAGATTACGAAAGCCTGTACAATATATCCATATATTCCGATATAGTAATAAATTCGGACACAATACGCTTGATAAACAATCACTTGGAGTCTAATAAATTCACTCTGTCGGACATAAAGCAGTACCGCTCGCTCGACGACAATCTCTCGAGCGACAATATCAAAAACATATCGGCGCTCCTATCGCGTAAGATGAGTAAGGCGTACAAAATAAGGGCTTCGCAGGCGATTATTGTGCGTAAAGAAATCGACCGATCGCCTTATAAGACCGTCGTATGCGGAGACTTTAACGACGTCGTGGAATCGTATGTTTATCATAAGATTAAGGGTAATCTTCGGGATATTTTTACTGCGACTTCGTGGGGCTACCGATACTCTTTTCGTAAAAACTATATGTTCGTAGGAATAGACCATATCCTGATAGACAAAGACTTAATCCCCATATCGCTACATATCGAGCCTAAAACATTTTCAGACCATTATCCTCTTATCGGTATTTGGGGTATAAAACAGACAAAACGACAGGTAGAGGAGAGTTGATTCGGAAATTTTGTCGTCTTTTGTCACTCGAATCGTATTGGTATATATTTTGATAGTCTATGTGTGTAGAAAAAACACATTTAAAACATAATATATACAGTAAAAAAATAGGAGGAACAAAAAATGACACTTATCAGAAGAAATCAGAATTGGTTACCTAACGTATTCAACGATATGTTCGACAATGGCTGGGTAACAAAAACGAGCTCTACGGCTCCAGCTATCAATGTAGTAGAACACAAAGACAGATTTGAGGTCGAAGTAGCAGCTCCGGGTATGTCGAAAGAGGACTTTTCGGTACGTATCGACGAGGATACAAATCTTGTAATAAGCATGGAAAAGAAGACTGAAGACAAGTTTGAAGACCCCGAAAGTCGATATCTCAGACGCGAATTTGGGTATTCGAAGTTTATGCAGACGATACTTTTGCCCGACAACGTAGACGAGCAGAAAATCAATGCAAAAATGGAAAATGGCGTATTACATATAAATATTCCGAAGCTTACCGAAGAAGAGGTAAAAAAGGCTCAGCGTCAAATTCAGATATCGTAACAAAGCAGTTAAAGTCTTCGTACAGACACGATGAAAAGGAGATTCCAACACTGCAGAGGGAATCTCTTTTTTGTATTACTGCTCGTATGTAGTACGGTTCGATAATTTAGTGTACATTTGCACGATTTTTTTTACAAATAATATTTCATGGAAAAACAACAGTTTAAATCATTTGATGTCATTCGTTTCAAACGATTTACACGTAAGTCGTACAGTGTTTTTGCCAGTATGAACAAAGCCATTACTATCGGAGTATTATCCGGTTTTACTCTGGCAAGCGCTCATGCGACTTCCGTGAATCCCTCCGAAAAGACGAATATAACGACATCTGTAGACTCTATAGCTCACAAAGAGCTTGAAGAGGTAGAGGTTACTGCTACAAAGATAGGGTTGCCTATGGAAATGGCAGCCAAGCAAGTAACCGTAGTAGGTAGAAAAGAGATAGAGCAGGCACCAGTCAAGAGTGTCCAAGATCTATTGAATTATGTAGCAGGAGTAGACCTCCAACAACGCTCTCCCCACGGCGTACAAGCCGACGTGTCTCTGCGAGGCGGTTCGGCAGACCAAGTAGCAATACTGCTAAACGGCGTCAATCTCACCAATCCACAAACAGGGCATTATAGCCTCGACATACCGATAAATCTCTCTGATATAGAACGTATCGAGATAGTACAGGGACCGACCTCTCTGGCATACGGAGCAAGCGCTCTATCGGGCGGTATCAACATTATCACCCGAAGCGATACTTCGTCGAACCTGTTTTGTCGATTAGAAGGCGGTATGTACGGGCTTTTTGGAGCCGAGGCACGCGGAGCATACAAAGGGGAGTCTGCTTCGGTCAGCGTGTCGGCAAGTTACGGAAGGTCTGATGGTTATATACGTAATAGTGATTATAATATAATAAATACATTGCTACACAGTAGACTATCGGTAGGCGACGTAGCAGATTTGTCGATACAGATGGGCTACAACGGCAAAAAATATGGAGCCAACACGTTCTATACGCCAAGTTTTCCCGACCAATACGACGATACCAAGAGTATATTCGCCTCTATAAGTGGCCAGACATACGGAAAACTCAAACTAATACCACAGATGTATTGGAGCCGACACTACGACTGTTTCCAACTAATAAGAGAAGGAACACCCGACGTACCTGCCTGGTACACAGACCACAACTATCATCGCAGCGATGTATTCGGTATCAACCTCAACACCCAATATACGTGGGCTCTCGGTATAACGGGATTCGGCGGCGAGATACGAAACGAAGGTATACTCAGCTCCGTACTTGGTGAGAAGATGGAAGAGGCTATCGGCAAATATACTAAATCGTACGGAAGGACAAATATAAATTATTTCGTCGAACACAATGTAGTATTCGATAAAATCACCATTTCGGCAGGTGGCATACTCAATCACAACACTGCGATAGTGAATAAAATGGCTTTTTATCCGTCTGTAAACGTATCGTATCGTCCTGTAGATAAGCTAAATATATACGCTTCTTGGAATACTGCTACACGTATGCCCACATTTACAGAAATGTATTATACCACTCGTACACACGTAGGTAACCCTAAGTTGCTATCCGAATATACTCGTTCGATAGAGTGTGGTGCGCGTTTGAATGGTAGGTGGATGAATATAAGCGGATTACTCTTTGTCTCTGAAGGTGAAAACCTTATCGACTGGATGTATAACGACAGCGATAAGAAATGGTACTCTACCAATATAAAACGGGGCAGCCTTTTGCGTACGTTAGGGGCAAGTATCAACACCTCTATCGGCTTCAAACAGCTGATAGGCAACAATCAACCTATCGAAAGTCTACAAATAGGTTACCAATATCTTACTCAGAATAGTAGCGATGCCAGCGAAACAAATCCGATATCGAGATATGTATTCAACTATCTGAAACACAAACTCACAGCCACACTTAAGCACGATATCGTAAAAAACATGTCGATGGTATGGAAATGCCGTTGGCAAGACCGCGAAGGAGTATACACCCAATACGTAGACCTTAAAGAAAACGGAGTAGTAGAGTACAAACCATTTTTCATTTTAGACCTCAGAGTCGAGTATAAACTTAGTGGGTTCGACCTATTTGTAAATGCTAATAATATATTCAATAACAGATATGTAGATTTCGGTAATATTCCACAATCGGGATTCTGGCTATCTGCAGGAGCTTCATATTCATTCAATTGAATCGCTTAAAATAGAGAAAGGACAGACTCATATAGGTGTCTGTCCTTTTTTTCGTAGGATAAACAAAGTAAGGATTATCCCGCTTATCCAAGTATTTTTTCACTAAAAACATCAACCCAAATATACTTTGAGCAGTTTGTTTTTGGAGTTGTTTCTCAGGCGTCTGATAGCCTTTTCTTTTATCTGTCGCACTCTCTCGCGTGTAAGTCCAAACTGGTCGCCTATCTCTTCGAGAGTCATCTCGGGACCTCCTATACCAAAAAACATTTTTACGATATCTCTCTCTCTTTCTTGCAACAACGCATCCAACGTACGCTCTATCTCTGTAAGTAACGACTCGCTCATAAGCGATTGGTCGGCTATGGGCGAATTGTCGTTCATAAGCACGTCGAGCAACGAATTGTCTTCGCCGTCTACGAATGGTGCATCTACCGATATATGTCTGCCCGATACTTTCATAGTATCGGATACTTTTTCGAGAGGTAGGTCTAAGTCTGCGGCTATCTCTTCAATAGACGGAAGTCGCTCATGCTCTTGCTCGAAACGCTGAAATGCCTTATTGATTTTATTGAGCGAACCTACCTGATTAAGCGGTAGGCGTACTATCCTCGACTGCTCTGCTAATGCTTGTAAAATCGACTGACGAATCCACCATACTGCATAAGAAATAAACTTAAATCCTCTGGTTTCATCGAATTTTTCGGCAGCTTTTATCAGACCTAGGTTGCCTTCGTCGATAAGGTCAGGAAGAGATAATCCCTGATTTTGATATTGTTTGGCAACAGATACTACAAAACGCAAATTGGCTCGTACGAGCTTGTCGAGTGCGGCATGGTCGCCTTTGCGAATCCTCTGTGCCAGCTCTACCTCTTGCTCAATAGTAATAAGCTCCTCTCTACCAATTTCTTGCAGATACTTATCTAATGAGTCACTTTCACGATTTGTAATAGATGGTGTGATTTTAAGTTGTCTCATTTTCTATTATTTATGTTATGAGAATAAGTTTGCAAAGGTACAAAAAAAATATTACACCTTTGCACAAAAAAGTGATATAAAGTACTATTGCCTATAAATCAACCTAATACGCCATCACACCTTGAACGCTTCGGCAATAGCGTCGTCGAGCCCGTTGGGGTTCTTGCCGCCCGCCTGAGCAAAGAACGGCTGTCCGCCACCACCGCCCTTTATGTGTTTGGCTGCTTGCCGTACTATCTGCACAGCGTTGAACCCTTTTGCCACAAGGTCGTCGGATACCAGCACCGTTAGCGAGGGCTTGTTGTCGTGCACCGAGCCGATGACGGCAAAGAGGTTGTCGTTCGAAGTGTTGCGGAGTTGAAACATAAGAGTCTTTATCATATCGGGTGGCAGAGTCGTTTTCAGACGTATCTGTCTGATACCGCTCACTGTCCGTGCCTCTTTTAGCAGTTCTTGGCACATAGAGGCAATCTTATCACGACTGAAATCTTCGACCCGCTTCTGCAACTCTTTGTTCTCTTTTACAGCGTGTTGTATGGCTTTGAGTAAGTCGGGCGTATTGTTGAATAGCTCTTTTGCCGAGCTTATCACATATTCTTGCATATATATGAGCTTCTCGACAGCCTCGCCCGTAATGGCTTCTATACGACGTACACCTGCCGCCACGGAGCTCTCGGCAACAATCTTCACCATACCTATATCGCCCGTTCGGCTTACGTGTGTGCCACCGCAGAGTTCGACCGACGAGCCGAATTTGACGACGCGTACCGTTTCGCCATACTTCTCTCCGAAAAGAGCTATCGCTCCCATAGCACGAGCCTCGGCAATAGGCAACTGACGCATCTCTTCGAGCGGATAGTTGTCTCTTATGCGACGGTTGGCAATGGTTTCGACCCGATGTATCTCGTCGTCGGTCATCTTTTGGAAATGCGAGAAGTCGAACCTTAAATTGTCGGCACACACGTACGACCCCTTTTGTTCGACGTGCTTGCCGAGCACCTCGCGAAGAGTCTCGTGCAATATGTGCGTAGCTGTGTGGTTGCGTGCCGTAGCAAGGCGGCTCTCTGTATTTATCTCCGCCGTAAACGTCTGAGCGACGTTGCTCGGTAGCTTGTCGGCAAGGTGCACATGCAGATTGTTTTCGGTCTTTGTATCGAATATTTCTACGAGGCTTCCGTCTTCGGAGCCCGTGAGCTTGCCGCTATCGCCTACCTGTCCGCCCTTCTCGGCATAGAACGGCGTCCGCGACAATACCAGCTGATAATATTCCTTATTTTTTTGCTTTACCTTGCGGTAACGAATTATTTTTGTTTCGGTACAATATTGGTCATAACCTACAAATAGGCTATCGCCGTCGGAAACGACTACCCAGTCGTCGGTCTCGACAGTGGCGGCGTTGCGTGCCCTCTCTTTCTGTTTCTTCATCTCGGAGTCGAACTCCGCAACATCGACCGTCATACCATTCTCGCGCAGTATAAGCTCCGTAAGGTCTAACGGGAAACCGTAAGTATCGTACAGGGTAAAAGCCACCTCACCGCTCAGCACACCGCCTTTGGCAGTCGGCATATTCTTCTCGAGCAAGTGGATACCTGTCTCCAGAGTACGCAAGAAAGCCTCTTCTTCTTCCTTTATCACCTTCTCTATGAGGTCTCTTTGCGAGATGATCTCTGTGAAATTATCGCCCATGACGCTGCACAAAATAGGTACAAGGCGGTACATAAACGCCTCACGCTGCCCGAGAAACGTATATCCGTATCGTACTGCACGCCGCAGGATACGCCGAATGACATAACCTGCTTTGGCGTTCGACGGTAGTTGTCCGTCGGCAATGGAGAATGCTATCGTCCGTATGTGGTCGGCTATGACACGCATAGCTACATCGGTTTTTGCATCTTGCCCGTAGCTAATGCCGGAGATTTTGGCTATCTCCTGTATAATGGGTTGGAAGATGTCTGTGTCGTAGTTCGACGATTTGCCCTGCAAAGCCATACAGAGCCGCTCGAAGCCCATTCCCGTGTCTATCACCTTGTTAGGTAACGACGTCAGCGAACCGTCAGCCTTACGGTCGTATTGCATAAAAACCAGATTCCATATCTCTATCACCTGCGGATGGCTGCCATTGACGAGCGTAAGTCCGTCGACGGCGTCGCGTTCGACTTGCGGACGTATATCGATATGTATCTCCGAGCAAGGACCACAGGGACCGACGTCGCCCATCTCCCAGAAATTGTCTTTTTTATTGCCGTCGATAATGCGTTCTTTTGGCAAAAACTGCTCCCACATTGCGGCAGCTTCGTCGTCGCGGGAAAGACCATCTTCTTTAGAGCCTTCGAAAACGGTTACGTACAGCCTGTCTTTATCGAGTTTTATAACCTCGGTCAGGAACTCCCAAGCCCACGATATAGCCTCTTTCTTAAAGTAATCGCCAAACGACCAGTTGCCCAACATCTCGAACATCGTGTGATGATAGGTGTCATGGCCCACTTCCTCAAGGTCGTTGTGCTTTCCGCTCACGCGAAGACACTTCTGAGAGTCCACCCGACGAATGTCTTTTCCGGGATCTTTCGTGCCAAGAATAATGTCTTTCCACTGGTTCATACCGGCATTTGTGAACATTAACGTAGGGTCATCCTTGATAACCATCGGTGCTGAGGCTACAATCTTGTGTCCCTTGCCCTCAAAGAATTTCTTGTAAGACTCGCGGACTTCATTTGCTGTCATCATCTTCTCTATAAAGTTTTGAATTGTTTTAATCTGAAAAATCAACGACAAAGGTACAAAAAAGATTAGAGATGAGGGGAGAGTGTCGCGGAATTTTGCTAACTTTGCAAAGAAATTAAGCGTTGTTGTATCAAAAAACATAGGAATATGCCCCTCCATACAAATAAAAATCTGAAGTTGTATTACAGCATCAAGGAAGTTGCGGCCATGTTCGAAATCAACGAAAGCACGCTGAGATTTTGGGAGACAGAGTTCCCTCATCTGCGACCTAAGGTGCAGAAAGACAGCAAAGCCAGGCAGTATACCGACAAGGATATCGAACAAATCAAGCTCATCTACAATCTCGTGAAGGTGAGAGGCTTCAAATTGGCGGCAGCAAGAAAGGTACTCAATGCCAATCGCGAGGGAGTTGACAAGACGGCCGACGTGATGGAGACGCTAATCTCGGTGCGCGACCGCTTGAGACAGATGAAGAAGCAACTCGACGGACTTGTATAGCCTTTGCAAAGGCTTGTTCTTAACATATCAATCATTCAATTATTAACATTTTAATTTATGGAAAAAAGAGCGTTAAACAAAATTTTCAGTGTGTTGACAATGGTCATGATGTTCTTCGTTATGACCGCAGTTACGGCTTGCAGCAGCGATGATGACGAACCGACGCTGACCGAAGAAACCATCAAAGGCAGCACTTTCACGGTGGAAAAGATTGAAATCAATACTGCTGGTCAGTGGACTTCGTTAGATGCTTCGCAAGCAAAAGCCTTCAGTTACCAGTTGAAGTTCAATGCCGACGGTAGCGGTTCGCGCATCTTGAACGGCCGAACCGTCGACCAATGGAAGACATTCAGCGTGAAAGACGGCAAGGTGTTGCTTGACAATCGTGCCGAGACAAGCCTGTCCATTTCAGGAGGTAAGCTTGTAGAAAGCCAAAAAGGGGGAGGCATGGAGCTCCGAATCACCTACAAGAAGTAGGCTTATCCATCAGAAATGCCCACGGAACAGCGTGCCTGTCGTGGGCATTTTTCATTCAAACAATAATGATATAACTAATCAACAAACAATGACAATGAACAAGATTTATGCTTTCATGCTTTCTGCTTTGATGGCTATTGCGTTGGTATCCTGCGGAAGTAACGATGAAACCGACACGCCCCAACCGGCTCCGGTGGGCCCGAAACGTGCGTTTACAAAAGTGCCTAAGAGCATTGCAGGCTCTGAATTTAAGACCGATGCAAGCGGTAGACTTGTTGGTTTCTCAGGAGGTTCGAAGACTTATGCGTACACACTTGACTATAATACAAAAGCCAATAAGGGCAAAAATGAGCCAGATGTCGTGATTACTCAGACTGAAGATGGAGTAATAGGGACGATAACCAAGGTCTTTCTGAATGAAAAAGGCTATGTGAAGCATGCCGAAATGCAGCAATATGACAAAGATAAGAAACCGTATCCTCCTTACAGTTACGACTTAACCTACAATGCTGACGATCATATACAGACTGTGATTGAAACAAATAAAAATGGAAAGTCCATCACAACCATCAGCTATAAAGATGGTGATATCGTGAGTTGTACGGATAAAATAGGAACGGAAACCAACACATATGTCACTCATTACACCTCAAAAGAAGTCACAACGCCGATCGTGAACAAGGGGGGCCTCATGCCTTATAGCCTTTTTGGTGTGGATGTAGATGAGCTTGATATTGCTTATTACGCCGGAATGCTGGGCAAACCTACCCGTCATTTGCCCTTGGGTTATAGCTGGAATGGTAAGAGACAGAATACCGTAACGTGGAAACTTGATAAAGAAGGCTATCCCATACAGTGTAAAGTGGTTGTTCATTCGGAGAGAGAGCATACCTCAATCGAGGCAATCGTCTGGCAATAACCTCTTTTTTAGCATGCCTCGGCAGGCTTTATGCTGATTAAGGAAACAGAAATCTCCGGCCATTTGATGTGCCGGAGATTTTTTTATGCATGCGTTCTGCCCGTAATCTGTCTCTCATTCAGGCCTCGTCATCTGCTCATTTAACGGTTACAATCTCGTTTTTCGCCTTCCGCTGTTTGGGTTTTGCCGGCGTATCGTTGCCATATCCGATTGGAATAAGGGCTACGGGATATTCGTCCGAGGCCAAATGCAATCCTTTTCTCAACAGTTCTACATCGAAATTACAGACCCAACAACTGCCCAAACCCTGTTCGGCAGCAGCCAAACAAATGTGTTCCACGGCGATGGCCACGTCAATATCGGCATGATTCTTCCCGTCATACTTGCGTATCCACGCCTCCGAAGTCTTCGCATAGGCCACAATATACAACGGAGCCTTTGCAAGCCATTCGCGCGAATAAGACTGTTCTACGATTTTACGGCAGTCGTCATACTGTACAACGATAAAGCGCCAAGGCTGATAGTTCACTGCCGACGGGGCCATTCGTGCACATTCAAGAATGTAATCAAGCTTTTCCTGCTCTACGGTTCTCGGCGAATAATCCCTCACCGAGCAACGCTTTTTTGCTAATTCCAAGAAGTTCATTTCGGTTATTTATTTTAATGTTTATGAAAGTTCATTGCATTGACAATCAACGACTTATATTTTGAATTCCAATCTCAGCCATTTTGCCGTGCAATCTCAGCTATATTACGCGCTAAAATGGGTGAGATCAGAGCGCAAAATGGCTGAGATTGCAAGGCTGCATCGGCCACATTGCACTGCGGACCCACTGTTGCCGGCTGCCAAGCCTGCCGTCATGGGCATTCCGGAGCCTCTGTCTAAGCCTTTTCATGCGCCTGTTTTAATCCTCTTCGCCAACGAGCCACGGACCCAAACCACTGCTACAGCCCCCTAAAACGCCGAGTCCACCCCGCACATTGCTATAGGTTGGCGTGATAGGGGCCAGTCCTATCTTGCCCATATCGTTGTTCGAAACATCGTTGATCGACTTGATGAAGCGATAGTATTCGGGCGAAATGCGATAGAGTTCGATACGATGTGGCGGGCTGAACGGCCCGTATGGCATGCCCAAATGGAGCGTATAGCGACGCCCGTTGATGCTCTTGTCGGTGAAGAACACCACATTCTGATAGCTACTGTCGTCGAAACCGAAGTCATAATCAATGTCCGACATGCCGTTGATGGCCGGTTCATCGTGGGTATTGATGCGCAGATTGCGGAAATGATGGCCTGTCTTTTGAACCAATTTCACGGCATAGAAGTCTTCAGACGCTGCATCATCGGTGAAGGTAACGGCAAAACGTTCGCTCTTTCTGAAGGCTTCGTAGTCCCGATCGTACATGTTGACCGTGTCAACCTCGAACTTTTCAATGGTAAGACGGGTCGGAATCGTGGTCTCGGCCATTGTCCCCGGAAGCCCGTTTGCCTTGACCGACAGCGTGATGCGGTCGCCCTCGCGTTGCTGTCCGATGGCCTGATAGTGCCCGTCTCCCAAGTTTCGTATGGTCAAAGCCACGCCGTTGACTTGATAGGTCACGCTTGCATCGGCAATCATCACGGCATCTCCCTTGCCATTGACGGGCTGACTGCGACCTACATCGATGTCGGTTGTGTCGCCGGGCGACGGAAAACAATAGACAACGAGCTTGTCGGTGCCGTTGAGTTTCGTAATATCGAAGTTGTCTTTGCAGCCAAGCAGTAGCGCACAAGACAGGAATAGCAATATCTTTTTCATCTTTAGAACTTGATGGTGTAACTGAATGAGGGGATAATCGGAATGTAACCTTTGGCCTTGGCACGCACATAGCCCCGCTGTTCGTCGTACTTCATGTCTATCCACAGCGTGTTCAAGTGGCAATATGCATTATATACGCTCCAGTTCCAGATGCGTTCATGGCCATGTTTGGTCTTGTGGTGGATATTGACACCGAGGTCGAGCCGGTGATAGGCCGGCAATGCGATGTTGTTGGGCCGCTCGTAGATATAACCCTGCTCACTTCCGTTCCCAAAGTCGGGCAGTGGGGCATACTGTGTGGGCGTCGTTGCACGGTTACCGCTGTGATAGGTCCAAGCAGCATAGGCGAAAGTGCCCTTCGAAAGGCGGTAATGCAGGTTGAGGTTGAGCTTATGGCGGTTGTCAAACTTGTCATTAAACCAGTCGGGATAATAGTGATCGAACTTCCGTTTGTTCCATGATAGCGTGTAAGCTGCGCTCAGTTCCAAGCGCGCGGCATGATATCGTGCATCAAGCTCCATTCCGTAGAAGCGTCCGAGCCCGTCCATCACCATGTCTTGCCAGCGTTCTGCCGGCGGTTCTATGCCCATCCAGTTGGCATATTGCAGCAGGTGGGCAGACTGTTTGTAGTATCCTTCGACCGAAAAGAGCCAATGCTTGTCGGGCATGATATAGGCGCCGATGGCCCATTGCAGGCTTCGCATCGGGCGAAGATTGGCCGTTGTGGGCACCCAATAGTCCGTCGGAAGGTCGATATATGAGTTGGATATCTTGTGAACGAACTGGCTCATCGTGGTGAAACTGCCCTTTAGTGATACCTTTTCCGACAGTTGATATTTCACTGCCGCACGCGGATCGACGTTGCAAAAGAGCCGACTACCGATGTGGAACAGCCCGATGTTGGCCCCCACATTCAGCGTCCAACGCTGCGAAAGCACCATTTCGTCCTCGGCATAGAGGCTTATCTCGTGGGCTATGTGGCGGTTGCTGCCGGCCAATCGTGCCGTTTCGCGCTTCTCGTTCGCGCCATATTGGCTGGTGTTGGCATAGGTTTGGGGTTTGAACAGATGCCATGTATAGTCGTTACCGAAGCGGATATGATGGCCGGGCGTGGGCCTATAGTCGAATGCCATGCGGTAACCGGCGTCGTAAATGGCCGAACGGTAGCCGTGTTCCGTGCGGGTGAAGTCATTTCTCGTCTCACTTCGGTCGCTACTTTCATAAAGTGTATTGTAATGGGTGCTGTTCTTGGTGAACACGGCCGTGAAGTTGGCTTGCAGTTGAGGGGCCATCAGATACGACCAATTGAGGGCTGCATTGAGATTTCCCCAATGAAAGTCGTTACGTGTAAGGTCGTTGCTGCCGTAGTTCCCGTTTCCATAGGTCTGATTATATTCATCTTTGCTCTTAAGAGCGTCGCGACCTTGATACAGGCTCAGTGAAAGTCGCGACCGACTGTTGACGATGTGCGTCAGTTTGGCATTGAGATCATAGAAATGATAGCCCAAAGAGAACTTGTCTTCATGGTTTGAGCGGTTTATAATGGCAAAGATCGGCGTGGTGAAGAGGTCGAGCCAGCTTCTTCGCAGGCCTATGTTGTAAGATGTTCTCCCCTTGATGATAGGTCCTTCGAAGTGAATACTGCCGTCGAGCAGCCCGATGCGATAGCTGCCGTGGTGCTTTTGCATGTCACCGTCATTGGTCCGCACGTCGATAACGCTTGACAAACGCCCGCCATATCGGGCAGGAAACCCGCTTTTATAGAAGTCGACGTTTTTCACCATGTCCACATTGAAGGCCGAGAACAGCCCCATCGTGTGGTTGATTTGGTAGAGTGGGGTCCCATCAAGCAGGAAAAGGTTCTCGTCGTTGTTGCCTCCATGCACGTAAAGGCCACTGACCAGCTCGGTACCTTCAGCGACACCGCTGATGCGTTGGAGCGACTTTACAACGTCAGGCGAGGACAACAGGGCGAATTCCCCGCGTATATCTTTCTGCGAAAGCGAGCGTTTGCCCGTCTGTGTGTTGAGCATTGGGGAGTTAAGGTCGCCGGTTACGACGACAGTTGAAAGGGATGGCATCTCGGAAAGGCTTATATTGAGTCGCCGGTCGGCCTGCAAATCAAAGTGTTCGACGTGCTCTTCGTAGCCTAAGTAAGAGATTCGCAGCCTGTGGAGGCCATCGGGAAGCGTTAAAGCAAAGAAACCATACTCATTGGTCGTCGTTCCTTGCTTCGTAGTGAGGTCGAAAACCGTCGCATTGATGAGCAACTCGCCCGTATTGTTGCGCACATAGCCGCTCACGGTGTGGCGTTTCGGTTTGTATTCCTCGGTCGTTTCGCGCGCAGGGGCCGTTGATATAGTTTGTTGTGTCTGTGCCGACAGGCCGAAAGTCCACAGCAAAAGGAGACAAATGATGGGAAAGCGTTTCATTCCTTTTGTATGAAAGGCGGCAAGGTGAGCCTTACACCTTATTATATATAGCGACCTGCATCGCCTTCGGTCTGTATTCATGTTTCGTTTCTCACTGTTTTCGTGACGAAAGAAGGGTCACGAAACGTTTTTGCAAAGATAAAAGAAAAAATAAAAACAGCAAACCCAAACAGATAAAAATGCCCCCGTTTTTTCGAAGGAGCAATACTATTGTGGTCTGATACCGGTTTCTCTGAACCTTGAAAATATGCAAAAGAAATGACATCTCAATAGAGGTTGCAAAACAAATATAGCCATGCCGAGGCTGTAGGGACGTACGGTCCGTGCGTCCACTCCTGCGCGGTTGACGAGTAAACAAGTTGACATGTGAAAAAATTGCATGCTTTTTGGCATGTAGGGACGCACGGTTCGTGCGTCCGATCAACGTGGGACAATCAACTTGTCCGCCTGTTTACGGCTAAGTTGTCAACTACAATGCGAACGGACGCACGAGCCGTGCGTCCCTACATACTACAAAGATGCAAAAAATTGCAGGCGTTTGCAAATTCGATATGAAACATGCTTACAAGAAAAGGCACCTCTGTTCAAGGGCAACAGTCGGCTTCCTGCCTGAGTAGGTTGACCATCAAGCGGGCCGCATTGTCGGGAGCTACCTCGTTGCCCAACCGCTCTTCCACCTCTTGATAGGCTTTGAGCATGGCCTCACGCCCTGTTCCTCCGGGCAATAAACGTGCAAGTTCGGTCGCAATATTGTCCGTTGTGAAGCGGTCAGCAAAGAGTTCTGCCACGACATCACGGTCGGCAATGAGGTTAACGAGCGAGATATAGCGACACGAAAGCACGTGGTTGAAGGCCCAACGGATAAGCCGTGGCACGGGCGTTTTGTAGCAAACTACTTGCGGAACATGCAATAAAGCGGTTTCTAAAGTGGCTGTTCCGCTGGTCACCAAGGCTGCCGTTGCATGGGAAAGCAAGGCATAGGTGTCGTCTTTCACCAGTGAAACAATAGACTTGGCAGGCCCCGTTCTTTCCATGATCTCTTGATAAAAAGCGTCTTCGATCGCAGGGGCACACGCCAAAACGAGCCTAAAGCGGTCGGCATAACGTGCCGATGCTGCTATCATCGCAGGGAGATTGTCCTTGATTTCTTGCTTCCTGCTGCCGGGAAGCAGGGCGATGAACGGTTTGTCATCGGCCATCTGATGCCGCTTGCAAAAGGCTTTGAAATCTTCATGATGGGCTTTCAGGAACGAATGCACCTCATGTGCCGTCGGATTGCCCACGTAATGGATTTTGTAATGATGCTTTTCTTCATAGAAAGGAACCTCGAACGGCAAGATGGAAAACAGCTCTTTGATGTCGCGTCGTATGGCTTTGATGCGCCATTCTTTCCACGCCCATATCTTTGGAGAGATGTAATAAAAGGCCGGAATGTCGGTTTTTTGCTTCAGAAAACGGGCGATATTGAGATTGAAACCGGGGTAGTCTACAAGGATAACCACGTCAGGATGCCATGCAACAATGTCTTTCTTGCAGCGCGACATGTTGCGGAATATCGTGCGAAGATGCAGCAACACGGGCACGAAACCCATGTAGGCAAGTTCCCGATAGTGTTTTACGCGCGTTCCACCCACAGCCGTCATCAGGTCGCCTCCGAAGAAACGGAACTCGGCTTCATGGTCATTCCTTTTCAATGACGCCATGAGATGGGCGGCATGCAGGTCGCCACTGGCCTCGCCAACGATGAGGTAATACTTCATAAGCTCCGATAATGCTACAGATTCCAGCCCTTCACGGTGTCGATGAAGCCGTAGTCGGTGACGTCGATCCGTGTGGGTGTGATGGCGATATAGCCATGTTGCAGGGCCCAATGGTCGCTGTCTGCGGCCTCGGGCTCGTCGTTTCGGCACTCACCGGCCAGCCAATAGTAGTCATACCCATGCGGATGGCGTGCCTTGACCACCTCGTTGACCCAACTTCCGAAGGCCATTCGGCACACTTTCACGCCCTTGAAAGGCGGCTTGGCGGGGAAGTTCACGTTCAGACAGACGCCTTTCGGGAGCCCTTCGGCCAGCACCTTGTCCACAATGCGGCAGACATCGTCGCGCAGATAGCGCAGGTCGGCCTCCTCATCGTAGTCGCTTGTAGAGAAAGCCACAGAGGGAATATACTTCATACAGCCCTCTCTTGCCACGCCCATCGTACCGGAATAGTGGCTGTTGACCGAGGCATTATCACCGTGGTTGATGCCGCCGAGGATCAAATCGGGCCGCCGTTCGCTGCAAAGTTGGTCGACGGCGAGCTTTACACAGTCCACAGGTGTGCCGTTGCATGACCACACTTCCACGTCGCCCATGTTGTGCCTGCGTTTCAATCGCAGGGGGATAGCGGCCGAAAAGGCACAGGCAAAGCCCGAACGGCCTGCTTCCGGGGCACAGACCAGCAGGTCGGCGCGGTCTTTCAGAAAGGAAACGAGGGTTTTGATGCCGTTGGCATGGTAGCCGTCGTCATTGGAAATCAGGATAAAAGGACGCTTCTGGTTCATCTTTTGCAGTGTAAGTTTGCGACAAAAGTACTAAAAAAAGGTTTATTTCTCGCCTATTTCATGTAAAATATGTAACTTTGCAGCAAATCAACTTATTTCTAAATGGGAAAGATTATAGCTTTAGCTAACCAAAAAGGAGGTGTGGGTAAGACCACAACAACAATCAATTTGGCTGCCTCGTTGGCCACACTTGAGAAGTCGGTTCTCGTGGTTGATGCCGATCCGCAGGCCAATGCTTCAAGCGGATTGGGCGTAGATATCAAGAATGTTGAGTGCTCCATTTACGAATGTATCATTGATCATGCCGACATACGTGATGCAATTTACACCACAGACATCAAGGGATTGGATATCATTCCGAGCCATATTGACCTCGTGGGAGCAGAGATTGAGATGCTCAACCTCGAGAGTCGCGAACGCGTTTTGAAGCGTCTTCTCGACCCGATTCGCAACGATTATGATTATATCCTCATCGATTGCAGTCCTTCATTGGGCCTGATTACGGTCAATGCCCTGACGGCTGCCGACTCGGTCATCATTCCTGTGCAGTGCGAATACTTTGCACTTGAGGGCATCAGCAAGCTGCTCAGCACCATAAAAATCATCAAGAGCAAACTCAATCAGCAGTTGGAAATCGAGGGATTTTTGCTGACTATGTACGACAGTCGTCTGCGTTTGGCCAACCAAATCTATGACGAGGTGAAACGACATTTCCAAGAATTGGTCTTCAAGACGGTCATTCAGCGTAACGTGAAGCTGAGCGAAAGTCCGAGTCATGGGCTGCCTGTGATTCTCTACGATGCCGAATCGGCCGGTGCCAAGAACCACTTGACCTTGGCAAAAGAGCTCATCGACAAGGAGAGATGAGTCAGATTCTTTAAAAGAACAACGAAACAGAAATGGCAGTACACAAGAAATACAACACCTTAGGCCGTGGTCTCGACGCGCTCATCTCTACAGATGCCGTTCGAACACAGGGGTCTTCGACCATCAACGAGATTGCAATCGACCAGATTGAAGCCAATCCCAACCAGCCTCGCCGCGAGTTTGCCCCCGAAGCTTTGCAGGAATTGGCTAACAGTATTCGTGAAATCGGCATCATTCAGCCGATAACCCTCCGCCAGATTGCCGACAACCGCTTCCAGATCATAGCTGGGGAACGCCGCTGGAGAGCCTCTCAATTGGCAGGACTCAAGGCGCTTCCGGCCTATATTCGCACCATCAAGGACGAGAATGTCATGGAAATGGCCCTTGTGGAGAATATCCAACGCGAGGATTTGAACGCCATCGAGATTGCCTTGGCCTATGAACATCTGCTCGAAGGTAGTGGAATGACGCAGGAGAAAGTGTCGGAACGTGTAGGCAAAAGCCGCACGGCCATTACCAATTATCTGCGACTCTTGAAGCTGCCGGCACAGGTTCAGATGGCCTTACAGAACAAAACCATCGACATGGGTCATGCCCGTGCGCTGCTTGCCTTGGACAGTCCGGCACTTCAAATCAAGCTTTTCAAAGAGATACTGAAGAACGGTTACTCCGTAAGAAAGGTGGAGGAGTTGGTGCAGGCACTGAAGAGTGGCGAGGATATTGAAAGCGGGAAGAAGAAGATTGTGGCGCGCAATCAGCTCCCGGAAACGTTTAATGCACTCAAAAACCGGTTGGCTTCGTTCTTCAATACAAAGGTTCAAATGACTTGTTCCGCCAAGGGAAAGGGGAAAATCAGCATACCTTTTGCCAACGAAGAAGAGTTGGAGCGCATCATGAACGCCTTTGACAAACTGAAGTGAGGCATGTCTTCTGCAAGACGCTCCCATATCATCGCTGCGATGGCCTTGTTTGCCCTGCCATTCTGTGCCTATGCGCAGCATGAGGAGAGGCATATACCGCTTGCAGATGCACCAAATATCAAGGCAACCGAAGTGCTGACGCATGCCGACAGCGTGACCTTGGCAACAGATTCCCTGCAGATGACGAAGAAGAAGCGCGATTGGGCGACATGGAAGCCCGACCCTAAGCGCGCACTATGGCTGGGATTGGTGCTTCCGGGAGCCGGTCAAATCTACAATCGTAAGTTCTGGAAGCTTCCTATTATATATGGTGGCATCGTTGGTTGCATGTATGCAATGACATGGAATAACCAAATGTATCACGATTACTCGCAGGCCTACATGGACATTATGGACAATGATCCCTCGACGGCAAGCTATAATCAGTTCATGCATTTAGGCGCTAAGATCACCAATGAGAACATCAGTCGCTATCAAGACCTGTTCAAAAGACGCAAAGACCGCTACAGAAGGTGGCGCGATATGAGTTTTTTTGTCCTCGCAGGTGTGTATGCCTTGTCGGTAATCGATGCCTATGTTGACGCCTCCCTCTCCGAATTTGACATCTCGAACGACCTCAGTCTGCGTGTCGAACCGGCCATTGTCAATACCGATTACCAACGTCATCCGCTCCGTTCAGGAGGAATCGGTCTGCATTGTAGCTTGAATTTCTGACTTCATCAGGCCTTCATGTGGAAAAGAAAAAACAGAATTGAAAGATAGAACCCTATTTTAAAATGAAAAGAATATACTTAATCGCCCTCTCGCTCTTGCTTGCCAGCACCGTGAAAGTGCAGGCGCAAGTGGTTGACGACGCAGACAACGACAACGAAGAGACTGAAATCACCGTCACGAATGCACACGGAAAGCGGGAAGTCATTGAGCTTCCAGAGGCCATGACCATGGAACTTGACAGCTTGATGCACCTGTATAACACGAAGTATCTGCGTCCTGACACCTCATGCAACCTGCCTGACGTTAATCCCGTGTATGAAAAATCGGTCTATATGAAACGTCTGAGCATGCTTCCCACGCTCATCGAGATGCCTTATAACGACGTGGTTCAACAGTTCATCGACCGATATAGCGGTCGCCTTCGCCGCTCGGTAAGTTACATGTTGGGCGCACAAAACTTCTATATGCCTATCTTTGAGGAGGCCTTGGAAAGCTATGGACTGCCCTTGGAACTAAAATATTTGCCCGTCATTGAGTCGGCTTTGAACCCCAGAGCCGTGTCCCGAGTGGGCGCAACTGGCCTTTGGCAGTTCATGCTCAACACGGCCAAGCGATACGGATTGACGGTAAACACATTGGTAGATGAGCGGCGTGACCCCGTAAAAGCGTCTTATGCAGCAGCCCATTACCTGAGCGACCTTTATAAAATCTATGGGGATTGGAACCTTGTGATTGCTGCTTACAACTGCGGCCCCGACAAAATCAATAAGGCTATTCACCGCTCCAAGCAGAATGATTATTGGCAAATTTATCCCTATCTGCCGCGGGAAACGCGCGGATATGTGCCCGCATTCATTGCCGCTAACTATATTATGAATTACTATTGTGAGCACAACATCTGCCCGATGATGACCGATTTGCCGGCTAAGACCGACACCGTCGTCGTCAACCGTGACCTGCATTTCGAGCAAGTGGCCCACGTACTGGGTCTCGATGTGGACCAGATTGCCGAACTAAACCCGCAATATCGTCACAATATTGTCAATGGAAAGTGGCGTCCATCTGCGCTCCGTCTGCCCACGATGTCGGTGATGAAGTTCATCGACAACGAAGACGCTATCTACAATTACATGCCGAATGAGTTGCAGAACAAGCGCACCGAGGTCGAGGTAAACGATGAAGAACCGACCATCACTCGCTACAGACGCGTCTATAAATACGGAAAACAGGTAAGCAGAAATGGCAGAAAGCAGGGCCGGAAAAAGAGAGAACGTCCGGCAAAAGGTAGGAGTGTGACAATCCGCGAGGGCGATACGTTGTCGGAAATCGCTAAGCGCAACAACACCACCGTAACGAAATTGAAACGTCTTAACGGCATTCAAGGCAGCGGAATACGGGCCGGAAAGAAACTCAAAGTCAAATAATAAGCAGGAGAACACGAGATGGACGAGCGCGAGATGAAGGATGCAGCCCGTGAAACTGCCGAAGACAAGCTGATAACAGATGCCTTTCAGCACCTGTTGGACACCTATCTTGCATCGCGCCATCGCAAGAAAGTGGACATCATCACCAAGGCTTTCAACTTTGCGCGGCAGGCACATAAAGGCGTCAGAAGGCTCTCAGGAGAACCCTATATCATGCACCCCATCGCCGTGGCGCAGATTGCTTGCGAAGAAATGGGGCTCGGTTCGACCAGTATCTGCTCTGCCCTGCTCCATGATGTCGTGGAAGACACCGACTATACCGTTGAGGATATCGAAAATATCTTCGGCCCGAAAATTGCCCAAATCGTAGACGGACTGACCAAAATCAGCGGAGGCATCTTCGGAGAACGGGCTTCGGCGCAGGCTGAAAACTTCAAGAAACTGCTGCTGACCATGAGCGATGACATTCGAGTTATCCTCATCAAGATATGCGACCGCCTGCATAACATGCGCACATTGGCCTCACAACCAGCCAATAAGCAGTACAAAATAGCCGGCGAAACGCTCTACATCTATGCACCATTGGCCAACCGCTTGGGGCTGAACAAAATCAAAACGGAACTCGAAGACCTGAGTTTCAGGTATGAACATCCTGAAGAATACGCCGCCATCAAAAGTAAACTGGCCCTCACACAAGAGAAGCGTGACGAGCTGTTTGCCAGCTTTACGGGACCCATTCGCGAGGCGCTCGACCGCATGGGCATTCAATATCAGATCAAAGCGCGCGTGAAAAGTCCTTACTCCATTTGGAACAAGATGCAGAACAAGCACGTGACCTTCGAGGAAATCTACGACATATTGGCCGTCAGAATCATCTTTGTTCCGAAGGAAAGAGACCAAGAAATCAACGAATGTTTCAACATATACGTGGCCTTAAGCCGCATTTATAAGAGCCATCCCGACCGACTTCGCGACTGGTTGAACCATCCGAAAGCCAACGGATATCAGGCACTTCACGTCACACTGATGAGCAAACAAGGACGCTGGATAGAGGTCCAGATACGCTCAGACCGCATGAACGAGGTGGCCGAACAGGGCTTTGCGGCCCACTGGAAATACAAGGAAGGCGGCGAATATAGCGAAGACGAGGGCGAACTCAACGATTGGTTGGCCACCATCAAGGAGATTCTTGACGACCCACAGCCCGATGCCATGGACTTTCTCGATAGCATCAAGCTCAATCTTTTCGCCTCAGAAATCTTCGTGTTCACCCCGAAAGGCGAGATAAAGACAATGCCGGCAGGTTGCACGGCTCTCGACTTTGCCTTTCAAATCCACACGTTTCTCGGCAGTCATTGCATCGGGGCGAAAGTCAACCACAAGCTCGTTCCGCTGAGCCACAAGCTGAGCAGCGGCGACCAAGTAGAGATATTGACCAGCAAGGCACAGCATGTTCAGCCCTCATGGATCAACTTTGTGTCCACGGCAAAGGCGCGGGCGAAGATCCAAGCCATTCTCCGTCGCGACGATCGTGAGCTGCAAAAGACCGGAGAAGAGCTGCTCACGGCATGGCTCAAGCACAATATGATGGAGATGTCTTCATCGGTTCTCGACAAACTTTGCGACATTCATCACGTTCAAAAACATGAGAATCTCTTTCAATCCATTGGCGACAGGACCATCATTCTTGGCGACAATGACCTTGATGCACTGCTTGGCAAGCACCAGAAAGAGGCGGCATCGTCGGGGTGGCGACGCTATGTTCCTTTCCTCCACGACAAGAAATCCAGCCCTTCTGAAGCGGACAAGACCGCCGGCCAAACACTCTTCACGGCTGAAAAAAACTTCAACAAGCGGCAACCTGTCGTCATCGGCGAGGAAACCATCGGTGCCTACATCTTCCCCGGCTGCTGTCATCCTATTCCGGGTGACGATATTCTGGGCTACATCGACAATCAGAACCACATCGAAATCCATAAACGTGCCTGTCCGGTTGCAAGTCGTTTGAAGTCGAGCTACGGCAACCGGATTCTTGATGCCAAATGGAACATGCACAAACAGCTGTTCTTTGACGCGATAATCGAAATCAAGGGAATCGACAGAAAAGGCATGCTCCACGACCTTGCCGACGTGATTTCCGACAAGATGAACATCAATATCCACCGCATAACCATCACCAGTGACGAAGGAATCTTTTATGGAAACATCGAAGTTCGCGTGCACGACCGCGACGAAGTGCGGGCCATCATGGACAATCTCAAGGTGATTGACGACCTGAAAGAGGTGCAACAGATTATATAAAAGGGAGGCCTCCCCGGTCCCTTTCAAAGAAGGAGAGCTCGAAATCATGAGAAAACAGTGAGGTGGAAAGCATGTGAGAAAGAAAACATTCTTCATCGTGGGGTGATGGATGGAAAATGAAAAGAAACGTTATTCGCCTTGGGGAGAAGAAAGGAAGAGGCAACGAATAAACCTTTCTTCCATGGATGAAGTTAACGAAACTTAAAATAATGATTTTCTTCCATGGAAGACGAAGGGAAAATTAACAGAAAATTCTTTCTTCCATGGAAGAAATTAATAAACTATAAAGAAATAGTTGTCTTCCATGGAAGAAAATACTTTTCTTAACAATTAACTCCTTTCTTCCATGGGTGACGAAAGGAAAAATCAGTGGATACACCTTTCGCGCGTGGGAGAGAAGTTAAAAGGGCCGACAGAACGACCGTCTTCCACGGGTGAAAACATTTCTTTGATAATTCAATTCATCAACTGATACCAACTCAGTTTCTTTGACCGGCAATGGCACATCAAGCTTTTAACTTGAAGGAAACTTCTATGGAATCTATCTCGTCTTTGAAAGCCGTATCCACTTTCATCCGATTTTCTATTTGAGAACAACTGTGAATCACTGTCGAGTGATCGCGGTTACCGACAAGTCTTCCTATTCGGGCTGCAGGCATCTTTGTATATTTCTGAGCAAGATACATTGACACTTGACGGGCTATCACAAGGTCACGCTTGCGGCTTTTGCTGTTCACGGCTGTGACAGTGACATTGAAATGGTTACAAACAGTATCGAGGATATCATCAACTGTCAGTGGATGGTTATCCATCTTCACAGCACGTTTTACGACCCTTTCGGCCAAATGCATGTCGATATCACTGTTGTAGACAACGCTGTAAGCCAATAATGAGTTGACAACCCCCTCCAAATCACGCACGCTTCCGTTCGCCGTGGAGGAGATGAAGCGAACAACTTCGTCGGGTATGTGCAGCCCATCGCGTTGTATTTTGCTCTTAAGGATGTCGGTACATAATTTCACGTCCGGTTTTTCCAATTCGGCTATGAGCCCACAAGCGAAACGCGTTATCAGGCGTTCGTTCATTCCTTGCAGGTCAACCGGCGGACGGTCGCTGGCAAGGATAATTCGTTTCCCGTTTCGGAAGAGATGATTGAAAATATGAAAGAATGTGTCTTGTGTCTTCGTCGCATTTATCCATTCTTGGATATCATCGACGATCAGCATGTCAATCGTCTGATAGAATCTGATAAAATCATTGATTGCCCCATGAAAATTGGCATCGACAAACTGTGTTTGGAAGAGACGGGCACTGATATACAGCACTCTTTTCTCCGGATATAGCTGTTTGCACCTGACGCCGATTGCATTGATGAGATGCGTCTTCCCGCAACCTGACGGACCGTAGATGAACATGGGGTTGAATTGCGGCTGCGAGGGATGCTCCGCTACAGAAAGTCCCAAGCTGCGAGCCAGCTTATTGCTCGTTCCCTCAATATAATTTCTGAATGTAAGATGCGAATCCAACTGCGCATCGATTTCAAATGACCGATCGATATCCATCGGTGACGGAGAATGGTTGGCACCATTACGTGCCTTTCGTGGTCCAATGTCGCCGGGGTCGGCTTCGATGTCTTGCGTCAGCTTGTGCTCCTTGTCTGTCACGACGCGGTAAGTGAGCTGAACGCCCTCACCAAAAGTACGATAAAGCACCTGTTTGAGTAAGCCCAAAAAGTTCTCCTCCAAATACTCATACACAAACGGGCTGGGTACTTGAACCAAAATCGTCTTCTTTGCTTTGTCAAAATGCTCAAAGGCAATAGGTTTGAACCATGTATTAAATTGCTGTGGCGTCACGTTCTGCTTAATGAGCGCAAGCGCATCGCCCCAACAGTTGTTAGGACTTATTTTCATTTACTTTTCGTATGTATAATTGTTATATGTCTTTCGACTTTCTGCAATTTCGCAACTGCAAATTTAATAAAAGAAAGTCAAACTTACAAATCGTTGTTTCCTATTTTTTTCAATAGAAAACGTAACTTGCTTATATAACCTTATTTACCTCGAAAGAACCTTATTTATAAACTTCTACACTTGTATAATTGTAATATTCTGACTCAAAGAATATTAAGAGGTTTGTAAAGATAATTTGGAAAAATCTGTGAAACATAGGTCTTTTAGTTTAAGAATATCTAAGTTAAACGGCTTTTGGATATTACCAAAAGCCGTGAAACATGAGAAATATAATTTAGATGATATTTAATTAGTGCAAAAGCTACTTATCTTTTCTTCCGAAGACCGAGAAATGAACGTAGCGTTTAGGATGTTCACGCACATTTATCAGCAAAGAGTCTGCATTACGCATGGTTTTATTCATGTTGTTATATAACGTTGGGTCGTGCAACAGCATGCCCAAAGTTCCTTCTCGGCTATTAAGTTGCCTTGTAAAGTCCTTGAGATGGGCTATTGTTTGGTCCACTTGCGCCATTGTATTTGCCACATCAACCTGTGCAAGATTGCTTGTAAGCTTATTGGTATTTGTCAGAACACCGTCTGCCTTATGGAGCAAATTGGGGATGTCTTTGTTGAGTCCACCCATCAAAGCGTTCAATTGTTGCGATGTTGTATGAAGATTGTCGGTGATGCCCTCTATATGATGTAGCGAGTTCGCCAAGGCGGGGTCCGCCAACAATCCATTCACACTTGCCAATATACTGTCGAGCTTTGGCAACATCTTTTCAATCGTAGGGACAAGTTTCGAAACCTGTCCGAGCATTCCGCCATTCTTCTCTCCTACAATGGTCTCACCGGGATTCACACGCTCGCGCGGATTATTGGCAAGAAGCAGGTTCAGCTTTACGTTCCCCATCAAGTCGCTTTCAATCTCGGCAGAACTACCTTTCGGAATGCGGAGGTTATTGTCAACATCTATCTGAACAAGAATTTCCTTGCCATGCTTGTAGTCGTATTGTATGCTCTTCACCACGCCCACCTTATAACCGTCGGCATAAATCGGATTGGAGGAAGAGAGCCCACTGATGTCCTTGAACGACACATAATAAATATTGTCGCTGGAGAACAGTGACATTCCCTTGAGGAAATTGAGTCCGAAAAACAGCACAAGAATGCCCACAATGGCAACAAGTGCAATCTTGATTTCCTTTGTAATCTTCATATTTTAACCTTATCTTTCTGTCTGTTTGATTTGAAATACCTATCTGTTGGCTTTAAATTCCTTGATGGCTGCATTGATGTCCATCTTGTTTCCATTCTTGAATGCAACGATAAAGGCATCCGGGAATTTATCGAGAATCTGCTTGCGTAGCCGATATATCTCGTTATAATTGGTTGATGCACCATAAGTGTATTTGTTGTTTGCCCCCTCACGATAGGAATCTACTCCCATGAGTCCCTTAAATCGCACGTCATCGGCCTTCAATATACTTGAGCTTACCAATAGCTGTATCTTAAACACGGGCTTTTCTGCCTCTACCTTGTCAGCCACTTGAGGACTCGCTACCGGTCGGTCCGGTTCTGTTTTTCGAGTCGTGGCATTTGTTTCCGGCGACTTTTGTTCCACCTTTTTACGTGGCCTGCGACTTACAGGAGCCTCCGGAGCGATGTTCTTATAATCAAGTGGCACGACTTGTGGTATCACTGGGGCTTCCTTTATCGGTTTATAAGGCACATTGATGTCGTTATCGTAGTGCTGACGGTATTTCATAAAGGCCTCGAAAATGCCCTGCACATACAATTGAACAGAGGCATCATCGTTCAGAAAGTCCTCTTCGTCGGGTGTGGAAATGAAGCCTAACTCCAACAAGCAGCCCGGCATTGATGTCAAACGAAGAACAGCAAGGTTGTTCTGGTGGGAGCCTGCGTTGATTCGTCCCGTGGAAGCACAGACATATTGCTGCAACAAACGGGAGAGTTCTACGCTTTTCTCTCTGTTCTTGTCAGCAATAAACTCATACATGATGTTGCTCTCTGCCGAATTGGTATCAAAACCCTTGTAAACAGTCTTGTAATCCTTCTCTAAGAACATCACGGAATTCTCGCGCTTTGCAACGTCAAGATTAGCCTTGATACCCTTGTCGCCGGAATGCTCGCCACGTCCCAATGTCCAACTCTGAAAGCCACGGACCGACTTGGAACCTGTGACGGCATTGATATGAAACGACATAAAGAGGTCGGCTCCAGCTTTGTTGGCAATGTCCGCCCGCCCAGCCAAGGTCACAAAAACATCGGTCTTGCGTGTATAAATCACGCGGACATCGGGGCAATTAGCCTCAATATAGCGGCCAAACGCAAGCGCATATTTCAAAGTGAGGTCTTTCTCGTGCGAGTAAGCACCGGGAGCTCCATGGTCTCCACCGCCATGCCCGGCATCGATGACAAGTGTAAAACGACGGTTTGCGGCTACAATGGTAACAGCAAACAGCAGCATTGTCATCAGGAAGAATACTCTCTTTCTACTCATACACAAGCATATTGCAGGCAAAATTAGTGAAAAAAGCTTGAAAACCCAACGCTATTATTCTGTTTTATCATTTATTAAATGAAGCTCAACCCCTGCACCTTCGCAATCGGCACCCATGGGGGGATTGTACTTTTCTACCTTTATTTCAACTTCGTTTATGGCTTTGAACGTCCGAAAAAGGCGGTCGGCGATGCGATAGGCAATCCGTTCTATAAGTTGAGTCGGAACGTCCATCTCTTCTTTTACAGCTGTATAAACAGTCGCATAATTCAATGTGTCGTTCACATCGTCAGAACCTACCGCCTTCTCCAAAGGAAAATCGATTTTCAAATCCACCCGATAATCATTACCGGTTAAACGTTCCTGCGGCATCACACCATGGAAGGCATGAAACCGCAGTCCGTTAAGAAAGATGCAACTGTTTTTGATTTTCATTGCATAAGCATTATAAAGATGGTTTTAACCGCACCGACTGGCACCACAGCTGGTACAGATGAGACAGCCTTCTTGATAGATGAGCGTTTCATGTCCGCAGACCGGGCACTTCTGTCCCTTGGCTTTCGTGCCGTCGACAATATATTTTTTCAACGCACGCTCCACACCGTTCTTCCACGTGTTGATGCTTTCGTCTTTCAATTGAAGCGAACTAACGAGCTTCATCACGTGGTCTATCGGCATGCGGTAGCGCAGAACGCCGGATATCAGCTTGGCATAATTCCAATATTCCGGGTTGAATTTCTCACTCAGTCCTTCAACGGTGGTTTTGTAACCCCGCTTGTTCTCAAACTGGAAGTCATAGCGATGCGAGCCATCTTCAAGGGTCGACTTGATGATTTTGCCTTTCGTGATGTTCTTCGGCAACACGATTCCCTCTTCATCATCCTGCAAACCAGTGAAGATTTCGTAGGGATAACCATTGAGCAGGCCCACGAATGCCACCCATTTCTCCTTGTTGTTCTGGAACCGAACAACGTCGCATTCCAACTCTTTTGGGCGAACTTCCGTCACTTCGGGCTGTTTGCAAAGCGGTTCTTTCGGTTCATCTTCCTGCACTTCTGCCCCTTCTGCGTGGCTTCCTTTCTTCTTGTCTTTCTTCGATACGGATATCATCACGCCCGCACGGCTGCCGTCTCGATAAATGGTACAGCCCTTGCAACCGCTCTTCCACGCCTCAACATAGAGCCGATTCACCAAGGCTTCGTCCACATCGTTGGGCAGATTGACCGTCACGGAGATGCTGTGGTCCACCCATTTCTGAATGGCTCCCTGCATTTTCACCTTCATCAGCCAGTCCACATCATTGGCCGTAGCTTTATAATAAGGTGACTTGGCCACGAGTGCGTCAATCTCTTCCTGCGTATAACGCTTCTCCGTGTCATACCCGTTCACCTGCATCCATTGCAAGAACCTACGGTGATAGACGATATACTCCTCGAAACTGTCGCCCACTTCGTCCACAAAGTCCACGTGAACATCGGTATCATTGGGGTTCACCTTGCGGCGACGCTTATACACGGGCATGAAGACCGGTTCGATACCGCTGGTGGTTTGGGTCATCAGAGAGGTTGTTCCGGTCGGCGCAATGGTCAGACAAGCGATGTTGCGGCGGCCATATTGCTGCATATCGGCAAAGAGTTCGGGGTCGGCTTCCTTTATCCTTTGAACGAAAGGATTGCCGGCCTCGCGCTTGGCATCATAGATTTCGAACGCTCCACGCTCCTTGGCCATCATCACAGATGAGCGATAGGCATTCAGTGCCAAGGTCTTATGGACAGACACCGAGAAGTCGGTTGCCTCTTGAGTTCCATAACAAAGGCCCAGAGCGGCCAGCATATCACCCTCTGCAGTGATGCCTACTCCGGTGCGACGGCCCATGCCACTCTTGCGTTTTATCTTCTCCCAAAGGTGGTATTCGGCTTCTTTTACCTCCTTGTTCTCAGGGTCCACTTGGATTTTCTCCATGATCAAGTCAATCTTTTCCATCTCCAAATCAACGATATCGTCCATGATTCGTTGGGCAAAACGAACGTGCTTCTCGAACTTTTCGAAGTTGAAATGGGCCTCTTTCGTGAAAGGTTGCTCCACATAACTAAAAAGATTGATGCTTAATAAACGGCAAGAATCATAGGGACACAATGGAATTTCGCCACAAGGATTGGTGCTTACGGTGCGGAAACCAAGGTCGGCATAGCAGTCGGGAATGCTTTCTCTGAGGATTGTATCCCAGAAAAGGACACCCGGTTCAGCACTCTTCCACGCGTTATGCACGATTTTTTCCCACAGTTTCCGGGCTGAAATCTCTTTCGTTACCTTGGGTTCTGCGGCATCAATCGGCCACTGTTGCACGTAATTCTTATCCGAAATGGCAGCCTTCATGAACGCATCATCGAGCTTCACCGACACGTTTGCGCCTGTCACTTTGCCCTCTTCCATCTTGGCATCAATGAAAGCTTCGCTGTCAGGATGCTTGATACTGACCGACAACATCAATGCCCCACGGCGACCATCCTGTGCCACTTCGCGCGTAGAATTACTGTAACGCTCCATGAAAGGCACCAATCCTGTCGAGGTCAATGCCGAATTATTCACCGGACTTCCCTTGGGACGAATGTGGCTTAAGTCGTGTCCTACACCACCACGACGCTTCATCAGCTGCACTTGTTCCTCGTCAATGCGCATGATGGCACCGTAACTATCGGCCTCACCTTCAAGACCTATCACGAAACAATTGCTCAAACTGGCCACCTGTTGTCTGTTTCCGATACCCGTCATCGGGCTTCCTGCCGGCACGATATAGCGGAAATGGTCCAGCAAATCGAATATTTCTTGCGCCGACATCGGGTTCTTGTACTTCTGTTCTATGCGTGCAAGCTCGTTAGCAATACGCCAATGCATGGCTTCGGGAGATTGTTCATAGATGTTACCGAAGCTATCTTTCATTGCATACTTGTTGACCCAGACGCGAGCGGCCAGTTCGTCACCGCCGAAATACTTCAAAGAGGCTTGGAATGCCTCCTCAAAAGAATAGGTTTTATTGTCTTCCATCTGCTTTTAAAACATGATTTTCAAGTTGCAAATTTAAGGTTTTATTTTCATAAAAGGAAATCATTCGAGAGATATTTCATCACATGAATTTCTCTTTTTGGAAACTTTTTGTTTTATTATTGAATGAAAGTTTCTTGAAAACAATAACTTTAAACCTGATAATTAAACTGAAGTTGATGTTTAATAAGGTTGAGAGAGCGATGTAGGGACGCACGAGTCGTGCGTCCACTCAAGGTGGATTGAAGGTACATATGCCCATTCTCCCGCGCAATAGCGGTTATTTCGACCCGTAATGCGGGCGAAGTTGCAAGCTCGTCTTCGTTTCCCAATGCCAACGGCTACAAGAAAGCAAGCTGACCAAAGAAGTCGGGACGATGAAAGTCGGGAGATGGCACGTCAATAGGGTTCCATGAGAGGAAGTGGGGACGTGAAGTCTTATCGCCACATTTATAAAAATTGGCACGCATCTGTAGTCCTGACAAGTCAACGATATGATGACGGAAGAACGAAGACACAGGGACTACCAACGAAAGTTCCCATGCCTGTGCGCCATTCTTCGTGTCGAAAGGAGTTCTTCCGAGTGAGGCCCAGCGGTCAATCCGGCCAAGTTGCGCGACAGGTGCGGGCGTTCTGCCCTCCCGGCTCTGTCCATTGCAGAGCAAAACCGTACCGATACAGTTGGCTTCAAGGTTGTAATAGCCCCCTTCAGCATCGGGACTCACAAAGAATTCGCAGCAAGAATCCTCCCACACGGGGCCGAGATCATTGCCCGAAACAGCACGCACGCTATCCTCTTCAACCCGATAATGAATCATAATTGCATCGCCTTTGTGGGCTATGGCAAATTCAACATGCGGACAATAGGGGTAGTCTGCCTCCCAATCCACAGTGTCTATCTTGTGATATTCAACCTTTTCTGTCTTGAAAAGTGCAGGAACTTCAGCGGCTTTCACCTGCTGGCAATCTAAGCGTTTTACTTCTAAATGTTTCATATATTGTTTATTTTAGGGTCTGTCTGCCGGTTTTACACCGAATGTCGAAGGCTTATTGCCCATCGTGAACTCCAATTTTCCACCACGAACGATGTCTTTGAAGTCGATATAACAGCGGGTATAGGGTTTTCCATTCAGCTTAACACTTTGGATATACATGTTTTCTTTGCTGTTGTTATGCGCAATAATGCGGAACGTTTTGCCATTTCCAACGTTCATGGATGCCTCATTAAAGAGCGGAGAACCAAAGACATAACGGCCTCCGGCAGGCTCAACTTGATAGAAACCCAAGGAAGAAAGAATGTACCAAGCAGACATTTGACCGACATCTTCATTGCCGCTTAGGCCGTCAACGCTGTCATGATACATCGTACGGAGCACCTCACGAACACGCAAAGCAGTCTTCCAAGGCTGGCCGGCATAGTCATATAGATAGATAATATGGTGGCCGGGCTCGTTGCCATGCGCGTATTGTCCAATCAAACCCGATATGTCTGGAGAGGCATCTTTACCCATATCGCCCTGCACAATGAAGAGCGAATCGAGCTTGTTCGTAAAAGGTTTGTCGCCACCGAAAGCTGAAATGAGACCGTGAACATCGTGGGGAACGAGCCAAATATACTGCCATGCCGTGCCTTCTGTGTAGTCGTCGGCACGGTGAATCACTTTGAAAGGATCGAAAGGTTCGCGGAAACGGCCCTTAGAATCAATGCCGCGCATGAACTTTGTCTGCTTGTCAAAATAGTAATCACGGTAAGATTGGCTGCGTTTCAGGAAGTATTTATAATCTTTCTCGGCCTTTAACGCCTTGGCTAACCGCGCAATACAGCCGTCGGCCAAGGCATATTCCAAGCCTTTGGCCACGGTTTCGTTGGTCGGTTCAAGGTCATAAGGCAGATAACCATACTTCTTGAGCAAGTCCAAACCACGGTCGCCGAAGAGCTGTGTCTTCTTTGCTGCCTCCAAAACTGCATGCTTATCCACATCAAAACCCTTCAAAGCGATGTCTATAAGCACTGGAATTCCGGGATTACCCACCATGCAATCGGTTTCGTTTCCCTCTAAGAACCACACGGGAAGTCGGCCTTGTTGTTGTGCAATATGGAGCATTGTCTGTGCGATGTCACGCTGTTTTTCGGGGTGAATAAGCGTCATTAGCGGGTGCGCGGCACGGTAAGTATCCCACAAAGAAAACGTGGTATAGGGTGTAAAGTCGCCGTGATAGGTCTTCCCGTCGGCTCCTCTATACTCGCCATTCACGTCATTAAACACCGAAGGAGCAGTCATCGTGTGATACAAACCGGTATAGAATATGCGCTTATCGCTGGCATTATCGGTTTGAATATCAATCTTTCCAAGCTCCTTGTTCCATGCCTTTTGCGCGTCGGCTACAATGGTATTAAAAGCCCAATTGGGTGATTCTTGCTGCAAATTCTTGCGGGCATTGTCGATATTCACACTTGAAATGCCCACCTTGACCATGAGCGGTTGACCTGTTGGTTCAAAGGAAAACACGCTCAAGGTGTCGCCTTCTGTGGTCTGATGTGTGATGGGTTGCGAGAATTCGGCCACGAAATACACGCGTTGGTCCTTGGCCCATCCCGTCGAAAAGCGTGAACCTACGACGGTATTCCGCCCCTCTTGCTTCATCGAGCAGGCTGTCATCTTGTCCCAACCGATGCCTTGTGAGAGGTCAATCACCACTTGTTCCTGTTTCACATCGGCCGGAAACGTGTAGCGATGAAAGGCAGTTCGCAGTGTAGCCGTAAGCTCAACGCGCACCCCATTGGCTAAGGTTACGGCATAATATCCCGGTGTTGCGTATTCTGCTTTGTGTGAGAACTTCACCTCACGTTCGTTGTTTTGCGTCACAGGGAGCAGGGCGATGTCGCCCAAGTCGCCGATTCCTGTGCCGCTAAGGTGCATCTGTCCGAAGCCAATAATAATGGAATCGCTGTAATGATAGCCCGAACACCAATCCCAACCTTGCTTCTTCTGCGTCGGTCCGGCTTGGATATGACCGAATGGAACGTTGGCTCCGAGGAACACATGTCCGTGTCCTCCCGTGCCCACAAAGGGGTTTACGTATTGCGTATAGTCTTGCTTTGCGGGCTGAGTTGCTGCTTGTAAGCCTACAATGCCGGCGAGTGGGAGCATCAATCCCAATAATTTATGCTTCATACTGAATATCATTTGGTTACTGATTTCAATTTGTTTATTTTTGTTCTCTCCTACAATCGTTTTGCAAAATGAGCCATATTACCGTGCAAAATGGGTGAGATTAGCGTGTAAAATGGGCCATATTACCGTGCAATTTGGGCCATATTGCAAAACCGTTTAAGTCATATGGTTTTACTCCATGATTTATTCCGTCAGACACCCGGACCAATTTCGCTGAACCGCCTTGCGGTCATCGTCTTTCATTTTGCCCGTAACAAAGTCTTTGAGTGGTATGGCTTGGAACGTCATCTGTGCCACACTGCTCTCATAAAGAATGCCAACGGTTTCGCGATCTATCATCGTAAGGCAGCTATACCCCCAGCCGTAGCCTTCGTCAAGCAGCACTTGATGCGCGCTTTCCCATGTCTTTCCGTCGTCAAGACTCAATTTAATGGTGATGTTCTTGCGCTCTTTCGGGTCGTTGGGATTGGCAAACAGCAGGATATTCCTGCCCAGAACGTTGTCTTTTGCGGCCACGCTGATGAGGCTTCCCATGCAGATGGGCTCTTGCAAGGCCTTGATATTAGAGGAATGTTCCTGCCATGTCTTTCCCCAATCGCGCGTGGTATATACCGCTCTTCCACCGCCGCTTTGGTTCCGCATGTTGAGCATCAACTCTCCATTAGGCAGCTCTGCCACCTGTGCTTCAGTGGTATTGGCACACGCCGGCGCTGAAATGGTCCACGTTTTTCCATGGTCTTTGCTGTACATGATACCCGCATGGGGCACGCGTTCCCTGTCAACAAACTGCATGGCAAACACCAATGTGCCGTCTTTGCAGGTGATTCCGCGGCCCGGTCCTTGGAAGAAGAAGTGCCATTCCGGGTGCTTTAGCTGTGCAGTCAGGTTGATCGGGGCCGACCATGTACGCCCATCATCGGTGCTTTTTGCCATCACCAACTGTGCTGTTTGAGCCTTATCAATACCCGATTGTGAGCTGAACCATGCCCTTTGATTACCCATTCCGTGTGCCCAAATGGCTACAATCCAAATGGTGTTGTTGGCATTATCCACCAGAATAGCAGGGTCGCCGACACCGTTTTGAGCTGCAGGAAGACCGCCGTTCTCGCCAAATGCCAACGGCAAACGCATGGGTTCCCATGTCTTTCCCTTGTCAGTGCTGCGGCTAAGTCCCACATCTATGTGCTCTTGAAGGTCCACACTGTTGTTGTAACGCACGTCATAGACACCGAGAAGTGTGCCTTTATTCGTCGTCACGAGGCCCGGAATGCGATACGCAGCAACGCCATCATCGCCCGCATGTCGCACACCTATGCCCATTCTTCGCCCCATATCGGGAGCCGAATTGACAAGCGTTAGCGCTTTTCCGTCAGCAACAGCCTTTGAAAGTACAGCTTTCAACCTTGTTGTTATGGGCGCGTCGGGTTGCATTTCGATGCTTATCCAAAAGTAATTCACGCCGGGAAACAGTTGCTGTTTGGCCTGTAATGTGACGTGATGTGCCGTAGGTTTACATTCACTTCTTAGCACAACATACGACGGAATGGCCCGTAATGTCTTGCCGGGTGTGAAGTTCGTGAGATAATCCACAGGTGCAAAGCGTTGCTTTTTGACGTCTTGTCGGGCCTCGGTGCCGCCATAATAGAGGCGAAGGGCCTTCACTTGATGGAGCGGAAGGGCCTTGTCGAGGTTGAGTTCCACGTTGTCTAACGTTTTTGTCTCTGTGGCATTGAGTCGCATGAGCAGCAAGATATTGTCATGACGCTCTATGAGAATGGGCACTTGTGGCTGCTTAATAAATAAGGTGTCGGCTGCTTTTGCATGAAAACCGCTAATTTTGCGTACAGAACGTTTCTTTTTAGCATTTAATTCTTGGCTTATTGACTGCGGAATGTGATCTTTCAATAGGGCTATCTCTTTTTTATTGAGATTAGACATGATACCTTCTAACTGACTTAAAGCCAACGTTCCCTTACCTTTGACTATACTTTGGGACTCCGGAATGATATTTTGTGCGCGCGTTCCCATGCTGAAACACGCGGCCAATAAAACGGTTATGCCTGCTTTTACCAATGATTTCATTGCATCACTTTGCACGATGTGAGACTCTTTTTTGTGGTTACGCCATGACAATCGCTATTATTTTAAGGTGAATTTCAGCGTACCTGCCTTCACCAAGTCATTGTGGCTGATGCGATATTGATGCCAAGGTTTGCCGCCAACTTCCATCTTTTCGATGCGAACGGCATTCGGATTGCTGCGCTGGGTCTCTATAACGAGCTTGTCTTTGCCCCATTGTTTTTCATCAAGATGAAGGATTATCTTATCGAAGACGGGCGAGGTGAGCGTGTAAGCCGGTTCACCCGGGCAGTCAGGATAGAAGCCCATCATGCTGAATATGGCCCAAGCTGACATCGTACCTGTGTCATCATTGCCGGGAAGTCCCTCGGGACTGTTCTTGAAATAGGTTTGAAGCAACTGGTGAGTGAGCTCTTGTGTGCGCCATTCCTCACCCTTAAAGTAGGAGAAAAGGAATGGATAAGCGATGTTGGGTTCGTTGGTTGGGTCGTAATTCCCTTTGTCAAACACCGACTGAAGCTGTGCAATGAAACGCTTTTTTCCGCCCATCAACTTGGCTAAACCATAGATGTCATGGGGCACATAGAATGTATAATTCCACGCATTTCCCTCATGAAAGCCCGGAGAAGGCTCCCAGTTGGCGCCCTGAAGCGGGTTGAACGGTCTATAAAACTTGCCGTTTGGCAGAATGGGACGCAGCATATTGAACTCCTTACTGAAGTAATGACGGTAGCCCATTGACCGGTTA
>ERZ772960.483-NODE-483-length-36277-cov-6.392634_pt1 | contig 36277 bp, 33 predicted proteins | sample MGYA00580678_ERZ772960 | MGnify/ENA primary metagenome ERZ772960 (study PRJEB29015, sample SAMEA2737930) | human oral metagenome | biome: human oral; feature: human-associated habitat; material: dental | place: China | collected 2059 ... | reverse complement strand
CACTTTCGTTTACGAAAGACTTACGCCCGCGTGGAGCACCGCGCAGCGTCCGCGCGTTAGCGCGGATGAGGGTTACCGAAGTGCGGAAGGCGGGTTCTTCCGATCCGCTTCGTCCTAAAAAAAATTAATAATTATTAAAAATTTCCGTCGGCGGCGCTTTCGGCGTGCAAAATCGAAATACGACAATTGCACAAAATCCGTAAAAATGTTATTTTTAAATCCGTATGAATACCCTCGTTGCGCTCTGCGCCGTCGGCGCGGATAAAATACTCGGCAATGAAATCAAACATCTCGGCTACAAGCTTGCGGGAAACGCGCCCGGACGGGTTTTTTTTACCGGCGACGACGATGCGCTTTTCCGCGCGAACCTGTGCCTCCGCACGGCCGACCGCGTATATTTACAGGCGGCTTCTTTTCAGGCGGCCGATTTCGATTCGCTTTTTGCCGGCACTTATGCGGCCGACTGGCAGGATTTATTAAAAAAGGACGTGCGCGTCGTCGTGGACAAAGTGCGCTCGCATCACTCGAAATTGAATTCGGAACACACGGTTCAAAGCATGGTGCAAAAAGCGATCTACAAAAAACTCGGCGACAAGTGGCGCATGAGGTCGCTCCCCGAATCGGGAGAGCAGGCGGATGTGCGCGTATATATCGACAACGATAAGGTAAACGTCCTGCTCGATCTTTCGGGAGAGCCGCTGTACAAACGCGGCTACCGCACGGGAGGAGGGACGGCGCCGCTTCGCGAAACGGTTGCCGCCGTGCTGCTGCAGGAAATGCTGTGGCGCAGAAAAACGCCGCTGCACGATCCCTTTTGCGGTTCGGGAACGATCGCGATCGAAGCGATGCTTTTTGCGCACGATATCGCGCCGGGGGCAGGCAGGAGCTTTGCGCTCGAACACCTTGCCGTTTTTAATAAAAAACGCGCGGACGAAATCCGTGCGCAGGAAGCGGAACGGATTCGAACGGATGTCGAAGTGCGCGTTACCGGAAGCGATATCGACATAGAGGCGGTAAACCGTGCAAAAGCGAACGCCGAACACGCATGCGTTGCGGCCGGCCGCGCTTTGCAGTCCATCGGAAAAGACAACCGCATACCGCGTCCCGATTTCATACAGTCGGATTTTATCGATTTGGCGGCTCCGTACGACGAGGGACTTTTGCTGTGCAATCCTCCGTACGGCGAGCGGCTCGGAGATGAGACGGAAGCGGAAGCGCTTTATAAAAAGATGGGTGCGCTGTGGACGAATTTTCCGAATTGGCAAATCGGCGTCATCACCGCAAGCAGACAGTTTCAAAAATGCTCGGGACATTATGCGGACAAACTGAAAAGTTTTAAAGCCGGAAATCTCGATACGCATTTTTATATGTATTCCGGAGCTTCAGGCAAAAAAGAAAAAGCGTAGGCGGAGGGCTTTTATGGCGATCATCGTCGAACACGACAAACGCAGACATAAAATACTCGAAAAAGCGCTCGACGTTTTCGTCGAAGAAGGCTACGAAGACGTCACCTTTCAAAAGATAGCCGACCGCTGCGGCATTACGCGGACGACGCTGTACATCTATTTTAAAAACAAGCGCGAGATTTTTTTATGGAGCATCAAGCAGCTCGTATCGGGAATCGAAACGACGATCATGCAGATCGTCAACAATACATCTCTCAACACGGAAAAATGCTTCCGCAAAATGCTGATGAGTATCGTCGACGGAATCGGAGCAAATAAAAAACTCTTCAGCGTTTTGCTCTTGTATTTGATACAGCTGCAAAAATCGGGCATCGATCCGAGGGAGCGCGTCATGCGGCGCGTCATCAAGCTGCGGCACATCATGACGACGCTGCTCATCCGCGGCGCAAAATCGGGCGAATTCAAAAAGATAAACGTCAAAGTCGTAAACGATATGTTTTACGGATTGATCGAATCCGCGATCTTCCGCCTCGCCGTCCTCGCACAGGAAAATATCGACGACATACGCGACATACTCAATTTTGCCGTCGACGGCATCATCGCAAAGCGGAGCCGCGCTTGAGGGCACAACGCACGGGGTGCGCGGATTTGCCGCTGCATCGGGGCACGGTTCCGACGTGGCTCGCCGAGCGCATGAAAAATCTCGGAACGCTGATTGTCGAATCGATCATTCAAAATTACGGTAAACGGGAAGTGCTCGTGCGATTGAGCGATCCGATGTGGTTTCAGTCGTTCGGTGCGGTGCTCGGTATGGACTGGCATTCGTCGGGCATCACGACGAGCGTCATGTATGCGCTCAAACGCGGACTGAACGAACGAGGACGGGAATTAGGCATCTGCGTGTGCGGCGGGCGCGGAAAATATTCGCGCAATACACCGAACGAATTATTATTTTTATCCGATGCCGCAGGACTCGACGGTGCCTCGCTCGTGCGCGCAAGTAAACTTTGCGCAAAGGTCGATAACAACGCCGTCCAGGACGGCTTTCAGCTGTATCAGCACAATTTTATTGTAACCGACGAAGGCGATTGGGCGGTCGTGCAGCAGGGCATGAATGCCGCTTCCCGCACGGCGAGGCGATATCATTGGTGTTCGCCGAAACTGCGCTCTTTTGTCGAAGAGCCGCATACGGGCGTCGTCGGAGAAAAGCGGGGCGAAATCTTAAACCTCACTGATGCGGCCGCTCGAAATACGCGCGCTGCGATCGTCGAAATCGCACACGAAAATCCCGACCGTATCGTGCACGAACTCTCGCATATCGTATCGCCTTCTGCGGCAATCGTCGTGCCGAGAGAGCCCGAGCTTTTTCCCGGCCTTACCGAAAGCGCGGACAAAACTGCGGAAACCGTTTGCCCCTCGCCCGCCCCGCACTCGAACGACGTCGCAAAAACGGCTCGCATTTCGCACTCATCGCGCTCCATAACGATGAGCACGCATCACGACGTACGCGCCGAAGACATCGATTTAAAAAGACTCGGCGCCGTGCTCGCGCTATCATATGAAAGCCCTCCGGAAGATTTCGAATCGCTTTTACTCACTCCCGGTCTCGGGCCGCGCACGCTGCAGTCGCTTGCGCTCGTAAGCGAAATCGTATACGGAACGCCGTCGCGTTTTACCGATCCCGCGCGATTTTCGTTTGCACACGGAGGAAAAGACGGGCATCCCTTTCCCGTGCCGTGCAGGATTTACGATGAAACGATCCGCGTACTCGGCGACGGCATCGAAAAATCGAAACTCGGCGACACCGATAAAACCGAATGCCTGCGACGGCTGTATGCGACACAGCTGCAGATCGAACGATTTTGTTCGCCTGAAGCCGACTTTGATAAAGCAGTCGCGTATGAAAAAGCGCATTCGAAATCGTGGGACGGCCGACAAGTGTAATAATCGGAGGATTACGATTATGGAAACGGCGTTATATCTTATTCCGACGACGCTCGGTGACACCGACACCGAGCGCGTTATACCGGAATACAACCGGAGCATTATCTCAGAGATAAAATATTTTATCGTGGAAAACGTACGGAGCGCGCGGCGCTTTCTCAAAAAAATCGACCGTACGATCGACATAGACGAACTCACGTTTTTTGTGCTCGACGAACACACCGATTTGGCAAACATCGAACCCTTTCTCGCGCCGCTTAAAGCGGGCTTTGCAACCGGCATCATTTCGGAAGCGGGCTGCCCCGCAGTTGCCGATCCGGGCGCCGCAATCGTCGCGCTTGCACACAAAAAAGGTCTCCGCGTCACGCCGCTTGCAGGCCCCTCTTCGATCATCATGGCGCTTATGGCGAGCGGTTTTAACGGACAGAACTTCGCATTCAACGGGTATCTCCCCGCAAAACCCGATGCGCGCGCACAGCGGATCAAACAGCTTGAAAGCCGCGTCTACAAAGAAAAACAGACGCAGCTTTTTATCGAAGCACCATACCGCAATATACAGCTTCTTTCATCGCTCCTCTCATCGCTCAAAGGTGAAACGAAACTGTGCATAGCGGCGGGCATTACCTGCAAAGAAGAATATATCCGCACGAAGTCCGTTTCCGAATGGAAAAAGTCGCCGCTTCCCGAAATTAATAAAATACCTGCGATCTTTTTGCTGTACGCATAAACACCGCACAAGGCCATGTGATTAATAATTATTAATTTCGTTTATGCAGATACACTTCGGCAAATTCGCCGATTGCGCCGGTATTTTACAAACCGACGTACGGCCGGATATATTTATTAATTAATAAATTCACGCTTTCAGAAAAACCGTATCGATATTTTCCCGTTTCTGTTTCCGACCGGCGTCATATTCCGGTTTCGGGGGGGGGGGGGGTACGGGATGGGTGCGACCTTTATTTTTATACAGCATACTGTCCGCTTTTTTAATAAGTTCAACAGCGGTCATATCCTGAGCATCGGTTTTCGCATAACCGATACTCAGCCTTATCATATAGGGCAATCTCCGTGCGGCCGCTTCCGCATCGATTGTTTTATTAAAATCGTATATCAATTCATCGGGATTCGACAGATAAAGAGACTCGGCAATTAATAAAAATTCATCACCGCCGAACCGTGCGGTAAAAGCGTTGTATTTTTGACTTATCGTCCGAAGCACTTGCGCAACGATGCGCAAAACTTTATCGCCTTCAATGTGACCGTACGTATCGTTTATCTCTTTGAAAAAATCGATATCGAACATAAACAAATACAGCGGCCATTCGGTAAGCGGGCTGTTGAATTTCGTTTCGAGATATTGATCGGCACGGCGGCGGTTGTTCAGCTCGGTCAATGCATCGCTGAAAATCTGCGCCTGCTGAAAATTAATAAACGTAATGAAAAATCCGGAAAATACGGCCATTTCGACAAGCGGTGTACCCGGAACAAAAACCTGAAGCGAACCGACGACAACGGAAGCGATGATGGAAAAGGCGAAGCTGAACGTAGCCTTCCGCCGCATCGGCATGCGTTCTTTCGACCCGTACCACAGCGCCCGAAAAGCCGCAACGATAAAATACAAAAGTGCGATCGTCATTTGCCAGCAATAATACGGTCCGCGCACATAACGGTTATCGCTCGATATATAAAAAATCCATCCCGTATGATATGAACAAACACACATAAAAAGAGAAAGTGCGAGCGGCAACGAAGCGATAATCCATAATTCGCGTTTTTTTACAAACAGCGTTTTTAACCTGATTTCTGTATAGACAAGCGTTAAAAATCCGAGAACGCCTACTAAAAAAACGGAAAGAAAACAAACGGTGCCGTTTACGGAACGCAAGAAGTACGGTATATAACCGTATTCTCCAAAAATCCACGCCGCGTCGATAAAAGAATAGGCTATAAATACCTGCAGCATGATCTTCAATATACGTATTTCGAGTTCGCTGCCGATATCGGTTGTCAATTTTTTGCTTATTAAAACGGAAAATGCAATAGAAAGAAAATCCACTACAATGTAGGTAAGAACGTTGTTGATCGTTTGGGACATACGATCCTTCCTTATTCTTAAATGTAAAATGGAGTGACATATATTCCGCAGCAACCGTTGAACGATTATAGCATATATTTACATTTTTTACTACGGCAAAAGATTTTTTTCGATTGTTTATTTGTATGATGAACATATTGATTTGACAAGAGCCGGCCGATGTTTTATGATAATTCGAACTTCCGAAAATCCGTCGAATATTCGGATGGGGACATACTTAAACGGAGCATATATGTTAAAACATATTCCTTCAATTATCGGACCGGATTTATTGAAAACGTTAATGGAAATGGGGCACGGCGATGAAATCGCGATCGTCGACGGCAATTATCCCGCCGCTTCGCGGGCGCGCAGGCTTATCCGCATGGACGGACACGGCGTATGCGAAGTGCTCAAAGCCGTTCTCGCGCTTTTTCCTCTCGACCACATGAAAGAAAACGCGATTCTCATGGAAGTTCCGAAAAACAATTTCGTCGAAACGCCGATTTGGCAGGAATTCGACGCGATATGCCGCGCGGGCGACGAAGCGTATAAAAATTATTTGCTTATAGAAGCCGGCGAATTTTATAATCGCACCGAAAAATGCTACGCCGTAATCGCGACGAGCGAAAAGGCGCTGTATGCAAACATCATTTTGCGAAAAGGTATTGTACGCTGAGGGCGGAACACTCGGTACGCAAAAGCGTATTTTTAATTTGACAACTCCGATAACTCGTGCTATTATCATCAGTAATATTCTAAATCCAAGATAAAGTAAAGTTTTACATTGGAAAAAAGTTATGAAAAAATTTATCTGCACCGTACTATCGGTTTTATTGCTGTGCGCAATGGCGGCGGCAAACGGCAAAAGCGACGGCGATTCCGACGTCGCTTCGGACAATCAAAAAATAACGCTGAAATGGGCGTCGGTTCATCCTCCGATACATCCCGCTTCTCAAATGATGGCGCGCATCGCGGAAGAGATTTCGGAAAAGACGAACGGCCGCATCGAAATCAAATGCTTTCCGGGCTCACAGCTCGGCGGAAGCAAAGATTTGATCCGCGCGGTACAAAAGGGCGACATCGATATGGTGAGCGAAGGAGCGGCAAACTTCGGACAGTACGTGCCTTCCGCAACGATTGCCGAAGCGCCCTATATTTGGCGCAGCATCGGTCATCTTGAATCGGCTCTCAACGGAGCGTTCGGACAAAAAATAAACGAAGCGCTTGTCCGTGAAAGCGGTATGCGTATGCTCGGCGCAATGTATTACGGAACACGCCATCTGTCGACGTCGACGAAAGCGATACATTCGGTCGCCGATTGCGCGGGCATGAATATCCGCGTTCCCGAAAACGATCTGTTCGTCGCAATGGCGCACGCGTGGGGTTCCAATTCGAAACCGATCACGTTCAGCGAATTGTATTTGGCGCTCCAATACAATATCGTCGACGGACAGGAAAATCCGTTGCCGACGTTCGCTTCCGCAAAACTTCAGGAAGTGCAAAAATACGTCATCCTCACGGGGCACGTTATGACGCCCGCGCTCGTCGTCATCAACGAAGCGGCATGGCAAAAGCTCGAAGCTGCCGATCGGGAAATCCTTAAAGCTTCGCTTGCAAAAAACATCGAATGGCAAAACAACGAAATCGTCAAACAGGAAAATGAATTGATTGCGTCGCTGAAAGCGCAGGGTATAACGGTTATCACTCCCGACGTCGAAAGCTTCAGAGTGGCGACGCTGAAAACGCTGCCGCCGCTGTTCGAAGCGAAGTGGGGCAAGGGTACATGGGAAAGCATTCAGGCTATTCAATAACCGCCGAGCGCTTGCGGCACGGGCAATGATCGCCGGAGCGTCCTGCTTCGGCAAAGCTGCAAACTGAACGCCGCATTCCGATGCGAGCTGCAGGCAAAACGCTTTATTCCAGCGTGAGTTGTGTTTCTTTTTCTTTTTGATTTTTCAAATAACAATCGCGGCAAAGACAGGTATATTCGCTGTCGCCGACGACGATATCGCTTGTCTTTGCGCCCTGCTTATAATACGAATAGTTGCCGACTTGGCTCGCGCACTGCGTGCACACGCCGTTCAATTTGATGATGGAATCGCAATAAGGCAGAAGTTCCGCCGCTTCGGTAAAAAGCGTACATTCCGATGTCGCAAGCAAGCCGGCAAAATAAACGTCCTGATCTTTTCGGCACTCGGTTGCAAGCGCGGCGCAGTTTTTTATCATAAAATATTCGTCGACGAAAACCGCGTCGTATTCGTCGAAACGAGTTCCTCCGTCGAAAGCGCAAACGGAAACCGTATCGATCTTTTTCGATTCCGCGAGCCGACGCAAAGCGTTTTCGAGCGGTGAATGTGAAAAAAAACTGCGCGTGTCGCGCTCGGGTCGAACGAGAATGATTTTTTTATGCGCGTATACGTAACGCTCCATTTTTTGAAACAACAGCGTCGATTTGCCCGAAAACATCGGCCCCGTAATCAGCTCAACCATGCCTACCCCGCCTGCACGCTACTGTAACGCAAAAACGACAGCGTGGCAATGAGAAAACACAGTGAAGTTCCGCTTGTGCGTTACCTTCGGACAGCTGTTTTCGGATAAGAAATAAAACTTTATCGAAAAACAAGCAGTATCGATATCATAAAATTTTCGGGACTAAACTCCCTATAAATCGTCGCTTTTTTCATATAAAATACAATCATGATTCCGAATATAATTCTATGCGATGACCACGTTCTGTTGAGAAACGGAATAAAAAACTGGATAGAAACTCATTCAAAATACAAAGTTACGCATGAAGCGGGAACGTGGGCGGAATGCGAAAAAATTATCGAAGCGTTTCGTGCGTCCGACTGTCGCTCGTCCGGCTCTCCGAACAACCATATCGCCGTCGTGGACATTTCGTTCAAAGCCGAATATTCGCCTGCAGCCCACGAAGAAAATTGCGGTTTTGAAATAATCCGCCGCTTTACCGCACTCGGCGTTCCGTGCATCGCGTATTCAAGTCATGATTCGGGAGGATTCGTAGAACACGCCGTAAGTTCTGCCGTCGGGGCAAAAGGTTTTGTTTCCAAAAATGCGGATGAAGAAATTTTGCTTGCAGCGATTCGTGCGGTGTCCGACGGAAAAACATACATTCAGGCGGAACTGGTAACAGGTCTTTTGGAAGTAAACTGCATAAGTCGGACGTTTACCAAAAAAGAAAAACTGCTTTCGGATGCTCTGACGATCCATAACACAAACGCCGAAGTTGCCGCCGCTCTCGGCATCACGGAAAAGACCGTTGTAAATTATCTTACAATTTTGTATGACAAAGCGGGGGTAAAAAACAAACTTGAATTCTTGGAAAAGATGGGGAGGTTAAATTGAACGTCTAAGATAGCGCCGTTCAATTTAACTTCGAGTTTCCCTTCGGAAAACTCGCGGATATACATGTGCGCCGCTCGAAACTTCGCGCTTACGCGCTCGTTGCGAAGCTCGCGCACCAATGCGGCATTTTCGAAAATTGATATTTTCTGCAATGCCGCATTTTAAGGAACGGAGTTTTGCCCTGTGCCGCCGTTCGATGTGCGCGCCTGAAGGTTAAAAAACGGCGAGCTTTATACATACCCGCCGTTCGACCATTTAATGATTATTAATAATTTTTTGTCGGCACCTGATTCAGCGCGATGCCGCCGATTTTCCCGCGGTTTTTCCGAATACCATGCAGTCTGCGATCGCATTGCCGCCGAGTCGGTTCGAACCGTGAATGCCTCCGGTAACTTCACCGCACGCGTATAAGCCGGGAACGACTTTGCCGTCTGCGCCGATTACTTCCGCATTCGTGTTGATTTGAATACCGCCCATCGTGTGGTGTACGGTCGGAACTTTTTTGCACGCGTACCACGGGCCGGCATCGAGCGTTTTGTCGTCCGGACTGTTCGATGTAAATCCGAACTCGTCTTTTTCGACTTCTTTTGAAACGACGGAGTTGTACTGTGCGATCGACGTTTTCAGGTCGGCTGCGTTCATCTTCGTCTTTTGCGCAAGTTCGTCGAGCGTCGCAGCTTCGATGACGGAACCCTGTGCGACCATATTTGCGATCGTCGCGCCGTTGTTGTCGACGAAATCGCGTGAGGGATAGCGCACCGAATTGACGACGATCCAGTACGTGCTGCCGTCCTGCGTGAAAATCGCTTTGCACAAAGTATCGCGCGCCGCGTTTTCGTTTACGAATCGTTTACCCGAAGCGTTGACGAAGATTCGGTTTTTACCTGACGTGCGGATATTTTCCATGAGCCCGGTTCCCGGCGTGCCGCAGGGATGGAGCTGGATGTCCGGCATGCCGACGATGTTTGCACCGACGCTTTCGGCAAGGGTAATACCGTCGCCCTGCGCGCACAGGAACATATTCGTCGTGCCGATCGAATTGTCGAGCTTCACTTCTTTCCAAACGCCCGTGTTCACTTTTTGGCGGAGCGCGACGTTTGCGCCGAATCCGCCGGTTGCGATGATGACGCCTTTGGAAGCGTTGACCGTGATTTTTCTTCCGCCGTTTTCTCCGACCGCACCTGTAACTCTGCCGTCTTTTTTAATAAGCGATGTCGCCTTCGTGTTCATGATAACGGTGATGTTCGGGTGTTTTGCCGCGTATGCTTCGAATACTCTGATATAGCTGTTGCCCGACGGTGTCTTCGGGTAGTGGCTGCGCTGCCCGAGCGAACCCGTTGCAGAGCCGACTTTGTCTTTGAACTGCACGCCGATCGATTCGAGCCATTCGACTGCGGGATAAGCGTTGCTCGTCATATAACGGACGAGGGAAGGGGTGCCGGTGTTGTGACCGCCGGTCATCGTCGCGTTGTAAAAAGTTTCGACGGAATCGGTGATACCCTGCGGTACTTGGCGTTTTGGGTCTACGGCGTTGAGCGCGCCTTCGGAAACGTTCGTGCTTCCGCCGAGCAAACCGATTTTTTCCATGACGATGACTTTCGCACCGTTCTGCTCCGCGGAGACGGCAGCTGCGAGTCCCGCGCCTCCTCCGCCGATGACGAGCACGTCCGTATCGTAGGTTTCATCTTTAAGCTGTTTCGCTTTTTTCGGCTTCGTCCATTTTTTAATGTCGGCTCCCGACTGGACGAGGCAGTCGCGAACCGCAGCGATGAGGGAGCGGCTCGAAATGCTTGCGCCGGTAACGACGTCGACTGCGAGCGATTGATTTTCGATAATCCGTGCGGCGACCGTTTCGAGCGCTTTTTTCCCGACGCCGATCGTTTCAAGGTTTTTCGAATAATCGATGTCGGTAATCTTTCCGTCGCTTATCGTTACGGAAACGGTCATCGGCGCGTTGTGCGCTGAAATCGTTTTCGAATAAATTTTCGCCTGCGCTTTTTTCGCAGCACCTGTCGCGCTGACAAGCAGTACGGCCGAACATAAAAATAGAGCGATTTTTTTCATTCCTTACCTCTGTTATACAATAAAGTGTTCCGAATATAACAAAATATTTAAAACTATTCAATGTAAAATACCGTTTTGTAACGATGCGGCGTGTAACCTTTTTTGCGCGATCGCTGTTTGAAAAGTGAATGCAAGAGCAAACGTAATCTGATTTGCTTTCTCCTCTCCTTTCTGGAGCCCTGCCGTCGGCAGGGCTCCTTTTTTATTTTGTTTCGTGTATACTGACGGTATGCATCGTATTTTATTTATCTGTCACGGAAATATCTGCCGCTCTCCGATGGCGGAATTCGTCATGAAAGATTTGGTACGACGGGCGGGACGGGAACGCGATTTCGTTATCGAGTCGGCGGCGACGAGCAGCGAAGAAATCGGAAACGATATTCACCGCGGCACGAGAAAAAAGCTCGACGATATGGGAGTGGCGCATGAGACGCGCTCTGCGCGGAGGATCGTACGAAGCGATTACGACGCATACGATTTTTTGATCGGCATGGACGACGAAAACCTGTACTATATGCGGAAAACATTCGGCGAAGACCGCGAGCATAAAATGAGCAAACTGCTCGAGTGGTGCGGCGTGCATCGCGACGTTGCCGACCCGTGGTATACGGGAAACTTCGATGCGACGTGGGACGACGTGCTTGCAGGCTGCCGCGCGATTTCGGCAAAGCTTTCGTAAGCGGATCCGTCGTTCGGTTCCGTTGTTCCGCGCGACCGCACGCGTGCGTACATCGGGCAATGCGTGTAATGCGTGTAATTGCGTGAGCGTTATTATTCTGCTATAATCGATTCGTTATGGAAAACGAAGTACGTGTTCGCTACGCTCCATCTCCGACGGGGATGCAGCATATCGGCGGTGTGCGCACCGCGCTGTTCAATTATCTTTTTGCGCGTTCGCAGGGCGGCAAATTTGTTTTGCGCCTCGAAGATACCGACCGTACGCGCTACGATGAAAAATTTGTTAAAAATTTGTACGATACGATGGCATGGCTCGGCATCGACTGGGACGAGGGCGGCGATAAAGGCGGCCCTTACGGCCCTTACGTGCAGAGCGAACGTTTCGATCTCTATAAAAAATATGCGGAAGAGCTTGTCGCAAAGGGTGAAGCTTATTATTGTTTTTGCGATGAAGAGCGGCTCGCGCGCATCCGAAAAATCCAAACGGAAAACAAAATGGCGCCGGGTTACGACCGCCATTGCCGTATGCTGACGGCTGAAGAAGTGCGGGAAAATATCGCGGCGGGAAAACCGCACGTCATCCGCCTCAAAGTGCCGCTCGAAGGCGAAACGGAATTTCACGATTATCTGCTCGGTACCATCACATGGAAAAACGAAGATATCAGCCCGGATCCCGTTTTGCTCAAAAGCGACGGTTTTCCGACCTACCACTTGGCGAATATCGTCGACGATCACTTTATGCATATTTCTCACGTAATGCGCGCGCAGGAGTGGATACCGTCGACGCCGCTGCACGTACAGATGTACCGCGCTTTCGGCTGGAAGCACCCCGAATTCTGTCACTTGCCCATGGTCAACGGTAAAGACGGTCAAAAGCTTTCGAAGCGGCACGGTGCGACGAGTGTCGATGAATTCCGTGCGCGCGGTTATCTTCCCGAAGCGATTATCAATTACGTTGCGATGCTCGGCTGTTCGTACGAAGACGGCAGGGATCTGTATTCGCTCGACGAGCTGTGCCGCTTATTTAAAATCGAACATTTAAATAAATCGCCTGCGGTATTCGATTATAAAAAACTCGAATGGTATAACGGACAGTATATCCGCATGCTTTCGGACGAAGCGCTTTACCGCATGACGCTGCCGTTTATCACGGGAACGGGCGATGCCGCTCTTCCGATTCATTCCGACGGTGAATTACCGCCTCCGCGCGTGGGGCCGGAATATTCGGGTATCGCGCTCGGAAGCGACGGCGAACCGGTTTGCGTTGACGCTTCCATGCAGATGACAAGCGCCGACGTAAAAGCCGCCCTTATGCGCCTCATGCCGCTTATTAAAGAGCGGCTCCACTATCTGACCGACGCCGCGGAAATGGTGCGCTTTTTGTTTACCGAACCGGCCGTGCCTCCCGTCGAAGAGATCGTTCCGAAAAAACTCGACGCGGCGAAAACGAAAGAGATATTGCTTCGCGCAAAAAAATTCGTCGATGCGGTTTTCGCTGTGAGCCATGAAGAAGCGGAAAATCTTGCGAGGACGGAAGCGGAAGCGCTCGGCGTAAAACTCGGAGATTTTATGATGCCCGTGCGCATGGCGGTGACCGGCAGCAGAATAAGTCCTCCGCTTATCGGCTCGATTCTCATACTCGGAAAAGAGCGGTGTCTTTCGCGGATCGAAAAGACGCTGGAGAAGTTTTAAGGGGGGGTATGCACAAAAAATAAAAATATTTGTGCATGACTTGACAACGTGCACAAATTGCCGGAAGATATAATCGATGACAAAGCTTCCGTATAATTTTAATTTTGATGATGTTGCCTTATTGAAAGCTCTCAATAAGGCAAATCATACGCTCGGCCGGCTCAACGGCGCGATCAATCTTTTGCCGAATCCGATATCATTTTCAATGCGATCACTTTAGGAGAAGCGAAGGAATCTTTCGAAGTTGAAAATATCGTTACAACCTTTGATGAAATTTTTAAAGAAATGACTTATTCAAAAACGAATCCCGCATCAAAGGAAGTCCTCAATTACAGACAGGCAATGCTTACGGGATTTGAATTGATTAAGGAAAACGGATTTTTAAGCGTAAATCATATAATCCGAATTCATCATATTGTTGAACCGGAAGCGGGCGATATACGAAAACTTCCGGGGACTGTAATCAAAAATACCAAAACGGGAGAAGTCCTGCACACTCCGCCGCAGAATTATAAAGAAATCTCGGACTATCTTACAAATCTTGAAAAATATATAAATACGAACGAACTTGAAGATATTGATGCGATTTTAAAAATGGCTGTCATTCATTTTCAGTTTGAATCGATTCATCCTTTTTATGACGGTAACGGCAGGACGGGACGAATGATAAATGTTTTGTATCTTACATTGACAAAAAAACTTCATATTCCGATTTTGTATCTGAGTAAATACATAAATCAAAATCGTGTAAAGTATTATGAGTATCTGAATGCGGCACAAGCGGATTTATCCGAATTAAGAAATTTTCTTTTATTTATGATTCAGGGCGTGTATGAAATGTCGGAGTTTACACTCAATTTTATTAATTCTTTTATTAAAACGATGAATGATGCTGCGAAGCTCATAAAAGAAAAATGTCCGAAAATTTATTCGCAGAAACTGCTGGAACATTTGTTTTTTGATTTTTATACGAAAAACGAATACCTGTGTGAAAAATTAGCTGTTTCCCGCAATACTTCGAGTAAGTATCTGCATGAGCTTTCAGAAGCGGGAATTTTGATTGAAGAAAAAATCGGAAAAACAAAATTATACAAAAATGCGTTTTTATATAATTTAATCAACAACCCCGACGCGAGCGTCGGGGTATGTTGTTCTCATAAGGTGGTTGCAGTCGGCTTTAATACCCTTTGTTACGACGCAGAGCGTAGGGGTATTAAACCCTCCGCACGAATAAAATTATGGTAGAAAAATATAACGATGCTTGATGAGCCCTCGCCCGCGTCTTTCTTATGCAGCCGCTTCGTCGTACGCGCCGTAATGAGCGTTTACCCCTTGCACGCAAATCGAAGCGCGTTGTAGGCGCCGTCATATACGCCTTCTTTTGCGTTTTGCCGTATGTGTTTGATGTACATTTCGAGCAGATCGTCCGTTTCTATGAGCGCCGCGAGCGTGCGGTGCAAGTCGGATGTGTTTTCAGTTTCGATCGTGCCGTCACCCATTTCGCTGCCGCGGATTGCACCCCACGCTTCGTGTTTTCCGACTCGCTGGATAAACAATTTCGGTATCGGGTAAAACGACAGTTCGCTCGGCTTTGTGATCATGATATCGCTTACGCGCATCAGCAAATTCGTTAAGTAGACGGCCGCGTAGAATTCGTCGTGTAAAAATACGTGAACGCCGCGCACGTCGTCCGTTTCGGTTTCTTTGACGAAGCGCTTTGTCGCGTTCCAATCGGTGTGCATCGTATATGAAACGCCGCTCTTATCGAGATTCGCTTTGAGTTCTTTCCATCGTCCGGCGTGATCTCCCATATTTACGAAAAACGCGGCATTGCCGTTTTCGATAAATGTTTTGCACGTTTCGATGATATCCGCAAAACGCCGTGCCTGCGCTCCGGCTCCTCCCATCGTGAGCAAAAAGCGGCGGGGCTTTCCGTCTTTCATGTGTTCTATCCGCCGTTTGCAGTCTCCTTCGATCGCCGATACGATTTCGTAATCGACGTAGTGACCGGTTTCGAGCAGCGTGTGCGGTTCGAGACAGTGCGTGATTTTGCACTTGCCGTCCATCGAAAGGAGCGTACGGTAACCCATATATGCCGACGGCGACTGCACGGTGTGACGGCTTCCTTCGACGAGCCAAAATCCCATCGGGTAATTGTCGGGGATGATGCTGACGACGTTTTTGACACCGCCCATGATCGCCGCGTGTCCGACCCACGGGTGCATCGAAAGGAGCGGCACGTCTTCGGGAATCAATTCCAAAATCGGTTCGAAAAGCTGCGAGAGGATGCGTTCGTTCACCGACGCCGAAAGCGGTCTGCTCCCGACGGACGTCGCTTTTTCCCACACGTGTTTATTGAACCACTTCCAACGCTGGGAAACGCGGGAGAGCACGTCGTACCAATACTGTAAAAAACGGATCGATTTTTGCGCCGTGCTTCCGTCGAACGCCGTCAAATCCAAAAGATAGGGCGTATAGCCGAAACGTTTCGCCGCAGACGCCATTGCGATTGCGATGCGCCAGTGTCCGAATCCCATGCGGATCGTACCGATGATGATCGCTTGTTTCGATTGTATATCGCGCACTTTCCCTTTCGTTTTGTTTTTGTCGACGATCGTGAGCATGCCGAAATCGTTATACGCTTCCCCTGCGGCGACGGCTCCCGGTTCGACGGGCGTATCGTCCCGAGAAAAAAGAAAACGGCATACGCGGTATTTGAAAAAAGCAAAGCGCACTTCGGACGGCGCGATCGGATTGCCGAACGCCTGAGTGTAAGAGCCGTGCGGATCCATAACGCTATTGTAATGCAATGAATGCCTGCGTGACAAGAATTACGGGGCGTTGCGGGGTGTCCCCGCTTGAGGGGGCAGCGCACAACGAAGTGTGCGCGAGGGGGAGGCTTCCCCCTTCGGATTAAAAACAGTTTGTTCTATTGCTTGTTAATTTTTACCTGTCAATTTTTACCTTGACAAAACCCGTAATTTCACTATCATATAAATGTATCGAGTATGACAAAATATCGCGTTTTGTCATTTTGATTCTGACGAGGTACCAATGAAAAAATATGCTTTTTTGTTTCCGGGTCAGGGCGCACAGGAACCCGGCATGATGAAAGACGTGTGCGAATCTTTTCCCGAAGCGAGGACACTGCTCGATTCGATTTCATCGATTACCGGCAGAGATATGGCAAAGCTTTTGTGGGAAACGGATCAGGCGGAATTGAGCCGCAGCGACAACAGTCAACTCGCGATCACGTCCGCCTCTCTCATGGTTTCCGAAGTGCTGAAATCGAAGGGTATCGTACCGTCCGCTGCTATGGGATTCAGCCTCGGCGAATTTCCGGCGCTCGGCATTTCGGGCGTCCTTTCGTTTGAAGACCTCATCCGCGTCGTGCAAAAGCGCGGCGATATAATGCAGCGCGTGTGTGAAGAGATCGCTTCCGCAAATGCAGGCCATGCTCCGGGCATGAGCGCGATTATCGGTTTGCCGCCTGAAAAGGTGCAGGAAATCTGCTCCGGTCTTTCGGACGTGTACGCCGCAAATTTAAACAGCGTCAAACAGACGGTTATCAGCGGTACGGCCGACGGTCTTGCCGCAGCCGAAAAAGCGTGTACCGAAGCGGGCGCGCGGCGCGCGATCAGGCTTTCGGTCGCAGGCCCCTTCCATTGTCCGCTCATGCAAAAAGCCGCCGACGAATTTGAAAAAGCGATCGCGGATGTGAGCTTTGCCGATCCTAAAATCGATTTGTTCAGCAATGTAACCGGAAAAAAAGTTCTCAAAGGAAGCGATGCGAAAAAAAATGCTGTGCTGCATTTGACGAATCCGGTGCGGTGGACTCTGGAAGAAAAAGTGCTCGCCGACGTCATGGATGCGGATTCCGCAAATGAATGGCGCGTGCTTGAGCCGGGTGTCGGTAAAGTGCTGAGCGGGCTTTGGCGCGATTCTCCTTTCGGCGAAAAGCGGCCGAGCACGCCCGTCAATTCGGCCGAATCGATCGGCGGAGTCGAGTGATGCTGCTTAGAGGTAAAAAGGCGCTCGTCACGGGATCGAGCCGCGGCATCGGTCGAAAGATCGTAGAAACTTTTTTGCGCGAAGGCGCTGAAGTATGGGGGCTCTGCTCGCATCCGTCGGAAGCGAAATCGGAGCTGGAACAGTTCGCCTCATCGCAGGGTACGGCTTTTCACGAAATCTCTGCCGATGCGGGAGATGCCGCCCGCCTTTCGGAAGTCGTTAGAGAAGCGCTTTCGGCTTCCGGCGGATTCGACGTACTCGTCAATAACGCGGGCATCACGAAGGACGGTCTTTCGTTCCGCATGAAAATCGAAGATTGGCAAAAAGTTCTCGACGTCAATCTCACTGCGGTGTTCGTTGCAACGCAGATCGTTTCAAACGATATGATTCACAAAAAATCCGGCTCGATAATCAATATGTCGAGTATCGTCGGTATACACGGAGGGGCGGGGCAGGTCAACTACAGCGCGAGCAAAGCGGGTCTCATCGGCTATACGAAAAGCCTTGCAAAAGAAGTCGGTTCCCGCGGCGTACGCGTAAACGCCGTAGCGCCCGGCTATATCGAAACGGACATGACAAAGGCGGTGAATGAAAAAGCGCGCGAAGCGTGGGTCGCTCAGATTCCGCTCAAACGCGCGGGACAAACCGAAGACGTCGCGAACGCGGTGTTGTTTTTGGCAAGCGATTTGTCGGCATATGTTACGGGCCAAGTGCTCGGCGTAGACGGCGGCATGGGCGCGTGACGCTATGGACGCCTCCGAAAACCATGCCGGATTTTTGGAGACGCTTTTATGTTATTGATTAGTAATTTTATAACGGAATAAACAGGAGTTGGCGGTTATGGAAAAGAGGCGTGTTGTTATAACGGGTATGGGAGCCGTTACCCCGATCGGAAATTCGGTTGCGGAAACGTGGGTTGCGGCAAAAGCGGGCAAAAGCGGAGTCGCTCTCATCACGCATTTCGATGCGAGTACATTTAAAGCGCGGTATGCGGGCGAAGTGAAAAACTTCGACGCGACCAAGTATATGAATCCCGAAGCGGCGCGTAAGATGGCGCGCTTTTCGCAATATGCGGTTGCCGCGGCAAAGATGGCGCTTGACGATGCGTCTATCGAAGCGAACAGCGATGTCATCAAAGACGCTGCGATCTTTATGGGCGTAGGCATCGGCGGCTTTGAAGTGAACGAAGAATGCTGTATCAAATATTCGCAGAGTCCGCAGCACCGTCTGCCGCCTATGACGATTCCCGAACTGATTCCGAACGAAGCATGCGGCAATATTTCCATGGCTTTCGGCATTCACGGGCCGGCGCACACGGTGACGACCGCATGCGCGAGCGGTTCGGACGCGCTCGGCGATGCGCTCGATTTTATCAGAAGCGGCAGGCGCGATATTTGTCTGGCGGGAGGAGCCGAGAGTACGATCAACGGATTCGGCATCGCGGGTTTTGAAGTGTTGCACGCGCTTTCGACTTCGTTTGCGGACAATCCCGCAGCGGCAAGCCGTCCCTTCGACAAAAAGCGCGAAGGCTTTGTCATGGGCGAAGGCAGCGCGGTATTCGTACTCGAAGAATACGAACATGCGAAAAAACGCGGTGCGAAAATATACGCCGAACTCGCAGGCTACGGCGGAACGAGCGACGGTTATCACTTGACCGCTCCGAACCCCGACGGCGTTTGGGGTGCGGCCGCTATGACGGAAGCGCTCAAAGATGCGGGCGTAAAGCCGGAAGAAGTACAGTATTACAATGCGCACGGAACGGCGACGAAAAAAAACGACCCTTGCGAAACGCAGATGCTGAAGATCGCGTTCGGCGAAGAAAACGCGAAAAAACTGCACATATCGTCGACGAAGAGCATGACCGGACACTGCCTCGGAGCTACCGGTGCAATCGAAGCGATGTTTGCAGTCAAGGCTATCCAAGAAGGCTTTATCCCTCCGACGATCAATCTCGACGAACAGGATGTCGAAGGCGGCTGCGATTTGAATTATACGCCGAACAAAGGCATCGAGTGCAAAGTCGACTGCGCGATGAGTTCGACATTCGGTTTCGGCGGACACAACGGCGTTATCGTATTGAAAAGAATTTAATATTTTTCGAACGGGAGACACTATGGTTACGAACGATATCGCATCTCTTTTACCGCACCGAAAGCCGTTTTTATTTGTCGACGAAATACTTTCGTGCGATGAAAAAGGCAGCGTAAGCACGCGGAAATTTACCGACGACGATTTCTTTTTTAAGGGGCATTTTCCGCAGTATCCCGTCGTGCCCGGCGTTATCCTTATCGAAACGATGGCGCAGGCGGGAGGAGCGGCGCTCAGCTTTCAAAAGAAATTTCAGGAAGGCAGTTTGTTTTTTCTCGCTACGGTCGATAAAGTGAAGTTTCGAAATCAAGTGCGTCCCGGCGATACGGTGCGCATGGAAATCACGAACCTGCGCGTTTCGGCGCACATGGTAAAGCAGTCGGGCAAAGCCTATGTCGGCGACGTTTTGGCGGCGGAAGCCGAATGGATGTGTCTTGTCGGAAGCGAAAGCTCCGTACAGTAAACGATCGGTACGTTCGGTAAGCCGGGACGGTTATGAAAGCATCGTCGTTCCGATCGCCGTTTTATGATAGATGAAATCGTAATATGAATTTTTTATTCGTGCGGAGCATTTGATACTCCGGCACGAATAAAACGGTTTTCATAAGTTCAATACTTATCGAGTCGTTAATTTTCCGTTTTGATAAATATAATTCGCGCTGTCCGCATATTTTTTCGGAATCGCAATGCCGCATGCGGCTGCCGCATCGACGTCGATGAGCAGATCGCTGTCGCTCGGTTCCGTCATAAAACGGATCGGCATATCGGCAGGTTTCGCGCCGCGCAAAATCTCTACGACCATTTCGCCCGTTGCGCGCCCCGCTTTATAATAATTAAAACCGCTTGCCATAAAGATGCCGCCGTTTTTCGCTCCCGTAACATCGCCTGAAAAGATCGGTTTTTTCGCTTTGGCAAAAACGTTTACGACGGCTGGAAGCGCGCTGAACACCGTGTTATCGGTTGAAAGGTAGAGACCGTCGACGCGCTTTACGAGCGTTTCGGCCGCCTGCTTTACTTCCGACGAATTCGTGATCGCCTGCGTCACAAGCGTAAGCCCCTGTTCGGCGCATCCTTTTTTAACGAGATTGAGCGCGCTTGCCGAATTCGCTTCATTGCTCGTGTAGATGTAGCCGAGCGTTTTGATTCCCGCGACTTCTTTAAATAATGCAATATGCTGATCGGTCGGAATCGCATCGCTCATACCGGTTATGTTGCGCTCGCCGTGCGCCGTCGTCGATACGAGTCCCGCACCGACAGGATCGGTGATCGTTCCGAATACGACAGGCACGTCTTTGATCGTATTGGCAAGCGCGACGGCAACGGGGGTTGCAATACCGACGGCAACATCGACTCGCTCGTCGCGATAGCGCGATGCGATTTGAGCGGCCGTGTTTACATCTCCGTTTGCATTTTGTAAATCGTAGTTTGCTTTGATGCCCGATTCGTTGATCACATCCATAATGCCCCGCTCGATGTCGTCGAGCGCTTGATGCTGCACGATTTTTGCGATCCCGATCTTATACGTCTTGCCCGAAGAAGGCGCATCCTGTCCCCCCATCGCCGACACAAGTCCCGCCGTAAACAAGGCCGCCGTAAAAGCCGCACATAATTTTTTCATACAAAACTCCTGTTATATACCCGCATCGTGCGGATCGATTTTCATCTGTTTCTACAAACAGTAACAACAGTATAATACTATTTATAGAAACATGTCAAGAGCGGCAAATCCGAATAATGCGGGATTTGCAGCGAGCGCGAAGTTCTCCCTATTTTTTCGTGCGGTGCAAAATCTTCCATACACATTTCGCGGCTTTTGCAGTATACTGATGCAATGCAGCGGGCGCTCATTACACTGGAAAATTGCCGTATCGAAAACGCAAAGCGCATATTGATCGCGTCCGTTTCGTGGACTATGCGGACGGGCGAAGTGTGGCTTGTCACGGGGTCGAACGGCGGAGGGAAAGCCGCTTTTCTTTCGGCGCTTGCGGGGGAACTCGGTATCGCAGCGAACGACGGCGAAACGCGCGGCCGATTTTTTTCCGAATTTAATAATGCTGCGGAAATCGTTTCGCTTGAACGCGCAGCCGCCCTTATCCAAGAAGAGCGCGATAACGACGAAAGCGAATACAGCGAGGGCGGAGTCGATATCGGACGGACGGGGCGCGCCTTTATCGCGGAAGCGCTTACCGGTACCGACAAAAAAAAATCCGTGACAGCCGAAATCCTCAATTCGATCGCATCGCATCGGGCGGTAAAATTATGCGGCATTGAAGCGGTGCTCGAGCGCGGGCTGAAATATATGTCTACCGGAGAAATCCGGCGCACGCTGCTTGCCCGCGCCCTCGTTTCCGGAAAAAAGTTGTTAATTTTAAGCGATCCTTTCGCAGGACTCGATGCGGAAAGCCGTACGATTCTCAAAAATTTTTTCAATGCGATTGCTCTCGAACAACGCGCCGAAAGCGCATCGAACGAACCGAATCCCTATATCATCCTCGGTGCGGAGCGTTATACCGAAATTCCCGATGCCGTAACGCATGTGATCGAATTTAACGACGGCGCGCTTTCATTTTCCGGGACGCGAGGCGATTACGAAAAAATTATCGAGGAACGTAAAACCGAAAACGAGAAAACGAGAGGTACCGACAAGGCGGCATTCGCCCGACAAATTATTAATTTTCAAAGCGATTTGAAAATGATGGATGACGATTCCGCTTTGCAAGTGAAAACGCAATCGGATCACCGCGTACTTATCGAAATGCACCGCGTCAACGTCGGATGGGACGGGCACGCCGTGCTTAGCGATTTGAACTGGACGCTGTACGAAGGCGAACACTGGCTCATCAGGGGGCCGAACGGTTCGGGCAAAACGACTTTCCTCGAATTGATAACCGGCGACAATATGCAAGTCTATTCGAACGACATGCGCGTATTCGGTTCCCGTCGCGGAAGCGGTGAAACGATGTGGGACATCAAAGCGAAGCTCGGCATCGTATCGTACCGGATGCACGTCGAATACCGCATGCTCGGCGGAACGGCGCTGCGCGATGTCGTTGTTTCGGGATTCCGCGATTCGATCGGTCTATACGGAAAAGCGACCGATATGGAAACGGCGGCTGCGGAAAAGTGGCTTTCGCTCGGCGGGTTTTCCGGCCGCGGAAATGAAAATTTTTCCGCCCTCAGTTACGGTGAACAGCGCGCCGTCCTGATTTTGCGCGCTGCGGTAAAATGCCCGCTCATCCTCGTGCTCGACGAACCCTGTCACGGTCTCGACGAAAATCACCGGCGGCGAGTGCTCGATTTGCTCGAAACGATTGCGGAAAGCGGTACGACGACGCTTCTTCATGTGACGCACGAAAGCGACGAAGCGCTCGCATGCGAAAAACACATACTCGAATTGCATCCGGGCAAAACGCCGATGTATAAAATAGTAACAATATAAATAACAGGAGTACGCAAAAGATGACAAAACACCGACAAAAATTAGCAATTTTGATGCTGCCGTTTTTTTCCGCAATTCTTTTTGCCGGAGGAAAAAAAGATGTGCCGCCGCCGGAAACTCCGGCTGAGTACGCCGAACGAACGCTTTCGGAAAACGAAGGCGCCGCATATCCGCGCGAGCCGATAGACGGAGAACATGCTTCTTTCGGCGAAGTATGGGGGTTTGCACTGCAGGAACGGAGTGAAGAAATCGATTCGGCCGCTCCGCTCACCGATATCGCACTCTTTACCGCGACGCTCAACAATTATGCGGAACTGGCCTCAGTGCCCCGTCGCTCATCCCTTCCGTCGTTCGCCGGCCGCGTACACCTTACCTTTGCATGTGACAGCCGCGCGCTCGTTCATTTTGTATTGGATAAAAAACTCGGTTTCCGGAAAGGATTTGAAACCTCTCTTGCGGAAGCTGCGGCGGACTTCGACGGTCTGTGCATCGATATGGAGTATATTCCCGCGCGTGACAGGGAAAATTTTTTAAGTTTTTTGCGCGACATGAAAAAAGCGATCGGCGGAAAAATCTTAAGCGTTTGCGTGCCGGCGCGGACGCGCACGATTGCCGACGATATCTTTCCGTATAAGACGATCGGAGAAATCGCCGACCGCGTCATCATCATGGCGTACGACGAACACTGGAGTACGAGCAGCCCGGGACCGGTCGCATCCTACGCATGGTGCGCCAACGTTACAGACTATGCGCTTACGGTAATCCCCAAAGAAAAGATCGTTATGGGACTTCCGTTTTACGGGCGTACGTGGATGGAAGAGCGGCATGCGGGTGCATGGTATTTCAGCGGCATCAACCGTAAAATGCTTGAAAACGGCGTACCGCAAGTCGAACGCGATGAAGGCGGTGTCGCAAAGATAAACTATACCGCTACGGTCAACGTAACCGGCTATTTCGACGATACCTATTCGCTCGTAAAAAAATGCCGCCTCTACGAAGAAAAGAAAATTAACAATATTTCGTTTTGGCGGCTCGGGCAGGAAGATAAACTGTTTTGGCAATGGATAAAAATAAAATAGATCGCGGCGGGGAATTCCTCCGGTTGCTTATGCGATAAGATTTACTCACGTACTATGATGATAAATATATAATTGAATGCGACGTCGAACGCACACATGAGCGCGTTCAATACGGCCGGCGTTTTCATATCGCCGGATGCCTGCAGCATTCCGCTCTTTTAATAATTTTGCAAGGTCGGGCGATTTCGTCCGATCCGTCAATTTTCTTCCTGCGCGGCGTACCAATCGATTTTTCGCGTCAGTACCATGAGCAGCGTTACGACGAAGAACAATCCGAGGCTGCCGATCAAAAGCGCGTAGTCTTCGGCTTGCAGCGTACCGAACAAAAATATATACGATACCATCTGAACGAGCGCAAAGCAGGCGCCCCACTTAGGCTTTTTGAAAATTGCGGCCGCATAGAACAATAAAAGAAAACTTACCGCCGCCGAACTGATCCAGTAAGTTGCACCGAACGAAATGTATTCGGAAACCGACAGGAGCAGCAGATAAAATATGACATCGGCAAGCCCTATAAGACAGTACTGCACCGGATGGATTTTTACATGCGTAAAAATTTCGAATATGAATATGGTAATAAAAGGAATTATTAAAAACAGAAGTGCGTATTTTATACTCCGCTCTGTTTTTTGATAATTGTCGACCGGCGTTACAAAATCGATCTGTATGGTTTCGGCAGCGTCGCCGTCCCTGTCGTATGAATCGTACCCGTATTTTTCATTGTATTTTCGCACCGACGATACGGGCGCGTCTTTTTTTTCCGATGCGATCCACTCTTTCGGAAAAGCGGTCGAAAGGCCCGCGATATTCCACACGGCGGAAAAACCCGCGTCGGAAATGCTGCGTTCGGTCGGAAGCCATCCTCCGGTAAAGCCCGGCGTCGGCCATGTCGATTCGACGGAAAAAGTATTGTCGGCGGCGATCGGCATTGCGGCAAAATATCGTCCGCCTTGGATTTCCGTTTCAGCCGTAAAGGAAAATCCTTTTTTGCAGTATTCGGCTGGTAAATTATAAAACACCGTATTTGAAAAAGGACTTGCGTTTTCAGGCGACATGAGCGACATTTCGAGCGGCGTTCCGTTTGCGGTGATGACGGGAAGTTTTGTCAGATTTTTTTTGTTGGAAATACCGAGCATCAAAACGCATTCGTTCCACACGATGTCGCGCTCGTCGATTTTGTTATACGAATAATCGACTGCGGAAAAGTCGCCGTCGGAATGTACCGTTCCGGAAAATACCGGCGCTTTGAAGATACCGCGCGTCAGGTATTCGGGTTTTGCGGAAAAACGCATATTCCATGTTTCGGGTACGCACACGATATAATTCGTTTTTCGCTCGGAGCGTTTTACGCCGTTTTCCCATACGTCTATCGTTTTCTTAAACGGTACGGCGATTACGAATCCCTCTATGACGGGAGCGTCGCCTTTGGGTTCGAGGATCGAACGCACGGCGTCTTTTTGGTATGATTTTCTGTCGTCTACGAGAGAGTCCAGCATGTGCAGCGGGATCAAAAAGAGCAGCACGAGCACGAGAATGATGAAAGGCTTTACACCGATCTTTCCCGCGGAATTTAATAATTTGTTTTTATCCATGAAACGCTCCTGAAACTGTCTTATGATTTGTTTTGATATGCCGCGCGTATCGCTTCGGCAAATAATTTATTTTGATCGTGCCGTTCGGGTACGGAAAATTGCGGTTTTCCGTCTTCTTCCGAAATGCGGTACACTTGCGTCGGAGGCACGGAGTAAGCGGGGCTGTCGGGATTGTTAATCCACCAATCGAGCACGGCTGCGATGCACAATGTATATTTTAATAAATTCGCGTTTGTTGCGTTCGTCGTCGCCGTTGTGTTTTGTGCGCCGAGCAAAACGTCGAGCCGCTTTGAAATTTCATTCGGAATATCGAATCGATAATGTTCCCACGGATTTTTAACCGAATCGACGATTCCGCGCACATGAGCTACCGCATCGCATGCGTTTGCAACTTCGGTAAAATATTTGCGTACGAAGTCGATGCGTTTATACAGCGTCGGATATTTGCTGTCGTTTACGGGGCGCTCGAGGACGAGGGGTTTGAATTGCAAGTGGGGCAAAAATTGATACTGTGCCTGCCATAAAAGATTCGTAATCGATTTTTTGCCGAAGGCCGAAGATTCGAAATCGCTTTGAGAATATATTTGGTTTGCAAAGTAGATGAGCGGCTCGGCGTATAATTTATTGAAAACGTCTTCTCTGTATGCCGACCATGTATCGAGCACCGCGTCGATCGAATCGGATTGTGAGTCTCCGGTTTCTTCTTTGACGAAAGCGATATTGCGGCATCCTTGAAAAAAATCTTCGATGATGCGGAGCAGAACGACGATTACCTGCATGGGGTTTGCGGGCGATAAAATATTGAAGCCGTCGTCGAATTTATAAAGCGGCTGGAAATACGGAAAGAGATCCGGGTGCGTATCCAGTTTTTGAAAGCCGGCTTCGGGGAAGAGTCTGTCGAGCAGACCCAATCCCGTGTTGACGGTTTCATCGCGCTTGCCGCGAACTTCGCGTACGACCGTTTCTTTGCGTTCGGTTATTTTCACTTCTTCTTTCGGCTTATCGGGAAGCAGCAAATCGAATTTATGAAGATCGACAAAGCGCAGGATATCGGCTACTTTTGCCGAAAAGAAAACCGGATACACTTCGTAGGAGTCCGAACACATACGCATGAGCAGCGGATATAATTTTCTGATGATTTCGGTATCGATGTAAAGCCAGCGCGTTATCGCTTCTTTTGCGAGCGCCTGGAGTTTTTCTTTATCGATATCGGGATAGACCGCTTCATCGGTGTAGATTTCTTTAATAATTTTCGGAATCTTCGAACTGCCGTAATAATAAACCGTCATCAGCGGCCGGTAGATCGCTCGGATAAAAGGAATGAGATCGCAAACGAGGATCGGCTGGGGCAGTGTGAACAGATCGCCGTATGCGAGTTTGATATTTTGCATCGTCCATCCGGCGACCATTCGCAGAAATTTGAATTTGACGTCGCTGCCGCCGGCTATTTTCGTTTTGTATGTATGCGGCGCCATCTGTATGAGCGTTTTAATAACCGTGATAAACGCTTCCATCTGGTCGATATAGAGTTTCAGCGTTACGTTGTAAAATGCCGGCAGAATTTTTTCGGTCCCGTCTTTTTGAAATCGGCGGATAAAATTGAAGATGCCGTAATTCGCTTTGATTTGATATTCACTCGACATCATAAGTTTATCGATTTCGGTGCAAAGTTTCGGAGGAAGCGTTTGTAAATCGTTTTTTCTTCTGTGCTTTACGGGCGTATGAAAAGATGCGGATGAAACGGATGTTTTTAAGCGGCTTCCGGAAGACGAGCTTGACGGATTGCGAGGCGTGCGGGGAGGAGGCGCGGAAGGACGCCTCGCACGCGGCGTATTTTGTATGGGAGAATCCGCATGCTCCGTCCGTTCATTCAAAACTTGACCGCCGAGTTTTTTTGCCAGCGTCGCCGCTTCCTTCGGATCGATGTCGCCGATCGCCTTTCTCGTTTTATCGAGAGTGCCGGGCGCCCAGTCCGCCGTTTTGTTAAAGGAATCTTTGGCCATTCCCGTACCTCCGTTTAAAAATATCGCTTGACCGAATGCGGAATCGATCGATAGCGGCTTTGCGATTTATTAAATACGCAGCCTGTTTTTTTTTACAATGCCGGGGAAATTTTTGAGAAAGAGTTTTTCGCCCGTGCCGGTAAGCAGAACGCCGTCGAATGTTCCGAAAATCGTGGAAGAGTCGGTACGCATGACGAGAATACTCAAGACCAGCTTGTTGATTGAAACGGGTGTAAAGGTGAGATCGACCATGGATTCCGTATCCTGTACGACCCACGTTTTGGCGCTTCCGAACGGATGCGTAATCGTCACTTCGGGAAGCGGCGTCGCTTTCCCGTCGAATACGACGAGATTTTCATTGCAGTCGTTCGCTTCTTCGGCATCCATATTTGTCATGACGAAACGGAACAGCAGTTTCCTTCCTTCGTAGTCGCCGAGTCCGCACATCATTTTGCTTTTCGAATGATAACGGTAATACGTTCGGTTCATCACCATAAAAGCAAGTCCCGAAGTTTCGCTCATCGGAACGGCAGGTGTCTTTTTTCCGGAAAGGATATTGAGGGAGCCTTGTATGCTCATCGCCGAAAGCCACGAAGCGGAACAGCGCCTCGTTGTCGGTGCGGGAGAGACGACGACGAGTTCGGCATGCAGCGGATCGCTGAAATGCGAAACGAATGTGCCGGTTGCCGCCGGGCGTACCGTATCGCCTTTTACGCTGAACGCAACCGAAATACGGTCACGCTTTCGGTTCCATGAAATGCGGATATAGCGCGATTTTTTGTGATTGATACAGGCGGCTTTGTCGAGCCGTATCGGAACGAAACGAAAACGCGGCGGCATAAACGTATGATAGATGAATTTTTTGCCGGTGGAACGATACCAAAAAATGACTTCCGCGAGGCCGAACATTTTATCGTCGAAGAATTCGATCATACCGATATAATCGCCGATCGAAAACATATATGCGAGGCGGCTTTTAATTCGGAAATTCGTTAAAAATGTCGGGATCGGAATTCCGCCGAACGGAGCTTTGAGTCCTTTGATATCGAGTTTTTGCGGCACACTTGAAAACGTACCGAACCGTACTTTACCTTCGGCGATAATCGATTCGGGAGCTTCGCTTACTTTCCTTGAATACAATCGCTACCTCGAAAACTGTAAAAACACTTGTGTTCATTATACAGTAAAAATATCACTCGCGCAATTCATCCGATTTTGCTTGAGCAATGCGGTAAATTGCAATAGTATAAGCGTGCAAGGAGTCGTGCGATGGGGATCAAGCTGTATTCGCTCGGAGCGGCCGAAGAAGTAACCGGTTCGAAACACATATTTGAAATCGACGGGCGTACGTTTATGGTCGATTGCGGTGCGTTTCAAGGAAAACGGAAAACGGCCGACGAAAAAAACCGCAATTTTTCGATTGCGGCGGATAAGGTCGAAGCGGTGATTTTGACGCACGGACACCTCGACCACTGCGGACAGCTTCCCGTACTCGTGCGAAAGGGATTTACCGGCAACATCTATGCGACGCCGGCAACTCGCGACATAGCGAACATCGTCATGATGGACAGCGCGCGCATTCAGGCGAAAGACGCCGAATTTTTGAAAAAGAAAGCGGACAGGCGCGGCGAAAAATTCACGTGGCGGCCGCTGTTTTCGGAACGCGACTGTATCGCGACGACAAATCAAATCGTTTCTCTTTCATACAATCGAAAAATGTACATTGCGCCCGACGTCGAGCTCGAATTTTTCGACGCGGGGCACATCCTCGGTTCGGCGTTTGCAAGCGTTACGATAAAAGGCTTGCACGGAAAAATCAACGCGCCGCATCCGGGACACGCGGGCGAAAATGAAACGCGCATTTTGTATACCGGCGATTTGGGGCGTCGCAACCAGCCGATCATCCGCGATCCCGAAACGAAGGTGCCGGCGCCCGACTACATCTACATCGAAAGTACGTACGGCAACCGCAAGCACGCCGAAAAAGAATTCGCTATGCACGAACTCGAACGCGTCGTCAACGAAGCGGTTCGCCGCAGCGGAAAAATCATCATCCCCTCGTTTGCGATCGAACGCGCGCAGGAATTGGTGTTTTATCTGCATTTGCTCGTCGATGCGAAAAAGATTCCTGATATTCCGATCTACGTCGATTCTCCGATGGCGACGAACGCGACGAGCGTGTTCAAAGTGCATCCCGAATGCTACGACGAAGAGACGAACGAAGCGTTTTTAAAACATCACAAAAATCCCTTCGGCTTCAGTTCGCTCAACTTTACGGCGAGCGTCGACGAATCCAAAGCGCTCAACAAAAAAAACGGCCCCATGATCATCATCAGCGCGGACGGTATGTGCGAAGCAGGGCGCATACTCCATCACCTCGCAAACAATATCGGCGACGAACGCAATATCATTCTCGCGGTCGGCTATATGGCGGAAAACACGCTCGGACGCAGAATCCTCGACGGCGACAAAGAAGTGAAGATAATGAACGACTTTTATGAGGTGCGCGCGTCCGTCGAACAGATAGATGCGTTCAGCGCTCACGCCGATTATACGGAAATCACGACCTGGCTCGACGCTGTCGACACGAGCCGCCTCAAACAGATCTTTATGGTACACGGCGAAAAAGACGCTCAAGCCTTTTTCAAAGCTTACCTCGCCGAACACGGCTACCCGAACGTGACGATCGTAAAATACGGCGAAAGCTACGAAATCGAATAGCACGGAAAGAGCAGGTGAAATTGCGCGTCTTGATTAGGGACAAAGATATATGTACGATTTGTATGGAGGCAGAACTATGGCGGGCTCTCTTGCGATAAATGAAAGGCTTCTCGATGAAGCATACAAGATCGGCGGATACGGAACAAAAAAAGAAACGATCAATACCGCTCTCAAAGAATTTATACAACGGAGAAAATCCGAAGACCTTATTAAATTGTTCGGACAAATCGAATATGACCCGAAGTATAATTATAAAAAGATGAGACTAAGATGAGATTCGTATTAATCGATACGTCCGTATGGTCGCTCGCTCTTAGAAGAAAACAACATAGCGATTACGATGTAAGGTTGATCGAATATCTTGCCTTTTTAATTCGCAACAAATATGCAGCGTAGCACATAATAATGATTTTTCAATATTAACAGCGGACAAAGATTTTATTAATTATAAAAAACACATCGGTATCGAATTGGCGGATATGCCGGACTCGGCCGATTAAGCGTTTTTATTGACGATGCGCGTTTCGCATTCGCCGGTTTCTATTTTTATAAAACGCGTAAAAAGCGACACTTTATTGTCGGCGTTGAGGCTTTCCCATATTCGATTCGTAAAGACATCGATATCGCCGCGGATGACGACGGGCACGGGTTCTCCTTCAAAGCTCGGAAGCGGATTGCCGTTTCCGCGGTACGTGTGAATAAAGCGTCCGACACCGTCCTGCGGATTGTCGTATGCGAATGTAAAGCGGCACGCGCTTTCAGGATTGCCGTTGTCGCTTTTGAGAATCGAAAGCGTGTAGTCGTACGATCCGTTTTCGATGTGCAGCAAACCGGAAATGCGCGGCGTGTAGTTCGGCTCGTCCGGTTCGAATGTGCGGGAGCGGAGCGCCTGTTCGAATGTCAGCCCCTTCGATAAGCCTTCGTACAGCGTGTCGGTTTGATCTCCGTTCGTGACGATCGTATTTTTCCCGAGCACGCGCACCGGAGCGTAAATTATTAAAGAAGGATCTTTCATTTTAGAAGCGTCGAAAGCTTCGGTACGGATTCCTTCACCGTCGGAAACGAAAATACGATTCCTGCTGTTTTCGCTTCTGCCCATAATAAAATACGCGGCAACTGCGGCGGATCCGTCTTCGGATTTTCCGAGTACGATGCCGCGGCCGGGATATTCGTTTTGTTTTAACGTTTCGGAAAGAGAAAGCGGTTTCATGTTATTTTTCGCTCGGTTTTTTTCTGCCGTTGCATGCCGCCTTTGCCGTACGCTCTCGTGCGGATTCCATATTGTTTACCATGAGGATCGGCTGGTCGGTCGCTTCGAGCGCATCGCGCCACAGAGCGCCTTCGGTGTCGACGACGTTGCGATGGCGCGTCACTTCACTTATGGGAATGTGAACGAACTTGTCGTGCACGAGACCGACGACCATCTTCGTTTTGCCGGCCATCGCCGCGTGTACGGCGTTGTTGCCGAGACGCTCGCAGTAGATGGAATCGTTCGCCGTCGTAACGGCCGCTCGGATTTGATAGCCCGGATCGATGTATTTTAAATTTATGTGAAAATGCTTGTTTTTAAAATACTTCGTAATTTCGTCGCGAAGATATACTCCGATGTCCGCAAGTTTGATATTGCCCGAAGCGTCCGTTTCGTTCGTTTTCGTGAGCAGTTCCTGTCCCGCACCTTCCGCAACGATGACGACGGCGTGGTGACGCTCTTTTAAGCGCTGTTCGAGGTACGAAAGAAATCCGTTCGGTCCGTCCATATCGAACGGAACTTCGGGGATAAGACAGAAATTCGCTTCGTGGCACGCGAGCGCCGTTTCGGCAGCGATAAATCCCGACTCGCGCCCCATGAGTTTTACCAAGCCGATTCCGTTGATCTGCGAATGCGCTTCCATGTGAATCGACGCGACGGCTTCCTTCGCCTGCTGTACCGCCGTTTCAAAACCGAACGACCGGTCGATGAACAAAAGATCGTTGTCGACCGTTTTCGGAATACCGATGACGGCGACTTTCAAGCCTCGCCGCTCTATTTCGTTTGCGATATCGAGCGCGCCGCGCTGCGTTCCGTCGCCGCCGATGATAAACATCATGCTGATGCCGAGCTTTTCGATGCAGTCGACAACGTCGGAAACGCGGTCGCCGCCGCCTCTGCTCGTACCGAGAAACGAACCGCCGATTTTATGAATCTCGTCGACATTGTCGGGTGTCAGTTCGAGCGCTTCGAAACCTTGATCGGGAAAGAATCCTTTAAAGCCGTATTGAAATCCGAGAATGCGGCGCACACCGTATCGGTTGTATAAACTGCGCACGATCGCACGTATGACATCGTTGAGACCGGGGCAAAGTCCGCCGCACGTGCAGATGCCCGCCTTTACGTGATTCGGATCGAAATAGATATATTGACGAGGACCCGCTTTTTGCATGAGGTTCGCCGCCGTCTGATCGTCTTCTTCGCCGCCGTCGAATACGTTTACGCGGTACCGTACGAACGAATCGTCTTTGACATAGTTTGCACGGAAATCACCGACGACATTGGAAAGCTGGATCGGAGAAGGGATTTTGCACGGTCCGAGCGTTTCAATCGTAAAATTATATTTTTCGTCTGTCATACTTTACGCCTCTTATTATTTTATATTATAGATAATGGCTTTTTTTTTCAATACGCATGTATAGATTTCTGCAGCGGAAAAACGGTATATTATAAGCGTATATACATTATTTTTACAGAGGAATTATTATGGCGAAATTATCAAAGGGATTGACGGCGCTTATCGCGGTCGCGGTAATTATTTTTTTGTTCGCATCGCGCGGATGCGGGGTTTACAACAACATGGTGTCGATGGACGAGAGCGTCACGAGCCGATGGGCCGAAGTACAAAATCAATATCAGCGCAGGTATGATTTGATTCCGAATCTCGTTTCGACCGTCAAAGGATACGCGAGCCACGAAAGCGACGTACTCACGCAGGTAACCGAAGCGAGGTCGCGTGCAGGCGGTGTCGTCAATGTCGACGAATCGATTTTGACGAATCCGGAAGCCTTTGCGCGCTACCAGCAAATTCAAAGCAGCCTTTCCGGAAGCTTGCAGCGGCTTTTGGCCGTTGCGGAAAATTATCCCGAACTCAAAGCGAACACCAATTTTCTCGCACTGCAGGATCAGCTCGAAGGAACCGAAAACCGTATCGCCGTCGCGCGACAGCGTTATAACGAAGCGGCTCAAGAGTTCAATTCGTATATCAGAAGGGTTCCGAACAATTTTGTCGCGTCTTTCGGCAGATTTGCCGCAAAGCAATATTTCAGCGCGGACGGTGAAGCGCAGTCGGCTCCGAAAGTGCAGTTTTAAAAGCCGGGCGCAAGTATATTGAATGATATATGAAAACGCAGACAATGCTCAAAAGGCTGAAACTCTCGAACACCGAATTAGACAGAATAGCGGAAGCGGTTGCAAAAGCCGAATCGAAGACGACAGGTGAAATCAAAATCGTACTCGCGCCGGAAAGCGCGCACTATGCGTTTTGGGAACTGCTTGCCGCCGTATGCGCTTCAGCCGTCGTCTTTGCTTTTCTCTTGCCCTTTGCCGGAAAAATAACCGATACGTACGGTCTCTTTGCGTGGACGGAGCGGACGTGGATGCTGCCGGGCTTGTACGGTTTTGTGTGCTTTGTAAGCATAGCTGCGGCATTCAGACTTTTTAATATACCTGCGCTCGACCGCATCGTTGTGCCGAAAAGCGTTCGGATTGCAAGCGTTACGCGGCGTGCATTCCGACTCTTCGTCGAATGCGGCGTTTACAATACGGCCGAGCGTTCGGGCATTTTGATTTTCATTTCGTATTTGGAACGGCAAGTGCGCATCGTCTCCGATTCGGGCATTTCAAAAAAAATATCGCACGACCTGTGGCGCATCATTTCCGATGAACTCGCGGCGGAGATAAAATCCGGAAATGCGGTAAACGCTTTTATCGGCGCGATCGAAAAATGCGGAGAACTCCTCGCCGAATACTTTCCCGCACATGAAGAAAATCCGAACGAACTGCCCGACGGCCTTATCGTACTGGAGGACGCGGAATGGTACTGAATCGAACGGCTGCCGGAACATTTCGAATTTCGAAAATCGTAATCTTAACTTCGTTGATAAAATTTTTCCGTCCGACGGCGCTTTTGTGTTTTCTTTCGATGATGACGGCTTTCCGACTTGCGGCGCTCGACGTTCCCCCGCTCACCGGCCGCGTCGTCGACAATGCGGGCCTTTTGAGCTCTTCGGAAAAAGAAGAGCTTTCGTCCTGTCTCGAATCGCTCGAAGATACTACCGGCGCGCAAATCGCGGTTTTGACCGTCGCAACGCTTGCAGGCGATTCGCTCGAATCGTTCGGCATCCGAGTTGCGGACGAGTGGAAGCTCGGCCGAAAAGGTGAAGACGACGGCGCGATCCTTATCGTTGCGCTTGCCGAGCGCAAGATACGCATCGAAGTCGGCTACGGTCTCGAAGACAAACTCACCGATATGAAGTGCGGCCTTATCATACGGAACGTCATCGCGCCGTATTTTCAAAACGGCGACTACGGCGGAGGTATTGCCGCAGGCGTAAAGAATATGGTCGGAATCGTTGCCGGCGATGAAGAACTCGTTTCGAAGCGCGTTGCGGACGAAACACTGCCTACCGATGTGATTCCCATCGCCGCGTTTATCATCTTCTTTTTGATCAATGTGCTGTTCGCGATGATAAGCGCCCGTTACAACAGGCGATATCCTTCAAGCAGGATATCCCGTTCGGCATTCGGAAGCGGTTTTTTTTCATCGAGTTCAGGCGGAGGCTTTTCAAGCGGCGGTTCTTCCGGAGGATTTTCGGGCGGGGGCGGCGGCTTCGGCGGAGGCGGCGCTTCCGGCGGCTGGTAAAGGCGGAGCGCAGGCGCCGCGGGATAATTGCTGTTTTCAAAGCCGAAAAATCAGGCAAGCCGGTTTTCGGCCTAAGATACTGCCAAGGCACCGTCTTCGGTGCAAGGAGAAAAAAATGAAAAAAATTATTTCGATTTTATGCTCGCTGGTCGGATTAATAATTATTAACTCTTGCGCTTCAACGCCCGTGTTGGATCACGGTTATTATTCGGACGGTGCCGTACAGGAATCGACAGCGAAAATTACGGTAGATAAAAATCTTGAAATCACCGGAATCGATACATCAAGCGGCATAGCGGCATTCGGTGTTAAAGGATGGGCGGAAAAATCAAGGCCCGGCCAAATACAGGAATTTACGATCAACGAAGGCGTGCATTCCATCAGTGTGAGATTTAACAGCGGAAATCTCTTTACAAGTTTTTCAAAAGTGCTGATAGCGAAATTTGAAGCGCATAAAGAATATAAAATCATATATAATATAAATAAAAATAATGTCGTATATGATATTATCGATGTACAGACAGCCGAATCGGTTTTGCTTGATATGGACTCTCTCCAAGGAAAAACGAAAAATATTATTTCACAGTTTATAAATGCCGTGTTAAATCCGACTATGGAAGGAACCGATAAAACGGTTGTCGAAGAAAATGACGAGTATATATTGACATCTTTGCCTGACATGAAATATGAGTTGAAAGATAAAAAATCAAATACGATTCAAAAAGGGTTTAGAGGATTTGTAACGGATTTTACCTTCAAAAAGGGTACCGTTTATCTGTATGAAACGAATACGATTTCATCAAAAGAAGAATTCTTAAAAATCGATTATAAGGCCGATTCAAAAATTATCCTTGAAGTAACGGATTGCGATTCAAAAACGGTCACGTATACGTATGTAAAACCCGAATATATGGCAGGTAAAACGGTCACATTCAAAATAAGCGTAAAAGATTGAAACGGTACGGCCCGAAGCCGGCACGGGGGGAGCGGTTTCGGGCGGCTTCAGTGAATTGTTAAGTTGATATGACAGCCTTTTTTGAAAACAATAGGATAATGAGCATAAGACTTTATTGCGGTTTATAGAAAATCGCCTAATACCGTGTTCAAAGCAGCTATTGCGGCCAAGCCGCAATGCAGGTTAAGCGAATGTCAGATTTATCGGATGTGATATGAAAAGGAGCATTTTGTCACTTGTACTTATTAAAATTTCATATTGACTAAA
>ERZ772960.480-NODE-480-length-36413-cov-11.644865_pt1 | contig 36413 bp, 29 predicted proteins | sample MGYA00580678_ERZ772960 | MGnify/ENA primary metagenome ERZ772960 (study PRJEB29015, sample SAMEA2737930) | human oral metagenome | biome: human oral; feature: human-associated habitat; material: dental | place: China | collected 2059 ... | reverse complement strand
ACATCAAAATAGGGTAACACTCTGGTAACTGAACTTCTGCCTAAATCTGCATATTCCTGCCCTTTTTGAAAAGAGCACTTCTATGCAGATCGTTTCGTTTCTCACTCATTATCAGTTGGTTTGCGCCAGCTTCGATTTCTCTTCATTTTCAGTGATTAGTTACATGTAAATAAGTCATTATCTACGTGTAGATAGAATTTCCTGTTCCTTGTCCGTGATGTTGGTGAATCGCCATGCGTCATTCTGGCTCCCTGAGGGTGTGTCAAAATACAAATGCCATTTTGACAATCTTGCAGTTTGAAACAATTCATTAAAAATGACCATTTCCGTACTCGATTTTGAGTAAAGAAATGGTCTTTTCTTTGCTTTTAGGAAAAACCTGCTTATAGTTTGAAAGTCGTCAGGTTATTCATCTGCATTTTGACACACCCTCATCTGTCAGCTTTCTTCCCGTGGTTTTCGACACGACTTGCAGAGGGCGTGCCGGAACGCCGACGCACCACTGAAGGCAGTTGTCCGACAGCACGGAATGACCGCTGCCCTGGAGTTGACAATTCGATGACAGCGGTCGTTTTGATGTTTGTGAGGGTCTGAAACCGTCGATATGGAAGGCGGCCTTTCCGGAATCCCGGGTCTTGGCACGCCTCTGTGCGCTGTATGGCGAAGAGGCTGTTTGCTCACAGTCTCTTCTTCTCTGCCTGTCCGGCACCGGTTCCCTTGTATTTGCTTCGTGAAGCATTGAATTTATAGGTGACCGTGAGGACCAGCTGGCGGCTGTCATACGTGCTGACCTGTATTGTTTCCATCAGTTCAGTATAACCTATTCCTCCCTCCTTCCGGGTATGGAATAAGTCCGTTCCGCCAATACGGAAAGCCAGTCTGTCCTTCAGGAAAGACTTGGTGAGGTTGATGTCCAGCGAACCTGTATTGCTTGCCAATGCACCGATTTCATCATTGCCTTTTTTGACGAAGTAGGACTCCATCGACAGCAGCCACCCTTTCCCGAAGTTGAACGTGTTGTTGAAGCTGAGTTGCCAGATAGGCTTGTTCAGTTTATAGGTCCTCACTTTTGTCTGTAAATTGAGCCATTGCTTCTGTACAGCTGCACTGAATTCGGGAGTCCAGATGCCGATGGTAGGGGAAAAGGTGAGCCGGGCGGATATCGACTTGATGCTTGGAAGGTTCGTATAGGTAATACGTGAGACGGCCGAGTTATGGTGGTCCTGCTCGCTCCAGAACACAATGGCGTGGCGGCGGTCTTTATAGGAAACACCCAGCTGGATGAACTTCCACATGGTTCCCAGAGAGAGCGTATGGATGTATTCGTGCTGGAGCAGCGGGTTGCCCGACTGCATCAGAAAGCGGTTGCCGTAGGATACGTTGTTGCTCAGCTGACGGTAAGAGGGGCGGCGGGTCTTCGCGGCATAGCTCAACTGCATCTGCAGGTCTCCGATTTTGGTGGCAGCTGAGATGCTTGGAAACAGGTTGCTGAACGACCGGCTCTGGTCGGCAATGTGCAGGCCGTTCTCATAGTAGTTGAACCTCACCGCTTCCCAGCGCAGACCGACGGTCAGCTGGCAGACAGGGAGCATGTGTGTGTACTCCATGAAGGGGGCGATATTGGACTCCTTCAGCTGTGCGAATGAGGTCGGGACATACTGCTCGGGGTTGACGTAATCGTCATTGCGGTTCGTGCTGGTGTATTCTGCACCCACAGAAAGACTACCCCCCAGGACAGGATAACCCAGGGTCAGCTTGGAAGCAAAGAGCCTGTTACGCTCCTGGTTGTCGGAAGTCACGGTGCGGCTGGTCTTGTTGCGGCTGTCTTCCTGATAGACGGTATGGTCACGCTGCTTGTTGTAAAGGTAATCGGCATTGAAGTCTATGTCCATCTTTCCGATCTTCCCGACATAGTAAAAATTGAGGAACTGGGAGGGACGATGGGTCTTGCTGCGCATGGCTGAAGTGTTGATATGGTCATAGAAGGCCTCGTTTGCCCTTACGTCACTGCTGAGCATAAAAGGGGCGGGAGAATCGTGGAGGAAGTTGACCGTGTATTTCATACCGATGGAATTGCTGTCATTCAGCTGATAGTCTGCCCCTATCGTGTTCTTGAAGCGGGATGCTCTCTCTGTAGCCTCCTGTGTGAAGTCCTGCCTCCAAAGCGTATCGGCATAGACAATTGTGGTCGTTTTGCTGGGATAGCTTCCGTTGTCAAGTGAATAGCCGTGCCCGCCGAAGAGTTCCAGACGGCCGCGGCGGTACTTCCAGTTGAGCTGTTCGACGAGGTCGACATTCTCCGACTGGTAGTAAGAAGACCGTACGTCGAAGCCGAAGCCGTCGCCCTGCACCCTCTTCGTGCGTATCTTTACCACGGCTTTCACCGTTGCATCATATCTGGAACCGGGGTTGGCAATCACCTCAACGCTCTTGATGTCACTTGATTTCAGGCGTTCAAGTTCCGTGGCATCCCGCATCTGCCGTCCGTTGATATAGATGACCGGCGTCCCTTTGCCGAAGACCTCGTAGCCGTCTTTCTTCTTTATCAGTCCCGGAATATGCGAAAGAACATCCTCGCAGGTACCGAGCCTGCTCAGCACGGTATTCTCGATGTTCGTCTGCATGCCCTCTGCCGTCATCTTGTGCAGGGGGGCATTGCCCTTTACGACCACCTCTTTCATCAGCTGTGCGTCCTCTTTCAGTACGATGGTCAGGGTTTCCTGGTCGGAAAGGACCGTGGAAAACGGTTCGTAGCCTACGAAGGAAGCCTTGAGGATGTTGCCCGGAGCGGCATTCCTGATGCTGAAAGCGCCGTCGTCGTTGGTTGTCGTACCGGCAATGAAGGCAGAATCCCCGGCTGAAAGGATAACGACATTCGCATAGGGTACAGGCTTCTTGCTTTCGTCGAGAACCTTTCCTGATACCGTTTGTGCGCTGGCACGGAGTCCCGTACAGAACAGGATGAGGAGGAATAAAAGTCTTTCCATGTTTGAGTAAAGAGAGTTGTGTCGTAAGTTCCCAGGTGCTGTCACATTTCCCTGGTATTATCTGTATCTGCTGCAAATGTATAATAAAAAACGGAATTCCACAAGAATAGGGAAACATTTTCTGTCTGTTGTCTTTCTTTATGGTGTAGGGATTGTGCGTGCGGTTCTTCGGGTGTCTGTCGTTACAGCTGCATACCGGCAGGCCGCCAGACAGTCTGATGTCTGCCCTGTCTTTGTTCCCTCGTCTTTTGTCTGTTCTCTCCTTTTATGGTGTTTTTGTCCTTTAGTCTCGGAAAAAATGCGTAAGTTTGCACTTAGAATACAACCATAAACTATCAAGATGGAAGATTTAAAGAAAGTCTTTGCGGGCAAACTGCTCGGTATCAAGGCAATCAAGTTGCAGCCCAACGAACCTTTTACATGGGCAAGCGGTTGGAAGTCACCGTTTTATTGTGACAACCGCAAGACCTTGTCGTTCCACGACGTGCGCTCGTTTGTGAAGCTCGAGCTGGTTCATGCCATCCTTGAGAACTTCCCGGAGGCTACGGCTGTGGCCGGTGTCGCCACGGGCGCCATTGCGCAGGGCATGCTTGTTGCCGATGAGCTGGCGTTGCCATACGCATACGTTCGTCCGAAGCCGAAGGACCATGGCATGAAGAACCAGATTGAAGGTGAGCTGCCGGCCGGTGCCAAGGTCATTGTTGTGGAGGATCTCATCTCTACCGGCGGTTCATCACTGAAAGCGGTCGCAGCCCTTCGTGAGGCTGGATTTGAAGTGGTGGGTATGGTCGCTTCTTACACCTACGGCTTCCCGGTAGCTGAAGAGGCATTCCGTGAAGCAGGGGTGAAGCTCGTCACTCTTACCGATTACGAGCACGTTGTTGAGAAAGCCCTGGAGACCGGCTATATCAAGGAGACTGATGTTCCGATGCTGCATGAGTGGCGGAAGGATCCGGCGAACTGGAAAAAATGAAAGGTTTAAAAAGGGTGTGTCAAAAGTTCATATAATAACTGAACTGTAGGGACAGAAGCCTTCGTCCGTCGATAAATATCTGTTTCGTGGACAGACGAGGACTTCTGTCCCTACAATATGGCTATGTGACACGCTTTCTTCGACTCACCAACAATAATACAGAAATGACAAAGTTTGAAAGCAGCATAAAGCAGATACCCCATTCGCAGCAGAGCGTGTACAGGATGCTGAACGATTTGAACAACGTGCAGCGGCTGAAGGACCGTTTCCCGGAAGGCTCTACGGGCAATGCCGACATGGACAAGGTGAAGGACAAACTGCAGAGTCTCTCCTTTGACCATGACTCGCTGTCGGTCAGCGTCGCCCCTGTCGGTCAGATTTCCATGCGCATCATCGAGCGTGACGAGCCGAAGACGATAAAGTTCGAGAGCGACAACTCCCCGTTGTCGTTCAACTTCTGGATACAGATTCTGCCTGTCACCGAAACTTCTTCGAAGATGAAACTCACGATCGATGCCGATATACCTTTCTTTGCGAAGGGCATGGTGTCGAAGCCGTTGCAGGAAGGCATCGAGAAGATAGCCGATGCACTGGCCATGATTCCGTTTGAGTAATTGCCCGGTGGGCTTGTCAACCGTTCATAATCTTGTCAGCCATTCATAATCCGGTGTTATGAAGAAAGTCTTTCCATCCATCATCGTGCTGCTTGTCCTGCTGTTGTTCTCCTGCGGTGACAAGGAGTACGAAGACAGCCATGTCTTTTTCACCTTCCATAATGATACGCACCAGGATCCCGTTCTCGCATCGGCGATGAATCCGATGTCGCCGGGCGTGTTCTGCATCATACGGTATGCGTATGTCAACGGCCGGCACAGTTTTTCTTTCGAGAACAACCAGGGGCTGAAATCAGGCAGTCCGGTATGGTTCGACGGCATCGACCAGCGGCTTGAAAGCTGGAAACACGTGGGAAAGAACAACGGACTTGTCGTGGGCTATGGCAATCTGGACAGTCCCGCTCCCTTCTATGCTTACGACCTGCAGTGTCCCAACTGTTACGAGCAGCATGTGCTTCCCCAGCGTTCCTGCGAACTGAAAATCAGCAGCAACGGTCTTGCCGTCTGCAGCCGCTGCGGGCGTAGGTACAGCCTCAATACCGGCGGGAACATCGTGGCAGGAGAGGGCGGCAGGAAGCTGACACGCTATCATGCCAGTACCACGGGTCCTTATGGCGTTCTGGGTGTCCGCTGAAGGAACAGTCTGCTGACGTCCGCAGCAGGCTTATTCCAGTTCTATCGTACCGTCCTTGTTCACCTTCAGCTTCGGTTTGCGCTGTGGTGCTGACGGCTGCGGCTCGTGCGGCCGGCCGGGAACGGCTTTATGTCTGGTCTTGGGTGGATTGTCGACAGCGACGTTCCTTCTCGGTCTTGCCGTCCCCGCACGTGGCGGTCTGGGGACAGCTGCCCTTACAGCTGTCCTGGTCTTGTATGGACAGAAGTGCTTCATGCGCGTGTAGGAGCCGTCTGCATTTTCTTTCCAGCTGATACAGACGAGGCCTCTGTCCGTTACAAAGGTGTCGGCAACCATGACACCGTTGTCGTATCTCTGCCGTTCTCTCAGTTTTCCGTCTTCATCGTAGACATATCCCATACCGTGTTCCCGGTTGTTACGGTAAGTGACCGTGAAGACGAGGACATGCTTTTCATCGGGAGCCGGCTGGTTGTTGTACCTTGCATAGATGCCGTCTTTCAGTCCCTGTTTATATTCGGCGGTTTCTTCTATCTTTCCATAGCTGTAATAGATCTTCTTACCGTCCAGTTCTCCGTTTTTGTAATTCTCTTCTAACTGGAGTTTCCCGTCCTGGTCATAATAGGTCCAGCGTCCCTCCTTGGTATCGGTCAGTTCATTCCAGTACTGTCTGGACCATATCCGCCCGTCTGAATAGGTCTCGATGTATTCCTTTATCTGTGCTGTTCCTGCAAGCGGCAGGAAAAGCAGCAGACAAAGCAGTAGGTTATTCCTTGTCATCATCTTGGCATTTGAAGTCTGTCTTTCTGTCAACGCCCATATACCGTCAGTTCCGGCATGATAGAGCTGCCTTTGTTTTTATCCAAGCTGTCTTATATTTCTTTATTCAGCTATTTTATATTCAGTCGGGAACAGGTAATGGCATACCCATGCTCCCTTGCGCAGGTCGAGACTGTAGCAGTAGTCTTCGTCCGGCTTGCTGCTGTATCTTCTCGTTCCCCTGATCCATATCTGCCTGTCACCGCGTATGGCTCCGTTCACCTCAATGCGGATTTCAGGAGCCTGTGTCCAGACGATCCGTCCTCTGGTGTCCCGGAGCTGGAAGACCGTCGTGGCATCGTCGTCAATGTTCGGATGATAGGCTATCAGGATATAGCGGTTGTCCTGATAGACGATCTGTGCGTCGAAGGCTGAGAACCAGTCGGATACGTGCTGGAATCCGACGAGCCGTTTCCCCTCGTCATAGTTGTATCTGCTCACGTCCGTCCTCAGGAAGTCAGCATCCTGCGGGTCGCCAAGATGGAACTTGTACTGTATGCGCCAGATCCGGTACTTTCCCCCGGAAAAGGTGGAGGAGCTGGCATTCACTTTCTCGAGACGGTAGCAAACGCTGTCGCGCACTTCACCGTCCAGCTCCCCCGGAGGCAGCTTGGAGGCGTATGCGAAAGCCTCCTCCGTATAGAGCCGTCCTGTCGCAGGGAAGAAGTAATACGTTTCGGCAAGGTTGTTGGTCACCTTGAACCCCTCGCCGCTGGAGCGGTCGAGCAGTTCCACCCATGACATTCCTGTCTCCATGGCTTTCTTCCCGGCGAAGATCGTCTTCGAAACATTCGTCATACTCATCGTGTCCGGGTCAATCGCATAGATGAAGCGTTTGGGCACAACCAAATACCATCGTCCTGCCTGATGGAAATAAGCTATACTCGCCGCATACAGATTGAAGCCGCTCTCCCGTTTCTCATCGTCATCTTTCGAGAGGAAGAGCTTGTCTGCCAGTACCTCGCCTGTACCGGCGTCACGGAAACCGTAGTAAAGTCCGTCGGGCTTCCTTTTCTTCTGATTGTACCCGTAATCGAAGCGTCGTTCGCAGAGATAGAAGAAGCAGGGCCTGCCCTTGTGGAGCATCGGGACAAGTGCAGTGTAATTGTCGTGTACCTCTACGGAATCCTTATCGCCGGAGAGCAGGGAGCCGGCTGCATTGTCGCATGTATTCAGCAGGAAGAGGAAAAGTCCCACGATGAGAATGCCTGCGAGAACCCATCTGTAGGTGGCGTTGTCAGAGAAGGAGTCTGCCGCCGTATATTTGGGTCTGCGGGTATCGTAGTCGAAGTGGTGGTTGACATTGATGTTGATGTCGTCATCGTCCAGATAGAACTCTGTTCCGCAGTTCCTGCACCGGTAGCGTTTTTCGTCGAGCTGTATGTGCTTCCCGCTGCCGCAGTTCGGACATTTCACCGGCTTTATCTTTGTTGCCATCGGCTTTCTTTACAAGGTTATGAATTCTTTGTGTAATGCAGTGTCAGATAAACCAGCACAGCCTGTATGGCTGTCAGTACGGCAAACAGGATGACCCACCAGTTGTCCGTCCACCGCGTGGGGGCCAGCAGTCCGCTTGCATATTCAATGATGCCCGCACCGAGGAAAATCATTCCCAGGCTCATCCGGTGAGTACTTTCCGCACGGAAGCAGAAGAGCAGGGCGACCAGGAGCGTATTGACAGCGATGGCAAGGCTGGTGAACAGCATGTTCGTCAGCGGATAGGCAGACAGGAGGAGTCCTGCCGTGATGTTTACGGCGAGTACGGCCGCCGCAGGGACGATGACCTTTATCATAGCTTGGAAAGTATTTCGTTCTTCTTCTGTTCGTATTCTTCTTCTGTGATGAGCTGTTCGTCCAGCAGTTTCTTCAGTTTGCGGAGCCGTCCCGCGGCATCGCCGCCTGCGCCCTGCGTCTTGAAGAGGTCCTGTGCCAGCTGCACGCCGGCACCCAGCTGCAGTCCTGCTCCGGCCAGTCCGCCTTCGTTGCGGGCGGCATCGCGCAGCGCCTCCAGCTTCTGCATCCCCATGTAGTCGAGGTCCACTTCAGCGGCGGCTCTCTTCTCCGTCGTCATATCGGCGATGCGTCCGATGCGTTCCATCGTGTCGTCGTCGAAGGTGACGGAATTGACACGGAAGTCGGTCAGCTCCAGTCCCAGCCGGATCAGCTCCTCGGCGGTTCTGTGCCTCAGGTCGTCTGACATCTCCATGAGGTGTGTGTCAACCTCGCGGTAGGGATAGGCCTGTGCTGCAAGGAAGGCGGACAGCGGTGCGACGATGCGTGAGGAGACCAGTTCCTGCACGTCCGATGCGCTGTAATCGCTGTGCGGTCCGAGCAGCGTGACGAACATCTGTTCGGCATTGGAGATGACCACGGAGAAGTTTCCGCAGGCGCCCAGGGAGACCGGCAGCCTGTAGTCGGGCTCTATGTATTTCACGGGCGACGGCGTTCCCCATAGGATGTTCACCATCTCGGCGGTGCGGAAGAAGTAGAAGCGCATCTTGTGTTCGCTTTCCGCCCGCTGTGCAATGTTCAGCAGGGTCGTGATGAAAGGATGGTTGGCAGTCTCCATCTCGTAGACATCCGGCTCGTCCAGCGTGGCCATCACCTTGCCGTCATACACGATGATGCAGCCCTGTCCGGGTGCGACAATGAGTTTGCTTGCGTTCTTTATCTCATCCGTCGTCGTTTCCAGCTGATGGAAAAGCAGGTCGGCGTTCTGCTCCTTCCATTCAATGACGGAACGGAGCTGTCGTTTGAAGAGTTTTCTTAATCCCATAGTCTTCTTGTCGTTTCCGGGCAGAAACCGTCTCTTGTCTTCTTCGTGCGTGGAATTGCGGACTGCCCTGTTTTTATACCGCAAATATAGTCATTTGTGCGGACAGCAGCAAGAAAAAACGTGAAAATCGGTTTCTTCCCGACCGGTCGGGAACAGGATTCCCAACGGCTGGGAACAGGATTCCCAGCCGGTCGGGAATGCGATTCCCGATGGCCGGGAATATGCTTCCTTTTCAGTTCTGACGATTTCGGACGGAAACCGTTTGCCGGACGGCAGTCAGCCTGAAGGGTTGCCGACTGTCCCTGGGACGGCATGAAAAAAGCCGCATTGCCCGTGAAGGCAATACGGCTGTCTGGATATGACTGTGATGTTTCAGAGAGTTTCCTATAGCTTGACGCTGAGACCTGCATACCAGGTTGCACCGTAGACCGGGGCATACATGAATGCGGCATCGTCGGTGTGCTTCTCGTCCTGGATGTAGCTGAAGATGTTCTTTGCACCTGCATAGACGGTACACATACCGAACCGCTTTGAAGCACGGCAGTTGAAGAGCATGAACGGGCTGGTCTTCTTGATCTTCGAGGTGGCGCCGTCATCCTCGGAGTTGTAGTCGATGTACATCCTGCCCTGGAGAGAACCTGTGACTGAGAATGTCCATGTGCCGGGCGTATAGTCGAGATCGAGGTCGCCGGTCATGGATGGGAAGCGGGAGATGTGACGGCTGTCCTTGGCATACTGAAGCCGCTGCGGGAACTGCTTTACGGTCTCGTCGTCCGGATCGGACCATTCGGCACGCTCGTGCTTGAACTTGCCCTGGTTGAAGGTCCAGTTGAGTCCGGCCGTGAAGTTACGGAAAAGGTTGGCCTTCGCACCCAGTTCAACCCCCTGCACATAGGCATCGTCGACATTCTCCCACTGGTAGGAATAGCCGAACTTCTTCACCTCGTCATCAGCCGGCGAGAACTGTATCTTGTCCTTCAGGTTGGTGCGGAAGATGTTTACGCTGAACTGGTATTTCCGGGCGTAGTAATCGGCCGAAACGTTATAGCTGACGGCACGTTCGCCCTTGAGGCTGGACGATTTCCATACGCGCGGCGAGCCGCTGCAGAGGTGAAGGTCCTCCGAGAAGCCGTAGGGGGCGCGGAAACCGGTACCGACATTGGCACGGAGAATCAGCGATGGGGTCAGTTCGTACTTGACGGCGATGCGCGGATTGACGGAAGTCTTGCTGAACTTGGTAGAGGGGAAAGCACTGTCTGACACCTTCACGCTGGTGGAATATTCCTCGCCGGAACTGTGGGAGTCGACGCGGATGCCCGGTACGACGGTCAGCTTCGGTGTGATGTTCCATTCGTCCTGCACGAAGAAGCCTACCTCGTTGGCGTGTTTCTTGCCGATGGAGGTATAAGGCACGCCGTAGTAGGGGCTTGTCTTCTCGTCCTCGGCAGAGATGACATAGAGTCCTGTCTCGCGCAGCCGGGTAAAGTACCCCTGCACGCCGGCCAGCAGGGTATGGCTGCCGAGGATGGAGGTGAAGGTGAGGGATGGGGTGACGGTGTTCTCCTTTGCGAGGTAAGGACGCATGAGCTCTACCGGCGGTGTCGCTCCGTCCTCGTCAGGATGGGCAGGGTCTTTGTGGGAGTCCATGTAGTCGTGCAGGAAAGTGTCGTTGGTAGCCTGCCGTTTGTGGTAGACATAAGCGGCGGCAAGGTTCAGCTCGGAGTGTGCACCGACGGGCAGGGTGTACGCCAGGTCGGCCGAAAGGCGGTTCGTGCGGATGTCCTCGGTCTGGTCGGTATAAGGATTAAGGTACTGGTCATTGATCATGACACCGCCGAAACGGTGCTCGTCAATCGCCTTCCCGCGCAGTACGAGCTTGTCGTTCTTGGCAAAAGGATGATAGAAATAGAGGCTGAAGCCAAGGTTGTTCATCGTCTCGTTGACACGGTCGGACACTCCGTCCTTGTGTTTCACCTCGCTGCGGGTAAGTCCGTTCTGCGTCTCGTCCACGGCATCCATCTGCGTACGCTGGGCGAAGACGCTCAGTCCGATGTTGTTGTAACGCATGGATCCGGAGCCCTTGTAGCTCTTGAAGCCGTAGTTGCCGAACTGGATATCTCCGCTGACGGTGGGTTCGTAGGTAGGCTCCTTGGAAATGATGTTGATGGCACCGGCTACGGCGCTGCTGCCATAGAGAGCCGACCCGGCACCTTTCACGACTTCGAGCCGGTCGATGTCATTGGTGCCGAACTGCTGCAGTCCATATACGCCTGCAAGACCGGAATAGACCGGTTCGCCGTCGATGAGCACCTGCGTGTGCTCTGCACCCAGCCCCTGCATGCGGACTTCGGAGAAGTTGCAGAACTGGCACTGCTGTTCCACGCGGATGCCCGGTACGCCCTCGAGTGCTTCGTAGAGGTTCTGAGCGTTCTTCTTGGTGAGTGCCTGTGAGGTGAGGATCTCTGTGCGGATGGGCACATCCTTGACGAAGTGGCTGGTACGGGTACCTGTTACGACGACCTGGCTCAGTTCCAGCGGATCCTTCTCCAGTTCGAAGTAGGCTCCTGTACCTTTGCCTGCGGTCATCATCACTTCTATCTCCTGCGGCTGATAGCCTGTAAGGGTAGCGACAACGGTCTGCTTCCCGACAGGGAGGTTCGCCATTTTGTAGTGTCCGGTGGCATCACACTGTGTCTTCAGGTTGGTACCCTTGACCTGGATCACTGCGTGGGCAAGGTGCTGTCCACCCTCCTTTGCTTTCACGTCACCGAACAGCATCGCATCGGTGTTCTGTGCCATGGATGCGACAGCGCACACGATGGCAACGAAAAATACTAACAATCTTTTCATTTTAGCATTAGCTTGTAAATTTTTGCAAAAGTAGTGTCTTTCATGGAATGCGGCAATACCTACTATTAGGTATTCGAGTGATGCGCCTGCTGGTTTCCCCCTCATCATTCTGCCTGATTCTTGGGATAATTCCCATCTGTCAGCAGCAGGAATACGTCAGAACTTTAGTTTTTCTTGTCAATTTAGGAACAAGACTTGCAGTATTCAATAAAATCCTTTTACTTTGCATCATGCTTCCCGGCTGATCGGGAGCGGGGATGTCTTTTGCGGCATCCTGTCGGGGTTAGTGATATTGGAAACGATAATCTTAAACTGTTGAAGACAATTCTCACCATAACAGGTTCGGACAGCACGGGCGGATCCGGCGTGCAGGCTGACATCAGAACGATAGCGGCACTGGGAGGGTATGCCGTGTCGGCGGTCACCTCCATCACGGTGCAGAACACACTGGGTATCCAGGCTTTCCATGATCTTCCGGCAGATATTGTCAAAGGGCAGATCGAGGCGATCATCAACGACGTGCAGCCCGATACGGTGAAGGTGGGCATGATCAGGACTACGGAGACGCTGGCGGTCGTGGTAGACGCACTGCTGAAGTATCGTCCCCACCATATAATATACGACCCTATCGTCACGGCAAGCAATGGCGACCGTCTCATGACGGATGACGTTGTCAGACAGATCCGGCAGCGGCTGCTGCCCCTGTGTTCGATGGTCATTCTTCGGGAAGGAGAGGCGGAAAGACTCTTCGACTGCACTTCCTTGAAAGGACAGGGAAACGGAAGAGTCCGTTCGCTGGTACTTGACGACCCCATGCAGCATGGTCTTATCAACAGTTTCTCGTCGGCGCTGGCGGTCTATCTCAGCCAGAACGAGCCGATGGGACAGGCCATAGAGCATGCGCGGAAGTATGTCAGGACACTCGTGGCAAGGAAGAGTGACCTTAGCGGACGGAGCAGCCAGCTTTACAATGAGTTCCTTGAGGCGGTGCAGAAGCATTACCGCACCAACCGGGATGTGGCTTTCTATGCCGACTGCCTGAATGTCTCGCCGCGCTATCTCTCGCAGGTGGCGCATCGCATCTCAGGCAAGTCGCCGAAGAGCATCATCGATCACACACTCACGGAAGCCCTTGCCTGCCAGCTTCGGACGACGCAGAAGACCATCCAGGAAATCGCCTATGAGCATGGCTTTGCATCACAGGCACAGTTCTCCAAGTTCTTCCGTAAGCAGACAGGGATGGCGCCGAGCGGCTGGAGAAAAGCCTCCAATGGTTCCTCAAAGGCCTCACCCTCAAAGGCCTCACCCCCAAAGGCCTCACCCCCAGCCCCTCTCCGAATGGAGAGGGGAGTGATTACTGATAAGGACTAAGATTGGCAGCTGTCCATTACCGCCTATTACCGCCTATCCCAGCCTATCCCCTTATCCCAGCCTATCCCCTTATTCCTGCCTATCGTCGCTTATCATCGCCTATCCCCGCTTACGATTCCTATCACCTTCCATTCCCACCTGCGATCATTTATAATCACATAATAATAAAGAACCAAAATGACAAATCGACAAGAACTAAACCGCAATCTCGCCCAGATGCTGAAGGGCGGCGTAATCATGGACGTGACGACTCCGGAGCAGGCACGCATTGCCGAGGCTGCCGGCGCATGTGCCGTCATGGCACTGGAGCGTATCCCGGCCGACATCCGTGCAGCCGGCGGCGTGTCGCGCATGAGCGACCCCAAGATGATCAAGGGCATTCAGGAAGCTGTGACCATCCCTGTCATGGCAAAATGCCGTATCGGACATATCGCAGAAGCACAGATCCTGCAGGCTATCGAGATTGACTACATCGACGAGAGCGAGGTGCTCTCACCGGCCGACAACATCTATCACATCGACAAGACACAGTTTGAGGTGCCGTTCGTCTGCGGTGCCCGCAACCTGAGCGAGGCATTGCGCCGTATCGGCGAGGGGGCTACGATGATCCGTACGAAGGGTGAGCCCGGCACGGGTGACGTGGTGCAGGCTGTCAGCCATATGCGATTGATGCAGAGTCAGATCCAGGAGCTTGTCGGCAAGCGGGAAGACGAACTCTTCGAGGCTGCCAAGCAGTTGCAGGCTCCCTATGACCTGGTGAAGTACGTACACGAGAACGGCAAACTGCCTGTTGTGAATTTCGCTGCCGGCGGTGTGGCGACTCCTGCTGACGCTGCATTGATGATGCAGCTGGGTGCGGAAGGTGTCTTCGTCGGTTCGGGTATCTTCAAGAGCGGTGACCCTGCTAAGCGTGCTGCCGCCATCGTGAAGGCTGTGACGAACTACAATGACCCTAAGGAGTTGGCTAACCTGTCAGAAGACTTAGGGGAAGCGATGGTAGGTATCAACGAGCATGAAATCGAGGTGCTCATGGCTGAACGTGGACAATGAGAATTGCTGTACTCGCCTTGCAGGGCGCATTCCTGGAGCATGAGAAGATGCTCCGGGAATTAGGTGTCGACTGCTTTGAGGTGCGCCAGTTGCAAGACTGGCAGCAAAAGAAAGACGGACTGATTATCCCGGGTGGTGAGAGCACCACCCAGGGTAAGCTGCTCCGCGACCTCGGTCTGATCAATCCTGTCCGTGAGGCTGTCGAGAGTGGTCTGCCGGTTTTCGGCACTTGTGCCGGGCTTATTCTCCTTGCTCATGATGTGGAGGGAAACAGTCCGTCGGCTCCCGTACCGCCCCGGCTGGGCACAATGGCCATGACGGCTGCGCGCAATGCGTACGGCCGGCAGCTGGGCAGTTTCCATACAGAGGCGTTCTTCAAGGGTGCCAAGTGTAATGTCCCCATGACCTTCATCCGTGCGCCTTATATCATGAAGACCGCCGGGAATGTGGAAGTCCTCGCATCTGTCGACAGCCGCATTGTGGCTGCCCGCCAGGGGAATCAGCTCGTTACGGCGTTTCATCCCGAACTGGATGCCGACACGCATGTGCATGAGTATTTCCTGAAGATGATAAAGAACCGGTAGAATGGCCTGTGGCAGGCGATGGTGGACGAGCGTAGGCGATGATAGGTGGTGGTAAGTGCTCATAGTCGGGGATAAGCGGTGATAGGACCTATGGTTACTTGTCATCGCCTATCCTCGCCTATGATTGCTTCTCACGTCTGTCGCTGGCTTCCGTCTCCCATATCATCAGCTTTCAGGGCATAAAAAAAGGACTACCGCTGTAGTCCAACCTTTGTTAACCTTAAATCTAATACTATGAAAAACACGTTGCAAAGATAAGGCATATAATCCATATCTGCAAGTTTTTGCAAATGATTTTCTTGAAATATCGTATTTATTGATATAAATCAAGCAAAATACATGATAAAATGATAATTCAATACAAATCGGGATCGATTATGACTACCGGTTTGATGAGGTCTCTCGGCTTGTCTTTCATAAGCATGAGCGCCTCTTCCATGTGGTCAAATCCTTTGAAGCGGTGTGTCACGAGAGGCGAAAGGTCGAGCCGTCCCGATGTCACCATCTTGGCGAGCATTTCCATACGGAGCCGTCCACCGGGCATCAGTCCGCCTTTGATGGTCTTGTGTCCCATGCCGACTCCCCATGCTATGCGCGGGATGTTGACCGTGTCTCCTGAACCCAGGTAATTCACGTTGCCGATGATTCCGCCCGGCTTGAGCACCGCCACCGCTTCGGCGAACGTATCGACCGTACCACCGGCAATGACGACACGGTCGACGCCCTGTCCGTTGGTGAGCTTCATCACCTGCTCCGCAATAGGTCCGTTGTGATAGTCGATGATTTCCGATGCACCGTAGGCCCGTGCCGCATCGGCACACACCTTCCTGCTCCCGACCGCATAGACGTAGGAAGCGCCGGCAAGTGCCGCACCGGCGACAGCCATCAGTCCGACCGGACCGATGCCGATGACAAGTACTTCGTCGCCGAACTTCACGTCGGCCAGTTCAACCCCATGGAATCCCGTAGGCACCATGTCGGACAGCATGACTGCATCCACCGGATCCATGCCTTCCGGTATCAGTGCCAGGTTTCCGTCAGCATCGTTGACATGGAAGTATTCCGCGAAGACGCCGTCTTTGAAGTTCGAGAACTTCCAGCCGGCCAGCATGCCGTTCGAATGCATGGAGTACCCGGCCTGTGCCTCCAGCGAGTTCCAGTCGGGCGTGATGGCCGGTACGAGAACCCTGTCTCCCGGCTTGAAGTCTTTCACCAGCGAACCGACTTCCACCACTTCGCCTGTCGCCTCGTGTCCGAGGATCATGTCCTTCCGGTCGCCGATGGCTCCTTCCCATACCGTGTGTACGTCTGATGTACAGGGGGCGACTGCCAATGGTCTGACGATGGCATCCATTGGCCCGCAGGTCGGACGAGCTTTCTCAATCCATCCTGCCTTTCCGATTCCTAACATTGCAAATGCTTTCATAATGTTTCTCCCGTTAAAAATGTTTATACCAGGTTCTGTCGAGCGCTTGCTCAGGATCATTGTTGCATGTCGCAAATATAAACAGTTATTTTCAAAAATGCAAGCAATTTTCCGGGAATATTGAACGTCAGGACAGAACCTTTCGCAAGGTGCGGATCTTTCCCTTGCAACACCTGCTGCGCCTCCGTCGTCTCCCGTTTTCCAGCCTCCTGCCCGCCCCTGCCGGTCTGCACTTTCCCGTATTTCTCCCGGCCTCCCCGCCATTTCCTGTACGGAAAGTATTTTTAACCTCTAAAACTTTGCCGTTTCATTTATTAGGGCTACCTTTGCAGAAAATAAAGAGGTTAAGGCATTTAAGGAAATGGGATTCCGGCATTCAGAGAGTACGATGTTGGAATTCTGTCTTTTTTATGTCTATTGAAAAACGATTAACTTTAACGGATAAGTATATGGCTTATATGTCACAGGAAGGTTACGACAAGCTCGTAGCCGATTTGCAGTATTTAGAGTCGGTTGAACGCCCGAAGGCATCAGCTGCCATCGCCGAGGCGGCGGACAAAGGTGACCTGAGTGAAAACTCGGAGTATGATGCCGCCAAGGAGGCACAGCGGCATCTTGAGGCGCGCATCGCCGAGATGAAGATGACCGTGGCACAGGCAAAGATCGTCGATGTGTCACGGTTGAGCACCGATGCCGTACAGATCATGTCTACCGTCGAGATGACCAATGTCAAAACCCATGCGAAGATGAAGTACACCATCGTCAGCGAGACGGAGGCGAACCTGAAGCAGAACAAGATTTCCATCAAGACTCCTGTCGCACAGGGGCTGCTGAACAAGAAGGTCGGCGACGAGGTTGACATCAAGATTCCTCGCGGCACCATCAGACTGCGTATTGACAATATCACCATCGAGGGGTAAGCGGTCGGTGTCCGGCCAAGGCGCCCACGGTCTTCTCCGGCTGGGATTCCCAGGTCACCTTCGGCGGCTCTCTGCCTTCCGGACGGGCTGGTTCCGAGAGAAGAACGGCTTTGCGGCATCCCGATGGACTATACTTCAGAACAACTTGCCTATCAACTTAAAAACAAGGAGGTCCGTATGACAATATTCAGCAAGATCGCAGCGGGAGAGATTCCCAGTTACAAGTGTGCAGAGAACGACCAGTTCTATGCTTTTCTCGACATTGACCCTGTAACGAAGGGGCATACCCTGGTCGTCCCCCGCAGGGAGGTCGATTATATCTTCGACATGGACGACAAGGACCTTGCCGCCTTCGAGCTTTTTGCCAAGAGGGTGGCGCGTGCCATCAAGGCCGTCTTTCCGTGCAGGAAGGTGGCGCAGGTCGTGCTGGGACTGGAAGTCAACCATGCCCATATCCATCTGCTGCCGATGAACAGCGAGGCAGATGTCGACTTCAAGCACCATGTGGAGGTCAGTGCAGAGGAGCAGAAAGAGATTGCTGCCAAGATCTTCAAGGCTTTCCAGGAGCAGGGATAAGCCTTGTTTCGCACAATGGCTGTCAGGGCGGGGATGTACCATGCGTACATCCCCGCCTGTCATTTCTGCAGGCGGGGGCTTGCGGGATGCGTCCGGAGCATCCTGTCAGCGACCGGGAAAGCTGCGAAGCGACACCTTCCGGAACGTTCCTGCCTGCCGGCATCCTGTAGCTGGCGGCCGGGAGTCGGGTTCCCGACCGGTTGGGAATCCTGTTCCCGGCCGTCGGGAATCGTATTCCCAAGCGTCGGGACTGACATTCCCATGCAGGTGCTGACATCCCATCAAGGGGAATTTCTGCGACTGCCGAGGCTCAGGGCAGTTCCAGCGGACGGTCGAAAATCATCCGCTGCTGCGTCACCGGATGCGTGAAGGCAAGGTGCTCCGCATGCAGCCAGAGCCGCCCGGCACGCTGTCCGTAGAGGCTGTCTCCGATGATCGGTGTCCCCAGTCCGTCGGGATGCGCGCAGTGCATGCGCAGCTGGTGGGTGCGTCCTGTCAGCGGATGGAGGATTATCTTCACCGCTTCCCTTCCTTCCTTGCCGTATTTTGTCCTGCCCGCCACACGGTATTCGGTGATGGCGGGCTTTCCTTTTTCAAGATCTACACGCTGGCGGGGACGGTCGTCGGGGCAGGGGGAGAGGGGAAGCTCGATGCGCCCTTTTGCCGGGAAACGCTGCTCGGGAAAGCTGCCGGGCAGCAAGGCGACGTACCGTTTCTGCACCGTGCGTGCTGCGAACTGCGCCTGCAGAGCCTTGTGCGCCTCTGCGGTGCGTGCGACGACAAGCAGACCGCTCGTCGCCATGTCCAGCCGGTGTACCATGTAAGGTGCGCCGGATCGCTGCCACCGTTCTTTCAGGAGACTGTAGACAGAGGGCTGTCGCCCTTTCCCGGGGACGGACAGCAGTCCCGGGGGCTTGGCGACGACCGCCAGGCTGTCGTCCTCATACAGGATTTCCAAGCCTGCAGCCCCTGCCGCCTCCGTCTTGTCGTCAGGGGCTACGTCCAGCCCTTTCAGCATCCATGTCAGGATCGGCCTGCATTTCCCGTTGCAGGCCGGGTAATAGTTGCCGTGCTGCCGGACTTCCGTCTTCGGCGACGGCCCCCACCAGAATGCAGCCATGCTGACGGGTGTGTACCCTTTCCGGAAGGCATATTGCAGCAGCTTCGGCTCACAGCATTCCCCGGCACCGGAAGGCGGAAGCAGCGATGGGGCGAGGCTTTCGGCAGATAGCCGCCGGACGGGGGAGGCCGCCGGCCCTCCCGCCGCCCGGATGCGTGCTGGGCTGTGCAGCAGGTAGTAATCGTGGAAGATGGCAGGCAGGCTCTTGCTTTCTCCCCGTGCATTGAGCAGAGAGAACTGGGAGAAAAGCCAGCGCTGCAGCCGGTCCGACTTCAGTTTCCGCTCCCGTTTCCATGCTGTCAGCTGTTCCTCATAACCGGAGAGGGCCGCCTGTGCCTCGGCCGTCAGGGCGGCATACCTTACCTTTCTGCGATGCAGCTCGGCCTTCAGGAACTGGCTCTGGCGTGTCATCTCCCTGCGTTCTTCCTCCGACAGGAAGGCCTCTCTGCGCCGTTTGTCGCGCAGGTACTTCGCCCCCTGCATGGTGCGCCGTGCCTCGTCGACCGCCTTTTCAGCCTCCTGGCGGATTTTCATCAGATTTTCCTCCGCCTGCCGGTAGGCGGCAGAGGATTCCATCCGTGCGATCAGGTGGTTCAGCCGGGTTATCTCCTCCTCGTGCATCTTGAAATAGCCGTGGGGCTGCAGATAGTCGAAGACGGCTGGGACAAAGTCTTCCTCCTGGCCGTCCATCTGTCCGGAGTAAGCCTGCAGGTATCCTGTCTGTCCGTTCCGTTCTACAACCAGCACGCCATACATCTTCCCTTCGGCGGGATTCGCGGGCAGACGGCTCTGCAGATCTTCTGCGGCGGCGCGGCAGAGGGCATCCGGATGGTCGTCGAAAGGGCTGTTGAACCGGACGGGCAACGGCTGTACAGAGGGAATGGAATGGAACTTCATGGCGCAAAGGTAAGGAAAAAGCGGCGGGCGGACAATCGGCAGGCGGTGCTATTTTTCCGGTCTGTCCCCTCCCGGTCCTGCAAGCTGTCTCCTGCCCCTGTCCGTCCCGTTCATTCCGTCGGGCGGGTCGTCACGTGCGCCCGGCTTCTCCCTCAAAGGAAAAAGAAACAGGAATAAAAACAAAAAAGTACTGCTTTTCTCTCGGGAGAAAACAGTACTTTTGCCGTCATGAAGAAGATGTTTCTTGTATTTCTGGTCCTGCTCCACTGTACGCTGTCCGCACCGGCACAGCAGCAGAGGAAAGGCGGGAAGGCGCGCCCCAGGGTGGGACTTGTCTTTGGCGGAGGCGGTGCCAAGGGGGCAGCGGCCATAGGAGTATTGAAGGAGATAGAGCGTGCCCATGTTCCCATCGACTATGTGGCAGGAACGAGCATCGGTGCGATTATCGGCGGACTGTATGCCCAGGGGTATCGTGCCGCAGACCTCGAGAGGCTTTTCCGTTCGCAGAACTGGTTGTCGCTCATGACCGACAGGGACACGACCCTCATGGGAAAAGTGTTCAAGGAGGTGGAAGGCGTCTGTTATCTGTTCGGCTTCCCTGTGCGGAGAAAGGACAGGATGGAACGCATGAAAGGATTCGGGATGCTGCGGGGCGACCATATCTACACCTTTCTCGATTCTCTCGTCGCCCATTCTCCGGTGCGGTGCGGAACCGTCCGAAAGGCGATCCCCTTCTCATGTGTCGCCTTCGACATCCGGAGCCGGCGTGAAATCGTGCTCGAAAAGGGTTCGCTGGCACGGAATATGCGGGCCAGTATGGCTGTTCCCGGAGCTTTCAAGCCTGTGCAGATAGACACCCTGATGCTTGTCGATGGCGGAATGTCCAACAACCTTCCGGTGGATGTCGTGCGGAAGATGGGAGCCGATCTCGTCATCGCCATTGATCTCCAGCAGCACAAACACGACAACTACCGGTCGCCTTTGGCTTTCCTGAAAGGGCTGGGCGGTGTGGCCGACTGGCTGGCGGTGCGTCCTGACATAAGGAAATACAATGTCAACCGGACGCAGGCAGACCTGTATATCAATCCTGTCCTGAGCGGTTACGGAATCCAGGACTTCAGGCCGAAGGCGATCGAGGCCATGCTCCGGATAGGCGAGAAGACCGGGGCGATGTATCGGAAACAGCTGGAGACCTTCATGAAGACTCCTCGTAGACAGACCGCCGTCAACAGGGAACCGGATCAGGAGTAAAGGGAATAGAAGAGACGGCGGCCATGTCCGTGACAGATCGGGACTCTGCCGCATTCCCTCTGCCTTGTTTCCGTCCGGCGAAGTCTGCAAGGCTATTTTCTCTGCGGTCCGCAGCTGTCTTTGATGCGTTCGTAGAACTGTCCGAGGATGCCGAGCATGTCCTCCGGGAGGTAGTCGACAGCCTTGTTTATCATCCATTCCGGCACCTGGTAGTACGCCTCGGCTACGGAACCTGCAATGCACGCCTTCGTATCCGTATCGCCGTCGCACAGCACGGCAAGGCGGATGGTCTCTTCAAAACTGTTGGCATCCATGAAACAGCGCAATGCCATCGGTACCGTCTCCTGGCACGTTCCGTCGAAATGTCCCTCGGAACCGATCTTCAAGATGTCCCGCATCGGCGGCAGCTCGTAGCCGAAGAACTTGCGCACTTTCTTCTCCACGTCAGGTTTTGAGAAGCGCATCAGCCGCAGCCAGCAGATGGTCTCTGCAATGCACTGCGCCCCCTTTATGCCTTCCGGGTGGTTGTGGCTTACGGCGGCACTCTTCTTCGCTTCCTCTATTACGTCCTCCCACTCGTCGAACAGCCAGCCGATAGGACTGACACGCATGGCGGAACCATTGCCAAACGAGTTCATGGGATGCGGATGCTCCGAATGGATCCACTGCTCGAAACGGCTGCCGTAAGCCCCCATGGGGTCCGGATAACGGCGGCACCAGTCGAGCAGACTCTCCTGGTAGTCGCGTCCGTTCAGCACTGCATCGGCAATGGCGACGGTGCAGATGGTGTCGTCCGTGTACGAACAGTCGGGGGTGAAAAGCTCGAACCCCTCCTGTGGAGCAGCTCCGAATTCGAAGCGTGAGCCCACGATGTCTCCTATAATGGCGCCAATCATAAATGTGTCCTTGGCCTCATCCCGACCCGCTTCCCGTCCTCTTCTTTCTTTTAAAGTAGAAAGAACAGGCGTGATGTGTGGGGATGAGGGGATTATATAAAGTTTCGGTCAGGCAGTAACGGCCTGATGATGTTGTTCTGATCTGTAGGAAACCTGTTGCGGTCGCACCGGGTATCGGAATGTGCCCGGACAATGGTTAGTAAGTCGTTTTCGTGTTCCTTCAAAAGCCGGATGCCTCCGGCGGACTGTTCCGGAAAGTCCCTTTCAGGCAGACCGGTACTGTGCAGGTCCGTCAGCTCTCTGCGTATTCTTGCTTTTGTGCGGTTCTTCTGTGTTCTCTTCCGGCCGTACCAGCTGCCCTGTCCTTTCTGCAGGAAAGGAGGAACTGCCTGCCCGAAAAGCAGGAATTAGTCAAAGACAATCCGCTGAATCCGTCTACCGGCTTCCCATATTGCCTTCCGGAAAATCCTCCTTTTGGGAAGAGTAGGGGGAGCGGATCGTACGCTTGTACTCCGACCGGGAATCGAACCCGGATCAAAGGTTTAGGAAACCTCCGTTCTATCCATTGAACTATCAGAGCCTTTTGCACGCCTCCATAGACATATAGAGGAGAGGTGCTTCTTCGGCTGCAAAGGTAGGAAAAAAAGTTTATAATCGCTTGCGAAACGGCAGTTTTTTGCTTTTCTTCCGGGCATTACACCCCTGAAAATGCAGATTGCACCCCCTGAGAAACATACAGCCCCACGGCAAATAAACAGAAAGAGGGGTGTGCCCCATAGCCCGTCAGCACCTGTTGTCTGCTGTCACCGGCGTATCCGGCATCCCCATCCCTCTGCTTCATAGTCGTCGGACAGCGTATGGGGCCTATGCTCCGTGGAAGAGATATTCCTGCTGAATATCCTGCGTCATCAGCGTGAAGAGCTGCTCTTGCAGGCGGTCGGCGAGGTCGAGTGCGCTGTTGAGGATCTTGTCCGAGAAAGCCTGCAGCAGGTCTTGGGCGTGCAGCGGCTGTGTCTTGCAGATGCGCAGATACTCTTCTTCCATTTCCCGCTGCCGCTGGTCTGTCTCCGCCTCGAACTTCGAATAGGCCTCCTTGATGACGGGTGCATATTTGTTGTAGTTGGTCATGCCCAGTGCCATCACCTTACGGAACTTCCAGTAAGCAGAGTCGGCGCTCGACACGTCAGTCCCTTTTCCGTAAGCCTCCGGATAAGACGTGACTCCCTGGTAGAGCGGAAGGAACACGCCGAGGTCGGCCATCCCCATTGCGACGTAATTGACGCATCCGATGGCCTGCGGCAGCTCCGGACGGACCTGCAGGAGGTGGGTCTGTGTGGTACGGAAGATGGAGACCGGGCGGTATGGCTCTTTCGGATTGCCGTGGAGGTAGGGATCGTGCTCCGTATTGTCGTAGTGGAAGCGGAATGCCGTGCGCAGTTCGGTCAGCGTGATCTTGTGTGCGGCCTTGGCGAAGACCGGGAAAGTGTTCTTCGTGACGTCGTTCTTGATGTCCGGAGAGAAGAACCGCTGCAGTCCCCATACACGCGGGTAGTTGTAGGTGGTGTCGAGTTCCACGTCGCGCGCATAGGCCTTGTGGAAATCGAAGTCACCCTGTGCCGGGTCGTAGAGGCCGTGCTTCTCCGCAAACTCTATCAGGTCGGCGGAGGCAAGGTAGTTCTCCTTGTCATTGGGATGATAGGTGCGGAAACGGCTCTGGTTGCCGGTGACGAAGTACTGGTCCTTCGGCATACGGCATGCCAGCCAGCGATGGCCGCACGCCGTCTCGAGGTACCATATCTCCTTGTTGTCTACGAATCCGATGCCGAAGCCTTCGGCGATGCCGTGCTTTTCGATGAGCATTCCCAGCCGTTCTACCCCTTCGCGTGCACTGCGGATATAGGGCAGGGTGATGTTGAAGACGGCATTCTCCGCCACGCCGTTCTCTACCAGCGGATCATATTTCAGCACCTCGTCACTGCTGAAAATGCTTTCCGTAGCGCTCATGCCCACGCCTGCCGTGTTGAAGCCGGCACTGCCCCAGTGGCGGTGTAGGTGGTGCGGTGAGAGAGCCGTATAGCCCAGGGCCTTCTCCGGAAGCTCGCAGCGGAAAGGGCTGTCCAGTGCGACGAACTCGTTGAGTCCGTGCTCCGTATCCTCGAAGATCTCATAATTCTTGGCTACCATTGCATCCCAGTCTTCCGAGCGCGACACGATCATGGATCCGTCGGCGGTCTGGTTCTGCCCGATGATGATGGTTGTACACTCTGACGGGAGGTTGTGCGCCTGCTGCACGTCGGTCTTTTTCATAAGCTTAAAGTCTTTGTTCTGTTGTTAATGCCAATGGACAAAAATAGCAATTATTTGCGAAAGCATACGAAGAATTAAAGTCAAAAAAGTATAAATGCACGTTTCGAGACGCCAGAAGCCTCCCGGTGTGATGCGGAGGAAACGTGTTTTTCCTGACATTCCGCTTGCTTTTTCGGGAAACAAAGACTATATTTGCTGCCATAATACTTTGAGACATTGACGAATGAAGAACCTGCTACTGACCCTCCTCCTTGGACTTGCCTGTCTCACAGCGGCCGCACAGCAGTCCTGTGACTGGGAAGAACTGTATGACGAACTCTATGCCGCCGGTGAGGAATCCCAGGCTGTGCGGGAAGAGAACCTTGAAATCCTGTCGGCTCTTGCGGCACATCCTGTTCCGCTCAACACAGCTTCCCGGGAGGATCTGGAGCGCATCCCTTTCCTGACGGCGGAACAGATCGAGGAACTCCAGGCCTACGTCTACCGGTACCACGGCATGCGGACACTGGGCGAACTCGCCCTGATCGAGTCTCTGGACGCTGTCCGACGGCAGCTTCTTCCCTATTTCGTATGTATCGCCCCTGCTGCGGAACAGGGGACCTTCCCATCCTTGAAAAACATTCTGACCCATGCGAAGCACACGCTGCTGTTCACCTCCCGCATTCCGTTCTACAGGCGGGAAGGCGACCGCAACGGCTACCTTGGCTATCCGTATGCCCATTCGTTCCGTTATGCGTTCCGGGACGGCGATTACGTCCAGGCCGGGCTGGTGGGTGCGCAAGATCCCGGAGAGCCTTTCTTCGCACATGGCAACAACTTGGGCTACGACCATTACAGCTTCTATGTCCTGATACGGAAAATGGGGCGGCTGAAGACCCTGGCGGCGGGACGGTACAGGATAAGTTTCGGTCAGGGGCTCGTCATCAACAACACCTTCGGCCTCGGCAAGACAGGACTGCTCACCACGCTTGGCAGGCAGCCCGCAGGAATCCGCGCCCATTCCTCACGGTCGGCAGACGGCTATCTGCAGGGAGCGGCCGCCACGGTGGAGGTGGCCCGGCATATGGACCTAACCGCCTTTCTCTCTTACCGCACCGTCGATGCCGTGCTCTCTGACAGCGGGACGGTCAGGACGCTGCCCAAGAACGGATACCATCGCACCGAGCGTGAGATGAGCCACAAGGATGCCGCCGCGCAGCTGGCTGCCGGAACGCATCTGGGATGGATGTGCGGGGCTTTGCGCATGGGGCTGACAGGGGTATTCTCCCGCTTCAGCAGGGAACTGACTCCCGGTACGTCTTTGTATTACCGCCGTTACGCTCCGTCGGGCAATGACTTCTGGAATGTCAGCGTGGATTACAGTTACCTGCACCACCGCTGGTCTATGGGCGGCGAGACGGCGACGGACAGCAGAGGAAACCTTGCCACGGCGAACCGTCTTTCGTTCCAGCCGGTCTCCTGCCTGTCACTGCTTGCCGCCCAGCGTTATTATGGCTATCGCTACACGGCGCTCTTCGCCCGGAGTTCCGGCGACAACGCATCCGTGCAGAATGAGAGCGGCCTCCTCGTGGGAGCCGAATGGAAAGTCGCGCGCGGCCTGTCGCTCATGGGATACACGGATCTCGCCTACTTCTCCCATCCCCGCCCCGGTGCCCATACGGCCAGCAAGGCATGGGACAATCTGGCGGTGCTCGCCTATATATATAAGCGGTGGTCGCTGCGGGTACGTTATCGGGTACGGATCCGTGAGAAGGACAATGCCGGCAGGACGGCGCTCGTACGCGAGCTGACACAGCGCGGGCGGCTCTCCCTGTCGTATGCCGCCGCCTCGTGGAACTTCAGAAGCCAGATAGATTTTGCTGCAAGCCGTTATCTCCGGCGGAGCACGGGCTATATGTTCACGGAGACGGGGACGTGGCAGCCCGCCGCATGGCTCAGCCTCACCGCCACGGCAGGTTATTTCCACACCTCCGACTTCTCCTCCCGGATCTATGTCTATGAGCGCGGTCCGCTGTATGCTTTCAGCTTTCCCGCTTTCTACGGCAGGGGCGTGCGCTGCGGACTGTTCGCCAGAGCCGACCTCTCCCGCCGCCTGATGCTGATCCTTCGCAGTTCCACGACCCGCTATTTCGACCGGGACACGATAGCTTCCGGACTTCAGCAGATCAGTTCGTCCACGATGAGCGATCTTGATGTCCAGCTGCGCTGGAAGTTCTGATGCCGTACAGCCGTCCCGCTAAGCTGTTGCCGGCTGTCCCCGGAGGTGCCGACTGCTCCCGTTCTGGCGGCAGATAGCAAACGTGCGGACGCCCGTCACGGCCGGTGTCCACCGGCTGCACGACTGGTGTCAGGCACCGGCACACCGGCAGAAGGCGGGAATACGGAACCGTCCCAGTCGCAGTCTTGTCGGGCAGGATGCCGATGACCGGCTTATACGGAAAATGTCTGCCGGACGGCAATCATGAAAATTCTTGAAGCAAAATTCACGAATATGGCAGTTTTGCATTACCTTTGCGGATATGAAAAAACAAGACCTTGAGGCTGATGTAAAGCCTGTTGACTATACCATCAACGTGCGGGGGCGGCTCATGGACCTGAGCCGGCCGGTCGTCATGGGAATTATGAACATAACGCCTGACTCCTTCTTCGCAGGCAGCCGTGTGCAGACGGAGGATGCCATCCGCCAGCGTGCCCGCCAGATGGTAGCGGAAGGGGCGGGCATCCTTGATGTGGGTGCCTGCTCGACACGCCCCGGCGGAGAGGTGGCCGGCGAGGAGGAGGAGATGCGCCGTCTGGCTTTTGCCCTGCCGGTCATCCGGGAAGCGGTGCCGGATGCCATCCTCTCTATCGACACGTTCCGTGCGTCGGTCGCCCGGCGGACGGTGGAGGAGTTCGGGGCGGACATCATCAATGACGTGGAGGAAGGAAGGGATCCGGAGATGTTCCGTACGGTGGCAGAGCTGGGTACACCTTATATATTGATGTCTACGGCGGCGAATCTGCATGATATGCTTGTCAGATTTTCCGGTGAGGTGCAGGAACTGCGCGCCTTGGGGCAGAAAGACATCATCCTCGATCCCGGCTTCGGGTTCGGCAAAGGGGCGGTGGACGGAAACTATGCCCTGCTGGGCGTGATGGAACGTCTGCGGGTCATGGGACTGCCGCTGCTCGTGGGCATCAGCCGCAAGCGCATGATCCATCAGCTCCTCGGCATCACGGCGGCTGAGAGCTTGAACGGGACGACGGTCCTGAACACCATCGCCCTGCTGAAAGGAGCCGGCATCCTCCGTGTACACGACGTACGGCCCGCCGTCGAAGCCGTCAGGATCGTCGAGGCCATGCGGCAGCATACTGACGATTGAATCACTTGGACAGATTTAGTTTAACCCATAAATTTATGCCCCGGAGTGAGGCGGATACGGTCGTCCGCTCGCCCTTTCTTCTCGAGGAGAGGGACATGGGGAAGAAGCCTTATGTTTTTCCCGTTTGGAATAAAAGACGTAATCGACATCGTGCTGGTAGCACTGATGCTCTACTATCTTTACCGGCTGATGAAGGAGTCGCGCTCGCTGAACGTCTTCATCGGAATCATGGTGTTTGTCATCGTATGGCTTATCGTGAGCCAGGTGTTGGAGATGCGCCTGCTGGGCAGCATTATGGACAAGCTCGTCTCGGTGGGTGTCATCGGACTGATCGTCCTTTTTCAGGAGGAGATCCGCCACTTCCTTTACAGTCTCGGTGCGCACAGGAAAGTGAACAACCTCGTGAAGCTCTTTACGAAGACCGGAAAAGAGGAGGTCGACAAGGAGACCATCATGCCCATCGTCATGGCCTGCATGAGCATGAGCCGCGGCAAGGTGGGGGCGTTGATTGTCATCGAGCGGGGGGTGATGCTGGAAGACATCGTTGAGACGGGCGACCTGATAGACGCCCGCATCAACCAGCGGCTCATCGAAAACATCTTCTTCAAGAACTCGCCGCTGCACGACGGAGCGATGGTCATCTCCAAGCGGCGCATCAAGGCGGCAGGCTGCATCCTGCCGGTGAGCCACAAACAGGATATTCCCAAGGAACTCGGTCTGCGCCACCGTGCGGCAATGGGCATCTCGCAGGACTCCGACGCTCTGGCGATCATCGTATCCGAGGAGACCGGCCGCATCAGTGTGGCTCTGCACGGCGAGTTCCAGCTTCGGCTCTCCGCCGAGCAGCTGGAGAGCATCCTGACAAAGGAGATGGCACCTGCCTGAGGTGGGCGATGATAGGCGATGATCGGCGGGGATAGGCGATGATAGGCAGGGGTAAGTGTCTGTTGTTGCTTATCCCCGCTTATCATCGCTTATCCCCGTCTATCTCTTGTCATCGCCCCTTCTCCTGTCAGTTCAGCATCAGATTCATCTCGAGACGGTCGTCCCGGAAGATATGGTCGGCCAGCTCCGTGATCGTCAGCGGACGGGTGCCGGGGAGCGGCTGGTTCGTACGTGTGACGTGACCGTCGCGGATCTGGAAGTAGATGTTGTTCATCGGAATGTCCGAGTCGTTGTAGACACGGAGATTCTCCGTGCGGTCCGGATGACGGCCGGCGTACAGCTGGAGTGCTTTCTCGGCGTTGATGACGCGTATCATGGCCGGGATGCTCCTGCTCTGCCGCCGGGCCGAAGGGTCGATGGAAAGGGCGATGCGGTAGTCTTCCTTGATGATTTCAAAGCCCTCTTCATCGTGCAGGAGCACACAGTCTCTTGTCTGCTGCCAGTGGTCGAAGGCGGCGAAGTCCATGCTGTCGACCCCGGCAGGCGGTGGCGTGCAGGTGATATGCCGGGTGTAGCCGCAGCGGCCGTACCAGTCGTAGAGCCATTCTTCGGCGGGGATCAGCGTGGCGAAGACAATGTCCTTGTGGTAGAGGCGGAAGTGTGCCTGCGACATGAGGTTGTTGCCCACATTCTGCTTTCGGTATTCTTCCAGCACGCTTACTCCGCTGATGTAGGCAGTCCGCACCTCCTTGTCGTAATATTTCAGAGTGTAGGGAAGTGTCTGCAGGGCGGCCACCGTGCGCTGGTTCATCTGGCAGATAATGTTGTACTCGGGCTTGAAGACACGTGAGAAATACAACCGGATGAAAGGCTCTGGATCATGGAAGGTGTTGCGCCACAGGGCTATCGTCTCTTCCTTGATCTGCTCCTGCGTCTCTTCCTGTGCCAGAGGATACTTTTCCATGACCACACTCTTCTCCAGGAGGATGTCCGGCTTGTAGGACAGCTTGGCATAGCGCAGCCCCTCCAGTCCGAGGTCTTCCTCCCGGTTCATGTATTCATATTGTTCAGGCAGATGCCGTGCGAACTCCTGGTTGATGATGGAGAACGCCCCTTCGTAGGCTGTGTCGGCCTTTTCAACGCAGACATCGAAGACCTTGTCCGTGACAGGACAGCCGAACGTGAAGGCGATCAGCTTCCCCCCTACCCATATCGTACCGCCTGTGGCACCGATCTCGTCCCAGAGGTCGAAGACACGGGTCATGGAGCGGAGCTCTTCGGAGAGCTCTTCCGTCTCTTCGGCATCGTCCTTCGTGACGGTCCGCCAGTTCTCTTCTACGGCGATACATTCCGGAATCATGTCCTTGGTGAGCGGGCGGTACTCGTAGTCCGGATAGGCCTTGCGGAATTTGTTGCAGTGGTTGCGCTTGCCCTGCAGCTTCTTCCCGGAGAGCGTCGCCAGCTTCTCACGTGTGTAGATGTAGTCAAAGTGGTCACGGTCGGGCTTGATGAAGAAAGTGTCGGGAAAGGTCGATTCCAGTATGCCGACCATGTAGGAACAGACTCCCAGCATGAGGAAAGGATGCCCTAACGTGATGGCATCGTCGCGCATCTGCCGGACGACGGCTGCGAAACGACCGCGCATGGATTCGTCCCAGTGGCATTTCCATACCGGTGCCATATAGGCGAGATGGTGTCCAGTGTAGAAGCGGAAAACGAGGAAGCCGTCGACTTCGGCTATCTGCGTGTTGTAAAGGAAACGCCATGAGATGATGTTGGCAAAGCTGAGATCGCAGTTCTGGCGGTCGCCGCACAGCGTATAGCTCTGTATCAATTCACGGTCGGTCGTCTTCACGTCGTGAAATCTGATCATAACTTTTCTGGTTGGTTGGACTGCAAAGATATGCAGAATACTTCAAACCTCCAAGGTAATACCTGATTTATCAGAGAAAACAAGGAGCATGTTTGGCAATCTTACTTTAATTTGCTATCTTTGCATGACAAAGACCGAAATACAACTTTTACATCTTAAGATAAGAAAGGAATATGGATTTACTAGAGCAAATCGTTGCACGTGCGAAAGCCGACAAGCAGCGCATCGTGCTCCCCGAGGCAGAAGAGGAGCGTACCCTTAGAGCAGCTGACAGGGTGTTGGCTGACGATATCGCCGATCTGATCCTCATTGGAAACCCGGACAATATCCATAAGCTCGCTTCAGAGTGGGGGCTTAAGAACATTGACAAGGCTGCCATTGTCGATCCGGAGAACAACCCTAAGCGTGAAGAGTATGCCGAAAAGCTGGCCGAACTCCGCAAGAAGAAGGGTATGACGCTGGAGCAGGCCCGCGAACTGGTTACGAAGAACAATCTCTACCTTGGCTGCATGATCATCAAGACGGAGGGGGCTGACGGACAGATCTCCGGTGCTCTTTCAACTACGGGTGATACGCTGCGTCCTGCCCTGCAGATCATCAAGTGCGCGCCGGGCATCACCTGCGTCAGCGGTGCCATGCTGATCCTCACACACGAACAGCAGTATGGGGAGAACGGTATCGTCGTGATGGGCGATGTCGCCGTCACGCCGAATCCCACCGCTGACCAGCTGGCACAGATTGCCTATACTACGGCGGCGACCGCAAAGAGCGTTGCCGGATTCCGGAATCCGCACATTGCCATGCTGAGCTTCTCTACCAAAGGCTCTGCCAAGGATGCCAGAGACAAGGAGACAGGGAAAAGCGTTTATATCATCGACAAGGTGGTTGAGGCGACGAAGATCGCCAAAGAGAAGTTCCCGGAACTGGATGTGGACGGCGAGCTGCAGGCCGATGCTGCCCTTGTCCCTACCGTTGCCGCCAAGAAAGCACCGGGCTCTGCCGTTGCCGGAAAGGCGAATGTGCTTATCGTTCCGAACCTTGAGGTCGGCAACATCGGCTATAAGCTCATCGAGCGTCTCGGCGGTGCGAAGGCCATCGGCCCGATTCTCCAGGGGATTGCCCGCCCGGTCAACGACCTTTCCCGCGGCTGCTGCGTGGATGACATCTATTATATGGTAGCCATCACGGCGTGCCAGGCACAGGATGCGAAAAGAAAGTAACCAAAAATACAATATGAAGATATTAGTACTGAACTGCGGTAGCAGTTCCATTAAGTACAAGTTGTACGACATGGCAGATGAGTCGGTGCTGGCTCAAGGTGGTGTTGAACGTATCGGACTTGACGAGGCGTTCATCAAGGTGAAACTGGACAACGGCGAGAAACGGCAGATAATGGCCGACCTCCCGACCCACAAGGAGGGTGTGGCACTCGTCTTCAAGGTACTGCTTGATCCGGAAATCGGAGCATTGAAGAGCCTCGACGAGATTGATGCAGTCGGCCACCGTATCGTGCAGGGTGGCGACCTCTTCGAGAAGAGCTGCATCGTCACCAAGGAAGTTGAAGACGGCATCGAGAGCCTTATCGACCTCGCACCCGTCCACAATGCCGGTCACCTGCGCGGACTGCGTGCCGTCGATGAGCTGATGCCGCATACGCCTCAGGTAACGGTATTCGACAATGCCTTCCACAGCACGATGCCCGACTATGCTTATCTTTATGCTGTTCCATACGACTTCTACAAGAAGTACCACGTCCGTCGCTACGGCTTCCACGGGACAAGTCACCGCTACGTGTCACACCGTGTCTGCGAGATGCTGGGTGTCGATATCAAGACGCAGAGAATCATTACCTGCCACATCGGCAACGGTGCATCGGTAGCGGCCATCAAGGGCGGCAAGGTCATCGACACCTCTATGGGTCTGACACCGCTGGCCGGCCTGATGATGGGCTCCCGCTCCGGCGACATCGACCCCTCTGCCGTTACCTACCTGATGGAGAAGCTCGGAAAGCAGCCGCAGGAGATGGCGGACTTCCTGAACAAGGAGAGCGGTGTGCTGGGTATTACGGGTATCAGTTCGGATATGCGTGATATAGAGAATGCCGATAACGAAGGCAACAAGATGGCGCATCTGGCACTGCAGATGTACACCTATCGCATCAAGAAATACATCGGCGCCTACGCAGCAGCCATGAATGGCGTGGACATCATCGTGTGGACGGCAGGTGTCGGTGAGAACCAGACCGGACTTCGCTGGGATGCCTGCAAGGACATGGAATATCTTGGCATCAAGCTCGACAAAGAGCGCAACGAATGCCGTGGTGTAGAGAAGATCCTCTCTGCAGACGACTCGAAGGTCAAGGTCGTCCTTGTTCCTACTGACGAAGAGATTGTCATTGCACGTGACACGCAGGAGCTTGTCAAGAATCTGAAGAAGTAAGAAGCCAGAGGAAAATACAGGCGACAATAAGCGAGGACAGGCGATGATAGGTGGCGATAAGCGATGATGACAGCTTATTCCTTCTGTCATCGCCTGTCCTCGCTTGTTGTCGCCTGTCACCGGCCTATGGTTCCACACTCTCCTAAAAACGCGAAAGGTAGTTGTCTCACGACAACTACCTTTCTTTTTGACTAAACTTAATCTACAAACCTGAGTTTTAATTTTATATTATGAATGTCTTTTAATCTTCTTATTGGTATGAAAAACCCCTGAAATCCTTTCAATGACAATTTTTCGTCATATTTTCTATGAACAATGCAAAGTTACGAGTTTGTTTTGTAACTTCCAAATACTTTTCAGTAAATTTGGGTTTTCATCTCTAAAAAAACATTTTTTATCCTTGTGAAGAACGTATTTTTACCTTTATTAAGGTTTGGTCTCGCCTTCTACATATTCCTCGAGGAACATGTGTTCTCCGTCGAATACAGCGTATGTGAACTGCCATATCCAGTCGCCGAGTACCAGAAGACGTGCTTTGCGCGACAGGGTGAGGTCCAGCTCGATGTGCCGGTGGCCGTAAAGAAAGTAGTCGATGTCTTTGTGCGTGCGCATATACTCTTTCGTGTAACGCACGAGATACTCCTTGTCTTCCCCCATATAGGGGGTCTCCTTGCCGTCCGAACGTTTCAGGCGGCTTCTTTTTGCCCAGTTCAGACCCAGCTGCATTCCCCACCAGGGATGGAAGAAGTTGAGCAGCCGCTGGCATCCGCGGTTGTGGAACACCCTGCGGAGAAACTGAAACATCGGGTCGGGATCACCCAGTCCGTCGCCATGGGCAAGATAGAACACCTTGTCGTAGATCTCCGTCGTGACGGGTTTCCGGTGGAGGATTACGCCGCATTCCTCCTCAAGATAGCCATAGGTCCAGATGTCATGGTTTCCTGTGAAATAATGGACATCCACCCCCATGTCGGTCAGTTCCGACAGCTTGCCCAGGAAGCGGGTAAACCCTTTTGGCACAACGTACTTGTACTCGTCCCAGAAATCGAACATGTCGCCGAGCAGATAGACTGCGGCTGCCTTGTGCTTGATGCTGTCCAGGAAGCGGACAAGGCGGCGTTCCTGTGTGCGTCGGTGCTCTATGGCGAGCGAACCGAGGTGTGCGTCGGAGAGGAAATAGATATTCTTCATGTCTTTATGCTGTGAGTGATCGGTGATAAGTGCCGGGGTGACGGACACCCGGCAGGATGCCCGGCCGATGCTCGTGAGACGGTGGGCACAGGGCTGAAAATCATGCGGGATTAATCAAATCCCAGCTCGACACGTGCCTCCTCTGACATCATGCTCTGGTCCCAGGCAGGATCGAAGACGAGGTTGATGCTGGCAGACTTGACCCCTTCCACGCTCTCCACTTTCGTGCGTACATCCTCGAGGATGAAATCGGCTGCCGGACAGGAGGGAGCGGTGAAGGTCATATCCATGTCAAGGTTCCCTTTCTCGTCGACATCAATCTTGTAAATCATGCCGAGATCATAGATGTTGACGGGAATCTCCGGGTCGTAGACGGTCTTCAGCACGTCGACGATCCTCTCTTCTATCTTTGTCTTTTCTTCTTGTGTCATAATTGTATATGGCGTTTATAACAGTGTCTCTTTTGCCGGGACAGGACGGCCGGAGGCATGAGAACCTGTTCCCAAACGGCCGGATGCCGCCCTATCTTCTGCAAAGATAATAATTTAAAACTACAATCGCAACAGAAGCGGGTGGAAAGGTGACCGGTACCGGTATTTTCAGATCTTTCCGTTCAATGCGTGGATGCTTTTCACATAGCTTTCATGGAAGAACCGAAGTGATTCATTCAACAAAAACATAGCCAGGACCGTCAACTGGCTATCCTGTTATCATCCTCCGATACAAAGACCTTTTCATTTTAATACGTTGAAATACAGATAAGATATTGAAAAGTCATTACATAATTTCAAACAAATCATCTGCAGATAAAAAGAATACGTGCCAAAATCAGGTTTGTAATCAGCAGTAAATCAATTAGTTGTCAATCCGTTCAGAAAAGGTGCTTGATTGGACTTCAAAAGGGCGTTGGTAACACGCTAAAAGGGCACCTGTTGCAAGTCAATCAGGCACCTTTCAGGAGCCAGAAGAGCATGTGTTGCTTTGAACTGCATGAAAACAGTTTACAGACGCCGATGATATGGGAACAAGTCGTCTGTGGAAGGCGGTAAGGCATACTGATGGACAGGCATCGTATCAATTTGCCTTTTCTGCATCTTATTTGGTAGTTTGTCCTTCTTTGCAAGACCATCTGCTTTTGGACAGTCATACCCTGCAAGTGCGCAAGCCTTTGTTCTATTTCCGATCTGCGCATTTAACGGAAGAACCGTTCTTCCACCATGAAGGAACGCATTTCTCACCGTGAAGGCGGGCTGGAAGTCTGCCGTCAACTGCATGGAAGCCCTCCCGTCTCCTGCCGATGGGCCGGTGTCCGTCACCGGTCGTGCGGTTGGTGAACACCGTTCGTGTCGATGGCATATACGCCTGCAGTCTGCCGTCGGAACGGGAGCGGCGTGTAATGAAAGAAGCGTTGTACCGCCATGGCTGACCTGACCTGTCGGGCGACGGAGAGGTTCGCCTTCCTCTCAGGCAATGAGCGATTAGCCTGTTGAAAGAATATTACACCGAGGAGATAGATCCGTTAAAGTTTTTCAGGGAAGCCGTCCAGTTCCGTCTGTGAATTGAATGCAGGGACAAAAAACGGTGATTCAGGCCCCTGCCCAGATGTTATTTATATATAAATTCTTGTCAAATCAACCTTTTTTGCTTACCTTTACACCAAATTTCAATAACGAGATTATGAGTTACAACTTATTAAAAGGTAAAAGAGGTATTGTTTTCGGTGCCCTCAACGAGAAGTCAATCGCATGGAAAGTAGCAGAACGGGCCGTGGAAGAAGGTGCGGCAATCACCCTGTCCAACACGCCTGTCGCCGTACGTATGGGTACGGTAAACGCTCTGTCGGAGAAGCTGCATTGTGAAGTGATTCCTGCGGATGCCACCAATGTGGAAGACCTGGAGAACGTCTTCAAGCGTTCCATGGAAATCCTCGGGGGAAAGATTGACTTTGTCCTGCACGCCATCGGCATGTCACCGAATGTCCGCAAGCACCGTACATACGATGACCTGGACTACAAGATGCTCGACACCACGCTCGACATCTCTGCCGTTTCGTTCCACAAGATGATTCAGAGTGCCAAGAAGCTCGACGCCATCAACGATTACGGCTCCATCGTGGCATTGTCTTACGTTGCAGCCCAGCGTACCTTCTACGGTTACAATGACATGGCGGATGCGAAGGCGCTGCTGGAGAGTATCGCCCGCAGCTTCGGTTACATCTACGGCCGTGAGCATCATGTCCGCATCAATACCATTTCCCAGTCGCCCACGATGACGACGGCCGGTGCCGGCGTGAAGGGCATGGACAAGCTCTTCGACTTTGCCAACCGTATGTCGCCTCTGGGCAACGCCAGTGCTGACGAGTGTGCCGACTACTGTATCGTGATGTTCTCCGACCTCACCCGCAAGGTGACCATGCAGAATCTTTTCCACGACGGCGGCTTCTCGAATGTGGGCATGAGCCTCCGCGCCATGGCTACCTACGAGAAGGGACTCGACGAATACAAGGACGAGAACGGGAATATCATCTACGGATAAAAGGCTCATCCTACCAATATGAAATGAGGGTGTGTCAAAATGTACACATCCTCTTTTTTATGCACAAAGCCCCGACTTTC
>ERZ772960.479-NODE-479-length-36485-cov-5.476640_pt1 | contig 36485 bp, 29 predicted proteins | sample MGYA00580678_ERZ772960 | MGnify/ENA primary metagenome ERZ772960 (study PRJEB29015, sample SAMEA2737930) | human oral metagenome | biome: human oral; feature: human-associated habitat; material: dental | place: China | collected 2059 ... | reverse complement strand
TACTACCCCTTTTTTGCATCAAAACCAACCTTCGCGAGAATCGTTTTTTTGCGGCAAGGTGAGCTGTTGGTGGACTATAAGCCACTCATAATGTTAAAATTTATGCTTAAAAGTGGACAAAAGTGGGGTGGAGCGTTTATAAGTTGAGGGGTTGCCGAGTTCGTAAGTTGGCGAATTCGCAAGTTTATGCCTTTACAAGGCGGTAGATTTCACGAGCTGGTGCGTTTACGCGTTGACGAGTTAATATGCTGGAAAGTTTTATGGTTTTATGGTTTTGTTAGCAGGCAGGTAACCAGTTTGCACGTTAACAAGGTGGTAGATTCTACTAGTTGGCGAGTTCGCAAGCAGACAAGTTATAGTCAAACAGAATTGGGTTTGCAAAGCCATAGGTGCATCGTAAACAAACAAAAGTCCTCCTTATCCTCTGTGCAAGGGCTTGTTGATGCCGTGCTACGCAACGTCTTGCATCCTTCAAACACCAATTTCCCAAAAGCAATTCTGTTTGACTATAACAAGTTTATGTGTTAACGTGCTGGTTAGTGTTGTTGCACCAAGCCTATATCCTGCACATTACATCTTATTATTTTTGGGGAGAGGTAAAATCTCTTAGTTCGATTGTTTAGTCGTTCTAAGGTCTTTCTATGGCCTTGTTGTGCGAGTTCTAGGCGTGGTAAATGCACATCAGTGCGGCTCCACGTTGTTTCTCCTTTTGGTATGGACACAAAAAATCCACCTCATTTGCCACTAAGCGGTAAGTTTACAGTGGCAATGAGGTGGATTAAGCGTATGTAATTACTTCAAGAGTAGTTCCACAGGGCAGTGGTCGCTGCCCAATATGTCGGTGTGGATTTTTGCGTCTAGCACTTCGGCTTGTAGGCGATTAGACACAAGGAAATAGTCGATGCGCCACCCCGTGTTGCGTTCGCGTGCCTTAAACCTGTACGACCACCAACTATATGTAACCTCTTCGGGATATTTCCAACGGAAAGTATCTGTGAAACCTGCATCTAGAAGTTGGGTCATCTTTTGGCGTTCCTCGTCGGTAAAACCAGCGTTGCGCCTGTTGGTCTTGGGATTTTTCAAGTCTATTTCTTGGTGTGCCACATTCATATCGCCGCAAACAATCACTGGTTTACGCTTATCCAAGTTGTGCAAATAGGCCTGAAAATCGTCTTCCCACTGCATGCGGTAGTCTAGTCGGCGCAGCTCCTCTTGCGAATTGGGCGTGTAGACCGTTACCAAAAAGAATGTGGGCATCTCTAAGGTGATAACCCTTCCCTCGTGGTCGTGTTGGTCGATGCCGATGCCGTAGCTAACGTTCAGGGGTTTATGGCGCGTGTAAATGGCCGTGCCCGAATAACCTTTCTTGTCGGCATAGTTCCAATACGATTCGTAACCATCGAACTGTAAGTCTAGCTGACCTGCCTGCATCTTTGTTTCTTGCAGGCAAAAGAAATCGGCATCAAGCGCTTTAAAGGTGTTCTCAAAGTCTTTGCCAACCACGGCGCGCAGCCCATTGACGTTCCAAGAAATAAACTTCATGTGCCTAATTAATCTTTTTCCCTTGCAGAACGACAGGATTCTTAATTTCGTAAGGGGTGTTCTCGTACGTTATTTGCTTTACAAGCAAACGTATAACTTGCTTTTCTTTGTAGTATTCCAGCAATTGTTGCACTTGCTGATGCTGCATAGAACCAAATTGGATGACATTGGTAAATGCCAGTTTGCCAGGCTTTCCGGCAATCGTTATGTCGAAATCTTTGGCTGCAATGGGGCTTGCCAAGTAATAACCCTTGTTGTAATAGTCTTCCAGCGTGTAATTGGGCAGCTTTAATTTCATCTTTACCTCAACGGGGTCTGCCGCGCCTAGCTGTTTTACGAAGGTTTCAGAGGCACTGACTGTGCCTGTCAAAACTCTAACGGGGAATTTGTCGATAACAAGTATCGTGTCGTTTGTGACGGTCCAAGCGATTTTCACCGAGTCGATGTCAGTGGGTTTTGGACCCTTGACAAACTTCAACTGGCCAGAGTAATTACCAACAATGGAACTCATGATAACCGTTTGCTCTGCCTTTGTAATTTTCTTATACTTCGGTTCTTCACCTCCGTTTCCGCCGCTAAGACATGAACTGAGCGACAGCATGGCCACGCCGAATAAGGCGACGGCAACCAAATTCAATGTTTTTTTCATCGTGTTCTGTATTATTGTATTTATAATTTAAAGCAGGATTAACGTAGAACTTGCATCTAAAAGATATAAAAAATGTTATTTTGGACGTATGAGGTTCATAAACTCCTCGCGCGTTTTGGCTTGGTTGAAGGCACCGCTGAAATCGCTGGTGGTGGTGATGGAGTTTTGTTTTTCCACGCCGCGCATCTGCATGCACAGGTGTTTGGCCTCAACAACCACCATTACGCCTAGGGGTTTAAGCGTGTCTTGTATGCAGTCTTTTATTTGTTGGGTCATTCGTTCCTGCACTTGTAGGCGATGGCTAAATATGTCTACCACTCGTGCAATCTTGCTTAGGCCCGTGATGTAGCCGTTGGGAATGTAGGCCACGTGTACCTTTCCGAAGAAGGGCAGCATGTGATGTTCGCACATCGAGAAGAAGTCGATGTCTTTAACGATAACCATTTGGTTGTATTTCTCTTCGAAGAGTGCATCTGTAAGCACTTTGCGAGCATCTTGCGTGTAGCCGCGCGTCAGTACCTGCATGGCCTTTGCCACGCGCATGGGCGTTTTTTCTAATCCCTCGCGGCTAGGGTCTTCACCCAAAAGGGCTAGCACTTCTTTGTAATGTACGGCTAGCTGGTCTAGCCCTTCTCGGTATTCTGGTTCCAAGTTCATGTTTCAGATAAGTGGCTTCTTTATATATGTTCGTTGCGTGTTGGGCAGTCTTAGTTCTGCACCGTTATCTTTCCTTTTACGATGACAGCCTGCTTGTAGCCCATGGCTTGTATGGCATTGAGCATGCGTGTGGCCTCTTCTATGCTGCGATAGTTGCCCACGCGGCAAATCCATCGTGGCGAATAGAAGTGCACGTAGATGGGTTGGTCGGGGAAGGCTGCTTTTATCCGGTTGCCTATTTGCTGTGCGCGGTTCTTGTCGTCGCGCGAGTTTCCGCCGGCGTATGCCTGCACCCGATAGCCGTCTACCTTGTATCCGCCCACCATCACCTTTTTGCGCGTGTCTATTACGGGGATGTTCAGGCCGTCGCCATCGTCGCCGAGGGCGTTATTCTTTTGTGTGGTTTCTTTTTTATTGGGTTCGTTCTTGCGCGTTTGTTCCGTTTCGCGTTTCTCGTTAGGTTGTCGCGCAGGGCTCTCCACCTCGGTTACCGAGGTACTTTTCCCACTGTTGGCCGTGCTGCCGTTGGTGGTTTGGGGTGTGCGTTCGTTGGGATTGGGGTTTGCCCACTTCCCCGCGCCGCCCTTTCCGTTAACCAATTGTTCTATGGCGGCACTCTGAGAGATGGTTACAACGCCTTGCGTCTTTGGGTCGCGTCGGCGCAAATGGTCGGTAAAGGTTTGCGCCTCCATTGCAATGACGGTGCAAATCCAAGTGAGAATAACGGTTACCAGACGTTTCATTGTTGTGGGGTGTTGAGGGTTACGCTAGGGCGAAGTGGCCTGTTGCCGACCAATCCGCACGTTTGCCGCATTTGGAAAGTGGATGAATAAATTGGCGAGGCGACACGCCCGGCACACTTTCGTAGGCCGAAAGTGCCGCTCCGCCGCATTAGCTCTTGCTTGTTGTTATTTCTTCCAGGCATCGATGATGCCCTTGAAGTCGGCGCATTTCAATGCTGCACCGCCGATAAGGCCGCCATCAATGTTGGGTTTGGCAAACAGTTCGGGTGCATTGCTGGGCTTTGCGCTGCCGCCATAGAGGATGGAAGTGTTCTCGGCAACCTCGTTGCCATACTTTTCGGCGATTGCCGAACGAATGAAGGCGTGTATCTCTTCGGCTTGTTCGGCCGTTGCAGTCTTGCCTGTACCGATGGCCCAGATGGGTTCGTAGGCTACGATAACGTTGGCAAACTCTTCGGCAGAGAGGTTAAACACCGAACCTTCAAGTTCAGCTTTCACCACATCGTTTTGCTTATTGGCCTCGCGTTCGGCCAAAGTCTCGCCGATGCAGAATATCACCTTCAACCCGTTTTTAAGTGCCAAGAGCACTTTTTCTTTCAATATTTCGGGTGTTTCGTTGTAGTATTCGCGACGTTCAGAGTGTCCTAGGATAACATATTGTGCGCCCGTGCTCTTCACCATCTCGGCCGAAACCTCGCCCGTGTATGCTCCTTTTTCCTTGTCTGCGCAGTTTTCGGCGCCCAAACCAACGAGTTGGCTGTTTAAAACGCCTGCTACGCTAGCCAAATGAATGAAAGGTGTGCAGATGATAACGTCGCAATTGGGTTTGTCGGCGGCCAAAGCGTCGTTCACTTCCTTTGCCAAGGCCAGTCCTTCTTGCAGGTTCAGGTTCATTTTCCAGTTACCTGCTACGATCTTTTTTCTCATTTTTCTTTTTTTCTTTAAGAGTGTATATAGTTTATTGCGTTTTCTTTGTTTCTTTATCCATTTGGTCCATGCCCATAGACGGTCGGCCAAGGTAAGCAAGAACAGCGGAAACACGAACCAAAGCACTATCTTGGTGATGCGTGTCGTTACGCTGGTGGGGTCTATTTTGCCGATGCTAAGCTTGTCTAGTGGGGCATTCAGCGTTTCTTGTTTGGGCAAGGCGTTGTGGCTCCATTTGTTAATCACCACACCATCTTTAATGAGTATCAGCCCAGGGTTGCTCCTTATCATCGTTTTCAGCGTAGTGCCGTCGGTGATGTAGAAAGGATATTCGGCCCCAGTGAGGTCTTGCCAACGGCTGATGGCGGCTTTTCCGCTGGCGGTTAGGCACATCATGGGCACGTTATGCCGTTTGGCGTACTCGTATATTCGGTCTATCGCACCGAAGTTGGTGTCGTCGGCTTGCTCTAAGTAAGGCGAAATCAGCAAGAAAGTGTAGCCCTTACGGTTTAAAACGTCTTCTGTGATGTCGTTGCCTGTGGCCTCGTCGGTGATGGAGAAGTCGTGAATGGGCGGTACGTAGCCTTCTTCGGTTTGCACGGTCTTGCTGTCTACGAAGGTCCAAGTGGAGTCTGGGTAGTTGTCTAGCGTAAACTCGCGCGTCTCTCCGTTCTTGCTTAGCACGAAGGTTGTTTCAAATTTGGGTTGTTTTGCATCCGCAGGAATTTCCATTCCCTTACGAATGTCGGCTCCGATGTGGTATGGACGGAAGTCGAATGGGGGGAGCGTGTATAGGCTCCACGCGCTCGACACGATGATAAAGAACAGCGTATAGTTGGTAACAATCCATTGATTGGTCTTTGAAATGAACCTTACCATGCGCAGCGGCCATCTTGCCACCACTATGGCGGCCAGCAACAGCACGATGTTTTTGGCCAAAGTCTGCCCATTGCTCAGATGAAGGGCATCGCCGAAACAACCACAATCCTTTACAGGACTTGCGAAGTATATCCACACCGTGATGAGTGTCATCATGCCGATAAAGCCCAACAGCAGCTTTGAAACCAAGCGACGCTGTATGGCGAAGAGCAGATAAACGCCCAAAGCAAACTCTATGGCGGACAAGGCAACGGATGTGAAGAGCGTGAACCAATCGGAAACGAAGCCTAAAAGGCCAGCGGCCATCAGGTAATCGTTTATCTTATATTGTGTGCCAAGTGGGTCGATGGCCTTCACATAGCCCGACAACACGAAGGTTGTGGCTATCAAAAGCCTACACACATTGGTAAGTATATATATCAGTCGTTTCACGTTCTAAATGCTATTGCCCTGTTTGTGCGGCTGGTACGATTGGTTATCGCTTTGGGATAAACCGCGTTGCATGCCACAGACATGGACTTTTATAGTACTTCTTGCTCTTTTAGCTTAATGGCTCCAAACACTGCATAGTTAATGATGTCCATATAGTTGGCGTCGATGCCTTCGCTAACAAGGGTGTCGCCTTCTAAGTCTTCCATTTCCTTTATGCGTTGCAGCTTAGTTAGTATCAAGTCGGTATAGCTGCTAACGCGCATCATCCGCCACGCCTCGTCGTAGTCGTGGTTCTTTTTCAGCATCAGTTGCAAGGCGTCGTTGGCGTATTGGCGATAAAGGGCAAGTGCCTCTTCGGGCGTGAGGTCTACTTCGTCGGCAAAGCCTTTGTCTAGTTGAATTAAGCCGACAATACCATAATTCACCAATGCGATAAACTCTGGTCTGATGCCTTCGTTCACCATTGCCGTTCGTTTTATTTCGAGCGAGCGTATGCGTTTGGCCTTGATAAAGAGCTGGTCGGTAAGCGATGTGGCCCTAAGAATGCGCCACGATGCGCCATAGTCGTGCAGTTTTCTTTCAAAAAGGTCTGCACACTCTTTCAGCGTTTCCTCAAACTGTTTCTCTGTCGTTGCTTGTTCTGCCATCGTTCTTATTCTTTTGAGCCTCGGTGAGGTGGGGTAGGGCGCATCGGTAGTGCAATGAAAGTTTGCTTTTATATTGCCGAGTGCAGCCTAATTTCTGCAAAATTAGTGCCAGCGAGCGCAGTGAAAGCTTGCTTTTATATTGCCGAGTGCAGCCTAATTTCTGCAAAATTAGTGCCAGCGAGTGCAATGAAAGCTTGCTTTTATATTGCCGAGTGCAGCCTAATTTCTGCAAAATTACACATTATTCAGCAAACGGCAAAAGAAAAGGCACGAGTTGTCGTGCCGTGCGCGCCAATCATTGCGCCTGCTTTTTCTGAATGGCCTTCACCATTTGACAAAGGGCCTCGTATCGAATTTTCAGCGAATCGCGCCTAACCAAAAGCTCCGCCTTACGCTGTGAGGTAAGCTTTCCTTGTTTCAGAGCCTGCTCTTTAGCTTGCAAAGCCGAGTCGGTGCGTGCAATGTCGGCTTGTGCCAACTTCAACGATGCCGTTTGCCAAAGCCCCAAAGCCGTTTTTCTCGCATTGATGGCACGCGGAAAGCGGTCGCGCAACACGCTAATTGAGTCGAGTACGTCTTGATAACGCCCTGCCTTATACAAGCTGTCTATCTTGGCGAGCAGCGGTGCAGCCTTCTCGTCTTCGCTCTTTTCGCAGCTAATGGTTAAGGCAAACAGAGCCAAAAGCAAAAGTATCTTATTCATATTTCTTAATTATATGTACTGTATGGGGTACCATCTGCAACACCCGATGTGGCACAGAGGCGATAACCGTCCTGTTTTGCGCATCATTAAAAGCGCACTGCCAGCCATGTACCTACGTCTCATCTGGTGTTTGCACGCACCATCATGGACAAAAGTAACAATAAAAAACGAAACCGCCGAACTATCTGCATGTATTTTAAGGCTTATTCGATAAAATGCACTTCATTTTGTGTTCAGGCGCATCCGTTGTCGCTTTTCAATTGGTGCTTATGCCCAACATCTGCCTGCCTGCACGTCTAAAAACGCATTCGCAACGGGCTACTATCAACTTTTATGCGTAACTTTGTACCCACAAAAAGACTTGTATTTAGCATGAAGATATTATCCGATGCCCAACTGGCTGAACTCCTAGACCAAGACATTTTCCATAAAATAGGCGATGCGGCAGATGCCCTCGGCGTGCCTTGTTATGTGGTAGGAGGGTATGTTCGCGACCTTTTCTTGGAACGAGCGTCTAACGACATCGACGTAGTTGTGGTGGGAAGTGGCATACAAGTGGCCGACGCACTGCGCAAAAGCCTTGGAAAGAAGGCGCACATATCGGTGTTTCGCAATTTCGGAACAGCCCAAGTGAAGTTTCGTGGTTACGAAATTGAGTTCGTTGGAGCGCGAAAAGAAAGTTACAGCCACGACTCGCGCAAGCCTATCGTGGAGAACGGAACGCTGGAAGACGACCAAAACCGCCGCGACTTTACCATCAACGCTATGGCCGTTTGCCTTAACGCCGAGAACTTCGGGCAGCTTATAGACCCTTTCGACGGCCTTTACGACCTCGAAGACGGCATCATTCGCACGCCGCTCGACCCCGACATCACTTTCTCTGACGACCCCCTGCGCATGTTGCGGTGCGTGCGGTTTGCCACCCAACTTCGCTTTTTCATCGAAGACGAAACATTCGATGCGCTTACACGTAATGCCGAACGCATTAAGATTGTTAGCGGAGAACGCATTGCCGACGAACTAAACAAGATAATGATGACACAGCAGCCTAGTCGCGGATTTGTGGAATTGCACCGCTGTGGCCTGCTGCAACTCATCCTTCCCGAATTAACGAGGCTCGATAATGTGGAAACGCGCAATGGCCGTGCGCACAAAAACAACTTCTATCACACGTTGGAGGTGCTTGACAACATTTGCCAACACACCGACAACTTGTGGCTGAGATGGGCAGCCTTGTTGCACGATGTGGGCAAAGCGAAGACAAAACGTTGGGACCCGGCGGTTGGATGGACTTTCCATAACCACAATTTCATTGGTGCAAAGATGGTGCCCGACTTGTTCAGGCGCATGAAACTGCCCCTCGACTCGAAGATGAAGTACGTGCAAAAGCTTGTAGACTTGCACATGCGGCCCATCGTTATTGCCGAAGACAGCGTTACCGACAGTGCCGTTAGACGACTGATGAACGATGCGGGCGACGACACTGAGGACTTGATGACGCTTTGTGAGGCCGACATAACAAGCAAAAATCACATTAAGAAACAACGTTTCCTAGATAATTTCCGCATTGTGCGCGAAAAGTTGGCCGACTTGAAAGAACGTGATTACAAACGTTTGTTACAGCCAGTGATTGATGGAAACGAGATAATGGAGTTGTTTCATCTTGGTCCTAGCCGTGAGGTGGGCACGCTGAAACAAACGCTTAAAGATGCAGTGTTAGACAATCGTGTGCCTAACGAGCGCGAACCGCTGATGCAATTGCTGATGCAGAAGGCTAAGCAAATGGGCTTGGAGACAGCACGGTAAAGGCTGATGTTGCGCCAACGGCCTGCTTGGCCGATAAAAATAAGGATGAATTGTGCGGTGTTTAGATAGCTTTATGCAACCGCCAATTCATCTTTTTCTGTATTATATCTGGCTCTTGTGTGTAAATGCTGATGGCGGCATTTGTTGTTGAACCCAATAGGTTGTTATACCGTTTATCAATTATTTTTGATTGTTTCCACCACTCGCTGTTCATCTTTCGTTTGCTTGCCGGCAGCTTGCCTGTCTTGTTCTCTCTACGTAGCCCGCTGCGCCTTCAAGAATAAGGCAAACAATATGCTCAACATTCAAACAAAAATTGCATGTCTCAAACAACCGATTTGGGTTGAATTAAAGTGAAATTTATGCTGAAAAGTGTGCTATTCGCATCAAAACGGCCTCTATTTGCTGCAAACGGTACTGCTGTTCACATCAAAACACGCTGCAATGAGTTGCTACATGCAGTGCTGTAAACTGCAAAGCGCAATGCGATATGCCGAAACCGTCTTGACTTTTAATCCCAATCGGCCGTTAAGCCGCTTGCCATTTATTTTAGGTTGTTTCCTTTGTCTGCTGTTCATCTTTCGTTTGTTTGTCGACATATTGCCAGTCTCATTCTCTTTATGTAGCTCGCTACGCCTTCAAGAACAAAACAGGCAATAGGCTCAACAATCAAACAAAAATTGCACAAGCCCTAGCAACCGATTTGGGCTTAATGTTTCCGTAAATTAAGAGGAGCTTGTTGTCTTTGTTGGGCCAACATAAATACACTCTCCTCTCCGTCTGCGAAATGCGGGACAAATCAACTCTCTGGTTTACAAACTCGCGAAAAACCGACAATACCCGAACACGGCAACTCATCAATTTGCAAACTCATCAACTCATGAACTTGCAAATTCAAAGACCCATCAGCTCAAAAACTCACACCCTTAAATTGTTGCTTTTATTTTACAATACTGTTCTAGTTCTCGCTTCGTTCTAGCGAAAAAATGGGGTGAAAAGTGGTTAAATGGCCACTATTTCTAGTCTTCCACGTCTATTGTTTTGTCTATTTTCGAGAATACAGCCTGCTTTTTGCACCATTTTGCCTTTCTAGTTTGGTTATCGGCTCATTATTTTTTGCGCTCAATAACCCACTTTTAGCCCTTAAAACCCCACTTTTTAATGGTCATTTTACCCATTTTAGCCCTGTTTTTAATGGTGGGAATGGGTTTTGCCTATACAACTGCAATGTATATTTATGCTTTTCGCCTCGTATTTAGCACCATTTTGCCCTGCATTTAGCACCATTTTACCTTGCGTTTAGCACCAAAACGCAAGGTGTTTTGCATCAAAACGCACTGCGTTTTGCGGCAAATTGCACGCATTTAGCAGCAAATTGCACTGTATTTAGCTGCAAATAGCCCGAAAATGGGTGCGAATTGCAGTTTTATGCAATGCGTATTCACTTTGCTTGCATTTGCAACAAGCCCCCTTTTGCCTCGAAACAAACCTTCGCGAGAATCGATTTTTTGCGGCAAGGTGGACGCTCGGTGAGCAGAAAGGGCACTTATAATGTTAAATTTCTTGCTGAAAACTATACAAAAAAGAATGTGTCGAATACACGTGTATGGGCTACGGAACGGCAAGCAGGTACGTTTGCGGACGGCCAGCGCATGTTGTTGCAGTGTATGCAGCCCACAGCCGACGGCGAGAGCAGCATGGAAATACAGAGAACATCTGCCATTTGCAGCTTGTCTTCAGCCTGTGGGAGATACATGGAATAACTTCTGTCTGGTCGCCTTTTAGCACATAACAGCGTTCTGCCTCAGGCGGATGAGGCTGTATCTCTGGCGTTGTCGTATCTTTGTCTGCCGTTTCGTACCTGTGAGGCGTGCTTATCCGAAATAGGTTCATTAGTGCCTGTGCAGATTTTGTTTGATTGTTGAGCATATTGCCTATCTTATTTTTGGAGGTGTAGTGGGCTGCGTTGAGAGAAATAAGACAGGCATGATGCCCACAGGCAAACGAAAGCTGGGCCGTAAGCGATGGAAACAACCTAAAAAATGATAAGCGGTATAATGACCGATTTGGAGGGTAAGCAAAGGCATGCCACTTTACGCCGCACTGAGGTTGCATTGGAACTTGAATAGACAAAAAGCCGTTGGCAACGTTATGCTGCCAACGGCTCGTAATGTGGTTTGTTTTTTTTGCGTGTGAGCACTTATACTCTGCTTTCTAGCCCAGGTTGTAGGTGTGCACACTCGACCCCATTGCGGCTGGCAGATAGTTTATTCCCCACCAACACATTTGCAGGAGTAGGAATGAAACGATGAGCATGTAGAGTGCGGGGCGCAGGTGATGGGGACGCGAACGGCGGAAATGCACGTAGGCTAGGTAGGCAAACCATGTTACGGCAGCCCATGTTTCCTTCGGGTCCCATGCCCAATAATGTCCCCAAGCCTCCTTTGCCCAGAGCGCGCCCATGAGCATGCCAAGCGTCATAAACGACAGGCCAACGTAAACAAGGTTGTCGGTGATGTCCATTTCGTCGTCGGTGGCTGGTCTCTTCTTAACGAAAAGCAGGTAGATGGCCATCACGGTAGCCGCACCAAGCAGGGCATAGGCGAACATGTAGACTATGACGTGCGGTGCAAACCAAGGACTTTGCAAGGCGGGCATCAGCGTCTTGTTGTGTATTTCGGGTTTCACCACGTTGACAACGATGAACACCGTGGCCAAGATCGTGCTGAAAGAGAGTATCCACTTGTAGCGCCAACGCAGGTAGACAACCAGTCCGGCAAAGGGAAGGAATAACGAATACCATAGACGTGTTTCGCCCATCGTGCGCAAAGGTGGGCGTTCGAGCGACACCCACATGGCTACGATGTAACCGAAAAACACCAACAGGCCCGCGGTGGTGGCACTAAGGGTGAGCGTTTTCTTGTCTTTCCAGGCGGCATATGCGCCAACAGCCCATAGCAAAACGGCCACAAGGGCGAAATAGGGGAAGTGATTCCAGGTCATTCTTTGGTCTCCTTTCTGCGTTGTAACGACAAAAACATAAATACGGCACCGAGCATCATCATGCCCAGACCTGCATATACAAAGGGTAGCCACGGGTCTCTAACCAGTTCTAACACGCTGGTTTCGCTCCATCTGCCCATCGAGGTGTCGTAAGATAGCTGATAGATTTTCCATCCTTCCACGCTTAACGGGCTGTTTACCTCTATGTCTGCGAATGCGTGCAGGCCGGCTTGGGTCATCAGTTCTATGCGCGAGAGGTAGCGTTGCGGTTCGCGTTCGGGCATGGCGATGGATATTTTGCCGTCTAAGCTAAGCACTTGGTAGGGGAAATGGTAACTTCCGCAGGTTACCCAACCTGTTTTCTTCACTTTGCCATCGGGCGAAGTGGCGGTGATGTTTATCGCGGTCACCGCTCCCGACGAGTGCCAAGGTAGGTAATTGGTGGTGTCGCGGGTCATCAGAGGGGCGGCCTCGTCGATGCACTTGTTTAGTTTGATGCGCCAACCTTGCAACTCGCCTGTCTTAAAGGTGCTGTCTACAACGATGGTTGCGGGCTTATCCTTGGGTATGGGGTCGCCAGTTTTGCCGTTTACAAGCATCAACTTGGGGGGATATTCGTAGATTTCGAACTCTTTAAGCTGTATGGCAAGGGGCATTTCGACGATTTTTCCTTGGTCGTTGGTGGCTCGCCACTCGGGAGACGACTTGTGGATGGTCATTTTGAGGCGTTGCATGTCGGCGTTGCCTAATGTTGCGCATAGCATAACGATGAGCAAACCGGCGTGGTTGAGCATGAAAGGCACGTCGCGCCACTTGAAGTGCATGGCCTTGTTGATGGTGGCTTGCGCCACAATGACCGACACCCAGATGTAGATGAGTACGAAGGGCCAGAACGAAAGCATGCGCGAAAGCCCCAGCGGGTCGGATGCCGGGTGCCCGTCGGGCATCTGTTTGGTAAGCCCCATGATGGCCGTGAGGGCCACGGCGTAGGCTAAGGCTGGGATGGCCGCAGCGTACGAGGAAAGGAACTTGAATGAATACACCTTGTTGCGGAAAGCATATACAAGGGCCATGGCGAGGAGATAGCCTGCCAGGATGATGAAGTTGACGGGAAATGAAAGGTTGCTCCATGCTATTGGCCCTGCGCTGAATTGCAACAGTAAGCCAACTAATACGAGTCCGGCTCCAACTGCGAAGCCTTCAACCATTTTCCATGGTCGTGTCCACATAATGGTTTATTGTTTTTGTTGTTAGTTATCGTTTTGTCATTCGTTGCGAATGGGTGTGCAAGCGGTGTTTGCTGCTGTTGGTGGGTGCGCCAATTGTGAACTGCTGAAAAGGGCAAGGTGGCTACTAGGGGAGGGCAAAAGTGCTACTTTTGAGAACCTGTTCGCGTGCGCGTACCTATTTATATATAGGAGTGGCGAGAGCTGAAAGCCCCTCTGGTTGCCTGTTGTCCACAAAGGGATTTTACGTAAGCGGCGATGCCTTGTTATAGACACCATAAAGGAGTTGAGGCCTTGTTATGGGCCTTAACCCCTTTATGATGGATGCTATAACATGTTTGTTGTTTGCAAATCCTTAGTTGGCTGTGCTGTTACAAGTCTATTGCACGGCCAGCAGCCTTGGCTTTCTTTATCCATTGTGGCACAACGGTGTTCAAGAATTTCTCCTTGTCGGCCTCTTTCTGCTTCATGTCTACGCCGATATAAGCTTGTGCCTTGGCCTTTGTAGAGATGTCGGGCATGGGCACGTCGCCGGTAAATCCGTGACGAGCAAGTACCTTTGCCACTTTCAGGCGAGCCTGGTTGGCAAAGTCGAGACTGTGGGAGAGAATGCGCGTTATTTCTTGTGGGGCGTGGAATGCTGCGCCATGCGATGCCACGGCAAAGTCCCAACGCCATTGGCTCTTGCGTAAGAGGTCGAGAACGGGTTTCATTTCGGCCTCGGTTGCGCCCTTGTCCCATGCAAACTTGGCCTCGATGTGTGCGGTAGCCAATTCGTTTTCTACGCGATTACGTATTTCGTTGCACTTGCGTTGGCGTTCGTACACGTTCTGCCTAAGCGTTTCTGCACTCTGGCGGTGACAGGTTTGGCATGTGCGTTCGATGTTGGCCAGGGGGCTCATGATGTGGTGATCGGTGTATTTCACGCCGCCTTTGCTCATGTAGGGCATGTGGCAATCGGCACACGAAACGCCGCGTTGTCCATGAATACCCATCTGATGGATTTCGTATCCGGGGTGTTGCGCTTTGAGTATGGGTGCGCGGCTCAGTGCGTGCGTGTAGTCTTTATAGTTCATTGCGTCGTAATACTTCTCCATCGCCTCTACCGTCATGCCGCTATCTTGTGGGAAGGTGAGGTATTGACCTTCGCCCTTGAAGAAGTATTCGGTGTGGCATTGCGCGCAAACCAGCGAGCGCATTTCTTGATGGGTGGCCTTGTTAACGTCTTTGCCAACGCGTTGCCAGGCCTCGTACAGTGCGGGCCGTGCGGGTTTGAGGTCCATTGTCTTAGAGTCGTGGCAGTCTGAGCAGCCCACGTTGTTCATTATCTGGTCTCCCCACTTAGACCAAGGTGCCTTATAGAAGTTGGCCACACCCTGTTCATTCATCACGCGTGGCACATCAGGACCTTTACAAGTCCAGCATGTTCCTGGCTGCGGCTCTTTGCCTTCGGTTACTCCGGGGGCACCTGTACGTAGTGTTCTGCGCACATCTTCAACAGCATGTTGGTGTCCGCGCGGCGTGGCGTAGTCCCACGAGAAAGAATAGCCAGCCCAAAGAATCACCATGTTGGGGCGTTGGGCAAGCACGTCTACGGCTTGTGAACTGTTAAATTCGCTTTTGAAAGTGGTGTCGGCCGTTTGTTTCCACGTTTCGTATTCGCGTGGGAAGTCGCTTGCGAACTTCGAGTTTTCAGATACGATACCCTCCATTGGGGTTTTTCTGTTGTTGAAGATGCTAACCACTTCGGCCCTGCGCTCTAAGAGCGACGATACGAGAAGGCCTAAGATGAAAACGACAACCATTGAACCTCCGAACAACAGCCATCCTTGCCAACGTTTTAATTGCTTTGCCATATCTATATCTTATTTGTTTTTAGTTTCGGTTTTCATAATGTTTTTGCTCACGCGTTTAGGCGTGGTGCATGAATGTGTTTGGGTTACTTGCCTTTCTTTCCGAGCATGCCTTGCAGCCAGTCTGGCACGGGCGAGTCGGGTAATGGCACTTGTGCATTGGGTGTGGAGGATAGGGAGTTCATTCCGCCGTGCGGCACATCGCGGTGACAATCCCAACAAGCCATACCTTCTCCGCGCTTGGCCATCATGTAATTGATGCGCCCCGTGCGCACGAACTCTTGATTGAGCTGGGTGTGGCAGCGTATGCAGTTGTCCATAATTACCCCTGCGCTGGCGTCTTCGGCTGTTATTGCCTGCCGCTCGTTGAAGGTAACGAACTTGCGAACATGGTTCATACCGTCTTTCGCCTTGAAGTAATACTTGGCGAAGATGTTGTTGTGAGGCACGTGGCAGTCGTTACATGTGGCGTCGCGGCCATGCGAGGAGTGCATCCACGTGGCGTAATAGGGTGTCATGATATGACAGTTTACGCATGCCGAGGGGTCGTCAGTGAGGTAGGTGTGCATTCTAAGGAGGTACATGAAAAGCCCTCCTAGGCCTACAATCAATCCTCCCGTCACCAAAAGGAATACCTTTTGGCGGTAGCTGAATGCCGATAAGATAGATTTTAGCTTGTCTTTTATCATGTTCGCTATATTTTCTTTGTGCAAATATAGCAAATAAAGCACAATACGGTTTGTGCAAGCGGCATGATTTTTGAGGTGGAACGCTAACTTTAACAGGTGTTAAGAACGTTGATTTAAACGTATTTTAACGCGCAAATCCTTATTAATAAGGATGTTTAAAAGATGTGTCCGCGCACAATGAAAAGGCTTTCTTTTACATATTTAAACATTTGCAAGTGTCTGTTTCATTGTGAAATAGGGCGAAAGGATGGGGTGGGGCGGTGTTCTTCTTGCGGATTTTTGTTGTTCGTTTTACGAGCAAGGGCACTCTACATAAAGACGTTTCTTGGCGTCTTTGTTTTCTGTTTGAGTACATGTTGTTGGAATGTCCTTGACTTTTAAGATTGAAGGGGTCTTGACTTTCAATTCTCCTGAGCGAAGACAGGAAAGGGAGAGTGGGCAAGATGGCCTCATTTCTGCACGGATAAGGCCTAAAATCCAATGAGGGAAGTTTTAGGGCTTGCCTTAAAGCAAAATCGGGTTAAGTTCAAAAACGCAGAACTTAACCCGATTTTACGGTGTTTATTTTGTGTTATAGTTTCTTTTCAGGATAGAGTGCTTGCCACCATGAGGGGTTGTTTTGCAAGTAACGAGCGAACCATGCAAAGATGGTGTTCTGCCATTTTATGCGCTTTTGGTAGTCCATAATGGTGTGGTTCTCGCCGTTTACCACAACAAATGCCGTGGGCCTGCCCAGCAATTTCAGAGCCGTGAACATCTGGATGCTCTCGCCGATGGGCACGTTGGTATCGGCACTGCCATGAAGGAAGAGTAGGGGCGTGTGTATCTTGTCGGCGTTGTACAGCGGACTTTGGTCAACATAGAGGTCTTTGCGTGTCCAAGGATAGCTGTTTGCCATCGACACCTCGCTGTAACTATATCCCCAATAGCCCTCGCCCCAATAGCTGGTGTGGTCGCTTATGCCTGCATGCGATATGGCTGCGGCGAAGATGTCGGTTTGGGTTTGCAGGTATTGGGTCATAAATCCGCCGTAAGATGCACCGATACAGCCCACGCGCTTGGGGTCTACGTAGGGGTGGGCTTTAAGAAACGCCTTTGTTCCTTCGATAATGTCTTCGGCTACACCTTTACCCGCAGTGTTGACATGACGTGAAGCGTGTGTCTGACCGAAACCTGCCGCACCACTGGGATTAACCAAATACACCACGTAGCCTTGCGCGGCGTAGAGGTTCAGGGGGTAACGGCTCTCGAAATAAACGCTCACGGGCGAACAACCACCATAGTAGTTCACTATCATGGGGTACTTTTTGTTCGGGTCGAAGTGTGGAGGAAGATAACAACGGCCAGAGATGGTGTCGCCACGAGACGAAACGAAGTTCCACGGTGTACACGTTCCTAGGTCAATGTCTTTTAGTTTCAGCTTGCTAAGGTCTTCCAATAGGTTGCTCTTTCCGTTGTCTAAGTTCAGCGTGTAAAGCCTGTCCGAATTGGATGCGCTTTCTCCATACCAAACGGCCAGAGGCGCATTGTGGGCGAAAGAAACCCTAGTGACGTAGTCTTCGGGCATGTCGAGTCGGGTAAACTTGTTCGTCTTGGGGTTCAGGCGGAAAAGCTTTTGTTGGTCTTTATCCAATGCCGTGAAGTAGATTTGTCCGTCGCGCGGGTTCCACGAGAAGTTTTCGATGCTAGGATTGAAGGTCTTTGTGAGTGGCGTTACGGCCTTGTTGCTCACGTTTAGTGCAAAGAGTTGATAGTCGTACATGTTGGGTGTGCTGCCTTCGGGTACGTTTTTGCCCACGCCGTTGAATGCCTCGGCCGTGGCTTTAACCAAGAGTACCGATGCGTCGGGCGAGAAACGCGCCTCCGAAAGAAAGCCTTCGTCGTGGGCAACGCATGTGGTTTGCATCGTCTTTACATCTAGCTTGTAGAGCGAAGAAACCGTTGTGGGGCGTTTTTCCAATCGGCTACGCGACACCATATATAATATATAGCGCCCGTCTGCCGATATGTCTTCGAGCGAAACGTTGTGATAGCCGAACGTAAGCGGCCTGGTCAGTCCTGTTTTCAAGTCGACGAGCGACAAATTCCATCGTGTTCGCCAGCCTGGTTGCCTGTCTTCGGGCTGTGTTATTTCGTAGATGTCGGCATCTTCCTTTGGCCCTTCTTGCGATGTGCTCAGTATAAGATACTCGCCGTTGGGTGCGAGCGTGATGTTGCCTTCGCCAATGCCCGTGGCCAGTGTCTGTTCGCGCCCCGTTAGCGGGTCGGTAGCGATGACGTCGCGCCCCTCGCGCCCCTTGCGTATGGTGTAAAAGCGGTTCGTTCCGGGTATCCAACTCATCGATTCGTCTGTTTGGCGCATGATGCTACCTGTTTTAAGGTCGGTCAGTCGCCACGAATAGCGCGTGTAACCGCCGTCCATCACGTCGTAATAGTTGGTGATGAGGTAACGTCCGTTGGCCGACAAGCCTATGCGATAGTATTGCAGGCCGTTTTGGATGTCGCTCAGCGTGAGCGTTCGGCGTGTGTTGGTGTTGGTTGTAAGGCTGTCGCCCACGTTGGTTAGCTTTACAGAGAGGTTGTATGTAGAGTCTTTTTGGCTCAAATACTTAATCACCACGTTGTGGGTTTGCGGTTGCAAGGCAACGTCTGACGGCGAAACCAGCTTGTTGTCTACATACACTTGGTAGTGTTTCAGCCCTTTCAACTCGATGCCAACCTTGCGATAAGCTGCGTTTTGGATGTTGAATTGCAGCAGGTGTAGGGCATAAGGGGCAGAAGATGTGGGCATGTTGCCAGCGTTTACGATGCGTCCTTGCTGTGCCAAGCTAAGGTGAAGGGGCGTGTTGAGCAGCGACTCGGACGCGAACGACTTTTGTTGTGCGTCGGTGCTGTCTATCAAAACGGGCGCAGGTAGGTCAAAAGGTCCGGCATAGCGGAATGTTTTCACGCCCACATCGTTAGCCCAGGCGGTTGTGAAGGCCATTGCGCAGGCCGCGAAAAGCAATGAGGTTTTTAGCTTTCTCATATTGGTAACATTTAAACGATTGTTTTTTTAATTGTCTTTATCAGTGTCTGTTGGGGCAACAACCTTTGGTCCGCGAACCTTATCGCCAGCTTTCAGACCACTCAATATCTGAATGTCGATGCCGTCGCTAAGTCCTGTTTTCACCTTTCTTCGTTCGTAAGTAAGCTCTTTGCCCTTGCCTTTGGGGATGTAAACGTATGTGTCTTTGCCGCTAAACTCGATGGCACTTTCGGGAACGGTGAGCGCATTGTTGGCTGCTTGCAACACAATTTCGGCGTTGGCACTATATCCGCTGCGTATGTTCGTACCCTTACCCACGTGCACGGCGGCCTTAATCTCGAACTGATTAGCACCATTAGACTCTACCGCCTTAGGCGAAATGTACTCTAACGAGGCCGTGAAGTTGAGGTTTTGCAATGCGCCGATGGTTATTTTCATGGTCATTCCCGGCTTTACATGCCCCACTTCGGTCTCGTCGATGTTGCCTTTAAAGATAAGGTCGTTCATGTTGGCCACGCTGGCAATGGTGGTTCCGTCGTTGAACGTGTTGCTTAGGATAACCGAATTGCCCACTTTCACGGGGATGTCGAGTATTATTCCCGTGATGGTAGAGCGTATCAGCGTAGAGCTAGCCTTGGCGTTGCTCTTCGAAACGCCGTCGCGCACCACCTGTAAGTTATCGTCGGCGGCCGACCTTTCTTCTTTGGCTTGCTGGTAAACTTGCCTTACCTTCTCGTATTCTTGTGCTGCCACCAGTCCTTTGTCAAACAAAGTCTTCTCCCTTTCGTACTCGGCTTTGGCCTGTTCCAGGTTGATGTTGGCCAGTCTAACTCGCGCCTGTGCACCGCTAAGCTGCCCCATGTCGGGTATAACCTTCACTTTGGCAATCACCTCGCCCGCCTGTATGGGTTGTCCTGCCTCCTTCATAATCTCGGTAATGATGCCCGAAATCTGCGGTTTCACGTTCACTTCGTTGCGCGGTTCAATGCGTCCGGTAATAACCGTGGTCTTTTTCAGGTCCTTAACACAGGCCGTCAGTTCGGTGTATTGTTCGGGTTGGGGCTGCGATTTGGCCCAGAGAAACACGAATGTGCCTACGAACACGATGGCTATAAGCACTGCCACAATGATTTTCTTCTTCATAACGTCATTCCCCTTGTTAGCCTTTCGTGTTGCGAGGGCGTTGTTTTTGGGGTCTCCTTTGTTAATGTTTTTATGTCTTATTGTTTTGTTTCGGTATGTTTTTTGAGGCGTGTGGTGCCCCATTTGTCACTCGTCGCGCATGGCGTCTACGGGCTTAATGTTCATGGCTCGCAATGCCGGCGCTAGTCCGGCAAGCACGCCAAGCACGCAAAGAAACAGAACTGCGCCCACGGCAGTGGTAAAGTTGATTTGGTAATGGGCACTTACGATGCCGTCGGTGGTGCTGCCCATTTCAGCCAATTGCAGTATCATCACCGTGAAAACGATGCCCGACATGCCCGCTACGCTGATAAGCGTGATGCTCTCGGTGATGATTTGGGTGAGAATATTGCGAGGCGTTGCCCCGATGGCGCGCCTTATTCCTATCTCGGTGGTGCGTTCTTTCACCGTCACCATCATGATGTTGCTCACGCCGATGGCTCCTGCCAGCAGCGTTCCGATGCCTACAAGCCACGCCAAGAAGTCTACTCCGTTGAACAGATTGTCCATCATGCCGAAGAGTGCTTCCATATTAAAGGAAGGCAAAGCCTTTTCGTCGGTGGGGTCTACATGGTGTGCACGTGCCAACACCGTGCGTATCTTGGGTACAATCTCGCTCACCTTGTAACCCTTATGGGCCGTAAAACACAGCAAGTTGATGGTGTCGCCCATAGCAAAAGCGTCTCGCATCACGTCTATCGGCACAACAACAGACTCTTCTGCGCTGCCATTGATGTTGAGTTCCCCTGGACTATAATCCACGCCCACCACCTTAAAGAACACCGGACCTACACGGATTTCCTGGCCGCAAGGGTTCCCGCCCTTAGGGAAAAGTGTCTTGTACACCTTCTTGCCGATGATGCATACCTTACGTTTTTGCAGGTTGTCCAAGTCGTTAAGGTATCGGCCGTAATACAAGTCGGGTGCTTCGATGTGTTGATAATCCTTTTCCAGACCCTTAAACACACACGACGACTTCTTGTCTTCGTGCACGGCAGTAAATCCCCATTGGCTAATCATGGGCGTAACCCTGTCCACTTCGGGCACTTGTTGGCGCACTCGTTCCAGGTCTTTGTACACCATGCTCCAGCTCCTGCCCTTTTTCAAACCGTCGTAAGGTTTTGTTGTGTTCTGTGCAATGAACACGCCCGAGTTGTTTGCAAAGCCTTTGAAGTTGGATGAGAGTAATTCGCGCAGTCCCTTGCCGCCTCCCAGCAAGGCCACGAGCATAAAAATGCCCCAAAAGACGCCGAACCCCGTAAGGAAACTTCGCGTTTTATTGCGTGTCAGGGTGTCCAGTATTTCTTTGTATCTGTCGAGATCTATCATTGTATATAATTAGTTGACAAGTTGACGAGTTGACTAGTTAACGAGGGCTGTGCCTGTTGGCGTGTTGACAAGTTGACAAGTTAACGAGGGCTGTGCCTGTTGACAAGTTGACAAGTTGACCAGTTAACGAGAGTTGTGCCTGTTGGCGTGTTGACAAGTTCTGTGCTTGTTGACGAGCTAACAAGTTAGCGAGTTTGCTGCTAGGTTGTTAGTGCGTTCACCTGCTGCGATGATGCTTGCCCGTCCGTTTCTCCCGCACCAACTCCTTCTCATCTCATTTTCCTTATGCCATTGCGTCCTGTTAGTCCATCGCGTTCAGAGCCTCTATGGGTCGTGTCTTGGCCGCTTTGCGTGCAGGGATAAGGCCCGCTATGGTGCCGGCGATAACGATGAGCAGCGTGGCTTGCATGCAAACGCCGAACCCCACGGTGGGATTGACGAACATTTTCTGTTGAAATGCGCCCACGTCCATGGTAGTGTTGCCGATGGTTGCATCCATCCAAAGGTTCGCACCTATGCCGAGCATCATGCCGATATAGCCGAAGAAGAGGGTGATAATGACGCTCTCGGTGATGATGAGCTTTAATATCGACCACGGTGTTGCACCGATGGCCTTGCGTATGCCAAACTCGCGTGTGCGCTCTTTTACGGTGATGAGCATGATGTTGCTAACGCCAACAATGCCGCTAAGCAAGGTAAAGATGCCCACAATCCACAGGGCGGTGCGTATAATGGCCGTACCTGTGCTCATTTGCAAGCTGTCGGTAAAACGGTTCCATATCCAAACAGACTCCTCGTCGTCGGGAGCGGCTTCGTGTTGGACGTTAATTTTACGGCGATAGCTTTGTTCAAAAGCCTCGTTTGCGGCCTTAGTGTCTAGTCCCTTAAAGCTAAAGATGATGTTTTCCGTTTTGTCGCCCTTATTGTATATGGTGCGTATGGTGGTGAAGGGGGCATACATGATGTTGCGGAACATGCTCTCGTCGTCCGAATAGATGCCCACCACAAGGAAAGCAAGTCCGCCCATCGTTACATGTTGCCCCACAACGCCCTGCCACTTGTTGGGCAACAGACCCTCTGCACGGCTTTTGCTAATCACCAGCACCTTGCGTTGCTGCTCCATGTCGGTTTGGTTGATAAACCTTCCGCAGAGCATTTTACGTTTGTTGATGTCTATTTCGTTGGGATAAACGCCCGTTAGCGATGCCGTTTCGTAGTTGTCGCCCAGCGTGATGGTTTGGTTGCCCAATTCTATTTCTGCGCCAACGCTCTCAACATTCTGCTTAAATTGGTTTTGCGTGGTTTTGATGTCTTGGTCGTTCAGCGTGATGGAACGGTCTTTGGGCAGGCCGTTATATTCCTTGCTTGTATGTCCGCCGCCCACCATCATCGAGGTACTAAGAAAGCGGTCCATGTTTTGTGTGGCGGCATTGATTAGTCCGTTGCCTGCACCCAGCAAGCATATCAGCATAAATATGCCCCATGCCACGGCAAAACCCGTGAGTGCCGTGCGCAACTTGTTGCGCCGGGTGGTCGACCATATTTCGGCTATGAGCGTGTACATAATTGGTTCTTACGGTTAAGTGTGTTTATGTGTGCTGGCGTGTTTGGGGCTTTTTGTTCTCCCCTTCGTCAACAATCAGTCCGTCTTTAATCCTTATCAGTCTGTCGGTTTGTTCGGCCACGCCAGGGTCGTGGGTCACAACCACGGTGGTAATGCCTTCGTTTCGGTTTAGGCTGGTTATCAGTTGCATCACCTCAACGCTGGTTTTAGAGTCGAGCGCGCCCGTAGGTTCGTCGGCAAGTATTATTTGCGGCTTGGTTATCAGTGCCCTGGCTATGGCCACGCGCTGCTTTTGTCCGCCCGACATTTCGTTGGGGTAGTGGCTGGCCCATTGTGCAAGCCCTAGCTTTTCTAGGTATTCCATGGCCATGGTGTGGCGTTTCTTCCTCGACACGCCTTGGTAAAACAGGGGCAACTCTACGTTTTCCACAGCCGTTTTGAAGCCAATGAGGTTGAAAGATTGGAAAACAAAGCCTATCATGTGGTTGCGATAATAGGCGGCGCGCCGTTCGGACAGATCCTTAATGAGCGTTCCCCCTAGGCGATATTCCCCTGTGTCGTAGTTGTCCAAAATGCCGAGGATGTTCAAAAGTGTAGACTTTCCCGACCCCGATGCACCCATGATGGAGACGAACTCGCCGTCGCCGATGGTGAGGTTGATGCCTTTGAGCACATGTAAGGGCTGTGCGCCAAAGTATGTTTTGTTGATGTCTTTTAGTTCAATCATACTGTATAGACGTTAGGCAGACATTAAAAGTTGCACTTTCATTACATTTCATGTGGCCGTCCCCAACATGTGGGTGCGCTAAGTGCACGCATTTTATGTATGGCAAAAGTATAAAAAAAGTGGCAGAATGCCCACGGTTGATGGGCATAAAGATGGGTTGGGCGGTGTTGTTTTGCATTGGTTAACGCAAAAAGGGCTTTTGCGAACATGTGCAAAAGCCCTTTTTGTAGTAGTGGATAGGGGAATCGAACCCCTATGCCAAGATTGAGAATCTTGTATCCTAACCGTTAGATGAATCCACCATGCGATTATTAAAACCGTGCGGAAGCTGGGGGATTCGAACCCCCGGTACGGTAACCCGTACGTCAGTTTAGCAAACTGGTGGTTTCAGCCACTCACCCAAACTTCCTTTTCCGTCGATGTTGAAAATCGCTTTGCTGTTAAATGCGGTGCAAAGGTATTGCTTTTTTTTAGTAGTTCCAAATTTTTTCGTGTATTTTTTGTTCCTGGTGGCTTGTAAAAAGTGCCTTCACTGCTTTTTAAGGGTCAATTGGGGCAGGATGGTTCGTTGGTGTGGTTGGTTTAATACCTGGCTATTGGCTCACTTGTTTTCTCAAATTTGTTTCTTTTGCTAAGCGGGGCAGAGGGCCAAATCTAACTCTTATGGTGTTGATGCGAATGGGCGAATGGGGTAGGGGGATGGTTTTCGCGCAATGCAGGCCGTGGTGTGGAAACGTTATGGTCTTTCTTTCTCTCGCGTACGCGCGCGTTATATAAGGTATGCTTTTGTGGAGGACGCGTGGTAGTTGCGTGTTTAAGTAACGTGGATTGGTGATAAAGCAAGGGCGGACACAACGTGCAAAAGAGATGTGGGCATAGCTAAAAAAGGCGGCAGGGTGGGGCGGACGTGCTGTTTGAGGGGGAGAATGTGATGCTGTTGACAAATGGAATGTATGGGCGAACACCGAAGGAGAAGGATGGCTAACTGCCTGGATGAAAGCGATAAGGTAAAGTTGAAGAAGTGAAAGGTTATGCGATTTAGTTTACAAAATACGTTCATCACTTTTTAACGAAGGTCTTTTTGGTGTAAATCTTGTGCTTAATGTTTAATTTCTTTGTTCTAATAGTGCCGTTGTTTAGCTTAGGGGTTAAGTCTGTTTTTTGCTTGTTGTTGCCTAGTTTCTCACGCTCTCGGGCGTGTTTTCCCCTTCTTGCTGCAACTTTTATTTTCTTTTTCATATACGTCTTTTAACGTTAGTGCTAATGGTCTGACTATTCCTCTTTTGTGGTTTTTATTTTTCTGTTTGTCCACTTTTATGCCCCGAATGGTTTGTGTGTGCTTATTGTTGCAACTTAAAGGGTGTAACTAATGCGTATATTTATGTTAACGCGGCTTTAGCCTTTCATCTTTTTTCATTTTGCCTTAATCTATTTTATATTCTTGGGCTTTGAACGTGGCGATTTTCGGCCTAACTTTGCATCAGAGGTATTTAGGATAGTACAGCCGCCGGATGCCTCTTGCAAGAAAAAGTTTAAAACCTGTGAAGGCGTTTGGCGGCTCTTTAATGTATGTGGATTTAAAGCAGTTTTCAAGTAATCATTGTTTAAAAAGAGATATTAAGCTTATGGAGAGTTTTACAAAAAGAGTAGGTACGTTAATGTTGTCGTGGACTTTGGCTGTCGTAGGCGTTTTCGGACAGACCGTAGACGACATCTGTTCGCAAAACGTTCGCCAACTAGGCGGATTGACAGCGGCAGCCAAGGTCAAATCGTTGCAACTGCAACAGGTGGTTGTAACACAAGGGGGCGAAATGCCCGTTACTACACTCTTGGTTCCTGGTGTAGCCTTCTACCAAAGAGTGAAGTCGCCTCTTGGCACGATGATGGTATGTGCATATAAGGACAAGGGATGGACTTTTAACTCCGCCCCAACGCCGCAAACAGAGCCAATGCCAGCCGGTATGGTCGAATCGTACATCATTGGGTCGAAGTTTCTTGGCCCGTTGTTCGACTATTATGTGAACAAGAAGACGTCGGACGTGGTGTCGCTTGCCCTCGTTGGCGAGAAAGACTTGGATGGTGAAGCTTGTTTTGAATTGGAAGTTCGTTACCGGTCGGGATATAAGATGATGGTGTGCATGTCGCGTAAAGACGGCTTGATAAGGCAAACCACGTCGCCCGCCGGGGTGATAAGGTACGAAGACTACCGCAATGTGGGTGGTGTGAAGGTGCCTTTCATGATGATGACAAGTACAAGGCAAGGGCTAGTTCTTACCCGAGTAACCAGTGCACAGGTTAATGTAGACCTTGAAGGCAAGTTGCTTGCCATGCCTTAAACGTGCAATAGGCACACAACGCCGTGATGGCGGATAGATTTTAGTTGTTATGTAAATTTAGTTGTTAAAGAAATTAGTGGTTATTTGGATGGGGCTCGAACGCGTTTCGGGCTCCTTTTGCGTGTTATAGCACATGCAACTAATGGGAATTGTTGGTTTGCAGACGCCCAACACCATTCGGTTTTTCCCTCTCATGCGGCGTTTGTTTAGGTGGGGGGCGCTTGGCTAACAGCCATATTCTCGTTGACCATTGGGGTTAAACATCATGCTAATAGTTGTTTATGGTAGAAAGATTTGCCGTTTGTAGCATGTTAACCCCAACGTGACAGTTGGCGCAAGTGGCGGAGATTTGCGCCTTATTTTGTTCAAAGTGGAAGTTGTCTTTTTTCTGTTTACATAAAGCATAGCTCGATAACTTAACAACTCGACAACTCACAAACTCATCAACTTACCAACTCATCAGCTTGCCAACCCATCAACTCGCCCTCTCCCCATCTCGCAAATTCATCAACTTACCAACTCATCAGCTTGCCAGCCCATCAACTCGACATTTCCCCAACTCACAAGCTCATCAACTTACCAACTCATTAGCTTGCCAACCCATCAACTCACCATCTCACCATCTCGCAAATTCATCAACTTACAAGCTCGTCAACTCACAAACCCATCAATTCACCATCTCCCCACCTCACAAATCCGTCAACTTGCCAACTTATCAACTAAAAAGCTTAAAAATATTATTTTTATTTTACAATACCACTCTAATTTTATCGCCATTCTAGCGAAAATATTGGCTGTAAATTGGGCAAATTGGCACTATTTTCAGCTTTTCACATCTCTCACTCGGTCTATTTTTAAGCACAAAACCTGCATTTTGCACTATTTTGCCTTTCTAGTTTGGTTGCCAACTCATTATTTTTTACACCCAATTATCCGCTTTTAGCCCCTAAAACCCCACTTTTTAACTGCCATTTTGCCCTTTATAGTCCTCTTTTTAATGGTTCGGAGAGGTTTTGTTTATGCTATAGTAGTGCATATTTATGCTTTTCGTTTCGCGTTTAGCGGTATTTTGTGCTGCATTTAGCACCATTTTACCTTGCGTTTAGCACCAAAACGCACTGCGTTTTGCACCATATTGCACTGCGTTTTGCACCAAAATGCACTGATTTTGGTGGTAAATAGGCCGAGAACTGGTGCAAATTGCGGTTTGATGAATGTATATACATCTTACCTTCGTTTACAAGCTAACCCCTTTTTGCATCAAAACCAACCTTCGCGAGAATCGATTTTTTGCGGCAAGGTGAGCGGTTGGTGGGTAAAATGGGCACTCATAATGTTAAAATTTATACTAAAAAGCGGACAAAATGAGGGCTGGCAAGTGGATGTTTTGAAGAGTTTACAGGTTGACAAGTGGGCTATAATGGAATAAAGCATCATTTTTTCTGGGAACTAAGCATCCTCCCTCATCCCCCAACTTCAACACCTCGCAACCCACTTTAACGCACAATGCCACGTAAATAGCCCCTTGTTGTGTTGCATTCAGCGAGTGAATGCGTGGCAACTGCCAACTTCTAGCAATGCAGCTAGAATGCAATTGCTACACAACAAGGGACTGTCTACGCGGCATTGAGCCATAGGGCCTGTATGAGTGGGCTTGATTTGGACGTTACAGGCTTAATCAGTGTGATGACTACTTGCTGCACGCATTAGGCTTGTTTTGCCTTTCGCAACAACTGCAAAAGCATTTTTTCTCTGCCCTATGTCGCGCCCATTCCTTTCTTACCTTACATAAGTGCATACGCATGGGGCATAAAAGCCTTATGGAAAAAACCAACAGCAAACCCTCGTGCCAAACCTTTATCGTTTAGGTACGATTGATATGGCGTAGCCACCACCAGCCACGGCTGTGAGCGAAAGTTTGGTGGCAGAAGTCACCGTGCGACGTTCTATCCGATAAGCCTTTGGGTTAGTGCGATAGTCGGCATCGGGTGCATCGGTGTAAATTGTTGCCTCGTATTTACGCCCTTTATCAAGGAACGATAGCGACAACTGCGACTTGTGGGGCGCATTGCCCGACACACAGCCCACAAACCAATTGTCGGTGCCCTTGGCTTTGCGGGCCGCCGTGATGTAGGCCATTGGTTCGGCCTCGAGATATAACGAGCGATCCCAGTCTACGGCCACGTCCTTAATGAACTGGAAGGCGTCGGGATGTTTCAGATAGTTCTCTGGAAAGTCGGCCGCCATCTGCAACGGACTGTACATCGTAACGTAAAGTGCAAGCTGACCGCAGATGGTAGAGTTTACGTGCGAACCACCTGCACAGTCCATTTCGAAAATGCCCGGCGTGTAATCCATCGGCCCGCCTTGTAAACGAGTGAATGGCAGTATGGCCGTATGCCCCGGTTTTGTGCCCCCGAAGGCCTGATACTCGGTGCCGCGTGCGCTCTCGTTGCCGATAAGGTTGGGGTAAGTGCGGCACAAACCCGTGGGGCGAACCGCCTCGTGCGCGTTAACCATAATCTTATAATCGGCTGCACGTTTCACGGCCTCCAAGTAATGGTTCACCATCACTTGCCCATAGTGGTACTCGCCACGTGGAATGATGTCGCCTACATACCCGCTTTTCACTGCGTTATAGCCGTAGAGGTTCATCAATTTGTAGGCACGGTCCATGTAACGCTCGTAGTTCATCACCGACGACGACGTTTCATGGTGCATCATTAAGCGTACGTTTTTTGAGTGCGCATAATCGTTTAAGGCCTTGATGTCGAAGTCGGGGTAGGGTGTTAGAAAGTCGAACACCTTCTCTTTCATGTTTCCAGCCCAGTCTTCCCAACCAATGTTCCAGCCTTCAACCAGCACTTGGTCGAACCCATGTTCGGCGGCGAAGTCGATATAGCGGCGCACATTGGCGTTGTTGGCCGAGTGTTTGCCCGACGGTTTGGCCTTGGTATAGTCTGTTTCGCCAAGTATGACCGAGGGGAACTGCTGTGTATAGGCCCAATCGCCCTTGCCCGAAATCATCTCCCACCAAACGCCTACGTACTTAATTGGGCGTATCCACGACGTGTCTGTGTACTTACAGGGGTCGTTAAGGTTAAGAATAAGGTTTGATGCAAGCACTCGTCGTGCGTCGTCGGTAACGATCATCGTGCGCCAAGGGCTGCGGAAGGGCGTGTGCAAGTAAGCCTTAACACCCTTTGCATCGGGTGTAAGCCACGAGGTGAACACCATATCGCGGTCGTTTAGGTTGAGGTGCATTGCCGGATAATCCACCAAAGCCGCCTCGTGCAGGTTGATATACAGCCCTTCGGCCGTCTTCATCATCAGCGAAGTCTGAACACCCGTGGGCGAGAATGGGGTTTGCGACAAGTTATCCGTAATAGCCCCCTTCATCTTCTGCCGCACCTCACTGAGTCGCGACTGGGTATATTCGTACTCCTGTGTGTCGTAATCGCCAGGAATCCACCACGCCGTGTGGTCGCCCGTCATAGCAAACTCGGTGCGTTCATCCTTCACCTGGAAGTAGTTCAGTTTGCCTTCTTGTGGAAACTCGTAGCGAAAGCCCACCCCATCGTCGTAAACGCGAAAGCGGATGTTGAGCATTCGCTCGGTAGACTTCTGTTCGAGCCGCACCAACAGTTCGTTGTAGTGGTTTCTTATCGTGCGGTTCTCGCCCCAAACGGGTGTCCACGTCTCGTCGGCCGAGCCCTTTTCTTCGCCCACAAGCGTAAAACCGTCCAGCAAGTCGCCGCCCTTTACCAGTTCAAAGCCTAGGCGGCTAGGCTTGATAACGGCCTTGCCGCGGAAGGTTACGGTGTAGGTGGGCACCGAATTGTTAAGTGCGAAGTTTACCTTTACATCGCCATTGGGCGACTTAACCTCTTGCGCCAGGGCACTGAAAGCACACAGCAGCACCAAGCATACAGACAAAACAAATCTTTTCATATTGTTGTTAGTTATTGAATAAACGTGTCATAAAGGTGGAACAACAAGGAAACGCGCGCTCGTTTCGCACACCTGTTCCTTTTGCAAAGATAAAATAAAATGTCGAAAATGGCATGTGACACCTATAGATATGTGCAAAAAATAATGCAAACGATTGCGTGTGCATGCGTTGTACATCTTGCAGGTGTACATTTTTTCGCGAGTGGGGGTGTGCAAGATTAGGATTTTTAGATTAACTTTGCACCGATAATCGACAACATAGGCGGGAAAAACGCCTAAGACCGGAACAATGGAAAGAAAGAAAAGAAGGATGAGCAAGGGCATGGCGTGGAGCCTTGTGGCCGCCGTGCTGTTGGTTGGCGCGCTGGTTTATGCCGTGATGTGCTGTTTCTCTTCGCAACGGCAGATGCGCAATAGCGTTGTGGTTGTGCAGAGCAGCCTGTGGTACACCGTGGGTACAGGTGCCGACAAGGTGGTGTGTTTTGCCGAAGTAGCTCCCGACAGCACTTTCGCCAAGGCAGCAACAAGCCCCACAGACTTACTTAAAACGCCCCATCTCACCTCTGGTTTCTGGGTTAACAGGCTTGCATTGCTGCCTTCGTGCAGTGGCAGAGTTGTCGCTGCCATGCCTCATGACACAGCTGATAAGGGGAAATTGCCCACTGATGTGAACACGATGGTGCAGAAAACATTGGCCAAACTGCTTGCACAAGAAAAACAACTGAAACGAGAAGTGAAGGAAATCAACTACTATATGAAGGTGCACGGCATGCAAGACGAAGGCTATACGGCCGCTTTGGCCTACGCCCATAAGCTGAAAACGCGGTTGGCCGAGGTGCAAAAGGTGAGCAAAAGGCTTGCTGTATTGCATAAGGAAAAGCAACTGCGGGTGTTGCGCCACACGCGTTATGCCCTGCTTTTCGACGGCAAGAGCATCGCTACCAAATGTTTGCGCGAAGACCAACAATGGGGCTTGTGCCTGCTACAAACCACAAACGAGAGTAAGCCTTGGCGCGCAAATGCGCTTTCGGCCTTGCCTTGGGGCATGTCGGCAGCAGGCGAAGTGCGCGTGGCAAGCGTGCCTGGACTGGGATTAGACCCATTGGCCACGGTTAAAGACAGTGCTGCCGTATGGGCAGCCTGCGTAGAAGCGGATAGCTGCCTGCGCATGCACGCCGCGCTAGGACAAGCTGGTTCGCCCGTGTTCAGTGCGTGGGGACGTTTCGTTGGAGTGTATAACGGCGCAGGTATCGTGCCTCGCAACATCATCGCCCAAATGCTATGGAACGAAAAATAAACCATCCTAAACGTTTTCTTTGGCTCTCGGCATTGCTGGTCGTGGGGCTTTTCGGGGCTTGCCACTTCGAGAAAAACACGCTTAACGGCGACGGAACGGCGCAGGTTTTGCAACAAGAAGGCAACCTTTGCTATCAAGGCACCGTGCTGCATGGTCGCAGTCATGGCTATGGCGTGTTGTGGCTGAAAGACAGTGTGGTGTATGCTGGACAGTGGAAGGAAGGAAAACGGCAGGGAATGGGCACGGCGCACGACAGCAAAGGGCGGAAAATTACGGGGCGTTGGAATGCCGACACGCTGGTGAGTGGTAGTCGCGAAGACGCCACAGGTGTGTATGTGGGCAGCTTTAACAGCAAGATGATGGCCAGCGGACACGGCGAATATACGGGCAACGACGGCAGTCACTACGAAGGACATTGGGAAAACGATGCCCAAACAGGTAAGGGATTTGCCCTTACTGCACAGCCCAAAGTGAAGGTTGGCGAATGGAAAGCAGGCCAATATCTGGGCGAACGCCTTACTTATACCACCGAACGCATCTATGGTATCGACATTTCAAAATACCAACACGTCATCAACAAGCGCGTACATCCCATCAAATGGAACCAACTGCGCATCATTCACTTGGGAACGGCTAGCCGAAAGGCCATTCATGGGCAGGTAAACTATCCCATATCGTTTATTTATATCAAGAGTACCGAGGGCAAGTCGCTGCTCAATCCCTTTTACAAGGCCGACTATAAGCAAGCTCGCGCCCACGGTTTCAGCGTTGGCACTTACCATTTCTTCTCCATTTACTCGCCTGCCGAAGCGCAAGCGGCCCATTTCTTACGCCATTCGTACATATCGCAAGGCGACTTTCCGCCTGTGCTCGACGTGGAACCCAGTCCACAACAGATTGCCAAGATGGGTGGTGCGGAGGTGCTCTTCAAGGCTGTTCGCACTTGGCTCACTATTGTTGAGCAACGAACGGGCAAACGTCCCATTCTGTATATCAGTCAGCAATTTGTTAATCGCTACTTGCCACTGGCTCCCGACATCAAGCGCGACTACGACATTTGGATTGCGCGTTATGGCGAATACAAACCCGATGTGCACTTGGTGTATTGGCAACTATGCCCCGACGGACGGGTGCAAGGCATACAAGGCGAGGTAGACATTAACGTGTTTAATGGCTATAAAGAGGTTTTCGACGAGTTTAAGGCGAAGTTGTAAATGGGCACTTCGTGTGATGTTTAGGACTTGTTTTTGTGGGAATTTAGTTGCTAAGGTTATAAGTGAGTAAGTTTATGGAGTGACAATAGGCCGTAAGCAGAGCCATTTGCTGGCTTATGAACTTGTCAACCCGTTTAATTTGTCGACTTGTTAACTCGTTAATTTGTCAACTTGTCAACCTGCAAACTCGTCCACTGTCAACAGCGTTATTGCCCTTATCTGTTTTTAGTTTAGCTTAAATCTCAAAGGTACATTATACCTCACGCGTACAAATCTGCCGTCTTGTTGGCCTGGCAACCAGTTAGGCATGGCCTTCATCACACGCAAAGCCTCGGCATCAAGGGCTGCATCCACCGCTCGTTCAACCTTAAAGTCAGACAGCGAACCATCTTTTTCTACAATGAAACTCACGATTACGCACCCTTCCTTTTTGATTTTTTGCGCCGATTGAGGGTATCTGGCCGTCTTACCAAGATATTGCAGCAGTGCTGCATCGCCTCCTTTAAAGCATGGCATCAACTCACATACATTGTAAACTTTATTGTCTACCTCAATCCGTTTGGGTCGTACGTACTTGTTTCGCGCTTTTCTCTGCGCATTCGCCCTTGCTGGCGCGAAGACAACAGCCATAATGGCAAAGGCCAATACGGCAAAAAGCCGACAATCAAAGCCTACTAACCGCTTGCAGGCTTGCTTGTTCTTCATCTTCATTCTTCTATTTTTGTGATTGTGTATTGAGGTTATCTAACATTGAATTTGACTAACATGCAGAGAGATTTATCGCACGACAGGCGATGGAAGTTGGTTAGTTGAGAAGTCAACCGCTGGCCTGCACCTCATTTATATAAGCTTAAAACTAACGGGTACACTATGCCTCACGCGTACATTTTTACCGTTGTGTTTACCTGGATTCCACTTAGGCATAGCCTTTACAGTCTTTAAAGCCTCGTCATCAAGTTCAGGGTCTACCCGCTGTATGAACTTAAAGTCGCTTAGCGACCCGTCTTTCTCAACGATAAAGCCAACCACAACACAGCCTTGTATGCCGAAGTCTTGGGCCCGTTGTGGATATCTTGTTACCTGCGAAAGAAATCTCATCATTGCCTCTTCCCCTCCTTTGTAGGTGGGCATCTGCTCACACACCTCGTACACTTTATCGTCGGTGGTGGTGTCCTTCTGCGTTTGCGTGGTCTTCCCCTTCTCCTTCTTATCCTGCGCGTTTGCCCTAGCAGGAACAAGAAGAACAGCCAAAGTGATGGCCAATACCGCAAAAAGCAGACACTTAAAGCCTGAAAACAGATTAGGGGTTTGCTTGTTATTCATACTCATGATTATTTAAATGGTTATACGTTACAGCTGTCTTGCATTGCTATCACTTTGCAAATATATTATTTTTTTTGCTGATAAGCAAGGATAAAATAGGCAAGTTAGCAAGTAGGCGGGTTGACAAACAGACAGATTTAGCCGTCGGTTTTCGGTCGTTCTATTACCAACCTGCCGACTCTCAACCTGTAATCACCCCCCAATTAGCACATCATTTCGCTAAGCCACCAGGCATTCACTCCAGTGGTTTCAGCCTAAAGGATACAGGTACGTTATATTCCACACGCACAAGTTGCCCGTCGTGGCAGCCAGGAATCCATTTAGGCATGCCCTTAACCACTCTTAATGCCTCGGCATCAAGGGCTATATCCACTGGCCGTAACACCTTAATGTCAGTGAGAGAGCCGTCTTTCTCGACAATAAAGCCTATTACAACGCGCCCTTGCACCCCATGTTTTTTAGCCAATTCGGGGTACTTCACACTATCCGTAAGGTATTTCAACAATGCTGCATCACCGCCTTCGTAGATAGGCATCTGCTCACACACCTCGTAAACCTTATCGTCTGTGGTGGTGTCCTTATGCGTTTGGGCTTTCTTCACCTTTTTATTCTGTGCGTTCGCCCTTGCAGGAGCGAAGACAATAACCAACAAGACAAGGGCCGAAATAGCAAAAAGCAGACACTTAAAGCCTGAAAACAGATTAGGGGTTTGCTTGTTATTCATACTCATGATTATTTAAATGGTTATACGTTACAGCTGTCTTGCATTGCCATTGCCTTACAAAGATATTGAATTATTTGGTGATAAGCAAGGATAAAAAAGATATAATAGTACCTATTGCAAACATATATGTATCGGCAGTAGGTATCTTACGCGCACACGTTGCCCATTATGCCTACCAGGAATCCATTTTGGCATGCCCTTAACCACCCTTAATACCTCGGCATCAAGAGCTATATCCACCGGCCGTAGCACCTTAACGTTAGTGAGAGAGCCGTCTTTCTCAACGATAAAACCAACCACCATACGCCCCTGCATCCCTCTTTCCTGATCCTCTTCAGGGAGTTTCAAGTTTTCTCCAAGGTATTTCAACAGTGCAGCATCACCGCCTTCGAAGATGGGCATCTGCTCACACACCTCGTAAACCTTATCGTCTGTGGCGGTGTCTTTACGCGTTTGGGTGGTCTTTCCCCTTTTATCCTGCGCGTTCGCGCTTGCAGGAGCGATGACAATAACCAACAATATGAGGGCCGAAATGACGAAAAGCAGACACTTAAAGCCTGTAAACAATATGGGCGTTTGTTTATTCTTCATACGCATTTATTTATTAGATGCAACGTATTATCTCGTTAAGTAAACGGCATAACCAGCCTTTAAAATGCTAAAAGGCATTTCGTTAACAAGTTAACGAGCCAACAAGGAGGAGGGGAATAAGCCACTAGCCAACCCCACATTCGCTTGCCAACCCATTAACTCGTCAATGTTACCAGTCTAGCTGTATGCTATTGTAATCTGAAAGACACAGGTACGTTATACTTCACGCGCACTAACTTGCCGTCTTGCTTGCCAGGAACCCACTTGGGCATGGCCTTTATCACTCTTACCGCCTCGGCATCGAGTGTCGGCGTTACCGACCTAACTACCTTTACGTTAGATACCGCCCCGTCTTTCTCTACAATGAAATTAACCACAACGCGACCTTGTTCTCCTGCTTTCTCGGCTGCTTCGGGGTACTTAATGTTCTCCGAGAGATACTTCATCAATGCAGCATCTCCGCCCTTGAAAGTAGGCATCTGCTCAACCACCTCATACGCCTTATCCGTTGGATCGGCACTCTTGATTTGTGCAGTGTCCTCGCCCGTTTCTGCTTTCACTTCAACTTTTGTGCCCTCCATAACTTGTTCCTGCACTTTCGTCTTTCTTTTGCAGCTGGTCATAAACACCAAGGCGAAAGCCAATGGCACGAAAAGCAGGTACTTATAACCTGCAAACGAATTTGTTTTTTGTCTATTCTTCATACTCATTAATTTATTAAATGGTTCTTTTCTCGTTCTTCTAAAAGTGCGTTTTCTCGCCATTAGCATGTCCGAGTAAGCTCGACATTGTTCATTTGGCTTAACGAAAACGTTCTTTTCTCGTTCCTCGAAAAGTGCGTTTTCTCGCCTTGACAATGTCCGAGCAAGCTTGGCATTGTTCATTTGGCTTAATGAAAACGTTCGTGTTTATTTATTAAGGTAGCAGCTTAACCTGCCGTTAAACGACGAAAAAGGTGGTGCATTGGCAAGTTAACGAACCAACAAGGGGGATGGGGTAGACCGCTAACTTGCCCCGCGCTAGCCTGTCAACTCATTAACTTGTCAACCTGACTTGCCACTATTTTAATCTGAAAGACACAGGTACGATATACTTTACGCGCACAAATTCGCCGCCTTGCTTACCTGGCGACCACTTAGGCATGGACTTTATCGCTCTTACCGCCTCAGCATCGAGCGAAGGTGTTACCGACCTGGCTACCTTTACGTTGGATATAGCTCCATCCTTCTCTACTGTAAAGCGAACCATAACGCGCCCTTGCTTTTGGGCTTTCAACGCAGACACGGGATATTTTACATTCGCCAAAAGGTATTTCGACAATGCTGAGTCCCCACCAGGGAAGCTAGGCATCTGCTCAACCACCACATACACTTTGTCGTTTGCGCCTGATTTCTTCGTGATTTTATTAGTCTTCACCACCTTTTTCTGCACATTCGCCCTCATTGCGGTACTATTCATCGCCA
>ERZ772960.477-NODE-477-length-36543-cov-10.425647_pt1 | contig 36543 bp, 29 predicted proteins | sample MGYA00580678_ERZ772960 | MGnify/ENA primary metagenome ERZ772960 (study PRJEB29015, sample SAMEA2737930) | human oral metagenome | biome: human oral; feature: human-associated habitat; material: dental | place: China | collected 2059 ... | reverse complement strand
CGATGATAAGCGATAATAGGCGGTGATAATAGACTGTGATGGGTTTTGAAGTAAAATCTTTTGAATTGCTTTGTCTTTTTTGGAGAAAAAGATTATCTTTGTCAGTCCCAACTTGTTATATTATGTTTTATACGATCAAAAGGGTATTGGTGTGGGTTAGACGGGCACGTTATTCCAGAGGATTTGGAGTTCAGTCGCCTTGGGCATATCGTTTTATCCGTTATGTGGTGAACGAGCATTATCCCTACTATAAATACAAGCAGCTTGAGGAATCCGTCTACGGACTTGATAAGCGAACCAGAAAACTTTGCAGGTTTTATTTCCGTTTGTCCAATTACCAGCAGCCCCATTCTTTTGTCGATTTCTGCCCTCCGTCACCCTGTTACAAATTTTATGCTATGGCAGGATCCCGACGGTGCGCTTACAAGCTGATAACCGCAAATAAGTCGATAGAAGAAAGTGAGGGCGTTCTTGCAACGGCCGGTGAGTACAGTGTCGTCCGCATTTCCTTGGTGGATGGTTATAGATGGTTTGTCAACAAAGCGCTTGATGTCTTGCCTTCCTCTTGTGTTCTGGTCATTGAGCAGATACAGCGGGACAAGGAGACGGAGAATTATTGGAAGGAGCTTATTTCTGATCGGAGAACGGGCGTGACTTTTGACCTGTACTATTGCGGTGTCGTCTTTCTCAACACCAGTGTTGTCAAACAAAACTATATCGTGAATTTTTAGGGTCTGTCCTGGAGATTCCACGTTGACATACCGTTACTAAAAAACGGTAGAATACGGCATCAATTCAGCCTGTAAATACGATGAAGATATATACAAAAGGCGGCGACAGGGGGCTTACATCCCTGTCTGATGGCTCCCGTACCCGAAAGGATGATTCCCGTATAGAAGTCTGCGGCACACTTGACGAACTGAATGCCCACATAGGGTTGTTGATTTCTCTTTTGCTTCATAATGACGGCACACAGTTGTCTGACGATGTCAAGAACGGACATACCCTCTTTCTCGAGCAGCTTCAGGAAACACTTTTCAGCGTAGGTGCGCTTGTTGTTTCTGATAAGGATTCCTCCTTGCAGCACCCTGTCATTGTGCGGAATACGATGGAATTAGAGATCCTCATTGACCGCATGGATGCAGAACTCACCCCTCTGCATCATTTTATCCTTCCGGGCGGTGTTCAGGCTGCGGCGCAGTGTCATGTCTGCCGGACGGTGTGCAGACGTGCGGAAAGACGGATGATTGCGCTGTTGGCCCACCACGATGTTCCGGAGATTGTTTTGCCCTTTATGAACAGATTGTCAGATTATTTCTTCGTCCTTTCGCGTTATCTGAACATTCATGGCGGTGATGGTGAAAAAACGTGGGGAAACACTTGTAGATAAAAAATAAAATGTTACTTTTGCACGCATTAAGAAACGTGTAAAAAATTAGGAATATGTATTGGACTCTGGAATTGGCCTCTAAGCTGGAAGATGCTCCATGGCCTGCAACAAAAGACGAACTGATCGACTATGCCATACGGTCGGGTGCGCCCCTTGAGGTGCTTGAAAACCTCCAGGAGATTGAAGATGAAGGTGATGTCTACGACAGTATCGAGGATATCTGGCCTGATTATCCTTCAAAAGATGATTTCCTGTGGAATGAAGATGAATATTAAAAGGTGGGAAAAGGGTTACTTACATGCAAGTGCGGGTAACCTTTTTTGTTTCGGGCTTTCTGGTGTCTGAGCCGTGATTCTTGTTTCGTACTTCAGGATGGCAATCGCATTTAATTCAAGTGTAGCCGGTCGATACAAACAGGTTGGTGCATGACTCTTTGGCAACCGGGCGTTACTTGCGTCCCAACTAACGCCTGTTTGGGCTTCAATCAGGCGTTACTTGCACTGCAATAGGGCATCTCTTTCCCTGTTGTTTGTAACTGATTGTGTTCCAGTTGGTTCATAGATTCCGATTTTATGTGTGTATAATTTCGGCCGAAGCATAGATGGGTAAATCTTCTTGAACAGACCAGCCTTAACAAATATGTATTCGAAAGCAATATTTCTTCATCCTGTTCGTTATAAAGGCGTGCTTAAACGCTTGATATTCATAATTGCGCTTGCTTGTCTGGCAGAGGCCTCTGTCAAGGCACAGTATGATCCGTCTTATAGTCATTATTGGGCGATGGAGCCGTCATTCAATCCGGCATCGGTGGGCAAGGACAACAAGCTGAATGTCGTGGGTGCCTATAGTCTCGACTTTGCCGGCTACGAGCATAACCCGAACACATTCTATGTCGGGGCAGACATGCCGCTTTACTTTCTGAGGCAGTACCATGGGGCCGGCATCTCCATCCTCAACGACAAGCTGGGCGTTTTCACCCACCAGCGTGTCAGTGCCCAGTATGCCTTCCGTCATCACCTTTGGGGCGGAATGGTCTCGGCAGGTGTTCAGGCAGGTATGCTCTTCGAGAAGTTCGACGGCTCCAAGCTTGATCCTGAGGAAACGAACGATCCCGCCCTGTCGCAGTCGGAAGTCAACGGGAACCGTCTCGACCTCGGGGCAGGTTTCTACTATACACACCGGAATTGGTATGTCGGCGCATCCGTCCAGCATCTCAATTCCCCCTTGGTTGAGCTGGGCGAGACCAATGAGCTGCAGGTCAACCGCACGTATTATTTGACAGGCGGATACAATATTAAACTGCATAATCCGTTCCTTACTATACCGGCTTCCGTTCTCGCACGCTATGACGGGACGGCCTTCCGGACAGACCTCACGGCCCGGCTGGTCTATACCCACGAGAAGAAAATGCTTTACGGAGGCGTCTCCTACAGCCCGACCAACTCCGTGACGGCTTTTGCAGGCGGAACGTTCCACGGCATCAACATCGGTTACAGCTATGAAATGTACACCGGTTCTGCTGCCTTCAAGAACGGCAGCCACGGGCTGTTCGTCAGTTATCAGACCGACATCAACCTTCAGAAGAGGGGCCGGAACAAACATAAAAGCGTAAGATTTCTATAGAAAGATATAATGAAAATGAAGAAAAGTATAATCGTTCTCTGTCTCGGTGCAACCCTCCTGGGGACGCTCACAGGCTGTTTCGCCGGCAAGGCGACATCCTCGTCAGGTCGCGGCGGTGAGGTTACAGGTGTCGGCGGCGGACGTTCCTTCCGCGAACCGACCCCTTATGGCATGACGCTTGTCAAACGCGGCTGGCTGAGGATGGGTCTGGAAAAGCAGGATTCCCTCTGGGGCAAGAAGACTCCGGTAAAGGACATTTCTGTCGACGGCTTCTGGATGGATGAAACGGAGGTCACCAACTCCGAGTACAAGCAGTTCGTAGAGTGGGTTCGCGACTCCATTCTCCGCACCCGTCTGGCAGATCCGGCATACGGCGGCGACGAGACTTATATGATCACGGAGGATAAGAACGGCGATCCTGTCACCCCCCATCTGAACTGGAACAAGCGTCTTCCCCGCAAGCCTACCGAGGACGAGCAGCGCGCCTTCGAGAGCCTCTATGTGACCAATCCTGTCACCGGAGAGAAGAGTCTCGATGCCAGCCAGATGAACTACCGTTATGAAATTTATGACTATACGACGGCAGCCCTGCGCCGGAACCGGTTGAATCCGCAGGAACGCAACCTGAATACGGATGTCACGGTCGACCCGGACGAAGTGGTGATGATTTCCAAGGATACGGCGTATGTGGATGACAACGGCATGATCCACAACGAGACCATCAACCGCCCGCTGACAGGTCCCTGGGACTTCCTGAACACCTATATCGTCAACATCTATCCTGATACCACCTGCTGGGTCAATGACTTCCGGAATTCGGACAACGAGATCTATCTCCGTAATTATTTCAGCAATCCTACTTACAACAACTATCCGGTTGTCGGTGTCACGTGGGAGCAGGCCAACGCTTTCTGTGCGTGGCGGACAGAGTACCTGCTCAAGGGACTCGGCAAGGAAGCCCGCTACGTGCAGCGTTACCGTCTCCCGACTGAAGCCGAGTGGGAGTATGCTGCCCGGGGGAAGAACCAGGACGAGTTCCCTTGGGACAATCATAACGTGAAGAACGGCAACGGCTGTTTCTTCGCCAACTTCAAACCGGATCGTGGAAACTATACGAAGGACGGCAACCTGATTACCAGCAAGGTGGGCATCTACGGTGCCAATTCCAACGGTCTCTTCGACATGGCGGGGAACGTCGCCGAGTGGACCAGTACGGTCTACACCGAAGCTGGGGTGGATGCGATGAACGACCTCAATCCGCAGCTCGACTACAAGGCGGCCCGGGAAGACCCCTACCGGCTGAAGAAGAAGAGTGTGCGAGGCGGAAGCTGGAAGGATCCGGAGAGCTATATCCGCAGTGCGTGGCGCACATGGGAGTACCAGAACCAGCCCCGCAGTTACATCGGCTTCCGTTGTGTCCGCAGTCTTGCCAGCTCGTCCAGCGAGGCTGCCAGGGAGAATAAGAAAAGCAGTAAGAAAAAGAGAAGATAAATGACACAGTACAGTAAATACAATTTCGTTTACCGTCTGCAGAAGTGGATGGACAGCGTCCCCGGACAGACGTTCCTCAACTATGGTTACAGCTGGGGTGCTTCGGTGGTTATTCTCGGTGCATTGTTCAAGCTGACCCACCTGCCGGGAGCCAACATCATGCTCTATTTCGGTATGGGTACAGAGGTGGTCGTATTCTTCCTTTCGGCTTTTGACCGCCCGTTCGACAAGACGGATGACGGACGTGAACTCGCCACGCACGTGACGGAAGAGTATCTTGGTGGAGACAGACACGACATTGCACCACAGCCGTCTCCGGTCTCTCCGGCCGGTGTCGCAGCTGCAGGGCCGCAGCCGGTCCCGTCGGCGAGTGACATTGCGGCGGCAGTCGTCAGCCAGCAGAGCAAGGTGATTGCCGATGCACAGCAGCAGACGCCGGAGATGGTAGAGGCGCAGACGAATTATGTTTCTGCATTGCAGAACCTGACAGAAATGCTGGGTAAGGTGAATGACCAGAGCCAGCGTCTTACCCGGGACAGCGAAGAGATGGAAAACCTCAACCGCACTCTTACGGGTATTGCGAAAGTTTACGAAATGCAGCTCAAGGGAGCCAGCCAGCAGATCGGTACCATTGACCAGATCAATGAGCAGACCCGCAGGATGGCGCATCAGATTGAACAGCTCAACAGCATCTATGCCCGGATGATTGAGGCGATGACGGTCAACATGCGCGCGGCCGCCCCCGGTGCTGCCCCCCAGTCTCCCGCTTCCGGGAGCTTGTAAAGAAGTGTCATGGCGGGAAGCGGTCTGTCTGTAGAGCTCTTCCCGATGTTAAGAAATAGAATGAATGGCTATTAAGAAGAGAAAGATTTCCCCTCGCCAGAAGATGATCAATCTTATGTACATCGTCCTCATGGCGATGCTGGCATTGAACATCTCTACCGAGGTGCTCAATGGCTTCTCTGTCGTAGAAGAGAGCCTGAACCGCACGACGGGAAACTCATCCAAGGAGAACGAGGCCATCTTCGGCGAGCTGGACCAGATGATGCGCAAGAATCCGCAGAAGGTAAAGGAGTGGTTCATGATGGCATCGACGGTCAGGGAGATGAGCGATTCGCTCTACGATTATGCGCAGTCGCTGAAAGTCGCCATTGTCCGTGAGGCCGACGGTGAGAAGGGAGACCCCTTGCACATCGATGGGAAAGACAATATCGAAGCGGCCAGCTACATCATGCTGAACCCGGCGAACGGGCAGGGGCACAGACTCTATGAGGCAATCAACAGTTACCGTATGCGCATTCTCCGGTTCGTGACTGATCCCCGGCAGAAGAAGATCATCGCCAGCAACCTCTCCACGGTTGTTCCCCGTCATTCGATGGGGAAGAACTGGGAAGAGTATATGTTTGAGAATATGCCTGTCGCCGCAGCTGTGACGCTGCTCTCCAAGCTGCAGAGCGATGTCCGCTATGCTGAGGGCGAGGTGTTGCATACGCTGGTAGCGAACGTCGGGCTGAAGGACTTGCGCGTCAACAAGCTGCAGGCTTTTGTCGTCCCGAGCCAGACACGCCTCTACCCGGGTGAGACGATGACGGCCCGGATGTTCATGGCCGCTGTTGATTCTACGCAGCAGCCCCTGGTCTATGTCAACGGACAGCAGATCAAGGGCAATCAGATGACCGTCAAAGCAGGTATGCCGGGCAGGCATACGCTGAGCGGATATATCCTTGTCAAGGATCTGGCGGGCAATGTGCTGCGCCGTAACTTCTCCCAGGACTATTGGGTCACAGGCGGTCCGCAGCCCCGGCAGTATATCAGTCCGGAAGGGATGCAGAAAGTCCCGCCGTTCGATGGTATGGCGACGATTGCCGCTGACCTGATGAACGTGCTCTATGCAGGCTTTGACAACCCGATAACCATCAGCATCCCCAACACATCACAGGGAGATGTGCAGGCAACGATGTCGGGCGGCTCCCTCGTGTCACGCGGCGGAGGGCACTTCATCGCACGGCCGTCGGCTGTCGGTCAGCCGGTCACGATTGCCGTGTCAGCCAAGGGACGCAGGATAGGGGAGTACAAGTTCCGTGTCCGCAAGCTGCCGGATCCGTCACCGTACATCGCTATGGGAGCCGACCGGTTCAAGAGCGGCGCACTGTCAAAGGCAGCCCTCATGTCGGCACCGGGCATCCATGCGGCCATTGACGACGGTCTGCTCGACATTCCGTTCACGGTCACCAGCTTCCGTGTCGTCTTTTTCGACAATATGGGCAATGCTGTTCCCCTGGCAAGCAATGGCGCTTCCTTCTCAGCACAGCAGAAGGAACAGTTCCGCCAGCTGAGCCGTAACAAGCGGTTCTACATCACCAATGTTGTCGTTCATGGCCCTGACGGGACAACGAGAACCCTTAATGGAAGAAACATGGAAGTGATAGTGAGATAGTCGGCGGCCGCAGCAGTCGGCAACGGACGGTTGGCAGTCGACAGTCTGTCATTTTCCATGACAGTCTGTCACAGTCTCTTCGATGTTGCTTCTTTCTGAGAGATTCGGAGAGGAGGTTCCGCTTATCAAAGGACAAACAAATAAACAATGAAAAGAATAATTCTCATAACCTGCGCAGCTTTTCTGGCACTTACGGCAAGTGCCCAGCCTGCTGCACGTCGCAGTTCACAGCACCGGTCGCCGGGCAATACGATAACGACCCGTGCGCAGATTTCCTTTCCTACGGCAGCTCCCATGCAGGAGGATGTTGTCTGGCGGCGTGACATTTATCGTGAACTGAAGCTCACTGAGGATGCCAATGCGGGTCTGTACTATCCTGTCGAGCCTGTCGGTTCGCAGATGAATCTGTTTACCTATATCTTCAAGCTGATGATGAACGGGCCCAACCGTGGCGGCATCGCAGCCTATAACTACCGTATGGACGGCAATGAGATGTTTACGGATTCAGCGAGGGTGAAGCCTTTGCAGTTTCTTGACAACTACCACATCTTCTACGAGCGTACGGACCATGGTATCCGGCTCGACAACAGTGACATCCCCTCCGGTGAGGTGAAAGGCTATTACCTCAAGGAAAGCGCCTATTACGACCAGGGGACTTCTACGTTTCACCGCAAGGTCGTAGCCCTCTGCCCGATTATGTATCGTGAAGATGACTTCGGTGACGGCGAAGTCAAATATCCGCTCTTCTGGGTCCGTTACGATGATCTGGCACCTTTCCTTTCCAAACAGATCATCATGACCAGCAACCTGAACAATGCTGCTACGATGAGTGTGGACGACTATTTCACGATGAACCTCTATCAGGGAAAGATTTACAAGACGACCAACATGCTGGGCAAGACGCTTGCACAATACTGTCCTACCGACTCTGCCATGGCTGCAGAGCAGAAAAAGATAGAATGCGAGCTGACCGACTTCGAGAAGACTATCTACGGTGACCCGGCCCGGCGCGACAGTCTCGACAGCATTGCTGCCTCCAAGGAAGCGGAGAAAGCACCAAAGAAGATGGGGCGCAGCCGCCGCAGTGCATCGGCAGGCAGCCTCCGCCGCACACGTCGTCCGGCATCAAACAGCAGTTCCGGTCCGGCTCGTGTTACCGTCCGTCGGGAGCGGCATTGAGTTTTTTTTATGGCAGGTCCTGGAAATCACGAAAGGTTGACAGCCCTCATAGTACTGGCATACCAACGTGGAATTCTTAGGACAGGCCTTATGTGTTTAACAGGGATATGAGGCTGTAGGAAGCCGATGCTGCCGGCAACCGCTATCGTTAAAAATTGACGATTATGAAGAGAATTTTTTCATTGGCTTTAATAGCTTTTTCAGTCTTTTCCTCCGTCTCTGCACGTGCGGACGAACCTCTGAAGTTCGGTCTGAAAGCAGGTTTGAATGTGAGTGATTTTCATTTCAGCAGTGATGTGTTCGACAAGACAAACCAGACCGGCTGGTTCTTCGGTCCTACGGTTAAGTTCACCTTGCCGGTTGTCGGTCTGGGAATGGATGCTTCGGTACTCTACGACTACCGTTCTGCCAAGCTCGATTATGAATCGGAAAAAAAGACCGTGAAGCAGCAGCAGATTGCCGTTCCCTTGAATGTACGTTATGCCATCGGGCTCGGCAGTACGGCCAGCATCTTCTTCTTTGTCGGTCCGCAGGTGGCATTCAATGTCGGCGACAAGGATTTCCATTGGATGAAAGGAAGCAGCTATGCACTGAAGAAGAGCAACTTCAGCATTAACCTCGGTTTCGGCATCACCGCCTTGAGACATCTCCAGGTAAGTGCCAATTACAATGTCGCCTGTGGCAAGACGGCTGATGTCACTTGGAAGACGGCATCCCAGGCTGCCGGCGGCGCACTCGGTCTGAACCGGAAGAGCAGCCGCAACAACTCCTGGCAGCTGGGCGTGGCCTACTTCTTCTGACGGTACCGACCTATAACCTCTTTTATATTGCAGCAATCTGTCCCCATTCCTCGCCGAAGGAATGGGGATTTTCGTTTCTATGCGGCTGTGGACCGGGTCGATGATGACCGATGGCTTCCGGTCTCCGTGGCTGTTGGGCTTGTAAAAAGGATGATGCGGCCGGAAGCAGACACCGGGAAAGTCCGTCAACGGCCTTATTCCTTTTCCTTTGACAGATTCTCTTTTACGAACAGCCGGATCGACCCTTCGCAGTCGGCATTATTCCCTTCCCGCACGGCAGCAGCCATCCAGTAAGCATATCGTCCTGTCCGTAATCTCGTAAGTGCGTCGGGATCGCTTCCGTAACGGAACTCTATATGGCAGGTCTCTTCAGGCGTGTCTGGGCGGAAGAAGAAATAGGTGAATTCATCCTTGTTGCCATCGTCGCTCTTGAATTTGTGCGTGTCCAGACTCTTGTCGTAATCATATTCAGAGTAGTTGTGTGAGAACAGCACATTCCCTTGGCCGTCCAGCCCCTTGATGTTTCTTCCGCTGATGATGAATTTTGCCACTCCTTGTTTGAAGCCGCAGTCGAATTGATAGGAACCGGAGAAGTCCATGTCGCTGTTGGGATGGTCGCCGAATTTGGCGATGGCCTCCTGTCCGATCACCGTTCCCGCCATGCTGTTCTTCATCTTTTCTACGGCTGCCGGCGCCTGTCCGATGCCCGTGTATTTCGCCGTCTCACTGATCCACAGCCTGTCCCATTTGGGAGCGTTGATTCCCTGCTCACTGAAAAGCGGGACATACGTTCCCGCCAGCTTTGCCTGTAAAGCCGAAAGCGGTATATCCTGTTGATTTCCGTTCTCTGGAGGACATGCCGTTGTAGTCATACGGATAAGGCCGAGCAGGCATAAGGTGATGAAAATGACTTTTTTCATAATTCTCTGTTTGAAAGGTGAATAGCGTATGTAATCTGTCGCAAAAATAGAAATTTTCCGATGGCCGTACAATACCTAAAGATGATGATTTCATTGTACACGTGCCATTTTATTCGTACCTTTGCGACCCTACTGTACGATTTATATCCGACGAATGACTTACGCAAACATCATCTTGCCCCTGCCTCTGGAAGGCTATTTCACATACGGTGTGCCCGAGACGCTTGCCCCGAGGATCCAACCGGGAATGCGGGTGTCAGTGCCTTTGGGCAAGAGCAGGATGTACGTCGGAATCGTGGCAGACTATCCTGTAAATATCCCGGATCCATCGGGGAATGGATGCGGAAAAGAGAAGAAAATCGTTTATAGGGATATAGTGGATGTCCTGGACGGTGCCCCCATGCTTCTCCCCCGGCAATTGAGGCTGTGGCGGTGGATCGCCGATTATTATATGTCGCCCATCGGTGAGGTCTACAAGGCGGCACTGCCTTCCGGACTGAAGGCGGAAGACGGTTTCCGTCCGCGCACGGAGCTATACATCCGTCTGGCCGACAGATTCCGGGACGGGCGCACCCTCACCCTGATGCTTGATTCCATGAAGCGGGCGGCGAAGCAGGTGGAAGTGCTCATGGCGTATCTCCGGCTGGCAGGAGTCGATGGAATGGACGATTTCTCACCGTCGACCCCTCTCCGTGAGGTGACGAGGGAGGAACTGATGAATGTCACCCATGCTTCCGTGGCGGTCGTACGGGCCTTGCAGGAACGGCGGCTTCTTGTCACTTACGAGAAAGAAGTCGGCAGACTGAACTCTGGTACTGCATCGCATCCTGAACGCATGAAGCCCCTGAACGAAGCGCAGACGGAGGCCTACAATCAGACGATCATGCAGATGATGACACATCCGGTGACATTGCTGCACGGCGTGACCTCCTCGGGGAAGACCGAAATCTATATTCATCTGATCCGGAAAGCCGTCAACGAGCACAAGCAGGTACTTTATCTGCTTCCGGAGATAGCCCTCACCATACAGATAACCGAGCGGCTGCAGGCGGTGTTCGGCAGCCGGCTGGGCATTTACCATAGCAAGTACAGCGATGCCGAGCGGGTGGAGATATGGAAGAAGCAGCTCTCAGAGACCCCTTACGATGTGATACTGGGTGCGAGAAGTGCCGTCTTCCTCCCATTCCAGCGGCTCGGACTTGTCATCATCGACGAAGAGCACGAGCAGAGTTTCAAACAGCAGGATCCGACACCACGTTATCATGCACGGTCGGCAGCCATCGTCCTGGCGCAGATGTATGCCGGTGCGAAGACACTTCTGGGAACGGCTACCCCCTCGATGGAAACTTATTACAATGCCCGGCAGGGCAAGTACGGACTTGTTGAGCTGACACGCCGCTACAAGGATCTGCAGCTTCCCGCAGTCGAGGTGGTGGACATCAAAGACCTCTACCGGCGGAAGATGATGACAGGGCCGTTCTCGCCACGGCTGCTTGCCGCCGTAAGAGATGCGCTGGGACGGGGCGAGCAGGCCATCCTTTTCCAGAACCGGCGCGGCTTTGCCCCGATGGTGGAATGCCGGCAGTGCGGCTGGGTGCCGAAATGCCCCGACTGCGACGTTTCGCTTACCTACCACAAGAACATGAACTACCTCACCTGCCACTACTGTGGCTACACGATGCGTGTGCCGGAGGTATGCCCCTGCTGCGAGAGCAGAGACATCCGCGGACGCGGTTACGGTACGGAAAAGATAGAGGATGAAATCCGCAACATTTTCCCCGAGGCGCGCATTGCCCGCATGGACCTCGACACCACCCGGACGCGCAATGCCTACGAACGTCTGATCCATGATTTCTCCACGGGAAAGAGCAACCTCCTGATCGGTACGCAGATGATTTCCAAGGGGCTGGATTTCGACAAGGTGTCGGTCGTGGGCATCCTGAATGCCGACACGATGCTGAACTATCCTGACTTCCGCGCCTATGAACAGGCATTCATGATGATGAGCCAGGTGAGCGGGCGGGCAGGAAGGAAAGGGCGGCAGGGGCTGGTCATCCTGCAGACGAAGAGCCCGGATCTGCCGGTTATCCGGCAGGTGGTGGAGAATGACTACCGGGCATTCTATTCTGACCTGCTGGCAGAACGGCATGATTTCCATTATCCTCCGTTCTATCATCTCATCTATGTCTACTTGAAGCACAGAGAGGAAAATACGGTCAATTCTGCAGGACTGGAACTCGGCAGCCGCCTGCGTGAAATCTTCGGCAGCCGTGTGCTCGGGCCGGACAAACCCGCCGTGGCGCGCGTGAAGACGCTGAGCATCCGGAAGATCGTGCTGAAACTTGAGAACGGGATCGGCTATGCACGTGTCCGCCAGTATCTCCGTGGTGCCATGGAGGCAATGTTGAAAGACAGGCGTTACGGTGCTCTTCAGGTGTATTATGATGTCGATCCGCAATAGGTGCGCCTGTATTTGCCTGATGAAATCTATTCCGACACACCCATGTTCTGACGGTGTGATAACATAGTAAGCCTGTAATTGCCAGATAAAATCTATTCCTATACGCCCTGTAAACCTCCGGAAGCTGTCACACGCTCAAGAAGACACACCCCGAAAGGCGGTAAAGCCTGTTGTTCCCGACCGGTTGGGAATACCATTCCCAAGCCTTGGGAACAGAAGTCCCAACCGGTTGGGAACAGCATTCCCAGGCCTTGGCTGCAGAATCTTCTTGGCAAAGAACCGGCTTCCGGGAGTCGTTTTGGTTGCGGATGCCCTGTGCGATTGGCAGGGCCGGCTGTAAGGGGAGCAAGGGGAAATCGTGCGGTCTGATAACGGAAAGCGGGTGTGCCAATATGCCGTTGGAGGAGCGGACGGGAAAGTCCGCATCGGCATATCTGACACACCCGCCAGTATTTTTGATGGGTATGGTTTTGTGTTCCGGCAGTTTAGAAGTCGATGTCCAGCCCGACTCCTAAAACCTTGTTGGTACGGGTGAAGATGTCGGTGTTCTTCGTTGCTATCGTCTTCGGCTGTGTCAGGACGGTCCCGTCAGGCTGTGTCACCTGCTGACTGCCCACAGTGATGGCATCGTTGTATTCTTTCTTGAAGTTGGAATAGTCCGTAAAGAAATAAGCCACGTTGAGATGGATGTTTCTGGCCACCTTGACCTTTGCCCCGAATCCGAAGCTGTAACTGCTGGTAACGAAACTGAGATCGGTGAGATACTTGCCGTCGCCGAGACCATAGAGCGTGCGCTGTCCGCCTGCACTGACGGTAACGGCCGGTGTGACATCCCACTCGACACCGGCAAGGAACTCCTGCGTGTTCTTTTTGAGAAAACGCTGTTTGTTGTTGTCCATGCGTGCATCCTTGTCGAAATAATAGTTGTAGCCCGCCATGACGCGGAGGTTCTTCAGCACTTCGTACTGTGCGCCGAGGGCGAGGATTCCGGGGAGGTCATTCGGCGTGTTCACTCCATTCTCATAGTGGTGTGTGTCGTCTCGCTTGGTGTCATTCTCGATGTTGAACTTCGTCGTGAACTCGTAGCGTGCGGCGAGGTTCCATTTGCCTGATCGGTAGTCGATGCCGAGGACAGGCGTGATGCCCCAGCCCCGCTGCCGTACATCCACATAGCGGTCCTTTACCAGTTCCTTGCTGCTGTTCAGTTTGTCTGCACCGGCCCTGACGAGCTTCGCCCCCTCGCTGGCCCGCTTCGCTCCGGCGGCATACTGGTCGGCAGCTCCCTGAAGCTGGGCTTTTACCGTCGGGTCGGTCGCAGCATTCGCCTGTGCCTGGTAAGCTGCCGCCTGTGTCTGTGCCGCCGCCGCCTGTGCCTGCAGGACATTGGCCTTTTCGCCCAGTGCCTTTGCCTTGGCATCAAAATAGCCGTAGAGGTTCTGGTTGTTTCCGCCTACATTGGCAGAGATGTCGGTGATGTTCCCTTCGTACTTGTTGTAGATATAGTTGAACCGTGCACCGCCGTATACGGACAGATGCTCGTTGACCTTGTAGGCGACACCCAGCTGAAGTCCGAAGTCGTACTGCTGGCCGCTCATGTAGCTCTGCATGCTGTAGGAGGTAGCAGGTGTTTCCTGCTGTCCGAGGAGCTGTGCGAAGGCAGGCAGCTGCTGGTTGATCAGTGCGGGGAGCAGGGAAACCTGCCGTTCGAAGCTGGGCAGACCATCGTTGAAGGTGGCCTTCCCGCCGCCGCCCGTCAGTCCGAATCCGGCCTGAAAGCTCCATCTGTCCTTGTTGTAGGCTACCTGGAAGGACGGAAGAATAGGAACGGAAGCCTTTCCCTTATAGAACTTGCTGCCGTCCTTTTGGCCGCCGTTCAGCAAGAAAGGCTGTGAGAAAGGCTGCAGGGATGGGATCTGCTGGAAAGCGGGAACGGTAAAGGAGGAGGTGATCTCACGCGTCTGATAAACGTTCTGGATGTTTAGCGAGAGATGGAACCCCTGGTCAAGGAATACTACTCCGGCAGGATTAAAGTACACACCGTCTATGCCGATGGCGCCTACTCGTGCGAAATTACGGTTGAAAGCGATACTCTGATTGGTGTTTGTAAGCAGTCCCCCGGCTTGTAATGGGGTCGTCATTGCCAGCAATGCCGCGGCAATGAGCGTCTTCTGATACTTCATTGAATGAATTGTAAGTATATATAAAACCTGTAAAATTTGGCTGCAAAGTTAAGTATATTGTTCTAAATATCCAAATTTTTACTTGTTTTTTACCGGTTGTCGGACCGGACCGGAGCTATCCGGACTTAGATAAATCAGATAGCCTGGCCATATCAGCTGGACTGGCTAGGCTATCTATACTATCTATGCCTGGTAGACCTGGCATTGCCAGGGCCGCTGTTCAAAATTATTGCTGTCCGATTAAACCTCTATATGCTACAACAATCGGACACCAATAATTCAAAATAGATGGAAGGCAGCCGGAAAGTCTCTACACTTTCAGCTGCGGGTATTGGATTCGGGTGTGATACATCGCCTTGAGCCGCTCGATGAGTACGTTCTTGGCAGCCGTGATGTCGCGGAAGGTGATGGGGCAGTCGGTGAAGTTGCCGTCGGCCACCTGTCCGTCGATGAGGCGGTTGACCAGTTCGCTGATACTTTCTTCCGTGTATTCCTGCAGAGAGCGGGAGGCAGCCTCCACCGTATCGCTCATCATGAGGATGGCCTGTTCACGGGTAAAGGGGTTGGGACCGGGATAACGGAACTGGTCCTCGTTGACTTCCTCGTCAGGGTGCTCGTTCTTGTAATGGATATAGAAGTACTTGGCAAGTCCGGTTCCGTGATGTGTCGTGATGAACTCCTTGATCTCCCGTGGCAGGTTGTATTGTTCGGCAAGTTTCAGCCCTTCGGTCACGTGACTGATGATGATGCGTGCGCTCTCCAGGTCGTTCAGCTTGTCATGCGGGTTCACGCCGGCCTGGTTCTCGGTGAAGAAAGCCGGGTTGAGCATCTTCCCGATGTCGTGATAGAGTGCGCCGGTACGTACCAGCTGGCTCTTCGCACCGATTCTGTTGGCTATTTCCGTGGCGAGATTCCCCACCGTGATGGAGTGCTGGAAAGTTCCCGGGGCGACCTCGCTGAGACGGCGCAGCAGCTCGTTGTTCGTATTCGACAGCTCGAACATCGTCACCGTCGAGACGAATCCGAAGGTCTTCTCGATCACCAGCATCAGCGGATAGGTGAAGAGGAGGAAGAAGCCGTTGACGGCAAAGTGATAGTACATGGTCTGGTCGAGCTTCGAAAGGTCGTCGGCCTGGATGAGCTGGAGCGAGAAATAGACGGCTGCTGACCCGATCGTGACGAGGATGGCCGTGAGAAAGATCTGACTTCGTTTCGACAGCTCACGCAGGGAATAGATGGCCACGAGGCCGGCTACAAGCTGCACGATGATGAACTCGTACTGGTATTTCACGGCAACGGCACTGATGAGCACCATTGTCGCATGACCGATGAAAGCCGTCCGTGAATCCATGAACACCCGGAAGAAAATCGCCGCCATGGAGAACGGCAGGATGTAGACGCTCAGGATATTGTGCTCCATCATCAGCGATGTGAGGATCGGGAAGATGACGATCATCACATAGAGCAGGGAGATGGAACGCGGCTTGTCGAAGTAGTCCTTGCGGAAAAGTGCCAGATACAGGGTGAACAGCCCGATGAGGATAAGCACGTAGAGACTCTGCCCGATGAGTGTCGAGGTTATCTCGGCTTCGGTTGCATTGCGCTTCTCCATGGCCTGCTCGAAAGAGTTCAGTACACGGTAGGTCTTGGCATCGACGATGTCGCCGCGGTCGATGATGCGCTGCCCTTCCAGCACCATGCCCGAGGCTTGCGGGATGAGGCTGAGCATATCGTTCATCTCCGTCTCGCTGCGGTCCTTGTCGTAGACGAGATTGGGCTCGATGTATTCATTCAGGTTGCATTGCTGCAGCACCGAGCGTTTCGGTCCGAGTAACGGATCCATGAAAAGATGTTCGTAGGCGCCGAGCGTGGAGAAGGTCTTGCTGATGGGCACGCTGACCGCCTGTTTTCCCGTCACCACCCGTATGAGGTTGTCGCTGTCCTTGACCAGCGTGGAATACTGCTGCGGGTCGATGATACCGGCTTCGTAGACCTCGTGCAGCCGGCGTGCAATCACTTCGACATATTCCTGCGGCAGTCCCGGGATGCCGCTTCTGTATGCGTGTCTGAACTCGTCGATATTCTTCTTCTCGACCGTCGGGCTGATGTTGAAGTATGGTTGGAAATGCTTCATCATCGAGTCGCGCTCCGCCTTCAAAGCCTCTTCGGTCTTGAAGATGGGGAAGTCGAATTTGGCTATCAGCTGCCCGTACATCCAGGGTTTGCCCTCGTCATAGTGGAAGAGCTTGCCCCTTGTGCGGGGAAGGAAAAGCACGATCAGCACCACGGTCACGATGACCAGTGCCGTCCTCGAAATCATGTTGCGCCAATAGTGATGGCTGATGTTTCTGAATCTAATCATTATTGTCTTCGTTTCGTGAATGTCCAGACGACTTGTCCGGCCTTGATGAGGCAATATGCTAACAACTTGCGAAAATACTAAAAATATGGCGTATAGTCAAAAAAAAACATTAATTTTGCAGGGAAAATAATATTTAAGACTTTCATCAAGACAATGGCAGAAAGAAATGTGAGGGTGCGCTTTGCACCGAGTCCTACGGGTGCCTTGCATATCGGCGGTGTGCGTACGGCTTTGTACAACTACCTTTTCGCCCGTCAGCATGGCGGCAAACTGATTTTCCGTATTGAAGATACGGATTCCAACCGCTTCGTTCCCGGTGCAGAGGAGTATATCCTTGACTCGTTCAAATGGCTGGGAATCAAGTTCGACGAAGGTGTCAGCTTCGGTGGGGAATACGGCCCTTACCGTCAGAGTGAGCGTCGTGAGATTTACAAGGAATACGTCCGTCAGCTGCTGGATGCCGGCAAGGCTTACATTGCTTTCGACACACCGGAAGAGCTGGAAGCTAAACGAAAGGAGATACAGAACTTCCAGTATGACGCCCACACACGTATGCAGATGCGCAACTCGCTGACGATGTCGAAGGAAGAAGTGGACGGTCTGATTGACGACGGACAGCAGTTTGTTGTCCGCTTCAAGGTCGATCCGGGAGAGGAAGTCCATGTCAACGACATGATTCGGGGTGATGTCTGCATCAAAAGTGACATCCTGGACGACAAGGTGCTTTACAAGAGTGCGGACGAGCTGCCTACCTATCATCTTGCCAACATTGTCGACGACCACCTGATGGAAATATCCCATGTCATCCGTGGTGAGGAGTGGCTGCCCAGTGCGCCGCTGCACGTCTTGCTTTATCGTGCTTTCGGCTGGGAAGACAGCATGCCGCGTTTTGCCCATCTGCCTCTGTTGCTGAAGCCGGAGGGCAAGGGTAAGCTCAGCAAACGGGACGGCGACCGTCTCGGCTTTCCGGTCTTCCCGTTGGAATGGCACGACCCTAAGACCGGAGAGGTCAGTTCCGGCTATCGTGAGAGCGGCTACTTTCCCGAGGCGGTGGTCAACTTCCTGGCGTTGCTGGGCTGGAACCCCGGTACGGAACAGGAACTCTTCTCGCTCGATGGGCTTGTACAGGCTTTTGACATCACGAAATGTTCAAAGAGCGGAGCCAAGTTCGACTATAAGAAAGGAATGTGGTTCAACCATGAGTATATCCTTCGCAAGAGTGATGATGAAATAGCCGGACTCTTCGCTCCCATTGTTGCCAACAATGGTGTCGAGGCCACGATGGATCAGGTGAAGCAGGTTGTTCACATGATGAAGGACCGTGTCAGCTTTGTGAAGGAGCTGTGGGAGCTCTGCTCTTTCTTCTTCATTGCCCCGACAAGCTACGACGAGAAAACCGTCAAGAAGCGGTGGAAGGAATATTCGGCACAGCAGATGACCGAACTGGCGGCAGTGCTCGAGGGAATAGAAGATTTCTCTGTTGAAGGGCAGGAGGCTGTCGTCATGAAGTGGGTGGAGGACAAGGGCTATAAGCTCGGTGACATCATGAATGCCTTTCGGCTCACGCTCGTCGGCATCGGCAAGGGCCCGGGTATGTTCGACATCTCCGCTTTCCTCGGGAAGGAGGAGACCTTGAAACGAATGCGCAAGGCAATTGAAGTACTTGGATGAAAAGTTTGAAGGCTAAATAAAACAAGCCGAATATGTATGATATAATAATGTATGCCATCCAGTTCGGTATTGCCGTCGGCAGTCGCTTCAATGAGAAACTGCGCAGGATGTGGCGGGGCGAACGGGAGGCTGTAAGGACATTACAGGAGAAAGTGGATCCGGATGCACGGTACATCTGGTTCCATGCTGCTTCACTGGGTGAGTTCGAGCAGGGCCGTCCGTTGATGGAGCAGATACGGCGGGACTGTCCGCAGTACAGGATTCTGCTCACGTTCTTCTCGCCTTCAGGCTATGAGGTGAGGAAACACTATGCCGGTGCTGACATCATCACTTATCTTCCGATTGATACGGTGGGGAATGCAAGGAAGTTCCTGCGTGCCGTACGGCCGGTAATGGCTTTTTTCATCAAGTACGAGTTCTGGTACAACTACCTCCATATCCTGCAACACCGGGGCATTCCCACCTACAGCGTGTCGAGTATCTTCCGTCCCGACCAGGTCTTTTTCAGATGGTACGGACGGAGCTACGGACGTGTGCTGAAGTGTTTTACACGCTTCTTTGTACAGAACGAAGTGAGTAAGCAGCTTCTGGACAAGATAGGTATTCACGATGCCATGGTGGTGGGGGACACACGTTTCGACAGGGTTCTGCAGATCAGAGAAGCCAGCAGACAGCTGCCATTGGTGGAGAAATTCGTTGGAACTGATACTGCCGACCGTAAGAAAGTCTTTGTGGCTGGTTCTTCTTGGCAGCCTGACGAGGAGATATTCCTCGGATACTTCAATAGACACAAGGACTGGAAACTCATTGTCGCGCCGCATGTCATCGGGGAGGATCACCTGAAATTCATCCTTGCACTGATTAAGGATAAGAAGGTGGTGCGCTATACACAGGCGACGGAAGAGAACGTTGCTGATGCCGATGTGCTGGTCATTGATTGCTTCGGACTTCTCTCTTCCGTCTATCACTATGGAGATGTCGCCTATGTCGGCGGTGGATTCGGCGTCGGCATCCATAACGTGCTCGAAGCAGCCGTATGGGGTATGCCGGTTCTGTTCGGTCCTAATAACAAGCACTTTGCCGAGGCGCAGGGACTCTTGCACGACGGCGGAGGCTTGGAAGTATGCGATCTTGCTACGTTTACGCTGGAGATGGATCGCCTTGCCGATGACGGAGAATATCGCATGGCTTGCGGTAATATGGCTGGTGCTTATGTCAAGGGCCTGGCCGGTGCAACAAAGAAAATTCTAAGCAACGTAAAGTTATGAAGTATCAGATAACCTGTGATAACTGTGGCACACAGTTCATTGTTGAGGCAGGCGAGGGGCAGACTATTGAATGCAAGTGCCCGCACTGCCACGGTGTCATGGAAGTCACGCTGCCTTTGGTGAGTGCCGGGCAGCAGTATGAACAGCAGCCTGCCTATGTGGCGCAGGATTCTGGGAATGACGACGGAAAGGAAAAGAAAAACAGCCATGCTGTTGCATGGGGAATTGTCATCGGTCTGCTTCTGTTGACAATCGGTGTCGGAGCGTATATCGGATTCCGGTCTTCCGGACCGAAGTCCACACCGACGGACAGCATTCCTACCGATACGATTCCATACGAAACGCCGGTTGACGAACCGCCTGCACAGGTGGTTGATACCGTTGTCGAAGCCCCTGCAAAAGAGAAACCGAAGCAGGAGGAGAATACGGAGGAGGAACCGCAGGAGGAACAGGCTGACACTGCTGCCGTGACGGCACATGACGAATAGGAGGCTGGCAGCAGACAGGAATAACGAACAAAAACAAAAGAAGATACATGGGAAAGATTATTTTGACCGGTGACCGCCCTACAGGCAAGCTGCACCTCGGTCATTATGTGGGTTCACTCCGCCGCCGTGTGGAGCTGCAGAACCTCGGCGACTATGATAAGATGTTTGTCTTCATGGCCGATGTCCAGGCGTTGACTGACAATGCCGATAATCCGGAGAAGATTCGCCAGAACATTATAGAGGTGGCCTTGGATTACCTCTCTGCCGGTCTGACTCCGGAGAAGTGTGTGCTCTACATACAGAGTCAGATACCCGAACTGGCCGAACTGACCACTTACTTCATGAACCTTGTCAGCGTCAGCCGTGTACAGCGCAACCCGACGGTGAAGACGGAAATCAAGATGCGTAACTTTGAAGCCAATATCCCGATGGGATTCTTTGCTTACCCGGTCTCACAGGCGGCCGACATAGCGGCCTTCAAGGCGACGACCGTGCCTGCCGGTGAGGATCAGGAACCGATGCTGGAGGTGACACGTGAGATTGTACGCCGCTTCAATCAGATCTATGCGTCTGTGCTGGTAGAACCGAACATCATGCTTCCGGAGAACGCTACGGCGCGCCGTCTGCCCGGTACGGACGGCAAGGAAAAGATGAGCAAGAGCCTCGGCAACTGTATCTATCTCTCGGATGATGCTGATACGGTGTGGAAGAAGGTGAAGACAATGTACACCGACCCTGCCCATCTGAATGTCTCCGACCCCGGTCATGTCGAGGGCAATGCCGTGTTCACTTACCTTGATGCTTTCTCGACGGACGAAGACTTTGCGGAGTTCTGGCCGGAGTTCAAGAATCTTGACGAGCTGAAGGAGGCTTACACAGCCGGTGGTATCGGTGACATGAAGTGTAAGAAACTGCTCAACAGCGTCCTGAACAAGATGCTTGATCCTATCCGCACACGCCGTCACGAGTACGAGCAGGACATTCCAGAAATCTACAACATCCTCAAGAAAGGCTCGCTTGCTGCCCGTGAGACTGCCGCACAGACGATGGACGAGGTGCGCTCCGCCATGCAGATCAATTACTTCGAGGATGCAGAACTGATCCGAAGCCAGGCAGAGAAGTACAAGGTGCAATAAAGTTTCGCCTCTCCATGAGAGTGTGCAAAAAACAAATGCCTTTTTGAGAGTCTTACAGTTTGAGGCTCCCCGATAAGAAAGCCCATTTCAAAACTCGTTTGTGAGTAGAGAAATAGGCTTTCTTTTGTTTCTGAGCCGACTTTTCCCTACAGACTGAATGTTGTCAGGGACGGACCTGCATCAGGTGCTGATTTTTATCTTGTAAATTGATGAGTTGTTTTTTAATAATGCTGTCCGATAAAACTAAAACAGCATGATCCCCCATGTGTAATCTCCTTTAAACAGACAATTCTGCATTGTTCTTGGAAAAACAAGCCTCTTGATCAGATAAATTCTCCCCAACACAACTTTTTTCTATCCACAGGTTGCTCCCATCCTGGCAATATATTGGCAAGGTTTGGGCCGTCAACACGACTGGTGTTTACCGACAACTCCACACGTGACGGGCATCAGCACATTCGCAGGGAAAGGCCGCTTCATTCCTGTCGTCATGATGTATAGTGGGATGCTGACGACTGACCAGCATGGGAAATGTCTACCGGACTGGTACTGCCTCTCAAACTACTTTGTTGTATGGAGTCAGGTAAACTCTGATTCATCTGTGTTTCTTCATCTTGTATTTCAGCCTCGGTGTCTCAATTACCTCATTGATTTCAAATCCAAGTTTCTCGTAAATTCTCTTTGCGTTTTGGTTGAAGGCGAAAACCGTAAGGGTAATGCTTTTAATACTGTCATTCTCAAAGATGAGGTCTACGAATCTCTTCAATGCCTCTGTCCCCAGGCCCGATCCTGTTTTCCGGGGATTTATGATAAACCGGCCAATGTGTATGCTGTCCTTGTCAATTCGTACTTCCTGTATTATTCCGATAAATTCCCCTTGGTTGAATATCGAAAACACATACTCCAGTTCTTTTATTTTGCCATAATCCAGCGGGTAAGAAATCTTGGAGCCTGTCCATTGCTCCTGAAACGCTTCCCCCTGTTCATTAGACCATTCACATAAAAGCAAGGCATTGTCTTTTTTGATTCCCTTTTCAATTCTAATATCTGTCATCTTGCCAAAAACTTTGCTTATGCTGCAAAGATATATAAATTATTTGGAACATGGCACAGGCAGCGCATTGCTTTCTTCGGGGCTATGCAGATGTTTCTGTCTGTCAATCTGTGTAGCGACAAGACGTCGGTTTTTCTTTGTCTCAATGCAAAGGAAACGCTGTCGCAAATGTCTATTTACCGATTTTTAGGTATTGTCCGGCTTCAGGTTATTCCCTATCTTTGCACCAACGACTTTGACAGGCATTATCCGTTTGTCAATGATTGTCTTCATCATAACGAATCATATACACGAGGCCACTTCTGACTGAATAACTAGTAAAAGATGAAGCCCTGTACTGCTGTGTAATACCAGTATAAGAGGTCTGTACTTATGAAGCGGACAGGGCTTCATTATTAATATTGAATGCTGATGGAAAAGATTAAATCCACTCTGACGGAGATTCCAGAGACGATGCTTACCACGCTGTGGGCGAAGGCTGTGGAGACCGACCGTCCCGATCCTTTGCTGCGTGACGAGAAGGCAAAGGAGATTATCGGACAGATTGACTATGACTTCTCGAAGTTCAATAATGTAAAGCTCTCACAACTGGGCTGCTGCATCCGTGCCAAGCTGATTGACAATGAGGCCCGGCAGTTCCTTGCCCGCCATCCCGACGCTGTGGTGATACAGCTGGGGGCGGGGCTGGATGCACGGTACGAGCGGCTGGGACGGCCGGAGGTGACACACTGGTTCGACCTCGACCTCCCGGAGGCCGTCGACCTGCGCCGCCGCTTCCTCACAGAGACAGACCGCAACACCTGTCTGTCTGAATCCATGTTCGAGACCGACTGGCTGGACAAGGTAAGCTCGTATGGCAAGCCCGTTCTGATTATCCTCGAAGGTGTGCTGATGTATTTCCCAGAGGAAAAGGTGCAGGCACTGTTCCGCAACATCTGCGACAAGCTGCCGTCAGCCACCGTGCTGTTTGATATGCTTTCCTTTATGTTTGTCGGACGCGAGAAGAAGCATGATATGCTGCGGAAGATGGGAAAGGTAGCCGAGTTCAAGTGGTCGCTGCTCAATACAAAGGACATGGAGACATGGAACAGCCGGCTGCACGTGAGGAAGGAGTACTTTATGAGCGATTACGACGAAGGGCGGTTCCCGTTCTTTTTCCATCTGCCCCTGTACATTCCTTATTTCTATCGCCGTCTCAACCAGCGTATTGTCAGGATTGAAATAGAATAGTCCCAGTCCTTGTCCCAGGCTTCTGTCAGTGGCAGAAAGCAGGCAGAACGGGGCGAGGGTAATTCGGAAATGGCGTGCAGACTGTTTTCGGAAAGCTCTTAAGCTTTCTTGAAAAAGCTCCTAAGCTTTTGGGAGAAAACCCTTGAACCCTTTACACGTATGCCAGTGAAATAAGAAGAGGGTGTGTCAAAATGCAATTACCATTTTGATAATCTTACAGTTTGAAACAATTCATTGAAAATGACCATTTCTGTACTCGATTTTGAGTAAAGAAATGGTCTTTTCTTTGTTGTAGGAAAAACCTGCTTATAGTTTGAAAGTCGTCAAGTTATTCATCTGCATTTTGACACACCCTCTTCTTTGATAATACCTGCTGTCAGCTCGTCAGCTTGACAGTTGACTTGTCAGCTTGTCTTACAGATTGGCATTGTCCTTCTTCCACGCTGCAACAGCCGGAACGATGTCGAGGCTGATGATTTCCTCACGCATCTTGCAGAGGTGCTCGTAAGAAGCCTGGAGAGACGCCATCTCTTCTGCCGTACCTGTAGGCTCGGTGTAGTGGACACCGGTAGCGTCGATGGTCGTAGGCATGGCCATCATCACGTTCTTGAAGCCGAGCTTCTCATCGTTGACGTAGCAGCCGGCCGGCAGGGTGAATTTCTCACCGCCCATGGCAGCCTCGATCATCTTGACAGCGTTGTAAGCCGGGCTCTGGAAGGAACTGCGGCCGCGCAGCTTGATGATGTTTGAACCGCCCTGCACGGTGTGGTGCTTGATTTCTTCCCAACGCTCGGCAGAAAGCCCCATCTCTGACAGCGGCTTGCCGTCGACCTTCACCTGAGAAGCGAATACTGCCATCTGCTCACCGTGGCCGCCGTAGGTGTGCGCGCCGGTAACCTTGTCCTGCTGTACGCCGAACTCGTGAGCCAGCGCCTGCTGCAGACGGGTAGAGTCGAGTGCGGCGAGTGATGTCAGCTGGTTGGGCTTCAGACCGGAGTGGATCAGAGCCGTCAATGCGGTGACATCAGCCGGGTTGAAGATAACGACAACGTGCTTTACGTCCGGGCAGTACTTCTTGATGTTCTCACCGAAGTCAGCTGCGATTTTGCAGTTGCCCTTCAGCAGGTCCTCACGGGTCATGCCCTCCTTGCGCGGAGCACCGCCGGAAGAGATGATGTATTTTGCACCGGTGAAAGCCTCGGCCGGGTCAACGGTGTAAGAGAGGTTGGCACCTGGGAAAGCGCACTGTTCCATCTCGTCGAACACACCATGAACGCCCGGCTCATAGATGTCGTACAGGCAGATGTTAGGGGTAAGACCGAGTGTAAGTGCGGTCTGGACCATGTTTGAACCGATCATGCCGCCGGCACCGACGATGACGAGTTTCTCGTTTGTTAAGTACTTCATAATAAATATATTTTTTAAGAGTATGATTCTCTTTTTATACGATACCGCAAAGTTACGAAAAAAATAGACCATGCGAGAAGAATATACCGTGATAAATGTGTTATTAAATATAAAAAAGAAAGGGCTTTGCCAACTCCGTCTGACAAACCGGCCTGTCAGGGGAAAGCGGATGCGGTGACGCGTTGTCCGGCTGACGGCCGCCTGCCGGGTCAGCTCGGCGTGGAAACACGGCCCTGGCGGTCTCAATGCTTCCGGGAATAAAGTCTCCAAACATTTGGGATTATCAACTAATATTCATATATTTGCAGCAGATAAAGAATGAGCTTATGGGAACAACAGTATCAATCCTCGCATCAAGAATTGCCAGAAAACAGGCATACCAGGAGAAGAAGAAGTTAGAAGACCTTCAAAGAATCGCAAGTTACCTTTCTGCGGAAGAGAGAGAAATTCTCTTCAGCGGTAACGGCTTTGTACGTGTTCCGGAGCAGGAAGCCAGAAGACTGAGACTGGATGCCTGTTTTAACACCTAACCTTTTCTGGGCATGAGACTGAATCATTATCCTTACAGATTTGTAAGTAAGATAGAAGAGCCCTGGGACGGACCTCAGGGCTTTCTGCTCTATAAACTCCTATATTCGTTTAAGTCCTGCAAGAGCCATCAGACTTATTGGGTTTGGGTGGAGGTTTATAGACAACATTTTTATGCCGTCAAGTTCCACCTGAAAGCACATAGGGACAGTAGCAGAAAATATAATATTCTGACAGGACTCAATGAGCCAAGAGAATGTATCCAGACCTGCATGGCGATTATGAAAAAAGAGGTGGCAGCACGGGACGACAAGGCTTCGTTCGGCTTTATCGGAGCCAATTCAATCGGTGAGTCTGAATTGGAAACTAAGAGATTCCGTGTATATAGCAGATATATGCAGACTTACTTTAACACGGAAGAATTTGAACATCATTATAATCTTGCCAAAAGTGCGTACCTGCTGATAAACAAGAAGGAACTGTCGGCGAACCCTGGTCTCATCAAGGACATTGTCGAAGGATTCAAAGAATTATATCCCTACTTCGACTGACCGCCCCGCCCTGCTTTACACCCCGCCTTAAGCTCTGACTGCGACCGACCTTAAACAGACAATGATATGAAACAGACCATCAACGAACGAATTGAAAACCTCCGGGAATGGATGCGGGCGAACGGATTTTCTGCTTTCGTCTTCCCGAGCAGCGACCCGCACAACAGCGAGTATGTCGCCGACCACTGGAAGAGCCGCGAATGGATTTCCGGCTTCACGGGATCGGCGGGGACGGCCGTCGTCACCCTCGACCGCGCCGCCCTGTGGACGGACTCGCGCTATTTCATCGCTGCCGCAGAACAGCTGGCAGGCACGGAATACCGGCTGATGAAGCTCCGTGTGGAAGGCACGCCGACGGTGTGCGAATGGCTTGCCGACGAGCTGGCGGCGTATGAGAAGCCCATCGTCGGACTGGACGGCAACGTCAATTCCTTTGCAGAGGTAGCCGCCCTGACGCAGGAACTGGCGACAAGAGGGAACATCCGGGTGCGGACAGATGCCGACCCGATGGCGACGCTATGGACAGACCGCCCGGCCATACCCGGCCATAAGGTATGCCTCCATCCTTTGAAGTATGCCGGCGAAACGACCGCAAGCAAGATAAGCCGGATCCGCAAGAGCCTCGCTGTCCGGGGGGCCGACGGCCTGCTGGTGACCGCCCTGGACGAGATTGCCTGGGTGCTGAACCTGCGCGGCAGCGACGTACACTGCAACCCCGTCTTCGTCTCCTACCTGCTGATAACGCCTGGGAACGTCACCTTATATATAAATAAGGAGAAACTCCCGGAGGAGGTGAGGCACTGTCTTGCAGCCGGGAATATTGCGGTAGAACCCTACGGAGCGGTTGCCGGGGGACTGGAACATTACCCCGGGCGACACCTGCTCGTCGACGACTCCACCACGAACCACACGCTGGTCTCTGCCTTGCAGCGGGGCAAGGCCGTCTTCGGCGAGTCGCCTGTCCCCGGGATGAAGGCCGTCAAGAACAGGGTGGAGCAGGACGGCTTCCGTGCCGCCATGCTGCGCGACGGCATTGCGATGGTGAAATTCCTGGCCTGGCTGAAGCCTGCTGTCGAGGCCGGCGGACAGACGGAGATGTCGATCGACCGAAGGCTGACGGCACTGCGTGCCGAACAGCCGCTTTTCAAAGGCATCTCCTTCGACACCATCGTGGGTTACGAGGCACACGGTGCCATCGTGCATTACGAGGCGACCCCGGCGACGGACGCCCCCATAGAGCCGCACGGGCTGGTGCTCATTGACAGCGGGGCACAGTACGAAGACGGTACGACAGACATCACACGGACCGTTGCCCTGGGCCGGCTGACAGAGGAGCAGCGGCGCATTTACACCCTGGTGCTGAAGGGACACATCCAGCTTGCCCTGTGCCGTTTCCCCTCCGGGGCGTGCGGCTCGCAGATCGATGCCATCGCCCGTGAGCCGATGTGGCGCGAGGGTTACAACTACCTGCACGGTACGGGACATGGGGTTGGAAGTTATCTGAATGTGCATGAAGGTCCTCACCAGATTCGTATGGAGTGGCGGCCGGCGCCGCTCCAGGCGGGGATGACCGTCACCGACGAGCCGGGGCTCTATCTCGAGGGAAAGTTCGGCGTGCGCATCGAGAACACCCTGCTCATCGTTCCCGCTGCGACAACACCTTTCGGCGAGTTCCTCGGGTTCGAGACGCTCACCCTTGCACCGATCGACACGACGCCGGTCCTGCCGGATATGCTGACTGCGGAGGAGCGGCAGTGGCTGAACAGCTACCACCGCCGTGTCCGTGAAACGCTTTCCCCTCACCTCTCTGCTGCTGAAGCGGCATGGCTGAAGGCGGCTGCCCGCCCGCTCTGAGGCCCCCTGCTGTTTTCCGATGCTGCAAGATACTTGTTGTTTCCCGCCGTCGGGAATGCTGTTCCCAATCGGTTGGGAATCCTGTTCCCAGCCGTTGGGAATCCAGCTCCCAACCGGTCGGGAATGCTGTTCCCTGTAGTTTAATGCTTTTGGTAAACAGCCTTCCTTCTTGCTTCTAAACTTGGTTGACGGTTTTAAGAACTTATTTTTGTTTTTTGTCGACTGTCTTCCGTCCGGACTGAAGCGGTCTGTTCGGTTTCTTGTCCATGGGGTTAATTCCTGTGCAGTGGTGCTGTGCCCGAGAAAAGGAACAGATAGGTTCAAGTCGTATAAAAACACCTGCGTTTAGACAAGGAGGCAGACGGCGCAGAAGAAAAGGGCAGGCTCCAAGCTGCGAGTTCCAAATCCCAAGCTCCGTTCTCAGGTTTCAATAAAATGCGGTCTTGCGGGCATAATCTGCAAAAGATTGCTTAACTTTGCAGACTATGAAAAGAATAGGATTTGATAGGATAAACCGGAAGAAGACCGTGGGCACGGTTGTAAGAATACTGCTTGCCGTCCTGCTCCCCGTATTCTTGTTCGCCTGCAGCGGAAACCCTTCTCTCCAGCAGATAGAGAAGGAATCGGACAACCCCAAACTGGCAGCGGCCGTCCTCCACCGGACTGACAGCATACTGGCTCGTGGCGGCCTGTCGGACGAGGAAGAGGGACGGATGCTGCTGGCCAAGGCCAAGGCGCAGTTCTTTCTGAACTATATGACGCAGAACTTCCCTCCCGACATTGACTCCGCCATCACGGCCGCCGTGCAGAAGCTGGAGCGGCACGACAGCCCGAAGCTGGCTGAGAGCTATTACTGGCAGGGAATGGTCAGCAACCTCTGCTACGGAAAGCCCGTGGAAGGCATGGTGGCGCTGGAGAACGCCCTCCTCATCCTCCCCGATGACGACCCGGAGTTCCGCGCACGTCTCTACCAGCAGCTCAGCACCGTCTACGAGCAGCTCGGCAACTTCGACATGGCCGTCCGCTATATGCAGCAGATGGTAAGGATCATGGACAGCAGGGACGACCCCGTGGGGCAGCTCGTCACCCACTACGACATCTCCACCATCTTCCGGCAGAACGGCCAGAAGGACAGCGCCGACTACTATCTGCGGCTCGCCATCCGTGAAAGGGCGAAGTTCAACGACCACCGGTTCGATATTTTCAACGAGGTGTTCGGCAGCTACTACCTGGAACAGAACGACCTGCCGAAGGCGAAATACTATCTCTCACGCGCCCTGATGGCCGACGGACGGATGCCGGACGCCCAGCTGGGGCTGGCACGCATCGCATGGATGGAGCATCGCCCGGCCGATGCCCAGCGATGTCTGCAGCGTGCCGTGACGCTGGCCGATTCCCTCTACCGTGCCGACGGCAGCTACCGCACCCCGATGGTAAGTTTCCTCAGGTCGCTGGCACGGTTCTACAGCGAAACGGGGGCAAAGGACGAAGAGCTGCACGCACGCCGCCGGCTCGACACGGTAGGCACGGCACTGGCACGGCACAACGCCCGGCTGCTCAACGAGGCCTCCGTGCAGGAGCACGATTACCTCGCACGCAAACTGGAACAGGAAAACCAGCGGCAGAACCGCCTGCGGATGACGTTCGCCGGCATCGTCGTCCTGCTGGCAGGCGGATATGTGTTCCTGCTGGCACGGCGCTATATCCGCAGGTCGCGCGAACGGCTGGGAAAGCTCAGGCGGAAGACCTACCGGCAGACGCACGAGATAGGGAAGCTCAAGGGACAGGTGAAGGAATACTCCAAGACGCAGGCCGACCGGATCATCGACGGAAAGCCCCTCTACGAATCGATAGAGCGGGGCACGGCCACGATGGAAGGCTGGGACAAGGACACGCAGGAACGCTACATCTGTTACGCACGCTTCATCGATCCGGACATCTTCGCCACCCTGAGCGAGAAGCTGACGGCGAAGCCCACCATCTTCTTCTATCTCTGGAAGAAGGGCTACAACGACGCCGAAATCGCCCGGATCATGAACGTCTCCAACGGCAGCATCCGCACCATGCGTTACAACATACGCCGGCAGAAACAGCAGGGAGATGACACGAATATCGGCGCATGACCTTTTCTTGATGTCAAAAAACCTGTTGTTGTATGTAATAAATTGGTTCTCAGATTGTTAAATTTTGTTTCGGGGGGGGGTAAATTCCCGCCTGGTTTGACAATTCTCTCTCGCCGCACAAAGATTTCAAGGTCTTTGTGCGGCGTTTTTTCGTGCTGTTCAATAACTTTGCAACACCAGCTTTCATAATCATATGACTGAACGGTTTGATAGATGTTAATAGAATTTTTATATTGAGAAACAAAACAGAAGACATGAGAGAAAAACAAAACAAATTCGGAAGAGGGGCCGTCTTGAGGATGGCTTTGTTTACCCGCCTTATGTGTCTGCGAACTGCCATTTTGCTCGTTATGATGATGGGAGGTATTGGAGCGAAGGCTTATGTCGTAGGTAATTACATTAAAATGCCTTACGGAAAGGGTTACATTACCTACCGTGTCATTGATGCCAGTGCATCCAGTCCTAAGCTGGCTGTATACAACGTGAGGGGAGTCGAGGGGACGGTAGAAATCCCCGCCAAGGTGTTCGATGGCAAGGATGTCTATTTCACGGTGACACAGATTGGAGGAGCATACGACTCGAATGACCCCACCGTGTGGGACGAGAAGGTGACGGAGGTGAAACTTCCCAATACGATTACTACGTTAGCGAATTATTGTTTTCACAGGTCCCATATAACCTCCCTGACACTTCCTGCCAGTGTGAAGGAGATTGAACCTCGGGCAAATGTGCTGTTGGGTAGCTGTCCTAAATTGAAGGAAATAAAGGTTGAATCGGGGAATCCTGCCTTTATATCGGATGGCGGTGTGCTTTATACCAAAGGGCATAAGAAACTGATCTGCATTCCTTGCGGCATGGATTTTTCTGCTACAGGCGGCAAGTATGAAATCAATGCGAATACTAAGAGTATCGCTATATATGCTATAGGAACAGCTTCTACCTTGAAGAAACTAATCATCCCGGCATCAGTCGAATATATCTATATGGGAAGCTGGCCGACTTTTTCTTTTCACCCGGAATCCTTGAAAGAGATTGAAGTTGATGGCAGCAACCCCAAATATTGCAGTGTGGATGGTGTGTTGTACAATAAAGACAAAAGCGAACTGATTTATTATCCGTCTGGCAAGGAGGGTGCTACATTCAAAGTACCCGATGGTGTGAAATCCATTCCGTATGGTTACACATTCTATTGTGCTTACAGACTTACATCGATAGATTTTAATCAAGTAGAAAAATTGGGTGATTACTGCATGGCAAGCTGTCATAATATTTCTGAAATCACCATTCCAAGTAGTCTTACCTCTATTGGTAGAGCGGCTTTTGCGTCCATGAAGGGACTTACGAAGTATATTGTCCAGCCCGGCAATCCGAATTATTCTTCGGATAAAGATGGGGTGTTGTTCAATAAGGACAAAACAAAACTGATCGCTTACCCCACAGGACGGGTGGAAAAAGAGTACAAAATTCCCAGCAGTGTAACGGAAATAGGGACACAGGCTTTTATGGATGCAAAGATTGAGAAGATGACGATACCGGCAGGGATCACGTCCTTGGGGGTTGAAGCATTCAGAGCAATTCTTCTCGAGACCGTTGTCTTTGAAGAACCATCGAAGATAACCGAATTACGGGGAAGAACATTTTTGTGGTGTCCAAGATTGACTACGGCAACGCTGCCTAAGTCATTGAAGACTTTAGGAACCGCATTCGCCGGGTGTGACAAGTTGAAAACGGTGAATGTCCCTGACGGCTCTCAACTGGAAACAATCAAGAAAGGTGCTTTCGTAGCCTGCAGAAGTCTTACGAATTTCAATTTTCAGGGGAGCTGCAAACTCAAGACAATTGAATCCAGTGCATTTGCTGATTTGGAGAATTTGAAGTCTTTTGATTTCCCTGCTTCTGTGACGACTATCGGTGACAATGCCTTTGGCAATACTCCTGCAATGGGAACAGTGAATTTCGCAGATAACAGTACGATTATCTCCTTTGGAGAGGGTGCTTTTTCCAACAGTGGAATCAAGCGCCTCAATATACCTGCAAGTGTTACGTCCATTGAGAAGGAAGCATTCAAAAACTGTAACGTATTAGAGCGTGTGAATGTGCCTGCAGGTTGTACGAATATCCATCCGGAGGCTTTCAAGTACGACTCGAAGCTCGCCAACATAGATGTAGATGCTGCCAACCCGAAGTATTCCAGTGTACAGGGTATTCTGCTGAGCAAGGACAAGAGCGAACTGCTGATATTCCCTCCGGGCAAGGCACGCACCGACTTTACCCTCCTGCCGCCGTCCATTACGAAGATCGGCAACTATGCTTTCTACGAAGGCGGCAGTCAGTTTACGAATATTGTCATTCCGGCCAAGGTGAATGCGATCGGCATACGTGCTTTCGGACTGAATCCGGCTCTGAAGACGGTGACGCTGCTCTGCGATGAATTGATACCGGGAAGCCGCATTGATCAGGGAGAAAACACCATGTCGTTCGACAATGGAAAAGTGGCTGCAGACGATGCGAAGAGTCACATCACGGTCTATGTACGCAAGAGCCTCCTCGACAAGTACAAGAGTGACCCGTTCTGGAAGAATTTCACCTTGAAGCCATCGTTCACGGTCAAGGCCGAAGGCACTTCGGCTGCCACGGACGAGTATATCCCGACTTCTCCCACGACAGTCGACTTCCTCTCCACTACTGCTGATGTGAAGACTTTTGTCCTGCCCGAACAGGTGAAAACGGATGAGGGCGGTACATCCAAGACCTACAAGGTAGGGCTTATCGGCGATTATGCCTTTGAGAATGCCAACGAGCACATGAAGGAGGTAGTTGTAAAGGCCGCTGTAGACTACATTGGCGCCATGGCTTTCGTGACAAAGACGAAGCGTGTTGCCGCCAACGGTCAAAGCACCATCAGTCCTGTCAGTACGACCATCAGACAGGTGATTTTCACGGGTAATGCGCCCGCCAGGAAACTTTCGCAGAAGTATTTCTCTCTCGGGGCTGCCTTCAGCGAATTTTTCCGGGGAGCATCGGGAACAGGAAACTGTGAGCAGAAAATCTATGTGAAGAAGTCGAAATTGTCCGACTATAAAGCGGCATGGAGCAACTATGCGAAGGCATTGGACTACAAGATTCAGGGCGACGGAAATGCGGCGTTCAAGATAAACCGCAAGTATGGAACGTTCGCACGTGAGTTCGATACCGACTTTTCCGATTACCTGACCCAAAAACACGCTGTCAAGGTGGCGGCTTTCGTCGCTGGTACTCCCATTCTTCGTGGCAGCGGCGACTATGGTAAAAGCTCTTATCACGTACGGATGACGAGTGTTGACCTGAAAGGTGGCGTCAACGGCAACTACGGTTACATTCCTGCCGGAACAGGCGTGTTGCTGAAAGTTCTTGACAAGGAATCCACACCTGCCGATTTCTATTACACGATCGGCGAGCACGACAACGTGTCTTACTCCATCACGGAAAACGTCATGAAGGGCGTGACGGTCAACGATGCGGCGGTCAATGCTTCCCCCGGCTCGCCGGTTTACGTCATGCAGGACGGTATGTTCCGCAAGGCAGAGACTCCTGTCAACGGTTTCACGGTCCACAAGGCGTATGCCAAGCTCGGATCCCTGCCGGCAGGTGCCAAGGTGACATTTGTCTTCGACGATGGTGAGGCGACAGGCATCGAGAATGTTGATGCTGCGGAAGACAGCGAGAGGCAGGATGTCTGGTACAACCTCAACGGACAGCGCGTAAGCCGGCCGGAGCACGGTATATACATCCGCAATGGAAAGAAAGTGATAATCAAATAAAAATTGAAAGACAATGGGAAAGAAAAGATATACAAGCCCCGCCACCATCGTGGTGACGGTTGTGCAGGAAGGTCTGATGGAGACAGCCAGTCCCGGCGTACAGGGACCCTACAACCCTCACAAACCTATTGAGGCAAAAGGAAACAATGTCTTTCCGGAGGAAGGTACGGAACTTCCGCATTACAGCCCATGGGAGGACTGATGTCTCGACAATGCAATTATGTGATACTCTTTTACCAGACAACATAAATTCGTCGTGACCTCTGGCGAGAGGCACAAAGGTAAAAATAACCTGATTGAATGATTCAACAACTCTCTAAGTTTTTTTACGTAACATCTGTTGTGAAACACGTGTTACGTTTTTTTTTTGTCCTGTTTGAAATGTCCGGTGGGGCATTCTCTGGCAGTATGTTGACGGCCAAACACCATGGATGCTGGTGGGATTCATCCTCGGTGTCAAGCCCGGTACGGACTCCGTCAGGCATTATAATGCCGTCAGGCTTTAGAAACGCATGACAAGATGATACACAATGTACGAATGAAGAACATCAAAAAGTGACAGCAAATCGAAAATGTACTTTTGTTGTAGGCAGTCTTTGGGTTGTATGAATGATTTTATGTTCGATTCTGCCGAAAAGGTGCAAAAATCCTGTTGCGGCAGAATATAATATGCTTTATTCTGCCGATTGCGGATGTTTTCAATGTCATGCGGCAGATTATGATGTATATTGCCGGAAGCCGGGGCAGGCGATCCATCATGGATATGGCTTTGGATGACGTCATTAATAATAAGGTGCTGCCCGGCTCTTTTGGGAAGACGGTCCCCTGTAAAGCCGTTTTAATTGTTTTAAGACCCTGTCCGGATGAAAAATCCGCAATTGTTTGGCGGTTAGGAGAATTAAGTGTAACTTTGCAGGCGCAAAAGTGGTATCATGCCCTTTCGCAGATGTTTAATCAATAAATAATTTAAAACAAAAAGCATGATTATTGTACCAGTAAAGGACGGCGAGAACATCGAGCGCGCGCTCAAGAAGTTCAAGAGAAAGTTTGAAAAGACAGGTGTTGTAAAAGAGCTTCGTGCTCGTCAGCAGTTTGACAAGCCATCTGTCAAGAAGCGCCTGAAGATGGAACACGCTGTTTACGTACAGAAGCTTCGCGACACGGAAGAGTAAAATCTTCTTTGAAAATTTGGTAGTTCGGATTAATTTCCGTAAATTCGTTGCCATAAATGATTGGACGGCGAGCCGATGGTCGATATGTTCTTGGATTACTTAAGGTTGGAGAGAAACTATTCCCCGATGACCGTAACCAGTTACCGCAAGGATCTGGAAGAGTTTGAACGGTTCTTTCAGGATCTCGAAGAGCAGCTCTCTTGGGAGACGGTGGATTCTGATGTGGTCAGGAACTGGATGGAGGACATGATGGACAGAGGCAATGCCGCATCATCGGTCAACAGAAGGCTCAGTTCGCTGAGATCCTTCTACCGCTTTGCGCTCCGCCGCAGTCTTGTCAGGAGAGATCCTGTCCACGGCCTCCAGGGACCGAAAAGGCAGAAGCCGCTTCCGCAGTTCCTGAAAGAATCGGAGATGGAAAGGCTGCTGGAACCGGGAATGTGGACGGACAGTTACAAGGACGTGCTCGCCCGCACGTTGATTATGACGTTCTATGAGACGGGTGTGCGTGTGTCTGAACTGACGGGGCTGGATGACAAGGACGTTGACGGTCTTACCTGCGAACTGAAAGTGACAGGCAAGAGGGACAAGCAGCGGATCATCCCTTTCGGCAGGGAACTGGCCGAGACGCTGGCCGCATACCGGCAGGTGCGCGACGCTGCGGTGAAAGGCGACAGTGCCGCCCTTTTCCGGACCGAGAAAGGTGTCCGGATGACAGACGGACAGGTCAGGGCTCTGGTGAAAAAGCATCTCTCGAGGGTATCGACCCTGAAGAAGCGGACACCTCACGTCCTGCGTCACACATTCGCCACGGCCATGCTCAATCATGAGGCTGGACTGGAAAGTGTAAAGAAGCTGCTCGGGCATGAGAGTCTGTCGACGACAGAGATCTACACGCATACGACCTTCGAGCAGTTGAAGAAAGTCTATAAGAATGCCCATCCAAGGGCTTAACCTTTAAAAAATGGAGGTACCTATGGAAATTAAGATTCAGTCGATTCATTTCGACACTACCGAGAAGTTACAGGCCTTTATCACCAAGAAGGCCGAGAAATTAGAAAAGTCTTACGAAGACATTCAGAAAGTAGAGGTGCAATTGAAGGTGGAGAAGCCGGCCACTGCATTAAATAAGACAACAAGCCTGTCGGTTTCCGTTCCGGGAACGACGCTGTTTGTGGAGAAGACCTGTGACACTTTCGAAGAGGGAGTTGATCTGTGTCTGGATGCAATGAAGGTCCAGCTTACCAAGTATAAGGAAAAACAGAGAAAGCGTTGAAAAAATCCTTGAAATATTTTGGGGATTCAAATAAAAGCCTTACCTTTGCAGCCGTTTTACGACAAGTAGCCTCCGGCTGCAAAGTAACGCCTCTTTAGCTCAGTTGGCCAGAGCACGTGATTTGTAATCTCGGGGTCGTTGG
>ERZ772960.476-NODE-476-length-36566-cov-14.552820_pt1 | contig 36566 bp, 34 predicted proteins | sample MGYA00580678_ERZ772960 | MGnify/ENA primary metagenome ERZ772960 (study PRJEB29015, sample SAMEA2737930) | human oral metagenome | biome: human oral; feature: human-associated habitat; material: dental | place: China | collected 2059 ... | reverse complement strand
TGTCGAGCAGGAAAATCAGCCACTCGATCTCGACGTGCACGCGCGCGCGGTTCAGGCCAGCCTCGGACAGGTAATTCGCCAGGGGCGCGGCCACCGCGCGGTAGCGGCCATCCAGCGGGCTGAGCGGTTCACCCCCGCCCGCCAGGTCCGAATAGCTGTGGGCAGTGGAGAACAGTGTCATCGTGTCGCTCATACCCCTATCTTCCCAGAACGAGGGGCCATCGGGACGCTCAGTCCGCTCGGCGGTTCGTGGCGTGGGTAACGTACGAGGCCGGGGCTGGGTTAGCGGTTTAACCGGTATGCCTGAAGATCCTCGGGCGTAATTTGCTCTGATGGCACAAGCTGATAGTGCTCCTCGCGCCTGATCCGAAGCTCACCGTCCTGGAGAGCAAGCTCAAACAATGCAATCAAACCGTCATCCGCGAACTGTGCAGCAATCGGACGTGCGATCATGGACGGCCATCTGTCAGCGCACACGGCGAGGTCTTGCTCCGCCTGCGTCACGCCGATTTCATCCTTGCCGCCCTTCGCCTGCACCGGCAAAATGTACTGCCTGCCGCCACCGTCGACACCAACATAGATCTCATCAATTTCCACTTGTCCGATACCCGGTGCTGTTGTGCGTAAGTGGTTCTGGAGTGAGTAGGTGGTGATTCCCAAGAAGATGTCAATGAGTCGATTATAACGAACCAAGGCGAGCAGGGCCTGCTCATCACCGAGTGCTGAGGAACGAATAATCTGTGGAGTTGCATCCGGAATCTTGATACAGGCGAGAGAAAGATTCGGAATGATTCGAACCTGTTGTTTCACGAGTTCGAACTGGTACTCAGCTCGCCCTTTTCCTCGAATAATCCACTGCATGCCTTCCGGAGCTACCGCGCGTATGCTCTCAGGAAGCGTGCGGCGATAGCGGAAAGCGTAGATGAGATCTCCGAGGTTTTTAGGTGCTCGAACATCGAGTTCGTTTGCTGCCTCAAGGAGCTCATCCCTCTTCCAGATAGATGTTGTGCCGTCGTGGAAGTGTTTGAAGAAGATCCGTTCCAAGATGAGTGAATACAGATCTGATGAGGCTTCTTTGACCATCAGTTATTTCCTATCGCGTTGGGGGATGACACGTTCTTCAATCCCGTAGTACTGTTCTGCTTCGCTGGCGTTCATTGAGAGAAGCGCCGGGTTGCCGAGTTCGATGGTTGCGCCGCGAGTGGGCGTGATGTTATCTGCCTTCAGAAGCGCTGAACCGATGGCCCGCCCAAGGCGAGCCGGAACTGAATTGCCGATCTCGCGGAATCCATTCCACTTCGTGACGTGGAATCGGAACCAATCGGGATAGCCGTGAAGACGCGCCGCTTCTCGGACGGTAATGACGCGGGGATATGTCGGGTGGATCGGACGTGGTGCGGTAAAAGCGCCTCGATCAGAGGCAGTTCCAGCGCGCAGCGTGTTGCAGATTCCCTCGGGATGTAGCCGAAGAAAACGCGAGACGGGCTCAACATCACCAGGTGCTGTTGCATCGAAACGTTCAATTGATGTGCTTGTGTGGTTCGTCCGATTCGATGAGGTCAACACGCAACGGTCAAAGCGGCGTCGGTGGGAGAAATCGTCCGCAGCAGTTGTTATGCCGCGCAGTTCTGCCGCGTAGTCTGAAGGGATACCGTAAACGACGTTGGACGCAGTATCCCCATCGAGGAGCTCGTTGATCGAATGAGCATCGGGTATATCTGAGAGTGCGTCGTTGACGGAAGGCCCAAAGGGCAGCACAGGATCGCTCGGGAGAGGCTTGTTTCGAATAGGTCGAGGTGTGAAAAGCGGTTCTGGATAGTGCGGTAGAGGCACGTCCTCACGGGCACCCAAAAGGATGAGGCGCTTACGAGATTGCGGCGTACCATAATCTGCAGCCTGCAAAACGCGATAAGGGGTGAGTACCTGATACCCTCCATCAGACAGAAGATCGATCACTTCTGTGAGCAGTTGACGGTGCTTGCCGACAGTCAGACCCGCGACGTTTTCCATGAGGAAATGACGGGGCTGCAGTTCGAGAACCAAACGCACATATTCTTTCAACAGCGCATTTCGAGGATCATCGATAGCACGGCGGCCAATGAGAGATATCCCCTGGCATGGCGGGCCGCCGGCAACCAGTGCGATCTCCCTGTCTCCGATCTCGGACTTGCTGCGAATCTCAGCGCCGGTGATGCCTGTAACATCCCGAGCGAAGGTCTTTCCGTACGGGAAGTTGTACTCGTGGACCGCTGCGTGAATGGGATCGTACTCGACTGCGGCCGCGATTTCGTATCCGGCTTGTTCGAGGCCGAGAGATAGTCCTCCTGCTCCTGCAAAGAGGTCGACGGCGAGCGGTCGTGTGTAGTCGAGTGGCATGCTCCGATGCTACAACGGTGCTCCTTCATCAGCGGTTCAGGTCGCCATCGCGTTGGTCATCTTCGGTGAACGAGAGGCATGTTTTCATGCACGGCTTCTACGTGGATCTCTGGGCGTGTCATCCACAGGGGTTGGTAGCGCCGGGAAGTTATCCACAGGGGTCGCTGTGCGAGTGGTGGCGCGGGAGCACGCAGGCGTAGCGTGCGAGGACGAGCAACGATTCTTCCAACGATGGGAGCCGACCATGATCCCCGATCCCCTCAGCCCCGGCCTGTCCCTGCACGCCGCCCACGGCCTCGTCGAGACGCTGCGCTCCAGCCTCGCCGCCGCATCGTGCCCACAGTGGGTCGGCATCGCGGGCGACTCCTACCGCAACCGGCACAGAGAGGTGATTGCGAGCACTCAGGGGCTCCTCGACCAGATCCAGGCCGCCCTCGACCTCGTCCCCTCCTTCGACGACGAACGAAACCGAGCCCTCACCAGCGCACTCGCGGACGCTTCCACCTACCAGCCTGAACTCGTCATGCTGGGAGCGTGGTGACCATGGCATTCGACCCGCGCCGCGACGTCACCGTCAACTCGGGAGCATTTCGCGTCGATGTCGACGAACTATGCGCCGCGCACACCCTCATCAGCGGCGAGGAAACGCTCGCGATCGTGCCCGCCAGGCTCGCGCTCGATGCCGCCCTCGGCGAGGCGGATGCGGTATCCGGGCTCATCCCCGAGGCCTCCGCGCGCCTCGCGTCCGCGATCACGGGGGCCCTGTCCGCCCTCAACTCGCTCGAGACCGAGATCGACTCCCTGCGGTGGAAGCTGCAGGACACCGCTCTCACATACGCGAACGCCGAGAACGGCTCCTCCCTGTGGGAGCTCGTGCCCGGCAGCCCGATGGGACCGCAGCTGAGCGTGCGGAGCCTCGGCACAATGGTCATGGGGCCTGCCGGCCTCGCGCTCACCGGAGCCTCGGCGCTCGTTCACGGCGCGCAAGACGCCTCAGCGCGCGCCGGCGCTCCCTGGCTGTCCACCTTCCTCATGCCCGGTCTTTCATCGTTAATCGCGGAAAAAGACCTGTGTGACACCGTCATCGACGGGTTGCTCTTCAAGTACCACGTGGACGAGATGTCGGGCGCGCGCTTCCAACGCGACCTCGGCAGGTTCGCCCTGGACGTCAACTCCCTTCCTGCGTTCCGAGGCGTCGCGCAGTCACTGGCCGGGCTGGGAGTGAGCCAGGACCTGAACTCGACGTCCACCCAATCCGCGTCCGGCGTTGCCGCGCTGGCCGCGCCCTGGGTGTCGGTCGCCCGGTACATCATGATGCGTGGCGACCACGGTGCCAGCTACGGGATCGCTGTTCGGGGAAAGGATGGGAACGCGCGTGTTCGTCCCAACGGCCTGGGCTCCCGGATTCCCTCACACCTCCTCGATGCGCGCACCCGATCCGCGCTCGCGGCCATGCCCGAGGCCGCCCCCGACACCCACTACGAAGGCATCACCACCAGCGCGGATGCCATCGAGCACATCACTGAGATGCACGGCGGAGACGCCGATAACGGAGAGATCGCCATCGAAGAACACGTAACGGTGGGGGAGGACGGGACGACGACGCGCTCGTGGACCGTCGACATCCGAGGCACCCAAGTGTTTGACATTGGGCAGTCGGGCCCCCAGGACATGACTACCAACTTGCAGGGCGTCGCCGGCATGAACTCGGACCAGCTCGACGCCATCAAAGAGGCCATGAACGCGGCGGGCATCGCCCCGGGTGAGGCCGTCGAATTTGCCGGACACTCCCAGGGAGGAATCATGGCGGCCCAAATGGCCGCAGACCCGGACGTGCGCGCCCGCTACAACGTCGTTTCCGTCGTCACCGCCGGCTCACCTACCGCGACAATCGCGCCCAGCGACGTGCCCGTCCTCGCCTACGAAAATTCCGGTGACATCGTGCCCGGCTTGGACGGCAACGCCACGAGTGGGGACAACGTCACGACCGTCATGTTCCACGACTACGAAGCCACGTGCCACGCCGACGATCCCGTGCCCTGCTCGCACAGCGCGCCCCTGTACGTCGACGAAATCAGGAGCACCCTGAACGCCGCCCGGGCCTCGTCCGACCCCGGCCTCGGAGCCCTGGCGGCCGCCGAGGCCCGCCGCACCCAGGCGCTCGGCCTCACCCCGGGCACCCAGACCACCATCCACCACTACCAAACGAGGCGCATCACCCAGGGGTGACACGCCTCGAGACAGGGGGCAGAGCGGATCAGTCGCGCTCATCCTTCTTATCGCGCAGCAGGCCCGAGACGATCGAGGACACCACGGAGGTGATGACCGCGCCCGCCAGGCACGACCAGAAGCCGCCCGTCGTCATAGGGAATCCAAGCGACGTGGACAGCCAGCCCGTCAGCGCAAACAGCAGCGAGTTCGTCACCAGGGCAAACAGGCCGAACGTCAGCACATACAGGGGGAATGCGAGTGTCTTCACGACAGGCTTAATAATCGAGTTCACCGCCGTGAACACCAGGGCGACGACCGCAAAGACGATCACCGTCTGCGAGGCCGACGACGACTTGATCGAAATCGACGGAACCACGTGGACCGTGACCCACAGTCCGGCCATCGTGGCTAAAAGACGTGCAATGAAATCCATTGCTTCATTCTTGCGCAGTGGGACGATGCTTGCACGTGCCAATTCCATGGGATAGGACTACAGACATGACCAACCTGCGCATTCGTCCCGCCGTCGCCGCCCTGCCCCGCTACGTGCCGAGCAAGACGGCCCCAGGCGCCGTCAAGATCTCCTCGAACGAAATGCCGACGCCGCCCAGCCCCGCCGTGCTCGAAGCGATCGCCCGCGAACTCGAGACGATCAACCGCTACCCCGACCTGACGGCCGCGCCCCTGCGCGAAGCCCTCGCGAAGCGCTTCAGTGTCGGTGCCGACCAGGTGTGCGTGGGCACCGGCTCCTCGGCGATCCTCGTCGCCGCCCTCTCCGCCGTCTGCCAGCCCGGCACCCAGGTCGTCTTCCCCTGGCGCTCCTTCGAGTCCTACCCGATCGCCGTCCCTTCCGTGGGCGGCGAGCCCGTGCCCGTCGAACTCCTCCCCGACGGCACCCACGACCTGGACGCCATGCGCGCCGCCATCACGCCCGACACCGTCGCCGTCATCGTCTGCTCACCCAACAACCCGACCGGCCCCGCCCTCACCTACGAGGAAATCGCCGCGTTCGTCGCCGACGTCCCCGAAGACATCATGATCATCGTCGACGAGGCCTACATCGACTTCGCGACCAAGCCCGGCGTGCGCACCGCAGTCCCCCTCATCGAGGACCACCCCAACGTCATCGTCATGCGCACCTTCTCCAAGGCCCACGCCCTCGCGGGCGTGCGCGTCGGCTACGCCATTGGCGAGGCCGAGGTGATCGGCGCGATCCAGGCCCTCCTCGTTCCCTTCGGCGTCAACTCCCTCGCGCTCGCCGCGGCCCTCGCCTCCCTCAAGGACTCCGAGGGTGTGCAGCGCGCGGTCGCCCAGAGCATCGCTGAACGCGAGCGCATCATCCCGGCGCTGCGCGGCCTCGGTTACGACATCCCCGACAGCCAGTCGAACTTCTACCTGATCCGCGGAGACGTCTACGGCCTCGTCGAGGCATGCGCACGCGTCGGCCTCATCGTGCGCCCCTTCAGCGTGGGCGTGCGCGTCTCAGTCGGATCGCGCGAGCAGAACGACCTCTTCCTGTCCGTCGCCACCGAATTTGCGCGCACCTCGGGCATCGGCGCGTAAGGGCGTGTGCGAATGGGCGCGCCCAACGAATCGGACGCGCCCATGGCCACCCACCGAAACGCGGTGATTACGGGATCAGCAGCGAGACGATCAGGAGAAGCGACCAGCCGAGCTCGCTGAACCCGACGAGCTTGGGTGAAAGCGGACGCGCCCGCTTCCGGCTGATCGCCGGCATCACCCACGCGCGGGCCGTCAGCAACGCCCACATGAGGACCGGCCAGATCGCCAGCGCGCCGAACCACCACGCCGCGGCCGCGCACAAGGTGAACACCGCGTGCAGCAGCGTCGAACCCACCGCCCAGCGCGGATCCCTGCGTCCCCGGATCATCGAACGCACCAGCGGAACCGTGCCGATGTAATGCAGACCGAACGCCGCGCACGTCGCCCACGCGTGAATCGACACCGCGGCCGGAGAACCATCCGCAACCGCCAGCGAAAAAGCCACGGGACCCATGATGTTACCCGCCAGAATCGACGCCGCGCGAGCCCCCAGGGAGCGCTCGCGGCCCCTCCACACGAGGGAGAGCGCCGACGAGGCCAGGGGTGCGAAAGCGATCGCCCACCACAGCAGCTGCGGACGCACGGCCAGCAGGGTTGCGCCGGGCAGGGCTGCGAGCACGCCGTAGGTGATGACCGCGGGAGCGATTCGAGCGCGGCGCTTGGCGGGCGTCTTCACCCACAAGCACACGGCCGAAAACATCTGGAACGCCATCGCCCACGCCACCAGCATGAGCACGACCGTCCATGAGAAGGAGCAGGACAGCGCCCACCCGAGCAGCGGCGGGAAAGCCATCATCGTCCACGCGCCGTGCTGGTCGGAAATCCATCCGTCGCGGGCTAGCTTACGCATGTGGGGGTTGTTGTGGTGGCGTGGCTTCGGACGTCCCTGGGGACGCGCCGCGGTATGGTCGGGCCCGCCGCCCGCGGTGCGTTCGGGTGGTGTCTGAGTCTGGGGCGCTGCACTGTGCATAGCCTTAGCTTAGTGAAGTGGTCTTGTGAGGCTCAATACTGAGCTGATCACAACGTGAGATGTGGAAGGGAAAATACCAACAATCGATGAAATATGGGGGCATGTCCACATCAGACGCAGTTACAACTCAATCCCCGACCCTGTCCTCCGAGGACCGCAGCGCGCGCATCGCCGTGACGGTCTTCCCGCTGCTGATCCTGGCGGCCTTCGCGATCGCCATGATCACGCCCGCCACCTTCAAGCCGCTGGCCCCCGGCGTTAACTGGGCGCTCGGCGTCATCATGTTCGGCATGGGCCTGACCCTGACGCTGCCCGACTTCGGACTCATCGTCAAGCGTCCTCTGCCCGTGCTCGTGGGCGTCATTGCCCAGTACCTGATCATGCCCCTCGTCGGCTGGGCTCTATGCTACGTGTTTGGCCTCCCCGACGCGGTCGCCGTCGGCGTCATCCTCGTCGGCTGCGCGCCCGGTGGCACGGCCTCGAACGTGATCTCCTACCTGGCGAAGGCGGACGTCGCCCTATCAGTTACCATGACCTCGATCTCGACGCTGCTCGCACCCCTCATGACGCCGCTGCTCACCGCCTGGCTGGTGGGTAACCGCATGCCGGTTGACGGTGTGGCCATGGCGAAGAACATCCTCCTGATGGTCCTCGCCCCCGTCCTGGGCGGTTTCCTCGTGCGCTACATTGCGGGCAAGCTCGTGGAGAAGATCCTGCCGATCCTGCCCTGGATCTCCGTGCTGGGCATCTGCTACGTGCTCCTCGTCGTCGTGTCGGGTTCCGTCGACAAGATCCTGACGTCCGGCGCCCTCATCATCGCCGTGGTCATCTGCCACAACCTGCTCGGTTACCTCTTCGGTTACCTGGCCGGACGCGTCGGCCGCGGCTCCGACAAGGCTGCGCGCACGACCGCGATCGAGGTCGGCATGCAGAACTCGGCGCTGGCCGCGACGCTGGCAAAGACGCACTTCGCCTCCACCCCGGAGACCGCGCTCCCGGCGGCCGTGTTCTCCGTGTGGCACAACCTCTCCGGCGCGCTGCTGGCGATGTTCTTCCGTCGCTGGAAGAACGGCGGAGCGGCCTGAATCAACGAGGCCGGGGCGGGGCGAGCGCTGATCCCCAGTTCCGGTTTTCGGCTGAGTAGATAGCGAGAGGGGGGCGGCCCGTTGGGGCCGCCCCCTTCCGCGTCCTGCGAGCGCGCTGCTCGTGTGAGCGCGACCCTCGCATGTTCGCGGTGCTGCCCCCTCCTCGTGCGTGCGCGGGGTCGCCCTCTCCTCGTGCGTGCGGCGCATCTATCAAGCGCGGTCGTCGTTCGTGCAGCGGATTGTGTAAAAAATGCACGCATGTTCGTTAACCGCGAGGTAATCAATGATGTGAAAATGTGATATGATTCGGGGGTACCCATCACAAATACTCGAAGGAGTAACCCTCATGAAAAAGCGTCTTCTCACGGCTGCCCTCGTCGCACTGCTGCCCCTGAGCCTGGCCGCCTGCGGTGGACAGTCCAAGCAGGCTGCGTGCCAGATCATCAATGACAAGGCCGTCAAGGCAATTGATGGCCTGGATCCGAGCAACACGGAAGACATGATTCAGGGCATGACCAACGTCGCGACCGTCCTGAAGTCTGACGACATTACCAACACCGAAGTGAAGGCTGCTGCGGTGGCTGCGGGCGATAGCGCTCAGGCTCTCGCCGACTTCGCCAAGACGGTGGGCGATGACCCGTCGGCAGACCAGATGAGCGAGGCCATGGATCTGTACACGACCTTCACGACGTCGATGTCGTCGCTCGAGACGGTGTGCAACGCGCGCTGACGCGCACCATCAGATTGTGTATGCCCGCGTGTGGGCATTGAAAGGTGAGGGTGGCCCCGCGGGGCCACCCTCACCTTTACCTTGATGGGTGTGTCGTGTGCTCGTCAGAGCATCACTTACCGGTGCACACCGAATCGAGCTTATTTAGCGATTCCAGGTACTGCGACGTCGCCGTCAGAATCTTGGACCGCTGCTCGGCCGTCGGCTGATCGTCGGCCGCCTTGGTCGCGTCGAGAAGACTCTGCGCGCTGTCAGCCAGCCCGTTTGCCGCCTCCTTGACCTCGGGGTTGGTGATCTCGTCGGACTTCATGATGTCGATGAAGCCGGACAGGGTCTTGATGACCGAGTCCTTATCCTGCTCGTTTAGGCTCGAGGAGATCTCGTTGGCCTTGTCGTCGAGAATGGCGCAGGCCTCCTCCTTCGTCTGGCCCGACTTCGAAGAGCTCGACGCGGAGGGCGATGCCTGCGTAGGCGTGCTGGTCGGCTCCTGCGAAGGCGCGGACGAGGACGACGGCGAGGACGTCGGGTTGTCAGGCTTAATCTGCAGGCAGGCAGCCATACCGAGGGGCATCGTGGCGATCAGGAGGGCGGCTACAATACGACGCTTCATGGGGTACTCCTTGAAATCTTGAAGTGTACGTTCTCGCTCAGTCTAACCCCAAAAAGCATCAAATTAACATATCGGTCAGTGAGGTTGTGCCGACGCGGGAAAATCGGGGTTCGTTAGACGTTTTGTATTGGCGTATGACACTGGTAGATACCTGGCCGTCGCATGGACTGTCAATCCGTTTGGTGGCCGTGGTCTGTACTTCGCTCCGGGCGTTGCTTTCGTGTCTGGTGTCTGGGTGGTGGTGCTCGGCTGCTGCGGCGCCCTACGCGGGGTCCGTGTGGGAGTTTTGCACTACACGAAGCCCTCTGTCGGCGTGTCGCCGGCGTGTTGGAGGCTCGTGTCGTGCAATTCCCCCCCCGCTTGGCGGCAGCGCGGCTGCGGTTCGAGGTGGTGTGGCCGCCGAAGTGCAGACCCAGTGGGCAATAAGAGCCCAAAACCGACGGTTATGGCTGAATGGGTCTGATCTTTGGCGGAATCGGCGGCTGTCGTGGTGTGCTGTTCGCACGTGGGCCTTTGAATATGCGTGTTAACCCCTTGATGCGCACGTCAACCCCTGGATATGCGCGTGGGCGGCGCTGCCCACACGCAGGTCATCGGGCCCACACGCATATCAAAGGGCCCACGTGCAGGTTGTCGGGCCCACGTGCGCGCTGATGGGCTCGCGTATCGGGCCTGTGGGGGTGTTCCTACCCCCACGATGAAACAACCACCTTCAGCACCGACTTTCCGGTACCAGCAAGCCGAAAAATCACCCTCCCAGCAACACGATTTGTCCATCCTCATAGTTGGTCAAAACCAACTAAAGCACCGACTTTCCCGCATCAATAAGCCGAAAAGTCACCCCTTCGGAAACGCGTAGTGTCCTATAACCCGGAAGCCTCAGGGCAGATGAGTATGAAAAATCGCCGGGACCAAACGGTCCCGGCGATTACCGGTCGGGGTGGCGGGATTTGAACCCACGGCCTCTTCGTCCCGAACGAAGCGCGCTACCAAGCTGCGCCACACCCCGGTGCCGTTCGAGTATAGCGTTTCCTCGCCGATAATCCCAAACGGAGATCAAGCAAGCGACATAATTGTGTCCCACGCCGCATTTTGGGGCAAGGTTTGTGACTGCCCGCGCAGAAACATCGCGACACGAATGCCCCGGCTACGCCAGGTATGCGTCTGTGGCTACGCCGGGTACACGTGCAGCAGCGAGGCCTCGGGGCGAGTCGCGATACGCACCTTCGCGTAGGGGGACGTCCCCAGGCCCGCAGACACGTGCAGCCACGCCGTCGAACCGTCCGGAGCCTCCCAGCGTTTCAGACCCTTCGCATAGGGACGCGAAATATCGCAATTCGTGATGATCGCGCCGAACCCCGGAATGCCGATCTGACCGCCGTGCGTATGCCCCGCGAGAATCAGGTCCGAGCCGACCTCAGTGAGCGCGGAAACGACCCGCGTGTACGGCGCGTGCGTCACCCCGAGTCGCAGGGCGTCGGGTGCATCCCACGACGAGGCCGGAGCCCCCAGGCGATCACGGAAGATATGCGCGTCATCCGTGCCGAGCAGAGAAACCGTGCCCGTGGGCAGGCGGAGTGTGCCCGACGCATTCGACAGGTCCAGCCAGCCAGCCCGGCGCATCTGACGCACCATCGGCAGGAAGGGCAGATCGGGGACCACGCGTACCGGATGCGGCTTCGAACGCGACAGGTAGCAGCTCCAACGCTTAGGGATCGGTGAATAGTAGTCATTTGAACCGAGCACGAACGCACCCGGGTAGGACAGGAACGGACGATACGCGTCCATCACCATGTCCAAAGCCTCCGTCGACCCAAAGTTATCGCCCGTCGCAACCACCATGTCGAAGCGCTCCGAGGCTGCCACGTCGGACAAGAATCGCAGCAAAAACTCTTGGCCCTCGAAAAGGTGCAGGTCCGCGATCTGCAGAATCGTCACCTCGGGCACGCGAGCGCGAACCGGAACCTCGTAGCGCCGAAGCACCGGCATAGTGCGCTCGACCGACCCCCAGGCCAGCGCTGCGCCTCCCGCTGCCAACCCGGCGAGTCCCAGCCCCCCCATGAGCGCGCCTGCGGTGCGCAGGAGGCCACGGCCTCGTCGAGTGGACGAAGCCGCGGCCTCCTGAAGCAACGCTGCCGTATCGGTCGTCATCTCAGTGGCTCGACGGCGACGGGGCAGGCGTCGGAGTCGCGCCACGCTGCGGAGTGGACGCACCGATGTTTGCGTTCGACACGGCCTCCACCGGGGTGCCCGCCAGCGCCTGCGTCATGTAGGGAGCCCAGATGTTCTGGCCGACGTAGGTCTCACCGAAGATCTCGGAGTGGTAGACGCCATTGATGACAACGCCAGACACTTCCTGCGAGGAGTTGTCGCCGTGACCCACCCACGCGGACGTCGCGAGCGACGGCGTGAAGCCCGTCAGCCACGTGTTTGCGTGGCCGTCGGTGGTACCCGACTTGGCGGCGAAGGGGCGGCCATCACCCAGGTGCGTCGACGTGTAGTACTGGCCGGCCGACGCCGTCAGCAGAGCAGCCGTCTTGTTCGCGACATCAGGGGAGATGACCTCCTTGCAGTCCGCCGAGAACTCCTTGAGGACGTTCTCGTTACGGTCGGTCACCGACTCGATGGACTGAGGCGTGCACTGCTGGCCGGAGTTCGCGATCGTCGCGAACACGGACGCCATATGCAGCGGCGAGCTCGACACGGAACCAAGGATGTTGGCCGGGAAAGGCGAGGGAACGTCGCCGTCCTCCGTGATACCCATGTCGTAGGCCGTCTGGAAGATGGAACAGAAGTCCACGCGCGACGCCATGTTCACGAAGGCCTGGTTGACGGACTGGCCCGTCGCGCGCACGACGTTCATGGAGCCGGTCTTACCTGCGAGGTCATTGACCTGATAGCCCTCAGTGGTGATGGAGTGGCCATCACACTTGAAGGCTCCGTTGGGGTAGAACGTGTTGTTCGAACCCACGGTTTCGTACGCCGAGTGGCCTTCCTTGAACCACTCCAGGAGAGTGAACACCTTGAAAGTCGAACCCACCTGGAAGTTGCCGTCGGCCGAGTAGTTCGACATCGTCTGGCCACTCTCGATGCCGTACGTCGTGTTCTGGGCCATCGCGAGGACCTTGCCGGTGCGCGGATCCAGGGAGACGATCGCGTCGTTCAGGCCGGAAGCGTCGCCGACGGGAATCGCGTTCGTGAGAGACGCGTAGGCTGCGCTCTGCTTCGCTGGGTCCAGCGTGGTGCGAATGGTGATGCCCTGCGTCTTGAGCAGGCGCTCACGCTCGATGCGCGTGGAGCCGAAGGCCGAATCCTCCAGGAACTGCGAGAGGACGTAGTCGCAGAAGTAAGCCTGTGTGGACGGAGCACCGGAGCAGCCCTCGGAGGATACCGTCGGATTGAGCATGGACTCGACGCTCGTCGCGATGCCCTGGTCGTACTCCTCCTGCGTGATGACACCCTGCTCAAGCATCGTGGCCAGGACCGTGTCGCGGCGTTCCTGGGCGGCCTCGGGGTGGGTCAGCGGATCGTACTGGACGGGGGACTGAACGAGGCCAGCGAGGAGCGCAGCTTCCAGGTAGTTCAGCTCAGAGGCCGACTTGGAGAAGTAGCGCTGTGAAGCGGCCTCCACGCCGTAGGTGATCGGACCGAAGGGCGCAATGTTGAGGTAGCCCGTGAGGATCTCATCCTTGGATTGGGTCTTTTCCAGTGCCAGCGCGTACTTCATCTCGCGGAGCTTACGCTCGGTGGTCTGCTCGGTCGCCGCGCTCACCTGATCCGCGTCGCCCTCGAGGTAGCCGCGCTCGGCCAGCGAGTTACGCACGTACTGCTGGGTGATCGTGGAGGCGCCCTGGCGTCCGCTGTCGCCCAAGTTAGAGACCAGCGCGCGCGCAATGCCGGTGGCGTCAACGCCGTTGTGCTCGTAGAAGCGCTTGTCCTCAATCGCCACGATCGCCTTCTTCATGACGTCAGCGATGTTGGCGCTGGGCACAACGATGCGCTGCTTGTCGTAGAAGTGCGCGATCACGGCGCCGGACGAATCCAGCAGCTGGGACTCCTCGGCGGGAGCTACCGTCTGCAGGTCGCCGGGCAGCTCGTTGAAGACGGACGGAACCGACTTCGCGACGAGCGCGGTGGGGCCTGCGACGGGGACAAGCATGCCTGCCCCGACGACGCCCATGAGCGCGGACACGCTCAAGAACGCCAGCAGCAGTGCGAGCAGCTGTGCCGGTCGGACGGCACGAGAGTGAGAGTGCGACATGTTCCTAGCTTACGTGGCGGCGTGCTCATCTGGCGTGTGGCGACGCGTGAGAATTGCCTGATGAGTCACGCCTGATGGCCTTGATCGTGGTCGCAGCGTTTGCACCCGCAATCGTATGTGTGTATGGTCACAAGCAGGGCTCGAAATTCAGTGAAGTGGAGTTCCACGATGTCAACGCAAGGCGACGACCAGAGCTGGGTCGCCCGCGCGCTCTGCGCGTCCATTGAACCGGACGTGCTGTTCGTGCAGGGTGCCTCGCAGCGTCAGGTTCGTATGCGCTGCTACGAATGCGAGGTTCGCCTCGAATGCCTCGCCGACGCGCTTGAGTCCGAAGCCAACTACGGCGTATGGGGCGGACTGACAGAGCGTGAGCGTCGCGCGATCCTACGCCACTACCCGCACGCGGAGAACTGGTTGGAGTGGCTGCGCACCTCCGATGAACCCCTCGCGCGCGAGCTCCGCAGCCCCCACGTCCCAAAAGTTCTGTCCTTCGTGCGCCCTCAGATGGCGGGCGGGTAGGATGAAATCATGACTAAATGGGAATACTCCACGATTCCGCTGCTCACGCACGCGACGAAAGCAATCCTCGACCAGTGGGGCGCTGACGGGTGGGAACTCGTCCAGGTGATCCCCGGCCCCACGGGTTCGGAGAACCTGGTGGCCTACCTCAAGCGTCCGATTGAGGAAGCTCCCACCGTCCAGAACTGACGCGCACTATCCGCGCGCAATCAATCGAATACGACGAGGCCGTGGCTGGCGTGTGCGTTGACCGCATGCGGGCCGCGGCCTCGTTTGCTGTGGGAGACAACAAATAGGTTGGGCCCGGCACCAATGGTGCCGGGCCCAACCCGTGAGCTGAGGTCAGCGAGCGCGACGCGCCAGGCGATCGACGTCAAGGAGGGTCACAGCACGACCTTCCAGACGGATCCAGCCGCGCGACACGAAGTCGGCCAGAGACTTGTTGACGGTCTCACGGGAGGCGCCAACCAGCTGGGCGAGCTCTTCCTGCGTGAGGTCGTGGGGGACGTGGACGCCCTTATCGGTCGCGGTGCCGAAGCGGTCTGCAAGGTCCAGGAGAGCCTTGGCGACACGGCCGGGAACGTCGGAGAACACGAGATCCGAGAGGGACTCGTTGGTGCGGCGCAGGCGCTGTGCGAGGGCACGCAGCATGTGCTTGGCCAGGGTGGGGTTGGTGTCGAGCACGTGCATGAGGTCCTCGTGCTCGAGGTAGAGAAGCGACGCCGGGGAAACGGCAGTCGCGGTGGTCGAACGCGGGCCCGGATCGAAGAGCGTGAGTTCACCGATGATCTCACCGGGGCCCAGGACTGCGAGCAGGGACTCGCGTCCGTCGCTGGACGTGTGGCCGAGCTTCACCTTGCCCTCGGTCACGATGTAAAGGCGATCACCGAGATCGCCTTCGTCGAAGAGAGTCTCTCCGCGACGCAGGGTGGTATGACCCATCTTCTGCTGGAGGGACACCTGCTGTGCATCATCAAGGCCACCGAACAGCGGCACCTGGCTGATGAAGTTTCCGTCACCGATCATTGTGCGGAGCTCCTTCCGCTCGTGCCCGATTGCTCGGGCGTTCCGATTTGGACTGCGCAGTGGTTCCCATACGTAATACCGCTCACGAGAAGGTACCGCGCATCACACCATTATGCCCTATCTATCAGGTGAAACGCGTTTCATTTAGTGTTTTGTGTGAGCTGTCTAATGAAAATGCTTTATTTGGTGTGTGCGCAGACGTGCTGTGACAGAGCGTCGACGACCGCCTGGGGAGCTTCTTCGGGGAGGAAATGGCCGGCCTCGCGAATGACGACCTGCGTGAGCGGCGCATCCACGAAATGGGCGTCCGCCGCGTGATCGAGCGCCGACCATGCCCCGTCATCGCGGCCAACCAGAGACAGCACGGGTACGCGCAAAGGCTCCGTGAGGATGCGTCGTTCCTCGCGAGAGATCTTGCGTGCAGCGGTCAGGCCACGCAGCGCGGTATGCGCAGCGAAAGGGCGACGCAGCGCGGCCCGGTACGTTCCTGACTGGGAGACGAGGCCGTCCACGTTCCCGGGCGAGGCCCACGCGCGATAGACGGTCGTCACAAGCGACCCGGACCGCAGCGCATGTTCGCGTCCCGTGGGCAGCGCGAGGCGTCCCTGCAGCACGCGTCCACCCGCCCACGGCGCGCGGCCAATGACCGGCTGAACGCCCAGCGGATGAGGGGCCGACAGGACGGCCACCGACCGCAGCTCAAGGGGCGCGAGGGCGCCGATCATCCACGCGATCGTGCCCCCGATACCCATACCAGCCACCGAGAAGGAGGTAATACCGAGGGCGCGTACGACGGCGATGACGTCGTTCGCCATCTGGGTGAGGTTGCAGTCCCCGCGCGTCAGGTCGGAGGCGCCAAAGCCTCGTAAATCAAGGGCGAACACGCGCGACGTCGACTCGGCGAGCGCGGGCAGGACGTCGCGCCATGCCCACCAGTGCTCGGGGAAGCCGTGGAGAAGAACGAGCGCATGGTCCATGCCCTCGCCCATGTCGGCGACGTGGAATGCGGCGCCGCCAGCGCTCACGTGCCGGTGAGTCCACGGACCCTCGAGCTCGATCGCGCTGGCGGGAATCAAAGTCTTCACTTGCGGGCCGCGTCCTTCGCTGCCTTCTTACGTGCGCGCTTGGAGTAGAAGGCGCCCGCCGGGTTCGTGGCCTCGATCAAGGTGCGTAGGGCCTCCTCGTCGCGGCCGGTGCGGCGCGCCGAGTGTGACACGTACGCCAGGCCAAGGAGCGCCACGCCCAGCAGGACGAAACGGCCCGAGTAGCCGGAGGCCTGCAGGTGGTGCGACAGGTTCGCCCCCAGGGAGCCCGTGTTGGTCAGCGTGGTCAGCGCGGCCAGCGCCGACGTGGCCGTGATGCCGGGGGCCATGACCCACGGCAGGCCAACGATTAGCATCCCCAGGCCCGTCAGCCAGGCGCCCAGCGAGGAACGGCGCGCCACCATGAACAGGATCGCGGCGATGATGAGCGAGCCCAGCAGCTCGCCGAGCGCGAGCATCGAGGCGACGCCCGTGTACATCGGCGCGGCGTCGGCCAGCGTCATGCGCGCGCCCGCGTCGGCGGCCAGGTACCAGCCGACCGGCGTGAGGATGAGGAACAGCAGGAGCGAGAGCCAGTGTGCGCCCGTGCGCGAGGGCATCTCCGTGACCTGCGGGGCGGCGGAGAAGAGCTCGTCGTCCAGTCGGCCGGAGTTGGACTTGTCGCCGCGTGCGGCGGTCGATGCGATCGCGGCCAGGGTCGCGGCCTCGGCGTCCTCATTGCTCTCACCCAGCAGGGAACGGCGGCGTGGGCGTACCTCTTCGGCGGCGTCCTGGTCCTCGAAGGAGTACGAGGCCTGGGCCGCCTGGGTGGGCAGCTGGGCCGTCGGCTCGGTGAAGGGGGCGGGATCCGCGGCGGGCTGGTCGAGCTCGGTGGAGGAAGCGTCGGTCTCGTCCGACGAGGCCGGCTCGGCCTGGTCGGTGGGTGTGAGCGCCGGGATCGATGGGGTCGTCGGCTCGTCGTCACCGAAGATCATGGATCGGCGCGAGACAAGCGGGTGCTCGGCGGCGGCGCCACCGACGGCCGAGGTTGTTTCCCCGGCCTCGTCCGCTTCCTTCGCCTCGTCTGCGTCCTTCGACTCCTCGGTGGAATCGTCATCGGAATCGGCGGTCTCGGTGGGCTCCGTGGCCTCAGCGGGCTCCTCCGCGTCAGTGGGCTTATCGGCCTTCGTGAATGCGTCATCCAGGTTCAGGCCCAGCGCCGCAGCTGCCTGCGCGGGCGTCATGACAGGCGTGCGCGAGGGCTCCGGTTCCTCGGGGGTGTCGGTCTCGTCGGACGAGTCCTCGGCTTCGAGCGTGGCGTCCGTTGACGGTGTCTCGTCCTGGTCGGAGGCCTCGGCGCCCTCATCCGTCGAGTGTGCGGGTTCCGCGTCGTCCTGGCTGGTCTCAGGCGCGTCGTCGGCTGCACTGGCGGCGGGCTCCTCGTCGGCCGACACTTCCTGCTGGTCGGCGGCGTTCTCGGAGGTCTGCGTGGGGGCATCCTCGGCGTGTTCCTCGGAGGAAGCCTCATCCGTGGTGTCGCTACTCTGCGCGCCCTCCGAATCGTTCGCCGTCTCCGCGTGAGCGTCGGTGTCGGCGGGTGCCTGCTCGGCGTTGCCCTGCGTGTCATCCGCGGAATGAGACGTCGCCTCGGAAGCAGCCTCGGCCTCGTCAGTGGTGGACACGACCGGGAGGTCGCCCTCGGGGGCGGTGACGACGGGCAGCTCGCCCGTGGAAATCTTGTCCTCGATCGTGGGCTTGAGCGGGGCAGCAGTCGGAACGCGTCCCGTCAGGCCGCCGATTGCAACCGACTCGATCTCGCCCGTGTGGATGGGCTCACTGGACTCGCCGATGATCGCCGACGCGTCGGAATCTTCGCCCGGCAGCTCGATCTCCTCACCGGTGAGCACCACGTTCTCGCGGTCCTCCTCGGCGCGGTCGCGCTGGACGTCAAACTCGTTCTCGGACATGCTTCCTCCTTGTATCTGCCCACATATTACGGTCCGTCAGACCGCTTGCGCGCATTAGGCCTCGGCAGGCCCCTCATTCGTCGATGCGGCCTGCGACGCATCGAGGTTCTTCAGAGCGCGCACCCGCGCCCACAGAACCCCCATCGACGCGCAGCCCGTCGCCATTCCCAGGGCCGCCAGGGGAGGGCTTGCGAGGGAGAGTTTCGTGAGAATCGAGGAACCGGGAACGATCACATTGCCCGTGAGCGACGCCCACACCGGCAAGACCACGTAACTCGGCAGCACGAGGATCGTCCACGTCGCGATCTGCGTGCCCGTGATCGACCAACGGGCGTTCACCACCAAGACGGCGAACGCCAGGCCCGCGCCGAGGGCGAACAGCGGAGCGAGGGTGTGGCCCTCGAGAATTCCCTCCAGGCCCATCGCCGCGACGTTTGTCGAATCCGAGGGCGCCGCCCCCACCATCAGCACGCCTGCGGCGATCGCGGCCGGGAGCGCGACCGTCGTGCCGAACGCGTGACGGTGCACGCGCGCGAGAGGCATGCGCGTGTCCTTGCCCGCGCGCACCCGCACCGACTTGATCGTCAGCGCGCACGCACCGAGTATGAGGGAGAGGCACACCGGGTACATACACCACAGGACGCCGGCGAGCATGTCTTCGCGGCCCACCGAGGACTTCATGAGCAGCGGCAGACGCACCACACCCAGGAACTGCGCGACCCCCACGGCGAGCGACCACACGAAAGTCACGACCATGCCCGCGCTCGACTCCTCGCAGTTGAGCGCGATGAGGGCGAGCAGCAGCGACGCGAGCGCCATGCCGATGAGGCCCTCCACCGAGGCCAGCGGCTGACCGACCGAGGCCAAGGCCTGTACGTCGACCATCGACGAACCCAGGAACACCAGGGCAACCGGCGCGAAAACGAATGCGAACAACCCCGAGCGCAGGCGCGCGGAGAAGTTTCGATGCTGCAAAAGCGTCATGCCCCTAGTGTAGAGGGGTGAGTATCGAAGCCCTCGTCGACCCCGCACCCGCCGTGCTGCGCGCGGCCGCCGCCCGCCCCGACGTTGCATCCGCTATGAACGAGGCGCACGCCGCGCTCGCCGACCTGCGCTTCAGTGAGGGGTTGCGCCGAGGCTGGGAGGAGGCCCGCGCCGAGGCGGCCGTCCGCGAGGCCGCTGCCCTGTCCATCATCGAGGGCGCCCGCACGAGCGTCGACGACGTGCGCGCCGCGTCCATGGGAGACGAGGGCGGGCCTGCATCCGATCCGGGGGTTGCCCTCGCCCTGGGGATTTGGCGCTCGCAGTGGAACCTCGCTTCGCGTTTCCCCGCCCTGAACACGCGTTCCCAGGGCGGTGCGCGCGTCGCCCCGACACCCCTTCCGGCGCTGATTGCGGGGCTGCATCGGGATGCCTGTTCCGGTCTCGTGGCCTCCGGCCTCGCCCAGGCCAACGCCGTCGCCCTGCCTACGGATTCCGCCCTGCTCGCCCCCGCCCTCGCCTACGCGCGCAGCGATGCCCCCGCCCTCGCCGTCGCCGCCGCGCTGACCGCCCACTTCCGTTTCCGGCGCGTCTTCGCCCCGGCCTCGTCCGTCGTGGGAAGCGGCCTGGCGCGGTGGATCCTCGTCACGCGCGGCGTCGACCCGACAGGCGTGTGCGTGCCGAGCGCCTACGACGCGCTGGATCCCGCGCGCGGGGGGCGGGAGCTCGCCGGGTGGGTGAGCGCCGACGAGGCCGGCCTGAGCAGGTGGATCACCCACTACTGCGCGGGGATCGTCTACGGGGCCCAGGTGGGGCGCGACGTCGCACGCCACGTACAGGCGGGCAGGCTCTCCTAAATCTGCTCGATCCGCGCGATCCGTCCAATCTGCGCTCGTGTTAGCGGCGCAGGAGCGCGCAAGCCGCCGCACCCACGGCGACACCAGCAAGGAAGGGAACCGCGACCTTCGCGGGGGTTGGGACCTCGCGCGGCAACACGCGCACCGTGGACGTGAAGGTGAGCGTGGGCCAGCCCTCGCGCTGCGCCATGTCGCGCAGACCGCGGTCCGGGTTGACCGCGTAGGGGTGGCCGACGAGGCGCAGGAGCGGCGCGTCCGACACCGAATCTGAGTACGCCGAACACTCCGACAGGTCCCAGCCGCGCGCGCGAGCCAGGGCCTCGCAGGCGTCCGCCTTGCCCTGAGCCTGGTTAAAGTGCGTGATCTCGCCCGTGAAGCACCCGTCCTCGTCGAGGGACGCCCGCGAGGCGAGGACCTCATCCGCCCCCAGCATGTGGGCGATCGGGCGCACCACCTGCTCGACCGAGGCCGACGCGATGACGACGACGTCGCCCGCGTGCTTGTGCGCCTCGATGCGCGCGAGAGCCTGCGCGTAGCAGACGGGCTGGATCGTGCGCTCAAGGGCATCCTCGACTGTGGCCTCGAGGAATGCGGCGTTCCAGCCGCGTCCCATGCGCCCCAGCGCCTGCGCCATCTGCTCCATGCGCGATTCGTCAGCTCCCGTGAGTAGGTAGGGCAGCTGCACGAGGACGGAGGTGATCGCGGTGCGTCGGTTCATGAGCCCGGCCTCGATGAACGGTCCCGAGAGCGCCACGTTCGAGGACGTGTCGAGAATCGTTTTATCCAGATCGAAAAAGGCCGCGCGTACCATGCGTCTACTCCAACGTTGGCTCAATCCACAGGGTCCTCCGTCGGGCCCCTTCTATGCACAGGGTGGCATTTCGAGTCTGCGTTGTCCACAGGGGCGCGCGCAGGGGTAGACGGAAGGGTTCCCTCAGGCGCAGCGTAGCTGCATGGACATGCATGATGAGACGCACGATGCGAAGAATCGGGGGCCCGTCGCCCTCGTCGGCCTCGCACCGCCCGACCTGGAATGCGCCCGCGACGCGGTGGAACTCGCCGGGGCGCGGGTGTGCTCGAACCCGGCCCGCGCGGTGCTGGTCCTCGCATCGCCAGGCGCGCCAGTGCCCGTCGGCGTGCCCTGCGTGCGCGTCGGCGGAGAGGGGCAGGTGAGTCTGCCCGGGGACACGGCCCTCCTCGTCTCCCTCATCGCCGAGGCCTGCCACCGGTGGGCAATGCCAAGCGCGGTGTGGGTGGTCGCCGGGATCTGCGGCGGGGTGGGTACGACGAACGTCGTGCGTCTGCTGGCCGGGGAGCGTGGGTGTCGGCGCGGTTTGCGTGCACGCTGGTTGCGTCGGGCGAGCCGTCGTGAACGCGGGAGCGCGCGGCGCGTGGTCGTCGTCGATGCGTCCGGGGCCGTGCCCGGGTTTGCTCGCGCCCCCGAATGCGATGTCCCCGGCGTGCGGTGGGCGGATCTGGACGCCTCTGAGGACTCGTATCTGCCGTCGCTGCGCGATCACCTGCCCACCCTGAGTGGAGTGCGGGCCCTCGTCGGGGACGCGCGCGGCGGTGCCAGCGCGGACGACCCGCGCGTCGCCGCCGCCTGCCGGTCCCTGCACGCTCCCCTCATCGTGGACGCGGGACGATGGGATGAGCGGGCTGCGCGCTGCGCGTCCGCCGTTCACGCGAACGCTCTCATCCTCGTGACCCGCCCAGACCTGGAGGGAGCCGCGGCGATGGCCGCGAGCCTGGCCTGTCATCCACCGCCGTGCCCCGCGATCACGCTTGTGTCGGCTGGTCGCGGCAGGCGTAGCCCGGGGCTGTCCGCGTGTGCGCCGCGCCCGATCCTGCGCGCGCCGACGCGACCGGGTCGGGATCTGCGTGCTCTGCGCCGGGCCCTCGCCTCCCTCGAGCCGACGCCCCTGTGTGGGCGTTCCCTCGCCCGCGACGAGACTGTGCGCCTGGAGGTGGCCCGTGCGTAGCGCCCTGCGACTCCTCGCCCGCGGTACCGCCCCCGCCGGGGTGATCGCCGACACGTCTCGACCCGGGTGTGGCGCGCGCGAGGCCGCCGTCGCACTCGAAACCCTGCGTGCCCGGCAGCGCGGGATGGACCCGCCCCTCGCGCACCTCCTCGACGACCCCGACGTCACCGACGTGCTCATCAACGGCGCTCACGCGTGGGCCGAGCGAGGAGGCGGTCTCGCGCGCGTCGACGTCGGCATCCACGACGAGGCCGACGCCCGCCACGCAGCGATCCGGCTGGCGAGCGCGTGCGGGGCGCGCCTCGACGACGCCAGCCCCATCGCCGATGGCACCCTGCCCGGCGGCGTCCGCCTGCACGCGGTCCTGCCACCCGTCTCCGGGTCGGGAACGCTCATCTCCCTGCGCGTGCTCGGCACGCGTCGGCTGGGGATCGCGGATCTCGAAGCCTGCGGGACACTGCCCGGCGCGCTCGGCCCGCTCCTGCGAGCGCTCGTCGCCTCGCGCGCCAACGTCCTCGTCTCCGGCGCCACCGGCAGTGGCAAAACCACGCTCCTGAGCGCCGCCCTCTCCCTCGTCCCCTCCAGCGAGCGCATCGTGTGCATCGAGGAGGTCGCCGAGGTCGCCCCCACCCACCCGCACTGCGTCCACCTCCTCGAACGCAAGCCAAACGTCGAGGGGCGAGGAGCCGTCACCCTGTCCGACCTCGTGCGCGCGGCCATGCGCATGCGCCCCGACCGCCTCGTCCTGGGGGAATGCCGAGGCCCCGAAGTGCGCGACGTCCTGACCGCCCTCAACACGGGACACGACGGCGGCTGGGCGACCATCCACGCGAACGGGGCGCGAGAGGTGCCCGCGCGTCTGAACGCCCTCGGTGCGCTCGCCGGCATGGGCGAGAAAGCCGTCTCCGCCCAGGCCGCCAGCGCCTTCAACGCCGTCCTCCACATGCGACGATCCCCGTGCGGGCACCGCTGGGTATCCGAGGTCGGGGTACTGACGCGCGCTCGCGGTCCACTCGAGTGCGCGCTCGCGCTCAGCGCCACAGCCTCAGGACAGGTGACCACTCACGAGGCCTGGGCGTCCCTGGCTCGAAAGGCCGGACTATGAGGTGGGGTGGCGGATGGATGGCTGTTTTCGGTGGCGGTCGCGACGTCGTGGAGCGCTCGGCCGATCGCGCGCTTGCGTGCGTGCTTGTGCTGTGCACGCTCATGCTTGTGTGTCGTGCGCTCGCGGCCGTCGTACGTGGCGTGCACGAGCGTCGCATCGTGCGCGCGTGGATGCGCCCTGCTAGTTCTCGTCAATCCGCCGAACGCGCGTGGATGCGCCGACTGCGCACACGCGCGGACGGGGGAGAAAGTGGGAGGCATCGAGGGCGCGCCTGCGGCGTGCCTCAGGCGCGCGAGCTCTCCCTCCTGGTCGCCGAGGTGGCGACGCGGCTGCGCGCGGGAACTCCGACGCGGCGAGCCTGGTCGGACTCCCTCGCGCGCATCGGTGCGGGCGCAATCGTGCCTGAAAGCGCGTCCTACCCGCCCATCCTCGACGAATGGGCGCGACAGCCGCCGCGGTGGGAGCTCCCCTTGCGCGCCCGGGCCCCAGACGCGGCCGCTCGTCGCACCGCCGCCTCCGTCGCCCTGGCCTGCCGATTCAGCCACGGCCTCGGCGCACCCATGGCCGACATCCTCGACGCCATCGGGGACAGTATCGATGACGCCCAGGCCGTCGCGGAAGCGCGCCGCGTCGCCTCCGCTGGTCCCCTCATGTCCGCGCGAGTCCTCGCCGCGCTTCCCCTCATCGGAATCGTGAGCGCGCTCGCCCTGGGCGCCTCGCCCTGGCAGTTCTACACGGGAGTGACCGTCGGGAGAATCTGCGCGCTGTTTGGCGCGGCCGCCTGGGTGGTCGGCATCGCCTTGTGCCGCCGGATCCTCGCGCGGGCCCGATCTGTCGACGAGGACACTGACCCCGCCCTGGCCTGCGACCTCGTCGCCGCCGGCCTCGCCTGTGGGGCCGCGATCCCGCGCGTCCTCGACGCCCTGGCCGCTGCCTGCGCGCGTGAATCCCTCGCGTGGACGGCCCAGGCCCTGAGGCTAGGCGTCCCATGGGACGAGGCCTGGGAAGAGACCCCGGAGTGGGCGCACCCGCTGCGCGACGCCCTCGAATCGTCCTGGACCAGCGGAAACGCGCCCGAGACGATGCTCGCTCGCAGCGCCTCGTGGGAACGCCGGGCCCGCCTGGCGGAGGCGAAAACACGCGCCGAAGAACTCAGCGTCCGACTCGTCGGGCCACTGGGCGCCTGCTTCCTCCCCGCATTCCTCGCGCTCGGGATTGCGCCCCTGCTCGCCACCCTCACTGGTGGCCTCGACATGTAGGTGTTATCCACAGGGCTTTGTGGCGCTCGTGAGTTATCCACAGGGGTCCGAATCCACATGGAATCGGGGCAGGTGTGGCGCGCACACTGGCCACACGCGTCGATAGGCGCGCAGATGAAAGGACAGATCAATGATGATTATCGACAGAATCGAATCCGTGGCCACGCGCGCGCAGCTCGCTGCGTTGAGCGCCCTGCAGGATACGGTCCATCACCTGACGGCGGGTCGGGGTGGGGACGCTGCCACAGACCCGGCCGACCCGGAAGAGGGAGCCACGACCGTCGAGTACGCGATCGGGACCATCGCGGCCGCAGGATTTGCGGGACTCCTCATCGTGATCCTCAAATCGGACGCCGTGCGCGCCGCCCTGGAATCCATCATCCAGGAGGCGCTCAGCACCCGATGAACAGCGACGAGCACGGATACGTCACCGTCGAACACGCCATCGGTTTCGTCGCCGTCACCCTCGTTGTCGGCGTCATCGTCGCCGCCGCGCAGGCCGGGATGACCGGAGCATCCCTGTGCCAGGCAGTGCGCGAGGGGGCGAGGGCCGCCTCGATCGGGCAGGAGGATCCGCGGGCGGCGGCATCGGCCGCGTACGCCCCCGGCTCCTACGCGGTCTCGCGCTCCGGCGGGTGGGTGAGCGTCACCGGCACCGCCCCCTACCGCGGCGCCGCCGGTTGGGTTGGGGGCGTGGCTCGATGCTCGGTGACCACTATCGACGAGGGGGACCTGCCGTGACGCTTGAACCGACAGCCCCGCGTGCAGCTGTGCCTGGACGGGCTGTCGCGGATAGGTGTACCGGCGACCGTTGCGGCGAGGAAGGATCGGGGACCGTCAACACCGTAGCCCTGATCGTTCTGGCGCTCGCGCTCGCTGTGGTCCTCGGTGGGGTGGGCGCCGCGCACCGCGAGCAGGCGCGCCTGCAGGCCGTCGCCGACCTGGCTGCCTTAGCGGGGGCCGAACATTCGGCAACGGCGCCCTGGGAGGACGTGGGAGAACGCCCATGCGTGGCAGCCTCCTCCGTCAGTGAGGCGAACGGAGTGGGGATCCAGTCCTGTGAAGTACGCGACAGTGATTGCCTTGTCGTTGTCACGCACAGCGTCAGAATCGCTGGGATATCAACGATCCTGCGCGCGAAGGCGCGAGCCGGACCCGGAGGCTGAGAAATCCTCAGGAAATTGCCAGCTTCGTTCAATGGTTCCCACAGGTGGGGTCCCTACATTAATAGTCATCAAGCCAAGGGCGACACCCACAAAGGGTGAGCCAAGAAAGGGAGCGCATCGGAAGACTTGCACTGTGTTGATGGGATACTCGAAGGGGTCGGCCTTATGGTCGGCCCCTTCGAGTGTGTGCTGTCGCGTTCCGTGTGCCGAGGTGTGCCAGCTGCCTGCGCTCTTCGCCGCAGACGTGGGCCCGCTAATGCGCACGTGGGCCCGATGACATGCGCGTGGGTGCGACACCTCGCACGTTAACCCGATGATGTGCGCGTGGGCAGCGCCGCCCACGCGCACATCTAGTGGTTTACGTGCGTATCAAGGGGTTGACGCGCATATTCAGCGGTTCGCGTGCGAGCTACATGCCACGCCGTGCACCGTTGTGTCCAAAACGCAGACCACCTCAGCCGCAACCCCCATTTTCAATGTTGTTCACCGAGGTGGTCTGCGATGTGGGCGCCTTATCGCCCTGAACCGTGACCTCACCACCACCAAACGGGGGAAATGCACCATGAGGGGCGCGCACGCCGGCGACACGCCGACAGCCAGCTTCTAATGCTGCAAAATCCCACCGCACCGGCATGGAGGGCGCCGGAGGGGCCGCAGGGCCTGGCCGGGCTTTGAGACGGCGCGCCGATCAAAGCTTGCGGTGCGGGCCGCCCACGGGCACACCAAGCAGCCCGGCCCCACGGCCGGGCCTGGCGCCTAGAAAAACCGCGGGTCCACAAGCAACAACCAGCGCCACACAGCAACACGTAGTGTCCCGTAACCCCGGATGCGCGGTGTTCGGAATCCTTCGACGTGCGCCGACGTCCCGCGTTCCCGTTGGCTTACTTGCCGTGGTAGCGCGGGCTGGTCCCCAGGTGGGTCGGGTAGGGGTTTCGGCTGTCGCCGATCTTGTTCTCGTCCAGACCCCGGTATATGTAGGAGTTGTCGTAGGCGATCTCAAAGGGAGAGACCACACCGTCGGTGTACTGCTTGATCTCCTCGGGCGTGGGTTCTGGACCTGTGCTCTTGTTTGTGAGGGGATTCTCGTCCGGATACTGGCTGGGATCGGTGTTCACCATCGCGCCGGGCGCGACGCCGCCGTAGCCCGTGTACTTATTCCACGTGTGGTCCGGGTTGGTCCCCGTGTGAATGAGGAGCTGAAGGAGTTGATTCGTGGTGGCCTGGGGCCACTTCTGTCGGGCGAGCGCGAGAGAACCAGCGACGAGGGGAGTCGCGAACGAGGTGCCGAAAGCCTGTTCGTTTTGTTGTGTCTGTAGGTTTCTTACGGTGATAGGTCCACCTACCGCAGCGCTGACTACTCCTTCTCCCCACGAGGAGTAGTCTTGGCGGTTCCCATTGACATCAATGGCACTGACACCGACAACACCAGACCATCTATCATAGGATTCACCTCCTTGGTCTTTTCCTTGGTTTCCTGCTCCTGCAACGACGATGACGCCCTGGGTCATTGCGCGCGCAATGGCCCACTTCGAGGGATTACCACTTGATGTGCTGGTGAGCGACAAGCTGATGATTTGAGCACCATCGTTGATTGCGGTGTTGATGAGCGACGGCATATCGTCTTTGTCATTTCCATCTGCTACCTTGCAATCTGCTCCCGCAGTGTCGCCAGCATATGTGTAGGAAACCCTGTACGTCAGTAGTTTTGCTTGAGGAGTAATTCCGTAATCCCTGGCAACGAGTACGGAAGCGACATCTGTTCCGTGCTCCTTGCTCTGGACGCTTGACGTCACCGTGCAGGGCGACTTATCCGTGATGTCAGCGCCTGCTAGTTCTGGTGCGCTGGTGTCGACCTCGCCGTCCAGGATTGCGATCGTGACGCCCTGTCCGGTGTAGCCTTTCGCGCGCGCCTGGTCGAGGTGGTAGTACGCGAAATAGGGCTGGTCGGCGGCGGTGATGGTGTCCGCCGCGTGAGCAGGCCCGGATGGCAGCGCGGTGGCTCCCGTGGCAAGTGCCAGGGTCGAGGCCGCGACGCCGAGCATGCGCGCCGTGCTGATGTTGCGTGTCACCATTGGCGGGGATCCCATCCGTCATCCTTGCGTGGTGCGGGAGAAAGGTCTTTGTCGGACCCATAGGTCTGCGATAGGGGGTTCACGTAGCCCTCGGGCAGCTCATCGTCATCCTCAAAGCGGAACGGCGTGTAGCGGCGTCGCTGGGCCTTCTTCTCGTCCTTCTTGCCTCCAGCGCCAGCGCCGCCAGCGCCCATGAAGCCGCCGGTGCCCTGAGAGCGACCGCCGGTCGCGGAGCTTCCAGCGCCATTCGCGCCGGATGCCCCCGACGTGCCCGTCACTCCAGAGGTTCCGTTGGCACCAGCCCCTGTCGCGCCAGCAGGAGCAGGGGGTGTGTACTTGCCGAATCCGGCACCGGAGTAGGAACCGGTGCGCAGGGCCGTTGATCCGGCCGAGCTTCCGACTCCCGCTCCGCCTGCTCGTCCCATGATGGACGCGGCAGAACCCATCCGCGCGGACCCGCGAAGGCCCAGCGCGCCTGCGCCGAGCACGCCGGCTCCGCCGAGGCGACCAGCCGTCGACGATTCGCTGGCAGGGCCACCGTTGAGGCGCCACAGGGGATGGTCGCGATCGACGGGAGAAGCGGGGGTGTGACCGCCGATGACGCCGTTCGCGTGCCGGTCGCCGTTGACGCGCGTGTGTAGCAGGTCGATGTCCATCAGGTCCTGCGGATTGGTGACGGGGTTCAGGCGGGAACCAGGCTCTCCTTCGGAGATGTATTGGTTGGGTATGCGCTTCGAGGACATGACGCGGTCGCTGATCGGACCGCCCTCGTCATATCCATCCGCGTACAGCCCCGAGCCTTGACCCCGGAGGTCGGAACGGCCGTAGTCGTCATCGCGGCTGGCCCCGTATACGCCAGCTTCATGGGGTGAGACCCACATGTTGCCTTGGTTGAGCTGATCCGTTACAGACGGAGCGGATGGACCACCTACAGGTGGGATCTTCACGCCCGTTTTTCCTGCAGATAATCCTTTGATGTCCTCCGTGTGCGCCTGCAACTGATCGGCGAGCTTCTGGGCCTCGTCGTTGACTCGCTGCAGGATGACCGTGGCCGCAGCCTCGCGCTGCGCGTTTGCCTGCGCCTCGATCGCGTCTACGTAGGCGGCACCGGTCGTGGCGATCGTGTTGATGGGCTCTCCGAATGGACCCAAGTGCTTCGCGACAGGAATGACGACCTGAGCAAGCCCCCGCATTGATTCGGTGGCCTTGTCCAGGAGCGTCGGTGACAGGAGCTTTGCATCCTCGGCGGCGTGCATCAGCAAGCGTCGACCCTCGACGTAGTGCTCGGTGCCGGTCACGTACCCCTGTCGTTCGCTGCTGTAGCGTTGCTGCGTCTGATCGATCCAGCCGTCAATTGCATCGCCAGTTTGCCCCTCAAAGCCCTGGTATTCCTTGAAGTGGGACACACTCGAGCTCATGACCCCCATTCCCTCGATGATCGTGGAGTGTTCGGAGTCGTAGTTGCGGAGCTTGTAGGATTCCTCCACGCCCTCAACGAACTTCATGAGGCGGTCGTACATGGGGCTGCTCACCATGGTCTGTCTCCTATCGTGCGCTTTGGGCTAGAACTCAGTCTGTGCGTCCTGGGTGGGCGCACCGTTGGTTCCCGCAGTCGTTGCGGGATCGGGACTCGTTGCTGATCCCCCGGCAGGTGAGGAGGAGGGACTCGTCGAAGGGGTGGGCGTCGGTGAGGTGTAGGCCGACGGGTCGCCCATCGAGTCACGAAGTGCCTTCAGTTCGTCTCCGGTGGCCTGCTCAAGGGCGGCAAAATCCTCGATCGCTTGATCGACATTGCGCCCGAAGGAGCGGAGAGCGTCGCGCTCGTTAGCAGCAATATCGCCGCAGGCACCGAGGAAAGCGATAAAGGCGTTCCGCAGTGCCTGAGGGCCCGCCTCATCGGTCCAAAAACGCTCGTTTTGTCCGTCGGTAAGGCGGGCGATTGCCTCGGAGCTGGAGGCTATTGCCGCCCCCCCCGTGCTCGACATCCTGCCGAGTTTGGGCATGCTTGTTGGAATCGAAAGCGACGTCAGCCACGGCGCACCTCCTGCGTAGCGAGTCCGCCAAACGCGTGTCCTGCGGAATAAAATGAGACGCTGATCAGCATATGATCAGGCGTTCAAGAAAACAAGTCATATGACGGCACCGCATCACGCCCCGGGTGCTCGCTGCAACAAATAGGCAAGCAGCGTGATCGCGCCCTGTTTGGACAGGGGTTCGTTGCCGTTGCCGCACTTGGGGGACTGGACGCAGCGTGGGCACCCGGACTCGCAGTCGCAGGAGGAGATGGCCTCGAGGGTCGCGGCCACCCAGGACCGTGCGCTGTGAAAGCCGGCGAGCACGTGCCCGGCGCCGCCTCGGAACGCATCGTGGATAAAGACGGTGGGCGCGCCCGTGTCGTCGTGCAGCTCGGTGGACAGGCCACCCAGGTCCCAGCGGTCGCAGGTCGCGACGATGGGCAGGATCCCGATCATCGCGTGCTCGGTGGCGTGCAGGGTTCCCGCCAGGTCCGCGGCCTCGATCCCCATCGTGGCCAGCGCCGCCGGGGTGAGGGTGAACCACGTGGACTTCGTGGGCAGCGTATGGGTGGGCAGGAACAGCTCGATGTTGCGGATGAACTCGAGCCCGGGCAGGCGCAGCAGGTCGTAGTCGGTGACCCGCGTCGACACGTTCGTCGGCCCGTGATGCCAGGTGACCGTGCCGTCCCCGCACACGTACGTCTCCTCGATCGCGCACACTTCGACGCTCGTGTGGGTCGCCGAGCGCGTGCGCAGGGGAGTGCGCACCTCCTCGACCAGGGCGACGCGCGCGTCGTCGGCCCGGGCCGGCGGGATGATGATCGACGAGGCCTGGGCCCCCTCCCGCTCCCCGCCCCCGAGGCGCTCGGTTCCCCGGGTGCCGCCCGACGCCTCGGGCAGGAGCGTGCGCGGCCACCCCTGGGCAGCGGGGGCGGTGGGCGTGGTGAGGGAGGTGAGGCTCAGCACGTGGAAGGTGCGCCCCTGGTGGATGTAGATGGCACCGGGGAAGACGTGGGCGTCGGCGGAGGCCTGGTCGATGGTGCCGACGATGGTGCCGGTGGCCGCGTCGACGATCTGGACGTCGCCGGCGGCTCCGCGCAGGTCGGTGAGGTCGCTGGGGCGCTCGGGGCGAGTGGCGTCCCAAAAGTACCCGGCGGGCCTGCGTTTGAGGTACCCGTCGGCGACGAGGCGCTCGGTCACGCCTCGCAATTCCGGGCCAAAGTAGGTGATATCGGACGGCGTGATCGGTATTTCGGCGGCCGCTGCGGCGATGTGCGGTGCCAGCACCCACGGGTTGGAGGGGTCGATGACGGAAGCCTCGACCTCGCCGAGAATGTGTTCCGGGTGGCGCACCAGGTACGCGTCCAGCGGGTTGTTGGAGGCGATGAGTACGGACGTGCCCGGCGCTCCCGCGCGACCTGCGCGGCCGATCTGCTGGCGCAGGGACGCGCGCGTGCCCGGCCAGCCGACCGTGATCGTCGCGTCCAGCCCCGAGATGTCCAGGCCCATCTCCAGCGCCGACGTCGTGGCGAGCGCCCGCACGCCTCCCGTGCGGATCGCCTCCTCGAGCGCCCGGCGCTCCTCGGGCAGGTAGCCGCCGCGATATGCGCCGACCCGTCCCGCGTTCGCGGAACCACGCGCTGAGAGCCGGTCGCGCACCTGAGCGGCCACGGCCTCGGCCCCCGCGCGAGAACGCACGAAGGCGAGGAGGCGCGCCCCCTCCTCGACGAAGGCGGTGGCCAGGTTGGCGGCCTCGACCCCGGCGCTGCGCCGCACGATCGGGACCTTGAGGGTGGCCGCACCCGGCGGCGCGTCGAGGACCTCCAGGAAGGACGAGATATCGACCTCGGACTCGTCGGCCATGATCGCGCCCTGCCACAGGACCAGCTCGTGGGCGCCCGCCGGCGAGCCGTCCTCGGTGATGGCGACCGCGTCGCGCCCCGTGAGCGCGCGGCCCACCGCCGCCGCGTCGCGCACGGTCGCGCTCAGCATGACGACGCGCGGATACGCGCCCAGATGGTGGGCGACGCGCAGTAGTCGGCGCACGACCAGCGCAATGTGCGAGCCGGTCACGCCGCGCCAATGGTGGGCCTCGTCAATGATGATGAGGCGCAGCGACGCCAGGAAACGCGACCACCGCTGGTGCGACGGCAGCATCACGTAGTGCAAGAAATCGGGGTTCGACAGGATCAGGTCAGCACCCGCGCGCGCCCACTCCTTCGCCTCGCGCGGCGTGTCCCCGTCCACCGTCGTCGCGCGCACGCGGCGCAGCCTCTCATCGACGAGGCCGGGGCTCCCTTCCGGGGCGGACTTCCCTCGTGCGACGTCCGGTTTGTCGTCCTGGCCGAGCAGCGCCATGAGCGAGGCCAGCTGATCCGCCGCCAGAGCCTTCGTCGGAGCCAGGTACAGGGCGGTTGGGCGGCGGTGAATCGCGGAAATACGCGACGAATCCTCGGCCTCCACCAGGTCGGAGAGGATCGGCGTCCACGCAGCCAGCGACTTGCCCGAGCCGGTCCCCGTCGCGAGCACGACATCGCGGCCCTCGCGCACAGCATCCAAGGCCTCGCGCTGATGAATCCACGGGCGCTCCACGCCCCGATGCGCCCACGCGCCCACGACCGCGGGCGACACCCACTGCGGCCAATCCGCGATCCGCCCCTTCCTCCCCGGCAACGTCACGTGGCCGAGCAGCCGATCATCCCCCGCGCTCAGGCGCTCCAAGACCGCCAGCAGGTCGGCGGGGGAGGGAGACGAGGCGAGGCCCGGCGCGGCAGTGCTGTTCGGCCGTGCCCGATCATCCGCCTCCCCTCGAGGTGACGCCGACGACCTCACGCCCGGGGCCAACCGCGCGCGGCCGCGTGAACCCGCCCTGGCCTCGTGCGACGAAGACGGCGAGCGATCAGCGCTCATCCGCGCCCGGATTCACCAACCCCAGCGCCTCGGAGGCGGACTCCTTCACATACCGGATCGCCGCGATACCTGTCGAAATACCCGACGAAATAGCGTCACGCAGCTGCACATCCGACAGGCCAGCCTCCGTGTCCACCACGAAATCCGCGTACACGCCCAGCGTCCCCTCCGGCGACGTCGACGTGTACACCGTCGGGAAATACTTCTCGCGATTCCAATTGTCCGCGGTCGCGAACAGAGCGGGCTCCGCGCTCTCCGCCGGCAGATCCGACTCCCACAGCGCACGAATCGACAGGAAACGCCCCGCCGTATCGAAGGACACCAGGAACGGAACATCATCGAAAATCGCGCCCGCAGCGTGACCCTTCTCGATCACATCCAGCCCATAGCCCATCTCGCGCACGGCCCCAACGACCCGCTCAAAATCAGCCGGGTAGGGGGTCACCTCATCCTCGGGCACCACGTACGGAACGTTCACAGCGAAGCCTCCCGACCCTGAGAATCCCAATCCACGAACCCTGGCAACGTCACCTCAAGATCCGCGAAAAAACCCATAATCATCGACATCGACGTCTCAAAGAAATTATCCAACTGCGCCTGAGTGAGCCCCGACATGACCACGACGTTGCACTCCGCGATCAAGCCATACTGCGTTCCATCCTCCAGGGGAGCCACGTACGCCTTCGGGCCCGTGCGCGTCGAATTGCAGGCCGCGACCTCGCGGGCCAACTCACCGAATTGCTCGGGCGTGCGCGCAATCCCGCGCCACTGAGCGCGCAACTGCAGAATCTGAGGGTTCGTCGCATTCCAGAAAAACGCGGCATTCGGCGTCAAATACGCCAGCTCGTCCTCGTTGTAGTCGCCGAAACGCACATCGCGAGAACGCAACAAATCCCGAATACGATCGGTGCTGACAGGTGAAGATGCAGCCACTGACAACTCCCGCGTGACACGTATGGATCGGACACCCACACTGTAACCGAGGCCTCTCTTCCGCGCGCGCCCACCTTGTCTGACAACTTCCGTGCGCGTGTCGGCTCCCGCGTGCGGCGGCCACGAACTCGCGGACGAGGCCCGGGCCGGCGCGCGGGCCGCCCCGCCGCTGTGTGCTTGCCTTCGATTCGCGTCAAACCTTGCTTCAAACCCGAACCAATCCACACGCCTGCCCCCCACTCCACTACAGTGGAGGCGGAATACGCCAACGACACGAACGGAGGACACCATGGACGACCCCAACGCCGCCCTTCCCTCCGACCCCACCGTCGACGAGTCCTACACCAAAGGCTCGCGCCCCGTGCGCCCCCGCAAACGCACGTCGGCACCCGCCGACGCCGCAGGGCACTCCCCCCGCGAGGTTAGCGCCCCCGCCACCCAGCGACCCACCCGAGGGCGCACCCCCAGCCCCGCACCCGCCGACACGCCTGCGGGGGACGGGCCCCGGCCTCGTCGCCTGACCTCCGACTCCTGGTATCGACGCAAGCTCGCCCGACGCCTCGGCGGCGTCGCCACCTGCCTGGCGCTGACGATGCTCATCAGCCACGTCGCGCTCGCAACCGCACCCGGGCAAGTCCTCGACACCATCCTCATGGAAGGCACCATGCGCTCCGCGAGCCGCTACGAAGCCTTCTCCACACTCATCACCGGCATCGTGTCCGTGCCCGTCATGGTCGCAGCCGGCCTCGTCGTCGCCCTCGTCGCCGCAGCGCGACGCCGACCCACCCTCGCCGGGCGCGCCCTCGGCGCCGTCATCGGCGCAAACGTCACGACCCAAATCCTCAAGGACTACATCCTCACCCGCCCCAACCTCGGCGTCACCACGGGCGCCGACAACTCCCTGCCCTCCGGGCACACGACCGTCGCCGTCACCCTCTCGCTCGCCCTCATCGTCGTCGCCCCCCAATGGTTCCGCAGCCCATCCGCCTGGATCGGGTGGGCGTGGACATCCCTCATGGGCGTGTCCGTCATGATGGAAGGCTGGCACCGGCCCTCCGACGTCATCACCGCGGTCCTCATCGCGGGCGCGTGGGCGCTCGCCCTCTCACCCATCGAACGGCGGCCCCGGCACGGCGCAAAAGTCCAACGCGTCATGATGTGGGTGAGCCTCGGGCTCATCGTGATCGCCCTGCTGGCCACCGGCGCCGCCATGTGGGGCTTCAGTATGTCAGCCGCATCCCCCGGATCCGGATACGGTTTCGAGGACTTCCTGCAAATCCGGCCCTGGCGCTCGCGCGTCCTCGGCGTCGCAGCCGTCGCCTGGGTGAGCGCCGTGTGCGGCCTCATCATGTATGAGGTCGACCGCCTCGCGGGCGAGTAAATTCGGCTGATCTCCGTCCGCCGCGTGGCCTGCCCGCCAGCTCGCAGTCCGCGCCGCGAGCTTTCAGCTCGGTGCGTCGGGCCCGGCCGCCCGCGAGGCTAGGCGGCCTCACTGCGTTCGGCGCCGCGCCTCGAAGCCCGCCCGTGCCCTCCGGACCCTCTGGCGCCCTCGACACCGGCGACGACTGGCGTGCTGATGGGTTGCTCGGCGCGTCGGCTCGTTGTCCGTCCTGGCCCATCGGCCTGCCACCGCGTCCTGCCACCGCGTTCTGGCGCGTCGGCACAGCAATTTCGCATGCAATTCCCCTTTGGCTATTTCAAATGTTGAATTCATATCGTTGGAATTGCAACGTTTCTGGGCTTTGTTGAAAGTTCATTCAATCGAATTGCATGCGATTGTTGCTGAGTGCTGGCCCTACCGCCCACCGGCACCGCGGCCAGGACGCGCATGCGGTACAAAGCTCTCCCTGCTTGGCTTGTTGGTGGCGGGGGCGGTACAGAGTTCTCCCTGCTGGCGTCAAATGGGCAAAAAGGGGCCTTTTTGGGTGTGCTGGGAGAGTTTTGTACCGGGGCCGCCGAATCGGGTCTGCCGGGCGACTTCTGTGAAACCACTGGAACCGCAGCGGATCGTCAGTTTGGTGGTTCTGACAGGCAGGCTGGGGCATCGCGATGCCACTAGCTTCACAGGGCTCTCGCGGTGGATAATGGCGACGGGTTATCGAGCTGCTGACCCGGCAGGCAGTGGCCCCGCCGTCGGCGCCCGCACCCCGCCACCAACCGCAGATCACCAGAAAGGGCCGCCATGCCTCGTCCCGCATCAGCCGTCGTCACTTCCAAGCCCGCGCGATTCGTCCTGGCCCTGCTGCGCATCGCGGTTGGCTTTGTTTTCCTGTGGTCGTTCGTGGATAAGACGTTCGGCCTGCACTATTCGACGGGCCCGTCGCGCGCGTGGATCAACGGTGGAACGCCGGCGCAGAGCTACCTGACGGGTGCGACGACCGGTAAGCCTCTGGCCTCCTTCTTTGAGTCCCTCGCTGTGCCTGCGATGGATTGGCTGTTCATGCTGGGTCTGCTGGGGATTGGGTTGGCGTTCCTGCTGGGTATCGGCACGCGGCTCGCGGCTGTTGCGGGCGTCGTCATGCTGGGCTTCATGTACGCGGCGGTTGCCCCGTGGGTGTGGGGCTCCCTCAATCCGGTCGTCAACGAGCACTTGGTGTATGCGCTCGTTCTCATCCTGATTCCGCTCACCAGCGCGGGCGACACGCTCGGCCTGGGCTCGTGGTGGAAGGGCCTGGGGCTCGTCAAGAAGCTGCCCTTCCTTATCTGATTCACTCCGATTTCTCGACGAGGCCGTGGCCGGGTTTCCGGTCGCGGCCTCGCTGTGTTGGTGGAGGTCTTTGTGTCGTGGTTTCCCAACAATCTCGCATGCAATTCCCTCGCATATCTTTCAAACATTGAAATCGAGTCGTTGGTATTGCAACGTTTGTGGTGGTTGTTGAATTGTCAAGAAAACGAATTGCATGCGAAATTCCTGGGCGAGGTCGGGTGTGGCCGGGGCGGGGCTGG
>ERZ772960.475-NODE-475-length-36589-cov-13.793507_pt1 | contig 36589 bp, 47 predicted proteins | sample MGYA00580678_ERZ772960 | MGnify/ENA primary metagenome ERZ772960 (study PRJEB29015, sample SAMEA2737930) | human oral metagenome | biome: human oral; feature: human-associated habitat; material: dental | place: China | collected 2059 ... | reverse complement strand
GCAAAACGCGCTTCTGCTTAGAACCACCGACATCCGTGTCGGTACTGAGAAAAAAACACCGCCTGAACAAAGCAGCAGCGGCGAAAAGATTGGAGTGGTATGGTGCAGCGGAGCCGACAGGCGCAGCTTCGAAGCAAGCGCGGTGCCGATACTTGTGTACCTTTGCATTGTATTGATAGTACACAAGTATCGGCAGTCCGCCAAAGAAAGCTGCTTATTAAAAAGAAACACTGTGCCGGAGGTTTTTCCGCTTACGATAGGAAGCGGAAAAACGGTGCCTTTTGAAAAGAGACATGCCGGATGCGAGGAGCGAGAAAAAATTAACCGCAGGCGTATCTATGATACGTTGAGGATTAATTTTTTTGAAGCGACGAAGCAGACGGCGTGTATATTTTCAAAAGGGGATAAGAACAACCCGCAGGGCTTACGCGTGCACAAGCACATCTTTGTAGGGAACAGCCGTTTAGTTACGGCAATGACGCACACCGACAACAACGGCGATAACGCAGAGCAACGGGAGAAGCGCTACTATTATCATTCAGACCACCTCGGAAGCGCCCAGTTTGTAACCGACTGGCGAGGGAAGCAGTATGAACACATCGAATACACGCCCTACGGGGAACTCTGGATAGAGGAAGTAGCCGCCGGCTTAGATAAACTGCCGTTCAGGTTCACCGGTAAGGAGATGGACGAAGAAACCGGATTGTATTATTACGGGGCACGCTACTTAGACCCGAAGTATAGTAGATGGTTGAGTGGCGACCCGGCGTTAAGCGACTACATACCCAAAGCCCCGATAGATGACGAGGCGAAGAAGCACAATGAGAATCTGCCGGGCATGGGTGGGGTGTTTAATGTCGTGAACCTGCATCTGTACCACTACGCGGGGAATAATCCGGTGAAGTATACTGACCCGGATGGAAAGAGTTCAGACTTAACAATTATTTTATTCCCAAACAACGAAATGATTACAGGATTAAAAACGATGCAGAATCAGGTTCTAAATGATCCGAAATTAAAACAAGGTGCTGGAGGACCATATGATAGAACCGATTCTGGCATTAAACCAACAACAACATGGTGTAATCAAGCAACATATCAAACGACTCGTGTGACAGATTCTACTCTGGCAAAAGCAATGTACAACAAGGGCGACCCTAATGGAGATAATACAAATGCTAAAAGCATTTACCAAAATCTAAAAGCAGCGGTACAAGATGCAAATTCTCCAATTATGGAAGTGCCTCCAAAAACCGCACAGATACTTGCAAATGTAGGAATTAGTGTTGTGGGAGTCAAGGATACAAATGGAATAGGACATGTTGCTACTGTAGCACCTGGTTATAAGTTTGATAAAACCAATGGTCCTATGATGGCAAATGTTGGTGGTAGTGATAAACAAGGTTATACACGAGCAAAAAGTGCATTTAGACAAACTTATTATGCAGATGGTAAAGTGCATTTTTATATAAACAAAGAATCACTTTCAAATCTAAAGATAGTTGTTATAAAGGAGTAATAAAATGAAAAAGATAAGAATACTTTATGTTGTATATGTTTTTTCTATGTTTTCAATGTACGCACAGAATAAAGATATCGATTTGTTAAAAGATATTTCCAATTCTGTTCCTAAAAATCTATATGTAATAGATTATGCTATTGGAAATTTTATTTCTGAAAAAGATGTATCTGTTATTGTTTTTTGTGATGATGTGAAGAATAAAAATATATCAAAAACTGTGCAGAAAACATTTTTATACGAAATAAATAAAAACAGACTGAACTTATGGGGCGAATTAAAAATAGATTGCTGTTATTATAACTATGAAGAAGATATAAATTCTTTCTATAAATCTTTGAGAATGGAACAGGATTTATCAATACTGGGGAAACCTTATCGATTTGGTTGGATAGGAGACTTCAATGATAATGGAATCACAGAACTTATGCTTGCTCAATCTGCATATTCAGAGGAAGGGGCAACTTTGGAATTTTGGGAATTCCATAATGGAAAATTTAACGTAACTTTACCAGCACAAGATGATATTTGTTTTATTCTAAGTGCGGATAAAAAAACACATTCAATGAAGTTAGAACGAAGCAAATATTCTGCTGCCATTGATGATTATGAAGTAACTGTTTCAGAAATTCTATGGGATCAAAAAAAATTTAAGTATTTGGTGCAATAATTCTTCTGGTTTATTAGTAGCTGTCCGTGATAGAGGATATCATGTATCTGTTTTCCCTGTTGATATGTCTACTATGCCAAGTTGGCAAGCTTCAAGAGAGTATGCCAATGAGTATCCACATCCATATACATTATATTTGCAGAGTATTTCAGTAAAAGTTAGAGGAAAGATTGATAATGAATAATTTTAATAACTTGAGTTGGAATAAATCAAGAGCTGAACAAGAAAAAACTATGGAGTTTTTAATAGCTAATGATAATTGGGATATTCAACATTGTATTCAAAATGCATCGAAAGATATTTGGGAGAATTTAGTGTATGTATTATCTAAGAAAAAGAATATGATTAAAGAACAGGCATTGCAGGGATTGTTGTTTTTATTTAAAGATTTATCATGGCCCGGAGCTAGTATGGCTTTTGATATTATTAAGCAGATACCAAAAGATAAGGTGTTAATAGATTTAGAAATAGCATTATCCGATGCATTTGAAGAAAACGACGGAATATGGGTTGCTAATTTAAAGCAAGTTATTTCATATTTTAGATTCACAAAAAAAGACTTTAAAAAAATTAATTTATCGAAAGTTTTACAAATATCCGAGTGGTAATATTGTTTTGCTGACAGCAAAACATGATACTGTTTAGAACTACCGCTATCCATGGCGGTAGTGAAGGGAAAATATTTTTTTAAGGTGGAAACAAATTATTTTTATTCACAGCGTAACTATCCTCCCCCCCGGACAGCGATTGAAGCAAAAATCCTTTTTGCCGCACGTGTAATGCAAGTGCGGTTTTTGAAGCGATTAAGCGGAAAAACACCGCGGGAGCAAAACAGCAGCGGTAAAAAGATTGGAGCGGAAAGCGCGGTGCTGCATTTTGTTTTCTTTATAGTAATAGTAAACAAAATGCAGCAGTCCGCCAAAGAAAGATGCTTATTAAAAAGAAACACTATGCCGGAGGTTTTTCCGCTTACGGCAATCCTTGCCGGAAGCGGAAAAACGATGCCTTTTGAAAAGAGACATGCCGGATGCGAGGAGCGAGAAAAAATTAACCGCAGGCGTATCTATGATACGTTGAGGATTAATTTTTTTGAAGCGACGAAGCAGACGGCGTGTATATTTTCAAAAGGGGAGATGGACGAGGAAACGGGGCTGTATTACTACGGGGCGCGCTACCTTGACCCGAAGTATAGCCGGTGGATTAGTACAGATCCTGCTCTTTCAGAATATATGGCAGGTTCCTCCGTAGGCGCAGGGGGAATATATAATACGGTCAACTTTAATGTATATCACTATGGTAATAATAATCCGATCAAGTATACGGATCCTACAGGAATGCGGATAGATAATGGAGATGGAACATATACTGCAGAAAAGGGTGATACCCTTTGGGATAAATACGGAGCTGATTGGAAGGAGAAGTCAGGATTTACAAGAGATCCACGGACTTTACAAGTCGGTGAAACTGTAGGAGAGAAAAATATTCCTACATATAGCGATGCATCAGCAGAAATGAAACAACAAATTCCACAGGGTAATGCTCAAGACTCAAATCAGAATGTAGTTGCTTCAAAAAAATCTAATGATGTAGCTTTCTCTTATGGTTTTGGAGGAAAATTAGCTTTGGTTCTTGGGTTAGGAGCGGAGAGTGGCTTTATCGGTGATACATCAGGAAATTTGTATTGGTATCTTTCAGGATCTGTTGGTTGTGGAATACAGACACCATCAACAACAAAAACAGATTTATCAACATTACAGTATTTAAAAAGCGCTAAAGGTTTCTCAGGAGGGGTTTCTTTAGATCCAACACAGGTTGGAAAATCATCTTCGCTTACAGCGGATATATGTTTGGGTGTTACTGGAACCTATGATTTAAATAATCAAAAATCTTCGGGTTTGCCGAATTCATGGGGGTTTGGAAGTGTTGGTGGTGGTGTTTGGAAAACAGGAACTATCGTGGTGCCGATTTATAAAAAAGAGAGATGATAAATATGTTTAATTTTTGTAAGCAAAATATAATCTATATAGCTATTTTGTTAATTGTTTTAGAATTAGTTTCTTGTATTATTAATCCGATTGGTTTTGAATGTCTTTTTGGATTTTTAATATCCTTAATTTTTGCTAGTTTAACCTTTTTTTTAAATTGTATAGTTTTTAAGAAAGGTTATATAAGCGATAAGGATACATTAGTTTTATTAGGGATCGGGACGATAGGTATTGTTTTTTGTGTAATAAGTTTTATAAAAAAGGATAGCAGTTATACATTTTTATCATTATTAGCCAATGTTGTATTTATTACGGAATTTATTCTTATAAAGATTTTTGATATAAAACTTTATTCATGAAATTTGGCAAGAAACAAGATTGAAATATGTGATGAGTATTACAAAAGATCTTTTAAGCTCGGTACACTCTCTTCCCCATAGAACGAGTTACGGCCGTATGTGAGGAATAAATAGAAATAGGGAAGGTAGTCCCCCGGACAGCGGTTGCAGCGGAAATCCTTTTTGCCGCACGTGTAATGCAAGTGCGGTTTTTGAAGCGGCCGAGCGGAAAAACACCGCTGGAACAAAACAGCAGCGGCAAAAAGATTGAAGCGGAAAGCGCGGTGCCGATACTTGTGTACCTTTATATTATAATAATAGTACACAAGTATCGGCAGTCCGTCAAAAGAATAAGAAGCAACAAAAACATCTTATTCGAGGTTTTTCCGCTTACGGCAGGGATTGCCGGAAGCGGAAAAACGAAGCCTTTTGAAAAGAGACATGCCGGATGCGAGGAGCGAGAAAAAATTAACCGCAGGCGTATCTATGATACGTTGAGGATTAATTTTTTTGAAGCGACGAAGCAGACGGCGTGTATATTTTCAAAAGGTGGAGATGGATGAAGAGACAGGGCTGTATTACTACGGAGCGCGCTACCTTGACCCGAAGTATTCGAGATGGTTGAGTGGCGACCCGGCACTGAGCGACTACATACCCAAAGCCCCGATAGACGACGAGGCGAAGAAGCACAACGAGAACTTACCCGGCATGGGTGGGGTGTTTAATGTCGTGAACCTGCACTTGTACCACTACGCGGGGAATAATCCGGTGAAGTATACCGACCCTGATGGGAGAGAACAAACAGATACAGATATACCTAAAGTTACTTTTTCATTGGATCCTCAAAAAATTATGGATAGTCAGGTCAAAATGGATAGTAATCTGTATGACAAGAGTCTCATAGACCGAACAGCGGAGAATAGTAGAAGAAAGCAGGCATTCGAAAAAAATTCTGCATTTTTGAAAGCGCCAGCAGAGAAAAATACAAAAAGCTCCCTTGAACATACTATAGAAGCTAATACGGGAACTCTGACAGTTAATCTTGGAAAGCAGCTTGTTAACTATACTTCCTCAGATAATACGTTTAGAAGCGAATGCAAATTTAATGGAGAAATCAGTATGAATGGCATAACCATTGATGCCGATCTTTCAGTGCATATTGGCAGTAGAGACGGTGGTCTATCTATGCATACGGAAGTAAATACATCGAGTACATTATCATTTAAACATCCGTTACGAGATAGCCGAAGTGAAATCACCCTGTTTAGAGTATACCTTCAAATGGATTATAAAAGGAGATAGGAGGAATGTACGACTATACTAAAAAGACAAAACATCTTGTATATGCAGCAGTAATTCTCAGTATAATAAGTGTCGGCTGCGAAACAACAAACATGGAAACACAAGAAAAGCAGATACTTTCTGCAGCGGTGCCCGGCATAGAGCAAAAAGCAGCACGGGAACAAGCGGAACAGCTTAATATGATAGCGGTTGAGGCGTATAATGCCGGTGATTATAACACAGCTTTAGAGTATATTAATCGTGCAATAAAAATAGAGCCGACCTTTGCCCGTTCATACACCAATCGAGCCACTATCTACTTCATGCAGGGTAAGTATAAACAAGCGATCGAAGAGACTGCTCGATCTATTAGCTTAGACCCGGAAGATGCCCAGCCATACTATATCCGCGGTGTAACATATTGTTTTATAGGTAAGTATTGGCAGGCAATCGATAGTATGTCAGCAGCGATAGCGATTGATCCGGCGCTCTGGGACGCCTATAATTTCAGAGGCGTGGCATATGGCCAGCTTGGCGATTATGATAAGGCGTTAGAAGACTTAATGTATGCTATAGATATAGCAATCGAAACGAGAGACATTTCTTACATATGTTACGTGAATAGGGGCTATATCTATTTAAAGCAGGAGAAGTATGAGAAAGCGCTGGCAGATCTTACGGAAGCGATACGTCTTAATCCGCAAGATGCCGAGGCATATCGCTTGCGGGCACAAGTGTATAAACACTTGAAACAAGATGAGCGTAGCGCAGCCGACGCGCAAGAAGCAGCGCACTTAGAACCTCATTAATAAATCTGTGAGATGCTTATCATGAAGGAGGAGTCATGAAACGGTATTCGTATATTATTTATTCTATTGTGTTATTGATTTTGGTAAGTACCGGTTGTAGGACATCCGATTCTCAATCACATCGGGATGCTTCTGTGGAAGCAGCAGCGCATACTGAGGAAGGACAGGTAAGTGCTGCAAGAAAAGAAGCAGCACGGCTTACAAAGATAGGGGAAAAGTATGTACAAGATAGGAAAAGAGAAAGTGCACTGTTTTGTTTTAATAAAGCAATAGCTACAGATACTACCTATGCCGAAGCTTATATTAGTCGTGGTGTTGTGTATATTCTTTTAGATAAATACGAACAGGCCTTGGGAGATTTCAACAAAGCGATTGATTTAGGAACGGTCAATGAAAAAGCATATTATATGCGCGGCTGGGCTAATTATATTCTCGGTGACAGCAAACAGGCTCTTGTGGATACTTCGAAAGCTGTAGAGATAAACCCTTCCAACCCAGAGGTCTATAATTATAGAGGTAAGCTGTATTACACATTAGGGGAGTATCGGAAGGCGCTTGAAGATCTGACAAAAGCTATTGATAGTACCGTAAGACCGAGGAACGCCCGCGAATGTGTTTATTTTTCAAATAGGGGCATGGCCTATTGTGGGTTAGGTGAGTATACAAAGGCGCTTGCAGACTATGGGGAAGCGCTGCGGTTAAATCCGCAATGGCTAGAAGCATATGAGGGGCGTGCAGAGGTCTATCGGAAAATGCAGCAGTATGATAAAGCAATTGCGGATTATACCGCAGCATTACAATTAAAACCTTCTTCTGACTTATATATTGAGCGGGGTAATCTCTTTATGTTAATCGATCAGTATACGAAAGCACTGGATAATTTTAATGAAGCATTGGTCTTAACCCCCGATTCTGTACCAGCCTATTTTGGTAAAGCGTATGCATATTATTGCCTTGAGGACTATCAACAGGCGTTAGATAATTGCAACCAGACACTACGGCTTAATAATGTACAAAAAGTAGAAATTCTTGAAGCTGAAATCTATAAATTGCGTGGTAGGGTGTATTTAGTAATGGATAAATTCAAAGATGCTTTAAAAGACCTTGATGAAAGTATAAAACTGGATCCTGAGGATTCAGATACTATTAACTTGCGGGATAGGATATTAAACGCTATTAATCAAAAATAGACAAAGGATGAAAAAAAACAATTATCGGTCTTTTAAAATAGTTGTAAAATTTAAAACGCCTCTCCCCCGGACAGCGATTGAAGCAGAAATCCTCTATCAAGCGTTGTACGTCCATGTACAACGCTTGAACACGAGTTTGACGAAATGTCAAACTCGTTACTGTATGGAACCACGTCCATCCGTGGACGATTGTAAAGTCATGCGGTTTTTGGGAGCGGTTATCAAGCCTGTACATCCTTGTACAGGCTTGATAGCACGTTTTGCTCAGCAAAACGCGCTTCTGCTTAGAACCACCGACATCCGTGTCGGTACTGAGAAAAAACACCGCTTAAATAAAACAGCAGCAACAAAAAGATTGGAGCGGTATGGTGCAGCGGAGCCGACAGGCGTAGCTTCGAAGCAAGTGCGGTGCCGATACTTGTGCGCCTTATTCCAGTAGCGGTGTTTCAAGTATTGGTTTAAATTCTGTAGATAGGAGTTCTGGTTCTTCTTCATATAGTGTGGGAAGTACTTTAAATGTTTCGTCAGATACTATCTATGATTCATTAACACAATAATAGGGTTAAAATATGAAAAGGTTATTTTATTTGATTATTTTCTTGGGCATAACATTTGAATTATGGGGATGTACATTAAATATGATATTAGAATACAAAGATGTTTCAAATTTTGTAGTATCAGAACATAAGGTTGAAGATGATACTATATTAACTGTTTCAGGTCTGTGTATGCACAGTAGCTATGTAGTAAAAAAGATTTACCTAAAAGAAAACGATGATATATGTTCAATCTTAATAAGAATTTCTTTTATTAAGAAAAAAAATGAGACAGGAATGTTTGAATATTCTTTTAAAATTTCTGATGATATAAAAAAGTGGTTTTCGGGAATGAAGAAACAGTAGTATGGACTAAAGAGGAATTATAAAGAAATCATAAAATTCATCCAAACAAAATATACTGCTGTTGATTTTATAAAATGTGTGATTGAAAAATATGAAGTTTTAAAGACAGAAAAAAAATGCAATATTACTGTGTATATGATTCACGTGACTATTCCATATGTCTATTGGAAAAACAATTATTCGCCTACGCCATTATTTGATGAATTAGGAGATTTAGATTTAAATAAACTAAGAAAGTTAGTTAAATAAACCGTTGTTACTGTAAAATTGGACTATAAATTTATATTGGATAAAGGAAATAGTTAAAAAGAAAACACTCTCTTTCTTACAGAACGAGTTACGGCCGTATGTGAGGAATAAACAGAAAGAGGGACGGTAGTACTTCGGGACAGCGATTGAAGCGGAAATCCTTTCCTGCTTCTACGACTAAAGAAAGCAATAATAAATCGGGTGTTACTAAAAGAGAGGCGTATGGAACTCTTTCAGAATTATATGCGAAAGCTGTTGTTGCTCAGCCAGGGCTATCTCGATGTAAAGATTTTAGAGCTGCAATAATTAGAATGAGTGAAGCGGTTAAGGATACAAAGGGTACGTCAGGCGGTGGCACAGTTATGCGTGAGAAATTTGAATATTCAGGAAAAGAATATAGAATTGATTTAGAAAATTTGCGTGGTATAAACCTTGTGGAATAGCTTTATGAATGAATTGATAAAGAAATATATTGAATTATTATTTAGTGAAGGCAATAAAAATAAACGGGATATAATAATAAATCTTGGTTTATTAATTGAAAAAAATACTGATAAGGAGAATCCTACAGATTATGTACAACTACTTCCTTCAGATTTATTGGTTGTTAATTTATCCGATGAAGAAAAAAATTATATATTAGATGAATTAATTTATTTTTTAAGTAAAGGCAGAAATTATTATGATTCTGTTATTTGGGCTATCGGAAAATCTTATGATGAAAAATTTATTGAAAAAGCATTGGAGACTGTAATTCATGAAAAATTATATGTATATAAAGATGTCTTACAGCAAATTAATTTTGTTGTAGATATAATAAAAAGTGAAAAAATAGATGAATTATTATCTACTATTAATCTGATGCTCAAATTTGGTGAGTGATATTTGTGTTAGCATTTGAGGATTGTTGGTTGCAGGTATATCAATTCAAAAGTCGGTATATATGAATGAGTGTAAAAAAATATATTTCTGTATTTTTATGTAATGATGTATAATTTATAATATAAGATTGGATAAATGGATACTGCTTAGAACTACCGACATCCGTGTCGGTACTGAGAAAAAACACCGCTTAAATAAAACAGCAGCAACAAAAAGATTGGAGCGGTATGGTGCAGCGGAGCCGACAGGCGTAGCTTCGAAGCAAGTGCGGTGCTGTATTTTGTTTTCTTTATAGTAATAGGAAACAAAATGCATCAGTCCGCCAAAGAAAGATGCTTATTAAAAAGAAACACTGTGCCGGAGGTTTTTCTGCTTACGATAGGAAGCGGAGAAACGGTGCCTTTTGAAAAGAGCCTGTTCCCCAGTGTACATCCTTGTACACTGGGGAACGACGAGCTTTGTGGTATCCACAAAGCTCGCTTCTGTTTAATTTCACGGACATCTGTGTCCGTTTTGAAACTACAAGGAGACAGGAAAAAAATTAACCGCAGGCACGGTAAAAAATGTACCTCCTTGTACATTTTTTACCTACGCGTTTGCAGAAGCAAACACGCTACTGACATGAACCACCGCCATCCGTGGCGGTTCTGATACGTTGAGGATTAATTTTTTTGAAGCAACGAAGCAGACGGCGTGTATATTTTCAAAAGGGGAGATGGATGAAGAGACGGGCTTATACTATTACGGGGCACGCTACTTAGACCCGAAGTATAGTAGATGGCTGAGTGGAGACCCGGCATTAAGCGACTACATACCCAAAGCCCCGATAGACGATGAGGCAAAGAAGCATAACGAGAACTTACCCGGCATGGGTGGGGTGTTTAATGTCGTAAATCTGCACTTGTACCACTACGCGGGGAATAATCCGGTGAAGTATATTGATCCTGATGGGAAGATCGTTATTGCGCCTGCTGTTGTATGGGGAATCAATGCTACTTTATTCGGATACGGGGTAGTTGCTTCAAGAAACGATGAGATAGGGTTTGCTGCACGACATCCAATTATTGCTGTACAATTGGGACTGCCAAAAGATGGTGGAAGACATGGAATAAATAGTGCTGCCAGTAATTTTGCTATAAATTCAGGTTTATCAAAATTTGCATTTATTGGAGCTTCTCAAGATTTAGGAAGTAAAAAAGGAGCTTACCGCCATGCGGTATGGCAGGCAATTATTTGCTCAAAGTTTGGAGAAAATATCGCAACAGAAGTTGGAAATAGTCACGAGACAGTTAGTCCGGAAAAACAAGCTTCTTACACTTCTTTGATTGATGCGGATACATATTGTGATCAAATGAATAATATTATTGGTAGAAGTTTAGGAAAGGATAGTAATTTATCAAACAAAGAATTAGCATTGAAAGCATTAGATATTTTTCACGACTCTGGATTATATACAGTATCGCAAAACAAGGATGGAAGCTATAGCGTAGGAATAACAAAAATAAATGATAGTGAATATAATACTGCATATTCAGAGATTTTAAAAAGAAATAATCAAGGGCTGCTAGAATGATAAAAAATAAACTTTTAATAACTCTTATAATCTTTTCTTTCCTATTCTTATTAACATCATGCAAATCAAAGGAAGAAATAAGTATTATATCTCAAATACAAAAAAATAATTTTATTGATTTATCAGTTTATTGTAAGCAATTCGATAAAATTATCATTTATGATGAGGGATACTATTATTATGATAATAATAAAGAAGAATGGATTGGACCGAAAATATATTATTTTTTTAATGGAAAGATTGAAAAAGTGATTAATATGCGTTATTGTCCTGCTGATGTTCCGTATGGTACTATTATTTATTTTTATCCCTATACGGATGGAAAAATTATTTTAAGTAAAGGAAATACTATATTTTATCTTACACAGATAGAGAAATATAAAACAGGAAAACTGCTAAGGCTTGAAAATCAAAAAAAAGACATACAAACATGGTCATTTAAATGAAAACGATGCAAACATATCCGAGTAAATTATAATGATAGGATCACATTGATTCTATCTTAGAAAATCTTTCAGGGGCTTTTGAAAGCCATGATTATGGTGAATTTCTTAAAGATCAGAAAGCGAAACTTCAAGATGAAATTAAGAGTAATAAGAAATATGATTCAAAACAAGTTATAGAAATAACAAAAGCTGCTGATTTTTATGGAGCCGGTAGGTATAAAGAAAGACGCGATTCATCTAATCCTAAGCCGCCAATTGACTATGAAAAAGCGTATAAGAAATATAAAGAGGACTGTCGATTAGATGAGTAAATGGCCTAAAAGAAAACTTATACACATCTTGTTCTATTCTTTAGTGCAAATACCGACATTTTTCTATGGTGTATATAGGTGTTCGAATAGACGAGATGGGCTAGTAGAATATCCTTTTATAACAGCGGAAGCGATTAAATCCGATACATCAGTCATATATGATGAAGAAGGAGTAGAAATTGGAGAGATTACGGTACAGAGGAATAATGATGGACTTATATGTAGTATAAAAGGAGTTGAGGTGCATGGTGTTTCGGTGTTAGAAAAAGAATATACATGGAAAAAAATTGAATATCACAATATGTATTTTATACTTAAAGATCATGATAGTGAAAGATATTGGTATTGCGATACTGGTGATTCAATTTTGCTTATTAACAAAGTTAGAAAGAAAAAATATGCAGATTGGTGGTTTGGCGGAAAAAAGGAAGATGCTTATTTTTTTTGTGAAGTAAGCAAGGAACATTATAACTGGATGTTGGATAGAGATATGCCACTGCAAACAGTCGTATTTATAGATGAGGATAAGAAGATGTATTTCTGTATTTTTATGCAATGATATATAATATTAATAATATAAGACTTCATCTGAACGCATTGCAAGCGTATTGTCAGAAGGTACTGTTGTTGAGGCCATGGGGAGATATGGCTTGCAAACTCGTTATATCCTCGGTGAAAATACCGTCGTTATAGCAAATGAAGGAAGAAATGCAGGGAAAATAATAACGACATTTAGTAGTCAAATAATAAACGGAATAAAAGGTTTTTGGGTAAATCCATGAAAGTAGATAGCAAATTAAAAGAACAAATTAATGATCTACTTTCAGAATGGAATCCTTTAGATGTACCTGCTTTTATAGCTAGTGAGGAATATATGAATTATGATTGACTCAATCATTAATATAGGTCGAAATATAAATGCGTTACGGAGATATTTCATTAGCCTTATTATTGATCGATTGGGGTTAGAATATGACCCATCAAATTTAGAACAAATAAATAGCATAGAGAATGTAATAGAAAAGGTTATGAATACTTTACTGGAACGAGGAGAAAAGAGCCTTTATGATGAGACAGGTGGAGAGTGGCGAATTCATAAACCAGATAAGCATCATCCAAAAATGCATTGGGACCATAGACCTCCGGCAACACCAGAAAATCCCTATCCTAATTGGGAGAATATTCCAACATCTATGCAGAAATTTGTAAAATGACTATGAAAAAAAGAAATATAGTCCTTTATTTTATTATTTTCATTATTTCCTCTATTTATATTATTGGAAGTCAGCTTATATTTAAAAGCTTGTACAAGATGTCTTTAAGGATATCAGAAAATACTTTTGAAATAATTAGAAATAAAAATATCATTTTATTTATAGTTTATAAAGAATCCGGATATATTTTTGGTTCAGGTCATAAGTATTTAATACTTTTTTCTAAAAACAAGATGCTACTTGATATACGCAAATTTGGAGAATTTCCTATTTCAGTTCAAAATATTTCAGAAAATGAAATTGTATTAAAAATAAAAGGTTATGATTCTAATAAAGAGTATATTGATACGTGGATACGAAAGAATCGGAAAATATGGAGGTATAAAATAATATACATCTTAGATCATTAACTCTTTTGCCTTTCCAATATTTTCAATGGTCGTGTCGATTATACAAATACAAATACTGAGCCTATTGAATTCTATGAAATAAAACCGATAACACAAAGCGGAAAGAATTGGGGACAAGTACAGCTTGCAAATTATGTAGAACAACATAATGCGAATCCAAGAAACGAAGTAAAGGCTACGCAGGGTACTTCATTATTGGCGGAAATAAATGGCATAACACTGCATGATGTACCGTTGTATGTAGCTGGCTGTCATTTAAAAGCCGATATACGGCTTATTACGTTCCCCAATGATTCAGGCAAAGAAGGGATGATATATTATGATATGCAGAATTCAAGAATAGACAGCGATTATTATAAAGAAGCTGCAAAAGAACTTTTAACCGGCTTGTTTTTTATAGGAGCTGCTGCACTCGCCGCTTCGGGCTTTCCGGCAACAGCACCAGCGATTCAATGACAAAGGAGAATAGTATGTGGAATATTAATTTGAAGAAATTGTCAGGGCTAAAAGAATTGATAAGTGCACTGGAAAAATATCATTTTATAGTAGAAACTATACATAAAGATATATTCTGGTTTAGTCATGAACGTAACGGAGCACTTGTAATCGATTATGCAAGAGGGCAGGAGAATATCATACGGTTGGATTACCGAGGGTATTGTAATAGATCTATTGGTTATAAGAAGAAATGGGCAGTATCGGAATGGGATGATATGAGAAGATATGTATGTGAAGAATTAGCGCCGCTCATTGATACATTTCGAGGGCCATATCGGCTTACGATGGAAGAGACAAAAGAGGCAATTATAGAAGCAATGAAGGAGCTGGGGTATATCGATTATGTGGAAGGTTCGGAGAATTTAAAAATTTCGTACCGATATGCAGATATGAAAATAGTGTTTAGCCACTTTGCGGCACCATATTATGTTGGCAATAATAAGGTGTGTTCGCCGGAAAAAACTATTTCGATGTCAGCAGTCGAAGAAAAGAAATATGACTTTATTCGATACACTGTTAATGGTACCCCTATTTATTATTGTAAATTAAAAGAATGGGGAATAATATATAATACTGTTTTGCTAGAGACATCAGTCCGTCGCTATCGATATGCTTGGTTTGATTTTGCAGATAGGACACTGGATGGAAAGGATTGTCTTGCAGCAATGGTAAAAGAGGTTGTTGCGGATTTGCCTGCCATCTTGCAACAGCTGCATGATAACGAAGATGCCTTTTATCAGTACTCTAAATGGTTGTAAAGTCATATTCGTGTGATAAACAAAACTTTACCCACTCTTCTCACATAACGAGTTACGGCCGTGTGTGCGAAGCTATATCAAACCTGTACGTCCTTGTACAGATTTGATATCATGTTTTGCTGATAGCGAAACATGATACTGGTTAGAACCCCCGCCATCCATGACGGTAGTGAAGGGAAAAATATTTTTTTAAGGTGAAAACAAATTATTTTTATTCACAGCGTAATTATCCTCACCCCCGGACAGCGATTGAAGCAGAAATCCTCTATCAAGCGTTGTACGTCCATGTACAACGCTTGAACACGAGTTTGACGAAATGTCAAACTCGTTACTGTATGGAACCACGTCCATCCGTGGACGATTGTAAAGTCATGCGGTTTTTGGGAGCGGTTATCAAACCTGTACATCCTTGTACAGGTTTGATAGCGCGTTTTGCTCAGCAAAACGCGCTTCTGCTTAGAACCACCGACATCCATGTCGGTACTGAGAAAAAAACACCGCGGGAACAAAACAGCAGCGGCAAAAAGATTGGAGCGGAAAGCGCGGTGCTGCATTTTGTTTTCTTTGAAGTTATAGTAAACAAAATGCAGCAGTCCGTCAAAAGAATAAGAAGTAACAAAAACATCTTATTCGAGGTTTTTCCGCTTACGGCAATCCTTGCCGGAAGTGGAAAAACGATGCCTTTTGAAAAGAGGCGGAGTAGATACAAGGAGACAGCCGAAAATAAAGCGGAGGCGTATCGGGTATACGTCGAGCATTTATTTTCGGCGTGCGACGCCGTAGATGCCCGCATATTTTCAAAAGGAGAGGAGACGGGCGTTAATTATTACGGAGCGCGGTATTTAGACCCGAAGTATAGTAGATGGCTGAGTGGCGACCCGGCGTTGGGTGATTACATACCCAAAGCTCCAATAGACGACGAGGCAAAGAAACATAACGAGAATCTGCCGGGTATGGGTGGGGTGTTTAATGTGGTGAACTTACACCTATACCACTATGCGGGGAATAATCCGGTGAAGTATACTGATCCGATGGGTATGTCTGCATGGGAACCAACAGATACTTGGGATTCGTCAAAAGAAGAAGCATTTAGAGAAAAATTTAATAAAAATGTTAATAACGTTGCAGATGCAGCTATAAAAGATAATAAAACGATTGATTGTGCAGATGTAGCATTAACAGCATTAGTTGATACTGCCAAGGAAATGGGCTTACGATTAACTTTTGATGTATGGGATTCCTCTAAAAAGAAATATGTTAGTCATTCATCTAGTGATAGTAAATTTAAGAATAAAAAGGAATTTTTATTTTTTGTAAAACAGAATATGGGTGCTATTACTTTTCTTGATGACAGAACAACGAAAGAAACGACCAAATTAACTATTGGTGATTTGGTAATGTTTGATTTAAGAGGTCAAAGTTCCAATTATCAAGGACATACTGTCATTATGACAGGTGTCGTAGATATGACTAATAAAATTATAAGTACTGTTCAAGGACATATAGTTGGTGTACCTACGAAAGAAAATTATAAAATTGGTACTCCAATGTATGGTACTGATCCTCAATATAGGAGATTTAGGTTTGATAAACTTTTCAGATAAAAAAACATTGTTTTTAGTTGTAATATTTCTACTTCCTTGTATTGCTTTTTCCTTTGATATTGTGTCTAAAGACATAAGCGTTCCATCTCAAGATAAACAGCTTACTATTGATAAGCTAACGGGCTACACTATTAAAGAAATTATTGAAAGAGAAACCTTTGGAGAACTTGTTGATATGTATTTACCTTGTAAGATTTTAAATTGCTATGTTTTTGTGCTGAAGCAAAAAGATACTATTTATTATATTGCAGCAAATACTGAATATCCTTATGAAAAAAATACAATTGAAGATATAAAGATCGATAGATTTATTGCGATTGGATATTATGCAATTGATTTTCCCGATGGCACAAAAAAAAGAATGTTTAAGCATTCAAATAATACACCTTTTGATTTTTTAAATGAAATAAAACCCGAAAAATATGTATCTATTGCTGAGATTGAAAAAATCGGGGGTATTATTTTTGACAGGGTAGATAAAGGAAGCTTTCTTTCGCCATTTTATGATTATTATTGTACTATTGGTTTCAATATTCTGTATGTAATGGGGAGTCCCTCAAAAGACAAAAGAACAAGTTACTTTATGGGCGGGTGGACATATTTTTCTCCTTAAAAGAAAATAATACAAGTTGCTGACATGAATAAAGATGTTTGGAAATAAAGCAGGGGAAGAAGGAAATGGTTTATGAAAATAATATCATAGATGCATATACAAAATTAAAAAATGGAGCTAATCATTATGTGTCTATTCCAGAATTTTTATATTTAATGAGTAAATTAAAGTCTAATGGTTCGATACAAAAAAGTATTTCATTTAATCCATTTTATGAACATAAAGATTTTCTGCTGGAGATAGATGAAAGGATACTTTATATAGAAAGCCGAGATAGTCTGAATGAAATTGATACAAAGAAATTTTATGAGAGTCAAAAGTGTGAAGAAGATTTTTATAATGTTGATATTGAAAAAAGATATTTCCTAATACAAAGAGATGATGTGACCGAGTATAAAAAAATTCTTGATAGGATAATTTCATATCTTGATGAGTTAATTCCTTATATACTGCAACGTTTAAAATCTGAATATAATATCAAAGAAGTTGACTTATTGTTTGGGAATGTATGTTTTGAGATTTATTATGAATAGGAAATAGTCTTCTGGGGATAGAGATATGTGGATTTTTGATGATTATAAAGAAAGCTACAATCCGCATTTAATATCCTGATAAGAATTTCCACTCTCTTCTCACATAACGAGTTACGGCCGTATGTGAGAAATAAACAGAACTAGGGACGGTAGTATTCCGGACAGCGATTGAAGCGGCATCAGACTGCGAAGCGATAGCGAGCTTCAAGCCAATAATCCGATTAACTATGCGGATCCGGATGGGAAAGTAGCTGCACTTGATGATGTTACGATAGCCGCTGCAATTGTAGTAACAACTGGTGTTATTGCTATGGCAAATAATCACTCCTATAAAGATTCGGCAGATAAAGGAATACAAAATACTTACACAGCAAGAAGTCAATGAGCTTTTAAACTATATACGAACTAATCGTATCACAAAAATAAGTACGTTTTGGGGCTATCCCTACGATAATATCGATTTTATTACTGAATTTTCATGGATTGAATCTATAAGTATAACAGAACCCCATATAACAAAACTAGATATTATAAATAAAATGCCGAATCTTGTTTATATTTCTTGGGACGATCCTATACCTTTTAATATTAATAATCCTGTTTTAAAAGAACTTTCTTTTGAGTGGCATAAAAATAATTCGATTTCATCTAATTGCAAGAGTTTAAGATCCATTTGCGTTACAAACTGTAAGGATTTAACCGGATTATTTGAACAAATTTGTATACTTCCAAATGTAGCTCGTGTAGCAATTGTAAAAAATTTTTCAGTCAAGGATTGTACATTTATGAAACCAATGGCAAAACTAGAATATTTAGGACTAAGTTACTTTACTAAACTTGAAAGTTTGAATGGTATAGAAGTACTGGCGCCTACATTAAGATATCTTGAACTCGATACAGGCAGTAAAATATATAATCATAGTCATCTAAAAACATTAAAAAAGTTAGAAGTACTAAGAATTACTCACAAAGGTATTATAAAATCTCTTGATTTTATACAAGAAATGCCCATGCTTAAAGAACTTGTTGTTGTAGGACCGAAATTAGAAGATAATAATCTTTCTTATTGTAACCATATTCCAACACTGCGAATATGGCGGTAAGGTAAAATAGTGAATGTTTTTTGGACATCAAACGCCATTAATAGTTATTTAATGGGATCTGTAATCAGCGGCATGAAGAGAAAGGGGCGTGAATAATGAAAATAAATAAGTATTTCCTTATACTAGTCTTTTTATTCTGTTTATCAGCATGTTCTTTTGTGAAAGATTTATATTTATCAAGAGAAGTGAGCAGGCATTTTAAAAAAACGAAGTCTTTTGAATTAGCCAAAGCTGTTATGCATCAAATGGAAGAACAGCGGTAATTCAAGCATTACATATTCAAGATGTAGAAATGACATATTATTTTATTGTTGAATTAAAGGCTGATATAACGCAACCTTATTATTCGCCTGATTATGTCGTTCTGGAAGGTGAGGAGAAGAAAAAGCATTATCCTGTTTCTTTATTACGGGATTTATGGATATATCCGCTCGATTCAGATGAATATAAAATGAAGAGAAAAATAATTGAAGAGTTTGAAAGACAAGGTGTTGATTATAGGAATACGCTACCTAGTAAATATGCATTACAAAAAATAAAACAATTATATCCAAATACATGGGAAGAGTATTTACAGAAATATTGATGCAAACTCTTTAATCTGATTTTTAAATGAAATAATACAAAGAATTTTACTATCTCATCCCATAATAAAGGAGTGTTAAATGAATTTTAATTTAGGTGTGTGTAGAATTATTGAACAAATCATTGAATGCAGTATTGGAGATATTGATTTATATAATTTTTTAGAGAATATATGGGGTATATATATACTTATAAAAGATAAAGGAAATTTAGATTTTCAACAGGCCTTTCATGAGAGTTGGGATTATATTGATGAAATTATAGGATTAAATATTGAAGAGAAAAATATTTATACAACAATTTTACCAAAGTTTAAACAAAATATGATTCAATTTTTATAATATTGCTATAGGTGAATCAAAGAAATAAAGTAAAGGCTACACAAGATGTTTCATCGTTGGCGGAAATAAATGGTATAACACTTCATGATGTACCGTTGTGTGTAGCAGGAGGTCAGCCGTGCGAAGCATGGACTCTCATTCGAGCAGATTCTGCCGGCTTTCGATGACCCGTACTTTCTGGAGAAGAAACTGGGCTGACTAGGCAAAACCGGTTATGTCCAATTTTTTGTTTTAAATGCAGTATTTATAAGGTTTTCAGAAAATATCATCGCAGGGAGCGCGAGCTTTTTGAAATGCTTGATGATTTCTATCTTGAGGAGAAATAAATATGAGAAATATAGCGATACTTCCTTTTATGCTTGTTTTTCTGATTGTAGGGTGTGATAAAAATACAAGCGATATTGACAAAGAACTCTATAAATTGAGTTATGGTCGATATGAGATTGCAGGAGGAGGAATGGTTGATAGATACTATACGGATTATAAAGGCAATACAATAACAATGCCATTGCTTCCCTGTGGATTGTTCTTATATTTTTCTGATAATGAAGAACTACCGATCTTAGACTACCAGAAAAGAATTGAAGATGTGGGCTTTTATCCGATGTATAATGTACAAAAAGTAATGATTTATCAAAAAAGATTGGTTGTTTTAAATGACGCCGATAAAATATATGAAATCAGCTTAATGAATCCTTGGGACTATACCGAAAAGGAGAATATTTCAGATTCAGATAAGGAACATAGTATCAAGGAGTATCACTTTATAAATAACGGAAAAAAATATAAAAATATTTATGCACATACATTTGGCCTACAGGATAATGATAAGAATAAGAAATATAAAGTTTCATACTCTACTCCTATTATTAATGGGATAACAAAAATTGGACTTTGTAGTCATAGATATTTAGTAGGCGAAACGATCTATTCATTTTTTGCCTTTGATATAAAGAATCAAGAAATTACATATTTTTTTGATGAAGAAGAGTATAAGGACTTTTGCTATAAGAATATTTATTCTACCGGTTTTGAAATGCTTATTTCTTTGTATTGTTATAAGAAAGGAAAAAGTATAATAAAATGAAAAAGATAGGAATACTTTATGTTGTTTTTCTATGTTTTCAATATACGCACAGAGTAAAGATATCAATTTGTTAAAAGATATTTCCATTTCTGTTCCTAAAAATTGCTTTTGAATTGTGTCCTGAAATATTGCGAAGGTGCAAGACTTTAAATATTACTCTTGGAATTGAAATTTATAATGATTTAAAAAGTTGATTCTGATACCATGTTTTGGATGGAAAAATGTGCTTATATTTAGAATCAACAACTACATATCAGTACTAAGAGTGGGGAAAAGGTTGAGCCATAAATGACCAGATATATTAGATGTTTTGATAAATACTCAGACAGCTATATAGAAGAGTATAAGCTCCCTATAAATTTGAACTTGAATGATTTGATAAACCATTTGGGGAGTAGAGCAAGCAATGATCCAATGTTATATTACTGCTATAAGATTTACGAGAATGAAAAGGATTTTTATGAAAAAAATTTTCATATAATTTTGAATTTTGTAAAATATGATTATTTTTTAGAGTGTGATGCCTAGCAGCTATAAAAACTTACTGAAGTAATGGAATTTTCACGAAAAGTAAAGTTTACATTAGATGGGAAAATATATTTTAAAAGAATAAATAATAAAAGCTTATGTTCTCTTCCCACAGAACGAGTTACGTCCGTATGTGAGGGATAAACAGAAATAGGGGGTAGGGCACTGATACCCCCCCAGACAGCGATTGAAAACGTATGAGATTCATGGTTATCCAGTGTATCCTGAACAATATTTAAAATGATACCCTGAGTAATTTAAAAGTCAAGGAACATAGAGAACAAGAGAGAAATAAATCAGAAGAAGAAAAATATGGGACTCCTGATTGGGAAGCCCCTGAATCAGAGGATTATGTAGAGTGGCAAAAAAGAGCAGGAAGAAGAGGACATGATGCAAAACCTAAAGGAGCTCCTAATAGGACAAAAAGAGAAATAGATGATGACTATGCTCGATAATAAAATACTAGAAGGCTGCAATGAAGAACAAAAAGAATTGATGCGCAAAGTCTGTTTTGAAGATGATCAAAATCATACAGAAGAAACGATTTTCCTTTTAAGGAGGATAATTGACATACAGCCAACTGTTCCTTATGCGTTTGCATTACTTGGATCAATATATCTTGATCAAGCTCAATTGCTTGATGCAACATACCATTACGACAAAAGAAGACGAAAATATATCGTTGCACGTCGTAAGCTTTATCGTGATGCTATTGCTCATTTTGAGAAAGCTATTGCATTAAAGCCAGATTCGCCAGGTACTATTTTATTATTAGCACGTGCGTGCGAACAGTGTTCGTTTTTAAAACGGGCGGTGAGATATTATGATTTGTATTTAACGTTTAAGCCTCATAGAGCAGAAATATACCATGCTAAAGGAATGATCTATGAATATCAGCAAGATTATCCAACAGCACTTGCGTTGTACGAAAAGGCCTTATCATTCGAACCCGATAATGAAATGTATAAAGACCGTATAATGAAGTTACAAAAAAGAAATAATCATACTACAAAGACATCTAAGAAATGATAAAAAATTCTCGTAATATAGGTGAGCGTATGCTTAAAGTTGATATTGCAATTGTAGTAAGACATCCGATACTGCCTACGCGTGAGATAACGCCTATTTTTGACATTAAAGCAACTGCTGAGCATTCTGCTAATACGCCGCGAATTTCACCCTCCGGTAAAGAATATTGCAATTTCAGAGAATCTTATGTTCGCTATGATGTTGTTCCTGAAATACTAAAGGGGAGTAACCATGATAGTATCATTCATGATTTGAATACCTATTTTAAATCGAAAATAAAAGATAGACAAAAGCTTGAATTATTTTTGCGAAGCGGTGGGAATGTAACCTATGAAGTTTATCTGAATGAACTACATGATGAAAATATATTTGAATTGTCTCCACGGATTCTAGGTGAATGTGCTGATTTAGGTATACCATTATGTTTGAGTATATTGATGGCGAGTGAAAATATAGTCTCTGACAATACAGATTATAAGATTCTAGATTTTGTAACTGTTTCCGTTGAGCAGCAAATATCATTCTTTGTGGATAATGTTCATACGCATAACTTTAATAATGGAATGGTTTATTATTCACACAAGATACCTTTAAATGGAGATACTTATTTAGAGAATGAAATTGATAGAGCTATTACTGTTTATAAAAAACAAGCTGTTGATATGTGTTTATCGATAAAAGAAAAAGTACGGTGTAAAATAATATTATGTCTAAAAACTTATTATCATTATGCTTTTGAACTTTCTTCCGAAATATGTAAGATGTGTGCTGAGTTGAATATTGAAATTATGGTATATTTTTAATCAACTTATTGAAAAGATCTTGTTAACCAGTGTATATTCTTGTCCGCTGTGAAACTACAAGGAGACAGGCAAAAAGCACCGTAGGCATATCTTTGATACGTTGAGGATTAATTTTTTTGAAGCGATGAGGCAGACGGCTCAGCTGTCTGCGTCTTTAACATCGGCGGCTCTGATAAGCTGTATGTGCAGCGGGAGCAATTAGGGAAAGGCGAGCCTTTAAAGAAGATAAAGCTACCGACCGGAGGAAGCTATAAATTTGAGCACCGAGGAGAAGGGAACACAAGGGCGTTGCCGTAGAGTAAGTATGTGTTAAGTAGCGTCACAATGAACTTAGGGTTACAGACGAAAGTCGGGGACGGGCAAGGTAATCGAAAGCGAATACTATGAGGTAAAATAGTGAAAAAATATTATCTTATCATATTTTTTTTTGGAGTAAGTGTTTTTCTTATTACTGGTCAAGAAATTATAAAACCAGAAGATGCAGAAACAATTGCACGATCGAAAGATTTTTATCTTAGTGGTAAAGATTTATTTGAATTAACAAAAACGGGATTAGCAGGGGATATATACGATGGAATATGCGTATTTAATTATTATGCATATTCAGCATTTGATATCAGTAAAAAAAATGAATGGATTGAGTTTTTAGCGGAAGAAGATTTTGCATTTTTTGAGTGGGAACTTTCACGTAAGCTAATAAATTCTGAAGAAGATAATGATAGTAAAATAAGAGCTTTGTATTGGATTTTTTCTGCTGCAAAAGAAGGCGAAAATAATGCAAAAATTTTTATTAAAAAAGAAAAGTTAGAAATTGAAAGTCCTTATCCTCAGTTGGGAAAAGATATTTACAAAAAAGAGAATAATAAAGTTCTAGATTATGAAATAGAAGTTTTAACCGATTATGCCTTGCGAGGAGGAAAACAAGAAGCTTATTTTTTGTATGAATATTATAAAAAATATAAGCAAGATGAAGCAAAAGTTATTTATTGGCTTAGAATAGGAGCTCAAAACAATAGTGCAAAGTGTCAGTATGAATATAGTAAGTATTTGTTATCTCAAGACGATGAATACAATAAAATACGTGGAAGATTTTGGATAAGGAAAGCTGCTAAAAATGGACACGAAGATGCAAAACAGTTAGCAAAAGAATTGGGAGAAAGTGAATATTGTATTACTCTCATTTCTCAAGAAAAAACTTTTAATTTATCGGCTGCGGAGTTAAGTGAATTAACAAAAAAAGCTTTAACAGGGGATATTAGTTCGGGAACTCGAATATGGGAGTATTATTCTTTCTCTTTTTTTGATTATGATTTAATTGATAAATGGGAGAGCATTTTAGTTGAAAATAGTAATGATAACGTTTATACATGGAATCTTGCATATACATTGTTATTTTTTTTCAAAACGAAACACGATTTTTTAAAAACCGAGCATAATACTATTAGAGGTGGATATTGGTGTATAATCTCGGCTGAAAATGGTAACAAAAGTGCTGGAGAAGAAGTCAAAGATAGAAAGTTATCACCTAAAAGTCCATATCCTCTTTTAGATACAGCTTTTTACAAGGAAGCAAACGATAAGATATCCGATTATGAAATAGAAGTTTTAACCGATTATGCCTTGCGAGGAGGAAAGAAAGAAGCCTATAAACTTTATGAGTATTATTGGGATTATAAACATGATAAGCAAGAGGCAGTTTATTGGTTACGGATAGGGGCACAAAATAAAAATGAACAGTGTCAATATGAATACGGGAAATATCTCCTTGCCGAAGGTAATGAGAATGACAAGATAAGGGGGCTTTTTTGGATAAAAAAAGCGGCTAAAAACGGATACGAAGAAGCAGAAAAAATAGTAGGAAAATTAAAAGAAAATGAAGAGTAATTGTTTTTATTCACAGCTTAATTATTCCCTCCCCCGGACAGCGATTGAAGCAGAAATCCTTTTTGCCGCACATGTAATGCAAACGCGGTTTTTGGAGCGATTAAGCGGAAAAACACCGCTTAAAGAAAACAGCAGCGGCAAAAAGATTGAAGTGCAAAGCGTGGCGCTGCATTTTGTTTTCTTTATTGTAATGGTAAACATTAGAGTAAAATGAAAAAGATAAAATATTTGTCAATGCTTTGTATGTTTGTAGAATTACTCATTGCATGTTCAAACCAAGAAAAGAGAATAAAAGGTTTATGGAAAGTGGAAGATACTATAAACTACCAAAATTTTACGTATGATGAAAATAAAAAAATAGAAAAACTTCTAAAGGCTTTTTCTTTGGAAGAAAAAATAGATAAGTTAAATTGGAATAGTGGATACTCTCAACAATGTTATGTATTAAGAAAACTATATTTTGAAAAAATTATTCCAAAGGAAGTTTTTCTGGATAGCTGTGCTTCTGTATACAAACGATATGAAGCTAATCAAACTAATATTTCTTTTCATACTCTGGGATATGCAGTTTGTCTTTATTATTTGGGAGAAAGGAAGCAGGCTAATGAATTGTTTATAAAAATTTTAGATAAATCAGCTGAGAAATATTTTGCTTCAAAAAGGGATTACGAAATAATAGTGACTGTATGTAGTAAATTGCTGGGAATAGACAATGGTAATAATCTAAAGATAGACGAATTCTTTTTCAATATGACCGATGATGATATAATTAATATATTTTGCGGAAATTGAAAATAAATTTTTTTTATTGAATTGATAATTATTTAATATTGAGTATATAGTTAGTTATGCCTAGTGTTATGGTTTTCCTTGGTGATAATTGAAAGAGAAAAAGAATTATACATCTACATGTCCTTTAAATAGTTTGTATAGCGCTTATAAGTATGCTGATACTTATGGAGATTAACTATGTCAAGAAAACTGAATATTTTTATACTTTTTTTGATAATAATTTTGTGTATGTTATTTCCTAAAAATATAAAGAATAATCCAACACTTGTTATAAAACGTGAAGAATGCAGTGGTATGATGAATTCTCTTGATTGTGATGTTTTGATAGAAAAGAAGATAGGAGACGAGTATATTCTTTATAAAGAATATACGATTTCTAAATTTGAGATATTAGGGGATAGTTTTAATTACACAAGAAAAGACCTATCTCTTGCAGGTGGGGAAAGAATTGTTTTGTCACTGCAACCAATGAAATATCGTATAAAGTGCGTAACTCCATTTGATAAACAAAATGGATATTTAAATAAAAAACATGATTGGATTTCTGATTATGTATATGTTGATTTTACACATGATTCTATCGTAACAGTAGTTATAAATCCAAAAATTGATGAATTTGGTTATTCTGAGGGCTGGGAATTAAACATTAGTTATAAGTAAGATAAGTATAGTTTTTGCTTCTATGATATAGTGTGTGAAAATAATGATGATATTGCGCAGAATGATAGTACTTTGATGTTTGCGTTGGGGTAAGTCTACAAGTAACTTGGAAAAAGGAGAAAGAATGAGTTCTGAAATAAAACTAAATTTGGTGGCATGTTTATGTATTTTAGTTGCAATTATCTTTGTAATTATGTTTGTTTTATTTGATAAAAAAATTGGAGGAAATGTTTTAAATACAAAAAGTTATAAAACAGAAACTTCTTTTTTTATTGCAGATAAGAATGGAAATCAAAGAGAAGTCTCAGAAGAAATTTGGAATAAAAGTTATAAAATTACAATTGTAACTTTTATTTTTCTATCGCTTGCTATGATATGTTTATTATATTTGTTTTCAAGATATATATTTATTCCAACTATGAAAAGAAATTTACAAATATTGCTCTCTTTTTTTAGAAAAGTATGAATGTTATAAATATGCTGCAACTATTCAGTATCTAAAAACTAAGATATAGATAGAGCAGCATTCGAACGAATACGACACCTCCAGCGGTCGTGCTTGCTCATGGGGTTACAGTGTCGATTCCTTTGCATACATGGGAGTGATTATAGTATATGCAGCAATATAATGTAACTATTGAACGAAATCGAATTTTGAACGGTTATTCTAACAAACTCATAGCTATTGCAAGAAAAAATAATGTTAATTTAGATGATTTTTTTCAAAATTATAAAGGAATAGAAGGTTTTACTGTGAGTATGAAAACTATGTATTCTGTATCGCTTTGTATAGATCAAGTGCGTGAAGTATCAATAAATTGCTATGGGTTTGACATAGGTATTTTTGATATAGATTGCTATTCATTTTCTTCAATATACAATGAAATAATTTTTTCATCTCACAATTATTTTTCAGCATATAAAAATCGACTGAATAGTTCTTTCCTTTTTTCAACATATTCTGATGCTTTTGATTTTTTACAGTATCATAAAAAAATAGATGATAGCATGCATGATGTTGAACATACTGAGTTGCTGAGTATTTATAGGGTGCTAAAACCGAATTAGAAAGAATAACTAAGTTGAAGAAAAGGTGAATGGTATTCTCCCGGTTGTATAATAAAAATAACCCCTAAAGATGCAAATGTTATCGGGGAGATAGAATTCAAGGGTATCTTATGATATACCATATACACATGCTGGTATAACAATTTATTACCTCTGGAGGTGTAAAAGTGGAAGAAATCAGTAAGATATGTGAGTGATGAAACTGGAAATTTGACGGAAATATCTAAAGTTCATTGATTTTGCAGTTTAATCATTTTTATTGTTGCATTTATATTGTTGTGTTTAGATAGCTTACTTTTTATATATCTTATGTGTAAATATCTATTATTGTAAATTTGTGCGATTTTTGGAGCTATTGGCGTAGAAAAGCGATGGCTTCTGAGAAGAGGTAGAGCAGATACAAGGAAAAAGAGGAATAAATAATATGCATGATGGAGGAGTTATAATATTGATTATAGTTGGATTAATTATATCTTTGCAGTTTGTTGTACGTTTCATAATTGAACCATTCGTAAAGAGTAAAGACGGAGAAAAAAATAAATATAGTAAAATAAAAATTTTATTAAGCGTTTTTTATTGTATATTTTTCTTGGTTTTATTATTTCTGGATTTACAAGGATTCTTTGAATATAAATAGCAAAAAATATAAAAATTAATGGTATTACTAAATCGGTTATAAAACCAATTAATGAATTTTATTTTTTTGATAACTTGAAAGAAGAACCGGAAACTCTAATTTTAGTTTTTTAATCAGGATTAATGCACAGCAAGAATTCAATAAGCTTTTAGACTATATACGAACCAATCATATCACAAAAATAAGTACGTTTTGGGGCTGTTCCTAATACCTGTGTGTTTTTGCATTGTATTAAGAGTACACGAAAAAGTTATAAATATAAGCGGGTCTAATCCGGAATTTTAGAGGTGGGCATGGAAAAATATTTTTTATCTTCAGGTGAAAATAAACAATTGGAATATGTAAGAGAATGTGAGTATATACGATATATAAAATTTTCAACAGGGAAATTAGCAGTGATTGCAAAAATTAATGAACCTGTGCAATGGAAAGATGAAAAAGGGTTTCATGGATCTGATTATGTTATTATTATATCACGACATGAAGGTTATGATATAAAAAACATAACATACTTTCCAACTTTTGTGTAGGTAACTGTTTTAAAAAATAAAGATTGTGATTTGATTGAAGAAATAGTAGCCGATGATTTAATTACAATTGGAATAGGAGAATTATATGAAACTTATGATAGAGTAAAAAATCATATATTTGATTAATTTTTTTTATATACTAATTTAAAAATAGGATCCTGTTGGAAAGATGCAAAAAAGATGTACTGAAGTAATGATATTTTTGGGGAAAGTAAAATTTACGTTAGCAGAAGAAAAGTTAAAGGATTGTGAATTGTCAGCTGGGGCAATACTGCCTGATTCTTATTCTGATGGACATAGGGGGAGATTCGCAAATGAAGAATATAAATCACTTGATTAAGGGTGGTATTTTTTTTCTGCTCTTTTTTACACAAACGCTTTATGCCGACATATCTTTTGATAAAGATAATGCTATGTATTATGAGAGCCTGAAAAACAACTATCGAATAGAGGAGTTATATATACAAAATAATACGTATTATGTGAAAGTTAAAGATAAGTGGTTAGTCTTTTACGAAGGTAGGTTGATAGGTGAATTTAATTATACAAGCCTCGTTGTAACAAAGAACGGTCTATTGGGAAAAAATAATACGTATACATTATTATCGAATGATTTAAAAGTATTACAAGATAATTTACTGTGGGCAAGTATAAACGATAACGGGATTATAATAAAAGAGAAGAATAAAGAGTTGTTGGCGATATCTCCTGATGGTTCAAAAAAGACTTTAAAGGGGTATGATTATGCTAAGATGTGTTCTAATGGGTTCTATATTGCATGGAATGTTACAAGATTAATACCGCGATGGTTTTTATTAAATACTAAAGGTAAAATGATTGCATCAACTGATGAAAACATAATAGAATTTGATGGAAAATTTTTTATTAAGAAGGATAATAAAATTATAGTTATAGAAAACTATAAAAAGAAAGTTCTTGATGAAAAATATAGTGATTTTATGGATGGGAGAGAATATATATTTTTATTTAATAACGGTACAAAAAGATGGGAGGTACATGATAGTAACCTTAATTATGTGCTTGAAATAGATTTACCAAATGTTTCAACTAGTATGGTTTGTCATAATATTTTTTTAATATATGATAGGCAAGCAGAGATATTGCTAATGTATAAAATTGATACGCACACATCGATGATAATTGATGACTATCGAATAGGAGAAGACTATTTATTTATAAAATACGAGAATGCTTGGAAGAGAATTTATTAGTATTATTAAGTGTTATAATATTAATATTTATAGAAATATTGGTGGAAAAACGTGGCAATTATCTAACAAAGCTGAATTCGATGCTTTGCGTGATATTGATTAAATGCCGACGCATAGGGAGAAAAATTATGAAGAAATTGTACCTAATCTTACTTTTTAGTATGTTTTTTGCTTTCACTCTTGCAGCACAGTCTTTGTCATACGATTCTTTTACAAGAAAATACAAAGAAGCTGCACAGTTGTATTATCAAAAACGATACGAATCTGCTTTGCAAATTCTTGATATTCTCGCGGCAGATGATTATGCACAGACTTATCCGTCTGTGTTTCTTAGCAGGTCTTTAGTGTTATATTACATGGGAAGATATGATGAAGCAAAAATAGACATAGAAAAAGCTATTGCCTTTCAGTCTTATACATTGAAACTGCGCTTATGTCGTTCAATGATAAATACGGCTTTGAAAGAATATGAAGAAGCTTTAGCGGATATAAACTATTGCCTTGAAAAGAATCCTACATGGGCAGACGCTTATCATCAAAAAGGTTTAATATATCTGACTTTATCAAATTATTCCGAAGCTTTGGATAACTTCGAGAACGCCCTTGCAACCGCAAACGGCTCTTACAAGCCGGAGTATTTTTCTGACAGAGGTTTTGCGTATTATTATTTGCACTATTTTGAAAAAGCAAAAGATGATTTTCTTCACTCACTGACACTTGCAGAAAACGATAATGTATATTTATGCCTTATAGATGTTTGCTATAAATTGCAGCAATATGACGAGGGTATTAAATACGCAAATATTCTCATAAAACAAGGACGGCGCGTTGAATCTGCAATAATAGACCGTGCATATATTTATCTTGTACAAAAGCGCTATGACGAAGTAAGAGCCGACTTAGATTTAATCGAAAAATCATGTGAAAATCTTAGTTCATATCATAAGGTAAAAGCAGTCTATTCTATATTAACAGGCGATAAAGCTTCTGCAATTGAAGCGGTTAATAAAGCTTATATATTAAATTCACAAGACAAAGATATTTTGATATTGAGGGAAGCGTTGAGTACAGATGAAATTGATATTCGTAAACTCGTAAATTTGCTAATAGATTTTAGCTATACTTTTTAACTTACATTATCTTCCCCCAGAACGAGTTACGGCCGTCTGTGGGAAGCAAACAGAACTAGGGACGGTAATACCCCGGACAGCGATTGAAGCGGAAATCCTCTATCAAGCGTTGTACGTCCATGTACAACGCTTGAACACGAGTTTGACGAAATGTCAAACTCGTTACTGTATGGAACCACGTCCATCCGTGGACGATTGTAAAGTCATGCGGTTTTTGGGAGCGGTTAAGCGGAAAAACACCGCGGGAACAAAACAGTAGCGGCGAAAAGATTGGAGCGGAAAGCGCGGTGCTGCATTTTGTTTTCTTTATTGTAATGGTAAACAAAATGCAGCAGTCCGCCAAAGAAAACTGCTTATTAAAAAGAAACACTTTACCGGAGGTTTTTCCGCTTACGATAGGAAGCGGAAAAACGATGCCTTTTGAAAAGAGACATGTCGGATGCGAGGAGCGAGAAAAAATTAACCGCAGGCGTATCTATGATACGTTGAGGATTAATTTTTTTGAAGCGACGAAGCAGACGGCGTGTATATTTTCAAAAGGGGGAGATGGATGAAGAGACAGGGCTGTATTACTACGGCGCGCGTTACCTTGACCCGAAGTATTCGAGGTGGTTGAGTGGCGACCCGGCGTTAAGCGACTACATACCCAAAGCCCCGATAGATGACGAGGCAAAGAAGCACAACGAGAACTTACCGGGCATGGGTGGGGTGTTTAATGTCGTGAACTTACACCTATACCACTACGCGGGGAATAACCCTGTGAAGTATACTGACCCGGATGGGAAGAGCGCAAAAGAAAATCAAGCAAGAAACATGTTGTATAAAGCTGCTGCTTTCATAATTAATAATGCAGAAACACCTGAGGAATTGATTGTTGCTAAGGTTGTTACAACGATGATGAATAATAAAAAAGTTCAGTTAGATGATTTTTTAAAGAGAGAGCCATCTACTGTCGGAGCTTATGGATTTTATGATCCGAGAAATAATACTGTAACAAATGAAAAAAGAGATATTATTGTCTTAGATATTAATATGACCGTTGATAATGGATTAGCGGAATTGGTTGACACTTTAAGTCATGAGGCTACACATGCTGCTCATAGCCAAGCAGGTCATAATAATAACCTAATAGCAGAAGAGATCGATACTTGGAATATGGGATTAAAGTTTTCAAACAAATATCGTAGTCAAAATAATCTGAGAATACAAAGAACAACTCCATATGTTTATGAAGATTTAAAATACTATGAAAAACTCTATAACATAACTTATGATCCCAATGATTTCAAGGAGTTACAATAAATGAAAAAGATTGCATTGATAATGATATTTATTTATATATTTATAGGAGATATGGCCGCTTTGAAAATCAGGGATGTTACAAATATTATACCTACAATTGCTGCATGGATAGAAGAATATTATTTGTTAGAAGGAAAATATCCTGAGGAGTTTGAAGATGTGTTAAAAACAGAACTGAAAGTTTTCGATTATGACATATCAGCTTATTATAATAATTTACAAAAAGAAGGTTATAGTGCTTTTGTAAAAGATAAAACCCTTATTGTAATAGATTTAATTAATAAGAAAAAATGTATATATGTTTTTGAAACAAAGACTTTTTTCTTATATGATAGCTTAAAACTGCTTAGGGTGTTTAAAACAATGTAGGTGAATACTGAGGTATTCTTTGTTTCTTGTAGTTTTTGTAAAAAATAATAACAAGAGTTTGCCGCAGAAAATTATGACTCCAAACGCTTAACTTTTTCAAAAGCAGGCTTGGCGGGACTAGCAGGACATTTTAAGGTTGATAAATCTTTAGCAATGGATATGCAAGCGAGTTTAACCTTAAATGGAAAAGAAGTTGGTAGTTTTAAGGGGATACATTGGTGGGCGACCAGCTTTAATCCGAGGGTACAAGGGGTAAAGGCAAGCGACTTAAAAGCCCAGTTTACCGTTAATTTTGGTAACAATAAGCAAATGTATCAAGATTTCAAAGCAAAATGGGATAAAAAAGATTCAGGATGGACATTTAATGATGATAATTGTTCTGCAAAACTTAATTTCTAAGGAGTTGATATGAAAAAACTATTTTATGTTGTTGTATATGGAATGATATTATTTACTGAGGGGTGGGGATGGCCTCTGATTTTTCAAGATATGAAGCACATAGAGAAGAAAAAAGCAGAAGCGCTTTTGCTGGCAATAAAAAACAAAGATAAAATTAGTTTTAAAAAGCACTTTATTCCTCACATAGAACACTTTTCCTCTCACTATGATGAAGATGTTGATCATTTATTTGAGAGATTTCAAATTCAAACGTATGAGGTTATTGATGGAATGGTGTATGAATCGGCTTTATACCAGGATGGAGAAGGTATCGTTCAGTGGAATGTTTCTATGTTAATTGCTACGGATATTGGAGAATTACGATTAAGGTTTGTTGATGTCAGAAAAGACTATAGACATAAGGAAAATGTGGGAATACGCGGTTTATTTTTATTAGAAGAAAGGAATGCCGATGAAATTGATTTTGATCTTAGTACACTTCCATATGGAGTCTATGTTGAATCTATTAAGTGAAATAAAAACAATATAAACCTATTGCTAAAATTATGAAAACAAAATTTTGTTTTTATTTACAGCCTAACTATCCTCACCCCCGGACAGCGATTGAAGCAGAAATCCTCTATCAAGCGTTGTACGTCCATGTACAACGCTTGAACACGAGTTTGACGAAATGTCAAACTCGTTACTGTATGGAACCACGTCCATCCGTGGACGATTGTAAAGTCATGCGGTTTTTGGGAGCGGTTATCAAACCTGTACATCCTTGTACAGGTTTGATAGCGCGTTTTGCTCAGCAAAACGCGCTTCTGCTGAGAATCACCGACATCCGTGTCGGTACTGAGAAAAAAACACCGCGGGAACAAAACAGCAGCGGCAAAAAGATTGGAGCGGTATGGTGCAGCGGAGCCGACAGGCGTAGCTTCGAAGCAAGCTATGATGGCGGTGAACTGAAATGAAAAGAATATTATTAATTTTGTTATCTTTATTAGTTTATAAAGGCGTAATAGCGTTTTGTGATAATAGCATGGAAAACGGAGAGAATATGATTATTTTATGGAATTATGATGAGAAATTAACATATGACTTTTTAGAGTCTCATAAATATGAGGAATGTATGAAAAAATATTCAATCTATATGAAAATTGATTTACAGGAGTTTACAAGTTTCAATACAAGTAAATTGGAATTTAATTTCTCGCCAATTTCACAGGTAAAAGAAACCGTACTTTACATCTGTGATAATTTACATCGCACTAATAGGGGAAAATTAACCTTTTTTTCAATCGTAATTGATAATAACATAATTCTCAATGGTGTAAATAGAATAGGTGGGAGATTTGTAGGAGCTGGAAAACATATAGGAGATGATCTAAAATTACTTAGTATTGTCTTCACAGTAAGAAATACAATTCGATTAGCATTAGATTACACAAATGCTATAATTTTTGAAGATCAAAATGAAAGTGATATATCTCACAAAAAATGTGTATTATTATCCTCTTATTTTAATCGAAAAAAATCTAACTGTATATTTGAATAAAAGAAATAATGGATATAGAGGGAGATTGTGAATAAGGAAAGTAGCTAAAAGAAAAAATGAAGGAAGAAAAACATTGGAAGCGAAAACCAAGCAGTGGTTTATCAGCACAAAGAATATATCCCCATCCCTCGGACAGCGATTGAAGCAGAAATCCTTTTTGCCGCTCGTGTAATGCAGGTGCGGTTTTTGAAGCGATTAAGCGGAAAAACACCGCTTAAAGAAAACTGCAGCGGTAAAAAGATTGAAAGTTGGATCGGTTGACAGTCCACCTCATAGGAAAATTATGAATGGATTTTCTCGATTTCCTGCATGGTCAAACCGGTTGCGTGTGCAATAGTGTCGATAGATAAGCCCATAGAAAGTAAGTTCCGCGCTGTTTCGCGCTTACCTTCGGCGATACCAAGAGATCTGCCTTCGGTATAAGCTATTTTCCGCTCTTCAGCGCGCTGTACGGCAATATCGGTAGCATAATCGTATTCTGCTATTAACATATTTATGACCTCCTTGGCTTTTCGTTGCAAATATTCTTTGAGAATGCCGTTTCGTATACATTCTTTTATGGCATTTTCAAAACCGTGTTCTTTATCTTGTTCAATATTTCGTCGTACCGTTTCCACGAACATACTGTATTCCGCTAACGGCTTACAGTTTTGCAGTATCGTATGTTTTTTGTTTTTATTAATATTGAGTACTTTTACTTTTAATTCTAACGGAATATGCTCCGGTTTCGTCATAAAAGAATCGGAAAGCTTTAATTCGGTTTCATTCGGATAGTCTTCGACTCCATTATAAAAAACATAAAATTCCGGCGTTGGAATTTTTACGAGCGTACGTGCGTATCGTTCTTGAGCATCTAACAGCCGTTCATATAATCGTACGACATATTCGAGGCATCGTATTGGCATATTAGGATTGATGGTTGACTGATGTTCAGCCAATACAATCATTTTGTTATCAATGAGATATGATACATCATTGTAGAAAGACATATAGATAACTTGTTCAAGGCGAAGTGATTCTAACGGTACTGAATTGCCCAGATGAGTGCCGTGTAGAGCATTATATAATGAGAGAAAATTTTCTTTCGCTTTTTTATCTTCACCAAACAGGTCTACAAAAACCGAATCTTTATAATTCCTGTTTGCCGCTTGTTTTTGCTCTTGCATAGTTTCCAGTATAGCAGAAAAAAGTACATAGTGCAAATAGAGCGCAGCCGAGGAACGACAGGTATATCCGTTTCCCTACGAATAAAGCATAGTTTTGATTTTGACAGCGGCACAGTGGTGTGGTAGGATAATAAGAAAGCGGGCAAAGCGATACAGGTATACTTTAACGATAAAAAGTATGAAGGGAAAGCCGCGTACACGATCAACAATGCGGATGAGTAAAGCGTGCAGAAACCGACAGCGCGGGTAACACCATGAAGTACCGCTATGACGGATTCGGCCGTGTTATTGAAGTGCGAAGCCCGTATGATGATCCTACAGGTACTCCCTACGCAAAGTATGAGTACCATACCCCCTCTGCTTCTTTCTGGTACACGGTAAGATTTCCGGGCTTGCTCCGGACGAAGTGCAGTCGATTGGGAATGTGTAATGCAGTAATGGATGGCGGCGCTTCTGATTAGATGGGGTCATAGGCTTTTTCTTTTTATTGAAAAAAAAGAAAAAGCTTCCCCTTGACTTTCTTTCTGAAATGTGGAATACTCGTTCAGTCTTGCTAAGACATTGACGGGCCATTAGCTCAGCTGGTAGAGCAACAGACTCTTAATCTGTGGGTCGCAGG
>ERZ772960.474-NODE-474-length-36594-cov-14.815375_pt1 | contig 36594 bp, 33 predicted proteins | sample MGYA00580678_ERZ772960 | MGnify/ENA primary metagenome ERZ772960 (study PRJEB29015, sample SAMEA2737930) | human oral metagenome | biome: human oral; feature: human-associated habitat; material: dental | place: China | collected 2059 ... | reverse complement strand
TCTATTGATGTCATATATAACTTCTCCAATGCATATAAATCAAAAATTGAATAACACGTATTTATTTAATCAACTGTATTTTATCACAGTTACAAATTTCATAAAAGTTAGTTTTAGCCTTAATCAAACCTTCAATATAATTCTATTAGATTTAATATTTTTCGGGTACGATTTTCCATGTCATTTCACGACCAGAGTAATTCCAATAACGTATATCCTGTTCTATAAATAGCCATTTGATAGTCTTTATAATATGGTCGACAGGTAATCCCGATGTAAATTTGATGTTGATATATTCGTCTTCACTAACATCATGACAACTATATACTCTATAAAGAATGTCATATAATTTATTATACATCCTCTCATCTTCATCACGCTTTAATAAAAGGTCTTCATGCAAATCATCGTGCTTTGGATAATTACGTTTTCGCTTATTAGAAGGTGCATAATTAGTATTCTCAACGCAGACGAGAAAGTCAAAGCCATTATGTAAATTTGCAGGTCTTTGCAAGTAAACTCTGTTTCCATCATTTAAGGTTTCTACATAATAGATATAACGTGATGCTAAATCTTTTTTACCTGTTCCATTAATCTCTTCAGATAACTTGTCAACTACTCTCATTCTGACATCGTTTCTAGTTCCTTCATTGGAAAAGAATCGTGTTATTACATATTTAGGCATAAATACATCTCCTATAAACCTAAAAAATCTAAAGGAATTTCGTTATAGAAATAATCGCATCCAACAGTTTTTATATATTCTAGGGTATCTCTATATTCTTCTTTATTGAACCAGTTGTTAAATACATAGAAGTATTTAACGGTATAGTCTATTGGATGGCAGAGTTTTTCATATTCTTTTTTTTTGAAATCACAGCCAGGCAATTTCTCATCAACTGAACCTGATGAGTTTTGAAATTTTTTTTCAATTATATAGACTGTCTTTGTTTTCAAGTTAATAAAGCACTCATCTGGCAACCATTTTTTTGAATTATAATTAGTATAATTTATGTTAGCTGGTTCGAGAAAATTCTTGTAAAACTTATGCTTTTGTACAGATAAACCTATTTCAATATTACCATCATAAACTCTATGCCCCAATACCGTATATCCTACGTCCTTTAATGCATCGTTAAGATCGGTTGTCTGCTCGAACCTTAAACCATTTGCGTTTGTTACAGCTCCACCGCCATGAATATTAGCACGTCTTGCCATCTGTATCACCTCACTTTAAAAAATTCCGTTATATCAACATCAAGTGCATTTGCAATTTGATTTAATACTGAAATTGATATACTTTTTGAACAACCCAAAGCCTCTATTTTTGAAAGATAACTAATACTAATTTTCACAAGTTCAGATAGCTGATATTGTGTTAATTTTGCTTGTTCTCGATAATGTTTTATATTAGAACCGATAACCTGATATAGTTCTGTTTCGCTTGAAAATCGCATATTCACTCCTTTCACTATATGTGAATATTATATAATTGTTAAAATACAAGTTAAATTCACTTATAGTGAATGATAATCTGAGTTTTTCTAGACATTAATTTGGGGAAGTTATATTATATATCTCAACGAGGATAACAAAGGAGGGTATCGATATTCGTTTAAAACCAGATAGTTTCAGTATAGAACAAACAACAGTATGGTCATTCCCCAATAGAGGAAGCTGGGCAACACATTCGGGCCAATATAGGGGGAATTGGTCGCCATATATTCCTAGAAATTTAATACTTCGGTATTCAAATAATGGAGATATGATTCTAGATCAGTTTTCGGGTAGCGGAACAACGCTTGTAGAAGCAAAACTATTAGGGCGAAACGCGATTGGTGTTGATATTAATCCTAGTGCTGTATATCTTTCAAGAAAGAACGTCGATTTTAAAAGCGATACAGATTCAAAAATTTATATTAAAAATGGTGATGCAACGAATCTCTACTTCATAGGAGATCGCGAAATCGACTTTATTTGTACACATCCACCATATGCTAACATAATTAAATATAGCGCTGATTTAAAGGGGGATATTTCGTTATTGGATGATAAAGATTATTTTTCAGCAATTAGCGCAGTTGCAAATGAATCCTATCGCGTACTGAAGAAAGGCAAATTTTGCGCAATTATGATTGGTGACAGGAGAAAGCATGGAAATGTAGTCCCGTTAGGATTTCAATTGCTACATATATTTATAGATGCAGGGTTTAAGCTAAAGGAAATCATTATTAAGGAACAACATAATTGTAAATCAACAGATAAATGGGTTAACATGCCAAGAAATTTTTTGCTCATAGCACACGAATACATATTTGTATTCTACAAAGTATAGGTAGAAATAAAAGCATAAAGCTTTGTTGATTATGCCATCTCTTTCTCGTATAATTGATATTAAGTTATAAGTAAAGAGGACATGGGATGGAAAATAAAAAATTATCACCATTTTTGAAGTGGGCAGGCGGTAAAAGACAATTGCTCGATAAAATAATTGATAGGATGCCCATAGATTATAATAATTATTACGAACCATTTATTGGAGGAGGCGCATTATTATTTGAGCTACAGCCAGGTAAGGCTATTATAAACGATATTAATACTTCATTAATCAATACTTATAGAACTATAGCTGATAGACCACATGAATTTATTTCAACTGTAATGGAACTTGATTCTAAAATACCTAAGGATGGGAAAACATACTATTATTTGTTGAGAGAGAGATACAATAATAAACTTATTAAAGAAGAGTATGACACGGAACTTGCTGCACTTTTTATTTTTTTGAATAAACATTGTTTTAACGGACTGTACAGAGTTAACGGAAAAGGATTGTTCAATGTCCCTTATAATAATAGCAAGAGAGAATCTATAAATAATGAATCAATAATGGCAGTATCAGAGTTCCTGGAAAATGTAAAAATAATGCAAGGTGATTTCGAAAAGGCGTGTAATAATGCTCAAAAGGGTGACTTTGTATTCTTTGATAGCCCGTATGCCCCGTTGAATCCTACATCATTTGAGTCATACACAAAGGAAGGCTTTGATATAGAAAGTCATAAACGACTTGCTGATTTATTTGAACGGTTGACTGATAAAGGTTGCTACTGTATGTTAACTAATCATAATACTGATTTCATAAACGATTTATATGGAGATAAAGGATATAAAATGGATGTAGTTATAGTTAAAAGAATGATAAATTCTAATGCATCAAAAAGAGTGGGAGAAGAGGTCATTATTTATAACTACTAAGGAGAATTCTATATTGGAAAATTTGTTTTCTAAGAAACAGAAATTTTTTTATAAAAATCAAACAGTTAGACTGATTTTGGGAAATTCATTTGACGTTCTACAACATGTTGAGCCTGAAAGTATCGATATGGTATTTGCTGATCCGCCTTATTTTTTAAGTAATAATGGGGTGACTTGTAAAGGTGGCCGACTTGTATCTGTAAATAAAGGAGACTGGGATAAACTTTCAGAGGAAGCAACTACTATTGATAACAAACATGAATTCAACAGAAAATGGATTCAATATTGCAAACGCATTTTGAAACCTAATGGAAGTATTTGGATATCCGGAACCATGCATAATATTTACTCTATTGGAATGGCTCTTGAAGAAGAAGGATTTAAAATAATAAATAATATTACATGGCAAAAAACAAATCCACCACCAAATCTAGCATGTAAATGCTTTACCCATTCAACGGAAACAATTTTATGGGCAAAGAAGGCCGATAAAGAGTCTAAACCTTTTTTCAACTATTCCTTGATGAAAGAATTAAATGGTGGTAAACAAATGAAAGATGTATGGACAGGGAGCTCAACAAAACCATCAGAAAAAAGAATGGGTAAACATCCCACCCAAAAGCCGGAGTATTTACTAGAGAGAATAATTCAGGCATCAACACTAGCGGAAGATACCATTTTAGATCCATTTTGTGGATCGGGAACAACAGGCGTTGTTGCAAGTAGGATGAATAGGTTTTTTATAGGAATAGATACAGAAGAAGATTATCTAAATATAACAAAGGCAAGATTGGAGATGTTAACAGGTGTTGAATAGAAATTTTGATGAGTGGATTGCAAAATTCAGAACAAGTATTTCTACTTATGATTACTATGTCAATTTCGATAAAGTCATAAAAAATGTAGAACAAAAAAGAGTAGAATTAAACATCCTAAATTCACTGATTGGAACAAAAAATATAGAGAAAGAATTTGAATTGATTATCGAACGATATCCCGAAACTTTGTCATGCATTCCGTTACTTCTAGCTGTTAGAAGTAATGAGATATATGCCCAAGACGAAGATGGGGCTTTTTTATACAACTTTAATAACATAAATCATTCGGTTGAAGAATATAAAATTTTCATGAGAAAAACTGGTTTGTTCGATATGATAGCTAATCATATTGTAAATAATTTAGTTGATTATGTTTTTGGTATCGAAACTGGACTAGATTCTAATGGAAGAAAAAATCGCGGAGGACATTTAATGGAAGACCTGGTGGAGAAATATATCAAGTCTGCAGGGTACATAAAGGATGTTGATTATTTCAAGGAAATGTATCTTGTTGATATAGAGAAAACTTGGGACATTGATTTAGCTGCTATTTCAAATAAGGGACAAACAGCGAAAAGGTTTGATTTTGTTATAAAGAAAAAAGATATGATTTATGCAGTAGAAACGAACTTTTATGCAGGTGGCGGTTCTAAGCTCAATGAAACAGCAAGAAGTTATAAAATGCTTTCACAGGAATCAGAAACGATTGATGGTTTTACATTTGTTTGGTTTACAGATGGTGCTGGATGGAAGAGTGCTAGAGGAAACCTAAGAGAAACTTTCGATGTAATGGAACATATATACAGCATTGACGATTTGGAGAAGGGAGTAATGACACAAATATTTAATTAGTATGATCTTAATTACACTAAGACACAGTTGAGTATTACTTAAAAGTAAAGGCCTATAAAGAGCGTGAGTATAAAAAAGGGTGGACAGTAAACTAATTTAAACGCAGAAATGATATTAGTTACATGTCTATAACCATCATCTTAAGTACTAAAAATCCCTAGCCAAATGACTAGGGATATAATTTACGTGGTTGCGGGGACAGGACTTGAACCTGCGACCTCCGGGTTATGAGCCCGACGAGCTACCAACTGCTCTACCCCGCGATATTAAATTGTTCTGAAACTTACCGAAAGTGGTGCCGGTGACCGGGGTCGAACCGGTACGATCGGTGAGGATCACGGGATTTTAAGTCCCGGGCGTCTGCCAATTCCGCCACACCGGCGAAAAAGTGGCTCCGAGAGTGGGGCTCGAACCCACAGCCTACCGGTTAACAGCCGGTTGCTCCACCATTGAGCTATCTCGGAATACCTAATAAATTGCGTTAGCAACAATACATATTATAAGGGAAGTGTATATATTTGTCAACAAAAAAATGTACACGAATCCAATTCTGATAATTTTATTTAGCAAGTACTGTTTAATTTTATACAATTACTTGAAAGCTCTTATATTTTAAGGCACAATGGCTATAAGGACAAGTTATGTCGAAGCTTTACAGTATGGGGGATGGATAGATTCGGTGGACTTGTTATGCTAGTTATTTTTCATATTAACTCAGGAGGATTTATATGGAAACAGGAAAGAAACGTCTAGAATTCTACGGTGGCGCAGGGGTATCTCTTTTGCCATTTGTGATTTTTATCATCACGATAATTATCACAACCTTTGTTTGGGGATCAATTTCAGATGGCGCACTTTGGGTGCCAGCCTTCCTTGCACTTTTGATTCCTTTCTTTCTATCAAAGGACAAAAAGCAGTATTCACAGGTTGTTATATCGGGTATGGCAAGTGAAGAGTGCCTTGTTCCTATCGTGTGCTGGATATTTGCCGGAGTTTTTTCAAGAGTTTTGAGAGTCTCAGGACTTGCTGCGGGTATCGCAGGTGTAGCAGCAAATGCAGGTGTTGGACCTACGATGTTCCTAATTATCACCTTCCTTGCTTCTGCAGTGTTTGCAACAGCTTCAGGAACAGGATTTGGAACAATCGCAGCAGGTATGGGCGTGCTTTATCCAGCAGGTGTTGCTCTAGGATGCAACCACCCGCTTCTAGCAGGTGCAATTATCTCTGGCGCAGCTTTTGGAGATAACCTGGCACCAATCTCTGATACAACTATTTGCTCTGCTGCAACTCAGGGAGTTGATGTACCAGGCGTTGTAAGATCAAGACTTAAGTACAGTATCATTTCATGCGCAATATCTATTCCAGTATTTATCATCGTGAGCATGATTCTTGGACCAGATAAGAATGGAGCAACTGAAAACGCAAGCTACAATCCAATGACTCTTATCATGCTAATACCTGTAGCTATAACAATATACATAGCGATAAAATCAGGTGATATCATCATCGCTACATCAATAGGTATAATACTTGCTCTAGTATTTGCTGTTCCGACAGGACTTATCGACTTGATACACATTGATTCAGACTCCACGCTCCCTGCAGTGTTCTCAGTTGGAGGCGAAGGTCTTGACCGCGTGGTTGGAGGTGTTTTATACGATGGTATTGCTGGCATGATTCAGGTTATAGTTTTAGCGCTTCTTCTCTTTGGTTCAATAAACATCATGAGACAGGGAGAGGGAGACCTTTTGATACTGAATGGACTTGGAAAGGTTGCAAAGACTGCAACAGGTGCAGAATTTGTAATCTCTGCTATGGTAATCATCTTGTCAGGTATCATGGGACTGAATGCTCCAGCAATTCTAGCTGTCGGTGCTTCTTTTGCTAAACCGCTATCAAAGCAGCACGGAATTTCACCTTATAGAACTGCAAATCTCATGGATGCTCAGTCAAACACCTTGGCATACTGCTTGCCATGGACGCCAGCTGTTGTTTACACACTAGGCTTTGCAAAGGATTCCGGTGCACCGCTAACAGGTGTGCAGATCATGCCGATGACGATTTACTGCTTCGTAATGTTTGTCGTTATGACCGTATCAATCATCTTTAAGCTCGGAAGAAAAGACTTCATGGACAAGATTTCGCCAGAGATGAGGGCAGAATATGATCATGAGGACTATGTAGTAAAATAAATATTTATATCAAAGATAGAGCAGGGTGCATGTCCTGTCTCTATCTTTTTTGATGCATCAAAGCAAGGGCTTACTCAAACTCAAAGCTATGAAGAACTTTAAAATATGGTATAATATCGGTATAAATCTATTGCGAAAATTAAGCTGAATTGGGACGGTAACATCTATGAAAAAGTACGTCGTTTTGTTTATTATCGGAATCGCTGTTCTCCTTTTGATGGGATGCTCTAATCCTAAGGAGGATAAGGCAAGAATTGATAAATATCTTGATAGGGTTTATGGGGAAAATGAATATACACTTGAGCAAAACCCAAAGCATAAGCGTTACTATATTGTAAGCCTCAAGAAATATCCGGGCCTGAAGTTTGATGTTACTGTTTCGCATCAGCCTCTTATGGACTCGTATGTATGGGATAATTTTGACGAGGTTTTTACCAAGCATGTGATAAAGACGTTCAAATCTTCGACGGATATGGGAAAGGATAACATTGAGTTTTTGGATCCGGATCTTGCATATTCTGCTAAGGTCAAATCCATAGATGAACTGAAGGCTTCCTACGAAAGATTTTTAGCATTTATCGACATGGTTCGTGAGAAGTATACTGCTTTGATTGATGTAGAGTCCATGCCTTTGAGATTTGATATTAGGGGTATCAGATTCAAGGGTGATGTTAGCGATGAGAGCAAATATGTAGATGTTGGAAGAGCAGAGAATGGCAAGGTCACAATGAAGAGCTTTGATGAGCTATATGCAGAGCTTTCGCCACAGATTCAGACACATGCTGCAAACCCAAATGGAGTGCTGATTCGTGCAAGCTCGGGACGTACATTTATGCTTGGAGGCGATACCTTTGAGGACTGTCTTTACAAGGTTTTGGATGTAAATAATCCAACTGGTGAAGATTTAAGCAGCATAGTTTTGCAGCCAGGAGAAATCAGCGAAACATATACACTAGAAAAGAAAGACGATTATAGAAGTGCCAAAATAGATATTCAGGTAAAGAATATGACAGATTCACCTTGCTCGCTCTACGATGCAACACTGTACAAAATGGTAATCTCAAACTCTGAAACTGTATTCATTAAAGATAAATTGATAGAGCTATATTATAACGAGAACAAGGAATGGGTTGATCCCTATAAGGCTCTGAATATATCAAAGCCAAAGACTGAGCAGGAGAGAACCGAAGGTGTCGCTTTCAAGAATATTAAGGTTCTATTCTTAGAGTCGCAAAGTTCAAAGAGCATAAAGAATGTCATCGTAACATTTAATCAGTAGTAAGCCATCAGAGATGGATTATTTAGTAGGAAAACTATGGAAAAATACAAATTTACAGCAACAACATCAAAATCAGATATTATCATAGGATTCGCCTTTCCGGCACTTTTGATGCTTCCTATACTAGGTATAAATCTTGCAGTATTCTATCTTGGAGCAAATGATTTCATCAAAGAAAATCAAGTAATCCTATTTGTAATAGTCGCAATCTGCTTAGCAGGTGCCTTTGCTCTAATCAAGAAAATACAGCAAAGCCTGATAAAGGATTACACCGTAGAGATTTACGGTGATAGAATAAGGGTTAGGCAGGGGGGCGAAGAACTTTTGTCTGGAGAAATCATAGATTGCAAGGCTAGTATCAAGATGGACGAAATGAACGCCAAATCAGTTAATCTAGATATATATACTGATAGTGGAAATGTTAAATTTAGGGCTCGTGCTAAAGAATTCAGGAAGATAACTGGAGTTAAAACCAGTAACCCTCTGGGAACAAGTGAGATGAGCGATATGGATGAAATTTATTCTCTTACGCAAAAGATAAGGATGTAGAAATGGCAAGAGAAATAAAATTTCACAGCATTTATTACAGGTACTTCATATTCATTTTGATGTTTGGGCTTACAAGTTTTTACGCAATCGCATTTAATCAAGTAGGGGACAAACCCTTAGAAATAGGCTTTGGTAAATACGAAATACACATGAGTCCATATCAGTTTGCATGTAGAGGCTTTGCTATTTTGATAGTAATAAGCCTTGTTTTGCATTTTACAAGCTGGAAGTTTTCGCTTAGTAAATTAGGAATATACATCAAAAAGATAAACATCACCGTGCCTTGGGAGGAAGTTGATGCAGTGGCTCATGTATGGATAAATGCTATTTCTGGAGGAGGATATCCGAGAGCGCTTTATAATAGAAAGAGCCTGATTATCTACCGAAAAAATGCACTACCTATATGTGTTTATAACATTTCTCTGCTAAGCATATTTTTGATAAAAATCATAAGACCGCAGGTGAAAAGCAATATTTTGATTGCAAGTATGGCAAGCCTTTTCAATATTTTGATGAATGTAGCCTTAATTTATGCAGGTTTGGTTTTGCACTACGATATCAAAAGTATAGGAGTATTACTTGCATTTATTGCAGTTTATGCCATAAAAGCACTAATTGTGCCACTAGTTCTTGCAGCACACCAAAACGCAATTCACGGCAAGGTGATTTTTCATGACAGTGTCCAGAAAAGGGATAGAACAAAGGCTATAAACGTGTAGCAAAAGGAGATAGACATGGAAGATATGAACATCAGATTAGATGAGCTTCTTCAGAAACAAAAGGATTACTTTGGAACTGGTGAAACCAGAGATGTTGAGTTTAGAATATCAAAGCTAAAGCGCCTAAAGAAGGCCATTAAAATCTACGAGCAAAAGGTTTTAGAAGCGCTCCGAAAGGATCTTGGAAAGCCTGAGCAAGAGTCCTTCTTCAGTGAGATAGGCGGCCTTTATGCAAGTATAGATAACTTTGTAAAAAATCTAGCAAAGTGGACTAAGGCAAGGGCTGTTAACACGCCGATTGTTCAGTATGGTGAAAGCTATATAGAGTATGAGCCTTATGGAAGCGTTCTTATAATCGTTCCATTTAACTATCCGTTTCAGCTTGCAATGGAGCCCCTTATTGGAGCGATTGCGTCAGGAAACACTGCGGTTGTAAAGCCGAGCGAACTTGCACCAGAAACCGAAAAAGTTATCACGGATATAATAAGGGAGGCCTTTGATGAAAGCTATGTCGCATCTGTATGTGGCGGTGTAGATATTATCACAAAGCTTCTAAGTCAGCGCTTTGATTATATCTTCTTCACAGGAAGCGTACGCGTTGGAAAAATCGTCATGGAGGCAGCATCAAAGAACCTAACTCCTGTTACTCTTGAGCTAGGAGGAAAGAGCCCGGTATTTGTGGATGAAAACTTTGATGTAAGGCTTGCAGCAAAGCGAATAGCTTGGGGAAAGTTCCTAAACAATGGACAAACCTGCATAGCGCCAGATTATGTACTGGTTCATGAGAGCAGAAAGCTTGCTTTGATAGAGGAACTAAAAGCCGTAATACGCGAGCACTACGGGGAAAACATCAAAGAAAATCCTGACTATGGACGCATAATAAACGAAAAACAGGCGGAAAGGCTTGCAAAAATACTAGAAAGCGATAAGGATTTAGTGGTCTTCGGTGGGGACTTTGATATAGAACAAAGGTATATAGCACCTGCCATTCTTGATCTAGGAAAACTTGGGGATGCCAGCGTAAGTGAAAGTGCAGCTATGGCAGATGAAATATTTGGACCGATACTTCCTATAGTTTCATACGAAAGTTTAGATGAAGCTGTTGATAGGGTCAGAGATGGGGAAAAGCCTCTTGCAATGTATATTTTCTCAAAGAATAAAGAATATGCAGGGAGTGTAAAGAGCAGAATATCAAGTGGGAATATTACAATTAACGACACCGTTAAGCATGTTTCTATAGATAGCCTGCCTTTCGGTGGAGTAGGCCATTCTGGTATGGGTTCCTATCACGGTAAATACAGTATAGAGACCTTTTCGCATAGACGCGGCGTTTATAGGAATAAGGCAAGATTTAACATCAAGCAGATTGCTCCGCCATATAACGAAAAGGCCTTCGATTTTTTGAGAAAGCTGTTTAAGTAATAGTGCGAGGGAAGGAAGGACAATTTAGAGATGAGTAAGGGAAAACCTAGTAGAGAAGAGCTTCTAAATTTGATAAGAAATAATGCTGAGTTAAATCACAGGCTCTTGAGTGAATGCGATATTTATTTTTTAGAGCAGGAACAGGACACGGAGTTTCAGGGTCATGGAGAGATATTTTCTATGGAGGGAGAGGTATTTGCGCGTGACGGTAGTGGTGGCGAATTTCTTTTCCTTGAGGATGGAAGTATTGGCCTTATAAGTAGTGAAGGCTCTGTGGGCAGAGTTTCCGAAAGTCTAGATAAACTTCTTGAGTTTTTGATCTGTGCTGGATGTATATCAGATTTCAATTGTAAATACTTATATTGCAATGATAAGCTTATTAAGATATTCTGTGAAAAGTATATAGAAAAGCAAAGGGAGAATTGTCAGATCGAGGGCTTTAGCTGGGACGAAAGCAGAGCTTCCTTGGCAAAGGCACTGTCGCTAGACTTTAGTCCAAATAGCTTCCATGAGCTTGCTATGGACTTCTATAAATCGGCGATAAGGGAGCCACTATTTACATGTAGATTTGGAAGTGACGATGATGCATATGTATGCGATGGCATAATGTCTGACATCATCGGACTTTGGACAAAAGAACTCGTTGGAATGAGCGAAGAAGAGATTTTGGCAATTGCTAAATAACCAAGGAGAAAGTTATGGAACTACGTATTCCTGAAGAGGGCAAAGCCGTTTATGTAGGAGAGGATGAAATCCTTCTAGCCTACTATGGTAGCGAAATTGAGCTACGCTTCAAAACCGAGCCACCACATGGCGACAGAATATATTCGGCAAGGCTACCTATTCTAAATAAAAACCTGCCATTTTGGATATATGGGAGAAATTTAGTTTTTCTAGACGCCTACTACCTGATTGCAGAAACTGTTGAAGTAGGCACGTGGTCGCCTATCACTAGCATGATGATTAATATACATACCGGAAGTTATGCAAGTCTCGGAAACTGGTATACAGATATAGAAATGAAACATAGAGGCGTCAAACTGAAGAACAGCTTTGATGGTAATTCGCTAAGGCTCAAAGATTTAGATAAGCTCGAATGGATAGAGCTCTGAGGAGGATGTATGACAGCATTTGAAAACTTTGATTGGAATTCATTTTGGCAAAATGATAGCAATAAGTTAATCCACTTTAAGGGTGGAAAGCTCAAAGAAGAAGATATAGAGCGTGTTGAGAAGGAATTTGGATATAAGCTTCCTGACTCATATATAGAACTACTAAGGAGTCAAAATGGAGGAGCGCCTTTTTACACTCTTTGCTACTATGAAGAGGATGGTGAATTTACACCAGTTTATTTAACTGCTATTTACGGTGTGGACCCTAAATTAGAGTATTCTATCTGCGGAGATAGTGGAGCAAAGATGATATATAATAAATGGGCTTATCCAAACATCGGACTTCCAATTGCATTCACTACAAGAGATGGACATGCGATGGTATTCCTCGATTACAGCGAATGTGGATCAAAGGGAGAGCCTAAGGTGGTATTGATAGAAAAGGAAAAGGACTATAAGAAAATTTTTCTTGCAGAAAACTTTGAGACCTTTATAAAAAGTCTCCGCAAATACCTAACTATGGTAACTATTGATGAGTTTAAGGCTTTGAGTGAAGATGAAAAGGCTTTCTTTATAGAAAGACTAAACGATGAGTTTGAGACAAAACGAATAGTCGAGTATCTAAGTGCCATAGGAGCCCAAAACTTGAGCAGCAGACTTCTTGGAGCGCTGGCTCGTGCATACAACAATGATAGAAAGTACAAGAAAGCCATTGAAATCATGGACCTTATTCCGGAATCAGACAGAGATGCAATTTGGTACTATAGATACGGATTTACCTATACATACAGGCGATTCCCAAATACTGAAAAGTATATGCTGAAAGCACTTGAAATGTTTGATAAGGCAGTTGATATTGCCAAGGACAAAGAAGTCATAGACTGGTGTATGGAGCCTATAGAATGCAGCAGTATCGAAGGTTTTCTCATGGAACACAAAGCCGAGTTTCCTAAGATTTATGCAGAATATGTAAATTATAAAAAAACAAAGGTTGACAAGTCTGATGAGTATGATGCTGAATATGAGAAGAGGTGGCAATATACCACAAGGGTATCAAAGAAGATAGCGGGTCACTATGGTGTGAACTGGATCTTTGATCAGCATAAATATTCCAGATATGCATTTGCTGTGGAATTTGATGATGCCATGATAGAGCGTTTCGGCGAAGACTGGCATGTGCACGACATAAATACTCCTATAAATGCAGATGAGTTACTTGTAGTATATAGGGCATGGATAAAGAGCAAGGATCAGCTTCATGAGAATGAAATGCTTTTTAATAAAGGAGGGCTTATAGAAGAACATGATAACGGAATGTGGCAGGTAGAGATAATGGCTTATCTAAAACCTGACGATGGAATCAGTTTCAGCTTAGAGGAATTGATGTTCAAAATCCACAATCTCATGGCCAATAAGGAACTTCGAGGCAATGTAAGCTTTGAGGGATTTGACAATATCGGTTTTTTCGATAAGAAAACAGGAAAAGAGGACAGAGCAAACGGACTGCCGACAATATTAGTATGCTGCGGTAGCTGATGATTTGATTTTGATATAGTAAACCTATGGGAAGTCTTGACGGAGAAATATACCATGGCTATAATTTGGTTAGTTATTGCATGATAGAATAAGGAGAATTCAAGATGGGATTGATAGCTAATTATCAGCTTGTAAATGATCAAGAATTGGAAAGTATAATGGACCCGGACCTGGATCCAGAGGAACTGCTCGAGGATCTGGAGGAGCTAGCTGAAGAACAAGAGGTATTTTTAGATATCGATAAGATGTGGGATGTACTGCACTTTGTTTTAACCGGTGTAAGCTCAGATGAGCCACCGGCTGATAATCCTCTTAGCGAGGCTATTGTGGGGGTAATATCTGCAGAAGACATGGATGATTATGTAGCTGTCACCGAAAAGGATAGGGTGGCTGAGATTCTGTCTGCACTTAAGAGCTTTAATATAGAAGAAGCTCTAGATAAGTTTGATATGGAGGCGTGCAAAGAGGCAGGACTTTACCCTAACATCTGGGATAAGGATGATGAAGGATTGGCCGATGCACTTCTTGATGAAATCGAGGCCTGCTATAATGGACTGGTTACTTTCTATACGATGGTGCTCGAGGCAGAAGGCAACGTTGTCGTAACAATTCTCTAGTGATATAGCTAAAGTAAAAGGAACTTCAATCTGATTGATTTGAAGTTCCTTTTTTGTGTCCAGCTTAAAAGCAAAGTGGCTGATTATATCAATTTAATTTTCGTCTTCTTCGCTTTTGTCATCAGCATATCTTATTTCAGCGAGTACAGATTCTAGATTTTCCTCAAAGAACTCTAGGAATTTCTGTGTTGCAACCGAAGCTGCATTTCTATCTTTGATAGTTAGCACTATGTCTCTGTAGAATTGAGGAACTGTTGGTTTGCTAATAATCTTATACGGAGTCTTTGTGAGCACGAGCTTGCCCATATATCCGAGGCAAAGCCTGTTTTCAATCATTGATAGTATTAAGGAATTGTCCTTGCTTGAATGTACTATATTTGGAGTAATATTTAGCTGTCTTAAAATTCCACCTGCTTCTTTTGGGGAACCCTCATCGACAATTATCATAGGTGTTTCCTCAAATATCTCGACAGGAATATCGTCTCTATTTGCATATACTCCTTCTTCGCTCATGACTGCAACAAAAGGATCACGGCACACATGAATTGTCTCAAAACCAGGAAGTGTAGGCGAATCGATGAACCCAAAATCGATTGAGCCCTTGGCTAGCCATGATTCAATCGCAAGATTATCTCCCTCGCGAATTTCTATATTTATGTTAGGATATGCATCTTTAAAAGCTTTGATTATAGGCATGAGGATATGGCATGAAACGCTCGAAAATGTACCGAGTACTATGCGACCAGACTCTACACCCTTGAGCTTAGATGCCTGTTTATATATATTTTGCTCTGCGTTACTGAGTGCTTCAATATATGGGAGCATATATTTACCATCGGAGGTCAGCCAAATACCTGTCTGGCTACGGTTTAAAAGGGTCAGCTGAAGTTCCTTTTCTAGAGAACTGATAATCTGACTTACCGCAGACTGGGAGTAGTTACATTCGGCAGCAGCCTTGGACATGCTACCTAATTCGATTACTTTTAGAAACATCGTGTATTTAGAAAAAACCATACTCACCTCCAAAAAATTTACTACATTGTATATTCTATCACTAAAATGTGTTAAACGGGAGAATATTTCAGTAAATTACACAAATATTTATACAAAAGCATATTAAGTTTTTTGAATTGTGTCATTAGAACAATTTATACTTAGTTAAGTACAATTGCTCATGGGACATCTATATGATAATATATGTATATAGGTATAATTTTTTAAGTAATATTATTCAAAGGTATACAAAATGAAACTGATTTTACAAGATATAGAAAAGAGCTTCGGTGAAAAAAATGTTCTAGCAGGTTGCAGCTGCACTTTTGAGCAGGGAAAGATTTATGGGCTTCTCGGTAGAAATGGTGCAGGAAAGACAACTCTATTTAATTCAATATACGGAGAGTATAAGGATGTTAAGGGTCAGGCTTTGATAGAGGATGAAGAAGGTCAGCGCGTGCTTCATAGCGATGATGTTGAGCTGATTTATGCACAGCCTATGCTTCCGGAATTTCTAACGGGCTACGAGTTTATTAAGTTCTACTGCGATGTGCATGCAAAGGACAGCAATATTAATATTCCTGAGCTTTTTGCGAGCCTCAGTTTTGATGTAAATGATGCAGACAGAATCATCAAAGGCTATTCATCTGGAATGAAGAGCAAGCTGCACATTATGACTCTGCTCATATCAAAGCCAAAGATTATGCTGCTCGATGAACCTTTGACTTCACTTGATGTTGTTGTAGCTGAGGAAATCAAGAATATACTTCTTAGCTTTAAGTCTGATCACATCATAATTCTATCTACCCATATTATGCAGCTCGCTAAGGATATGTGTGATGAAATCGTGCTACTAAAAGAAGGAAAACTCAAGGAACTGGCAGAGCTTGATAAGAATTCGGCTGACTACGAACAGGCAATAATTTCAAGTCTAGTCAGCGATGAGGCTATTGACAGCGAGGTTTAAGATGGGATTGATAAATACTTACAAGATCATTCTGAGTGTAAATGCAGCGGTGCTATGCAATAATCTGATTTACTTTCTCAGAAGGATTCCTATTATAAAAAATATCATAGGCGAGCATCTTTATGCAGCATATGGAGCAAAGGACGTTATCAAAGTCTTTGCAATCCTGCTCCGCTTCATAAAGTCGGTATTTGGTACAATTATATACCTAGGAATGTTCTTTTATGTGCCATTTATCTTTGTGAAAAGCAATGATATTGATATCAGTGGCGAAGATGTTTGGCTATACTGCCTTACTATATTCTTCTTCATGAACTATTTATGTGGAGGCCTATTCGCGCATAAGCTTAGGCCAGATTCAGATGATAGAACCATGATGATGCTTAGGTATCTGAAGCTAAATCCAAAGAATTACTATATTTCGCAGACCATTGTAGATTATGTAACCAAGCCTTTGATAATGCTGATCCCTATGCTCATAGGAACAAAACTAGCTGGTATTCCACTCCTAAACGTGCCCATCCTTTTGATTGGCATGATTTCGGTGAGAATATTTATAGATGGCTGGGAGCTTCTACCGGTAAACATGTGGATCAACGAAAAGAACGTGACTATGATTACGAAACACATGACTTTTACCGTGCTTTGCCTTGCCGGAGCTTATGCACAGTTTTTTCTTGAAAGCATAAGAAGGATTGAACATGCATATATCCCGTATATTGTAAGTCCGCTTGCGATACCTGTTTATCTTTTAATCGCAGCGTGTGGACTTCTTTTGATAAGACGCTTTGATAATTACCCTGAGCTTGCAAGACGTGAGATTAAGGAACTTGAAGCAGTTGAGGAAATCAAAGTTGGAACAAATGCCAAGGCTATGGTCCTCAAAGAGGAAGAGCTTGACATGCACGAAAGCAAAAGCGCGCCAAAGAAGAAAGGCTACGCATACCTTAATGCCATGTTCATGCAGAGACATAGAAAGATATTCTTTAAAAGAACGGTTAGGACTGCTATTGCAGCCTTCGTAGTCCCAATTGTTTTAGGAATAATTAGCAAGTATTTAGCAAAGGGCTTAATGGCTGATATCATGGGTCCTATCGGAATATGGATATTTATTATCTATGTTGTAGCTTTTAGGGAAAATTATACAAAAGCTCTATTTAATAACATAGATAAGTACATGCTCTGCTACAAGTGGTACAGAAAGCCAGAGGCTATTTTGGGAAGTTATTTTATCAGACTTAAATCAAGCTTTTTGATGAATGGTTTAATGACGCTTCCACTTATTGTGGGGCTTACAATCGGTGGAGTAATAGCATCGGTGAATGCTAAAACTATTTTGATGCTTGCGGTAATTCTACTGGTGCTCACGCTGTTTTACTCGGCGCACTACCTGACTATGTATTATTTACTTCAGCCGTACACTGACCAATCAAAGATAAAAAATCCAATATACTCGATATCGAGCACGCTTATCTATGTATTCAGCTTTGCAATGATGCAGATGAAAAGCGTTCCGATGTGGCTATATATAATGATTTGTGTATTTGTTCTCGTTTACCTAACGGTGTCGATTTCTTTGATGAAGAGGCTTGCACCAAAGACCTTTAAACGCAAGGAATAATTTACTTACTAGACGATTTATGGTATAGTTATTTGTGTATTTCACAGAATTGGAGGTAGTGATGGTAAATATTCTTGTATGCGATGACGACAAGGAAATTGCGGGCGCACTAGAGATATATCTGCGTAACGAAGGCTATAATGTATTTAAGGCATACGATGGAATGGAAGCGCTGAACATCGTCAAGCAGAACCAGATTCACCTGATTTTGATGGACGTAATGATGCCAAATCTCGACGGAATCCAGGCGACTATGAAAATCCGAGAGGAGAACAATATTCCTATTATCATGCTATCTGCTAAGAGTGAGGACTACGATAAGATAATCGGACTTAATGTCGGCGCAGACGACTATATTACCAAGCCGTTCAATCCACTTGAGCTAATTGCCAGAGTAAAGTCACACCTGAGAAGATTTACAAGGCTAGGAAGTATGGATGCCGAGGGCAAGGAAGGTATCTATACTAGCGGTGGTCTAGAGGTCGACGATAATGAGAAGAAAATCACAGTTGACGGTGAGCTGATTCCAGTGACTCCAACTGAGTTTGGAATCCTAAAGCTTTTGACTCAGAATGCGGGCAAGGTTTTCTCTATAGAGCAAATCTATGAGAGTGTATGGAACGAGTCTGCGTATAATCCTGAGAACACAGTGGCTGTACACATCCGTAGAATTCGTGAGAAGATAGAAATCAACCCTAAGAACCCTAAGTATCTCAAGGTTGTTTGGGGCATAGGATACAAGGTTGAGAAACTCTAATAGTTATATATGCGAATGAAAGAGCGATTTGGAATATACCGACCCCAAAAAGTTAGACCAAAATCTAACGATTAGGAGGTCGGTATACATCAATCGCTCTTTTTTAACTGAGCAGTTTTAATACCAAAGAGGAATATGGCTTTACGACCATGCTTATATTATTTACTTTGTATGAGGAAGTGTATATAATTAAATAAGACAAATTTGGAGGTATAAGATGCCTTATGGCATTGCAGAAGATATGAAAGAATTTTACATTAACGAGCTGAAGAGCAATATGGAAATTATCGACTTTTTCATGGTCAAGTCGATAGGAATCAAGGTCGGTTCTAACAACAAGCAGTACCTTGATTTGCACCTTGCTGATAACACTGGTGAGGTCAGTGCCAAGAAGTGGGATGTCTCAGAGGGTGAGCAACCTGCCCTATCTGCAATTAAAGAAGGGAGCATTGTCAAGGTAAAGGCTCAGGTAACTGAATGGAATGGTATGAAGCAGCTTAGAGTTCTAAGAATACGCAAGTCTACAGAGGCTGATGTACTTGAACTATCCGATTTTATCAAGGCAGCGCCGGAGCAACCGGAGGATATGTATAGATTTATAACTGACTGCGCTAATGAGATTAAGGACGATGATTTAAGAAGACTAACAACTAAGCTTTTAGTTGATAATAAGGACAGACTTTGGTACTATCCTGCTGCATCGAGAAACCACCATGCGGAGTATGCAGGTCTCTTATGGCATATGAAGAGAATGATTATGTCCGGTAAGGCGCTCTGCAAGATTTATGATTTTCTCAATCAGGACCTTGTTGTTACAGGCGTAATTATCCATGACATGGAGAAGCTCAATGAGATTGATGCTAGCGAAAACGGAATAGCATCGGGATATTCTATGAAAGGTCAATTGCTTGGACATATAGTTCAGGGTGTTACTATGATAGATGAGCTATGCAAGGAGCTTGGTATTGATGAGGAAAAGGCTATTATTCTTGAGCATATGATTTTGACTCATCACTATGAGCCTGAGTTCGGAAGCCCTAAGAAGCCGATGTTCCCAGAGGCGGAGATTCTTCATTATCTAGATGTGATGGATGCTAGAATGTTCGACATGGAAGAGGCACTTGACGGCGTTAGTCCTGGTGGCTTTAGTGAAAGAGTTAGAGTGCTTGATAATAGAAGAGTATATAGACCTTTGTTTACTAGTGAAGAAGAGTAGTTTACAAATATAAGTTTGAATATATAATTGCAACGTTAACGGTGATATAATACATGAAGATGATTGAAGGCAATATTGCCGAGATTATTTTTAGAAATGAAGAAAACGGATATACTGTCGCTATCCTAGAGCTGGAGGATGAGTACTGCACTGTAGTGGGTAATCTGCCGAGCTGCAACAAGGGAAGCAGGTTCAAGCTTGTGGGTGGCGAAAAGGCTCATCCGGTTTACGGTGAGCAGTTTGCCTTTGATGAATTTGAGGAGGTATTACCTCAGGGTGTAAGGGCTATATTTGATTTTTTGTCTTCTGGGGTAATCAAGGGTATCGGTCCTTCTACCGCTGCAGCGATAATTGATAAGTTCGGCGAAGATGCTCTTACAATAATGGAAGAAAATCCGGATAGGCTTATAGAGGTTAATGGTATAGGTGAGAAGACTGCGACTAAGATTATGGAGTCCTTTTCTGCACACAGGCAGTTTGCTGAGATTTCTATGGCATTTCAGAAGTATGGGATTTCATCTGCGCAGGCGCTTAAGCTATTTAAGCAGTTTGGTGTTTATTCTGTAGACATTATCGAGGAGAATCCATATAGGCTTATCGACGAGGTTAGGGGCTTTGGTTTTCGCAAGGCTGACCTAATCGCGGAGAAGATGGGTGTGAGCCGTGATAGTGATATAAGAATTAAGAGCGGAATCAAATATGCTCTTTCCTTTTTTGCAGGAGAGGGCAATACTTATATGCCAAGGATTGAGTTATGCGACAGAGTCTGCGAACTGCTAGATGTTCCTGAGGAACTCATTGAGGAAAGCCTAATAGAGATGGCCTTTGACGGCACGCTCAAGATAGATAGACTTGATACTCAGGAGGTTGTATATCTATATAGCTTCTTCTGTGCAGAGCAAAAGGTTTGTAGAAACCTGCTTAGACTCAGCGAAGGCAGGCTAAAACCTCTCTCGACAAATTTAGATAACCTTATCAGAGATAGCGAAGTCAGCAGTGGAATTGAGCTTTCAAATCAGCAGAAGAATGCAGTAATCAACTCTGTAAATCACGGTATTTCTGTGATAACTGGTGGACCGGGTACGGGTAAGACTACTATCATAAATGCGATTATTAGGATTTTTGAGGCGAGCGGTCTAAAGACAGCAATATCTGCGCCAACGGGTAGAGCAGCAAAGCGTATAACCGAGACTAGTGGTCACTATGCTTCTACGATCCATAGACTCTTAGAATACTATTTTTCAGATGAAACCGGTGAGATGGTATTCGGTAAGTGCGATGATGATAGGCTTGACTATGATGTTGTGATAGTCGATGAGTCTTCGATGATAGATCTTCTTTTGATGAAGGCTCTTACAGATGCGCTTCAGACGGGGACTAGACTTATTTTGATTGGCGACTGCGACCAGCTTCCCCCAGTGGGTGCTGGTGATATTCTACGTGACCTTATCGAAAGTGAGTTTGTATTTACAACAAAGCTCAGCTCCATATTCAGACAGGCTGAGGAGAGCCTCATAATCGTCAACGCTCACAGAATAAACTCTGGTGAATACCCTTATGTGAATGAGAAGGAAAAGGATTTCTTCTTTATGGAGCGAATAGACGAGCAGAGCATTGTGGCGCTAATTAGCGAACTTGCGACAACTAGACTTTCTGCATACTACGATAGGATAGACCCTATCAAGGATATACAGATTTTGACACCTGTTCGCAAGGGAACGCTCGGAACAGCTAGTCTAAATACAGAGCTTCAAAGGATGCTAAATCCGCCAGATGTCATGAAGACCGAAAAGAAGCTTGGAGACAGGATTTTTAGAGAAGGTGATAAGGTCATGCAGACCAGAAATAACTATCAGATTGGCTGGAAGAAAAGGCGCGATTTTAGTGAGGGGCAGGGTGTTTTCAATGGAGACATTGGATACATACACAGCATAGATAATGATGCTGGACAGATGACAGTTATCTTTGATGAAGACAGATTTGTTAGCTATGATTTTGGACAACTTGATGAGTTAGAGCTTGCTTATGCAATGACGGTACATAAGAGTCAGGGCAGTGAATTCCCTATAGTCGTTATGCCTGTGTCTGGGTTCCCACCTATGCTTGCTACGCGTAATCTGCTTTACACCGCAGTGACTAGAGGCAAGAAGGTCGTCATTCTTTGTGGAATGCAAAGGCGCATGGAAGCCATGATTGACAATGACCGTATAAAGCTTAGATTTTCAGGACTTAAACATAGACTTAGAGATCTGATTGGAAGGAGCATAATTGGCTCAAACTAAGAAGTTTTGGAAATGAGATTTAATGGGACAAACTAAATATAGGGATTTATCAAAGAAAAGGGCTAAGTTAGGACTTAGGCACGTGCTAAAGGCAGTAGCAGAGCTAGCATTTCCATCAAGTCTCTACTGCGCATGCTGCGGAAATATCATTGATTCTACAAGAACTTATTCTCTTTGCGACCACTGCATGGACCATTTCAGATGGGATAAGAGTGATGGCATAAGTAGTGGAGATATAAAGTTAATTCGATGCGTGAGCTATGGGATTTATGAGAGAAGCCTTATTTTTGATCTGAAGTACAGGGGAAAGAAGCATGTTGCCAGGGTCATTGCCGAGATAATGGCTGACAAGCTTTTGTCACTCGGGCTTGAGATAGACTATATTGTGCCTGTGCCGATGTTCAAGGAAAAAGAAAAAAAGCGTGGCTTTAACCAAACTAAGCTTATAGCCGATTTTCTTTCAAAGGAGCTTGCTTGTAATGTGGCTGACTGTCTTGTGCGTACAAGAGAGACAAGACCTATGCGAGGACTTAGCGAGGAGCAGCGTGCAGAAAATATAAAGGGAAGCATCGCTGTGGCTTCGGATTTTGACGGATTTGCTAATAAAGCAAGAGTCGCTGTACTCGACGACTTTTACACTACGGGAAGTACGGCAAGAGAATGCATTCGTGCTCTTGAACGAACAGGTGCAGAAGAGATTATATTTGTTGCTTTTGCAAGCCGCTAAGCAGATACAATATTTTAAAAGAAAGTCACTCTAAGGGAACTTCGGAGTGATTTTTTAGTTGAATCTTCCAAGCATAAATGTTATAATTTATCTGTTAATTTAAAACGATTTCAGGGGAATTGAGTGAAAATCTCAAACGGTCCCGCCACTGTGATGAGAAGCCTGCGTTCTCAGAGTCAGATTACCTGTATTGTTTGTTTGAGTCTTATTCTACGAGCGATGGAAAGGATTTGTGCGGACTTATATTATGATGCCGATTATTTTGCAACCTCGTAAGGTTGCTTTTTTTATGCACTTGTAGATGGAGAATGGGAGGAAAAGGTGTTTACAGAAAGAAAAAGGAATTTTGCTAGATTTTCAGTAGTATTTCTAGTGCTTATGCTCGCTTTGACAATAAGCATGCCTAAGCAACTTGTCTACGCTACAGGCGAGAAGTATTCCGAGGCAGAAATATCCGAGGCTAACAAGGCATTGGATGAATTCATGGCAGGTAGAAATAGCTACCTGATTACAAATGGGGGTACATGGAATCCTGAAAAGGAGTATGGGAGGATGAAGAGCGACGACGGTCTGACCTACATAATAGGCTACAAGATGTCAGTCGGAAATGAAGCAGACTTTACAAGTCTAAATTTTAACTTCAGCAGATTTGATAAGTATAGAGCGACAGTTTTCTTTGAAGGAAGTGCACTTGATGCAAAGACAGCTCCTAATGGAAGTCAGAACACGATTAAGATAAAAAGAAGACCTAATACGCAGGATATCGTCATAAATGCAAGGCTTGCTTTGTTTAGAAAGAACTCTCTCAACACCCATGTTCAGCAGGGAAAGGTGGATGCAATAGCCGAGAGAAATATCAAAATCATATTAAAGGCACCAAAGTCTGAGAATGCACCTGTAAGGGTTTCGGTCAAAGTCTTTGATAAAGAGAGCAATCAGGAGATTTTGAAAGGCATGAGCAATCTGGCTGTAAATGTATATGAGGATCAGGCAGGAAAGAAAATCGTATATAATATAGATGCCAAGTATGACTACAATCTCGAGAAAAATAGGACTTACTACATAAGCGCAAGAGCGGACGGATATGAGGACATCTTTGAGGCTTTTGTACCAAAGGAGCGCGGAGAACACAAGATACTTCTAACAAAGAAGGACGAAGGCTCTAATGAAAGTGCCATATGGAATTTTGATAAGGATACAAAGACTCTAAAAGGGTTCAAAGCAGGAGATAACTTTGATAATCCAACAGTTTTAGAAATTCCATCAAGCATAGACGGAGTAGCTGTCGAAAAGATTGACAAGAATGCATTTAAATATGCACTTTGGGGATCAAATGTAAAAAATCCGATAACAGAGCTTCATATTCCAGCTAGCGTTAAGAGTATAGAAGCAGAAGCTTTCAAAGGTCATAAAACACTTACAAAACTAAGCATTGAGGATGGTTCGCACCTTGATAAAATCGGTGATTCGGCATTTATGTCAGCAAGTCTTGATGAGCTGAGTTTACCAACTAGTGTAAGGGAAGTCGCAGACGATGCCTTCAGCATGAATAACATCAAAGCTTTGACACTTCCGGAAGGACTGGAAAAACTTGGAAGAGGCGCGTTCGGATGCAATTTAATAGAAAAGGTTACACTCCCAAGCACTCTCAAGGAACTTCCAAAAACAGCAAATGGAGTATTCTATAAAAACTTCAGCGAGAAAACTAAGGGCTCGGCATATAAGGCCCAGCTTAGGTATGTTCAGGTGATAGATAAGAGCGGGATCGCAACCACCTTCAACACGGGTGGTGTTGTAAATCCTGTACCTGTGACAATCAAATATGTAAATCAGTTCGGCGAAAGCATACGTGAGGATGACGTAGTTTACGGTTGCAACTTTAATACAACATATGAAAATTATGGAAAAGTAAGCTTAGGAGCTGGAGACAAGAGCTTCCTAAATAGCTATAGAGGTTCAAACGGCACAAATACAGGAAACACCGCAACTGAGATTTTCAAGCAGGAAAAGCTTGCTAATGCTATCATCGGAGAAAACTTCTTTAGAGATGGCAAGGAGTATGTTTTCAGCAAGGACAGCGCGCCATACATAGAGGGACATATCAGACCTCAGGAAGATGTGCATAAGACGATAACAAGCGCAGACAATGTAGTTGAATTTGTATACCAGACAAAAGAAAAAATAGTTGTCGATAAGACAGAACTTCAAAATACAATAAGGTCAGCAGAGGAATCAAAGAAGGATATCAAAATTAGCTCTGATGGCGAGGACATAGACCCAAATGACAAGTGGACGACGTCTATGGCTGTAGAAGCACTCGATAGTGCGATTAAAGCAGCAAAGTCCGTAGATGAAAATACAAGAGTAAGACAGGAAACAGTTGACAAGGCAAAGGTTGATTTGCAGGAGGCAATAAATAGTTTTGAAGCAAGTTTCAAACAAGGAATGAAGGAAGAACCTAAACCACTAGAGCCTGAGAAGCCAAAGCCAGGCAAGACAGAGCCGGTTAAGCCTGCAGAGCCTGAGAAGCCAGACTCAAGCAAGACCGAGACAACCAAGCCAGTAGAACCTCAGAAGCCAGATACAAGTAAGACTGAGCCAGTCAAGCCAGCTGTAGCGACAAGAACAAATAATAGCCTTGTCGCTCCTAGAAGCGAGGCTAGTAAAGTGAGTCAGGATCTAGGTGAGCCTACAGCGTCTGAGAAGAAGATGGATACTGATACAGTCAAGAAGACTGATGAAAATCAGAAAAATACAGAGCTAAAGGCTGCTGATAAAAGTGCAAAGAACAAGGCGGTTTTAAATAACGGTGATGAAGGCAAGGATAAAAAAGAAGCAGATAAGCTTCCAAATTATCTGATCTTCATAGCTGTATTTGCAATCGCAGGCTTAGCCACCCTATATAAAATAATCATGGCAGCAAAGCAAAGGTAATCTTAATAAGTCCAATGAAAAGGGGTGGCTATTTAGCCATCCTCTTTTCATTGACAAAGCGCCAGGATTTTGATAATAATTAGATACAGCATTTTGTTTGCGTCTGTGGAGGAAGATCCATGCCAGCTATGGGCGAAAGGATCCACGTAAACCGTGAGAAGAGCTCGCGGCGATCATGGCATAGTTTAGAAGTAAGTCCTCGGAGAAACTCCGGTCAAGGCAAGTGTGGGGGCAAAGACCAGGTCAGGCAAACAGGTGCTGTTTTTTTGTTGCATTTTTTCACATAAAAATTAAAAATTTTTCATAATTTATAGGATAGTTTCATAAAAAAAGTGGTATAATAAAGAAAATCGTAGCTTTGCTATGATGCATAACTGTACATCCTTATAGCAAGGCGGTAAAGGAGGCATTTATGAATATCAGAATTACAGGGAAAAACTTCAACACCTACAAGCATTTAGAAGAAACTATCGACAAAAAATTCGAGAAACTAGGCAAGTATTTTTCCGACGATATTGATGTCAATATTGTTCTTTCGCAGGAGAGAGGTAAGGACAAGATTGAGGTTAATATAAATGCTAAGGGAGCAAGATTTAGAACCGAGCAGGTTTGCGATGACATTTACGAGGGCATTGATAAAGCTACTGATAAGCTTGCTTCGCAGATGTCAAGGCTCAAGGGTAAATTGCAGAAGCGCTATCACGACAATAGGTCGGTTAAGTTTGAGGCAATTCCAGACCTAGCTAAGGACAGCATAGTAGACAAGCACATTGTTAAGACCAAGGTTCTTGAACTTGTGCCAATGGATGAGAAAGAAGCGGCTCTTGAGATGGAGATGATAGATCATGATTTCTTCGTTTTCCTAAACGACAAGACAAACAAGGTGAATGTTGTTTACAAGAGAAAAGATGGCAACTACGGCTTGCTTGAGACAAAGCATTAGAGCATTATAATCCTTGCGATTTCAATAGATAATTTAATAAGTTTGACAGTGTCAAAATCTAGATGTTTGATTTGGCAATGAGCCTGCTGTGAAATAGTTGTGAAAAGACCGTGTCATAATCGAAAAATCGATTGTTACGCGGTCTTTTTATTGGGCTAAACTATTGAATTTTGGCAAGTTTTTTAGTAAAATTGTATAAAATATCAAAGGGGACAAAGGCATGAAGGATTTCATTATTAACCTCACGACTGGATTCGGAATCAAAGATGTAATCGACATCCTGATCGTAGCTTTAATTGTATATAAAGTGCTCGATTTTATCAGAGAAACTAGAGCTCAGCAACTTGTCAAGGGTATCTTTGTTTTAGTAGTAGCATTTCTGATTTCCGATGTCTTACACCTATACACACTTAATTGGATTCTCAGGGGAACTATGACTATCGGAGTCGTAGCCCTAATTATTTTGTTCCAACCAGAGCTTAGACGTGGACTCGAGTATATGGGTCGCGGAAGGTTCATGCCTAATAAACTCAATAGACTAAACAGCGATAAATCCAAAGAGATAATAGACGAGTTTGTCAAAGCTGCAGATGAATGCTCTGCAACTATGACAGGAGTTTTGCTTGTTATTGAGCGAGAAGTTTCCCTTGGAGACATAGCAGATACAGGAACAATTATAGATGCAGAAATATCTGCGCAGATGATAGGAAACATCTTCTATAAGGGTGCACCTCTTCACGATGGTGCAGCTATTGTGCGCGGAGACAGAATATATGCGGCAGGTTGCGTATTGCCACTCACAGATAACAAGGATCTGAATAAGGATCTTGGTACAAGGCATAGGGCAGGTATAGGAATAACCGAAAACTCCGATGCGGTGACAATCATCGTAAGTGAAGAAAATGGAGTAATATCGGTTGCCCAGGGCGGTAGACTAACTAGATTCCTAGATAGTAAGGGGCTAGAGAAGTTGCTTCTCAATCTATATCTTTCTAACGAAACTGTTGAGAAGAGACCTATATCATTTCTCAAGAATGTGGTAGGAGGCAAGCATAATGACAAGGAATAAGCGTCTAAATGTCGCAATAGCAATAGCTATAGCGATAGCACTTTGGATATATGTAGTTGGAGAAATTGACCCTTCAGCGGTTAAGACGGTTCACAATGTGCCTATAACAACTCTTCATACAGATGTTCTCACAGATAGAGGGCTAGCAATTAGCTCTATGACATCACAAATGCTAGATATAGAGGTTAGTGGCTCTAGAACTGCAATAGCAAAGCTAAAGGCTGGAGATATCACAGCTTCTGTGGACCTTGCTTCTGCATCAAAGGGCGAAAATGAAGTTAATATATCCGTTAGGGTTCCTAATGGAATAACCATAAACAGCAAGAGCATCAACAGTATCAAGATAATGGTTGAGTCTCTAGTAAGCAAAACAGTGTCAGTAAAGATTGTTTACAATGGCTCGTTCAGTGATGACGAGGAGGGAACAACAGTCTCGATACAGAATAGTGAAGTTGAGGTAACAGGGGCAGAATCAATCGTTAAGCTTGTAAGCTATGCAAGAGGAACGGTCGACGCATCTAGAGTTAAGGATGTGGAGAGTGCAAACACATGCAAACTCATACCAGTTAGCAAAGAGGGTAATAAGGTTGAGAATGTAACGCTTTCTAAGAAATCAACATCGGTAATATCGATACTATCAAAGACCAAGACCGTAAACCTAAAAGTCTCGATAAGTGATTATTCATCAGATGGAGCAACTCGTAAAACGACAGTTCCAAAGAAGGTTATCATAGCCGGAAGAGCAGATGTCATAAAATCAATAAGCAGTGTAAGTGCAGATGATGTTGATATTTCGAATATCTCTAAGAGCACGGATATCCAACTCGAATTCTCATCGCTTCCAGAGGGAGTTACAATCTCTGAGAAGAACGCAAATCTCGTGGTAAAGGTGACTGTGAGTCAGCTTGGAGAAAAAGTTTTAAAGATTGGTAAAAGCGAGATTAAGATAACAGGCGAACAAAGTGATCTCAAGTATGAGATTCAGGAGTTGTCCTTTGTAAATCTAACCGTTACAGGAGATGAGGATGCGGTAGAAAAGCTAAGGTCAAGCGATTTTGAGCTCATAATAGATGTATCAAATGCCCAGAGAGGCGATAATCAAATTCAGCTCAGCGTAAGCGGTGACACGAAGAATTTCTCTGTGACATTAGATCCGCAGTTTGTAAACGTTAAGGTGAGCAACAAGTAATAGGCTTTAGGAATAGCTAGGAAGGAAGAGATATGGGTAGATTATTCGGCACCGACGGTGTAAGAGGTGTGGCAAACTCTGAACTGACACCGGAGCTTGCATTTAACCTGGGTAAGGCTGGTGCAGCTGTATTGAGCCAAGGTAACAAAAGGCCCGTAATCGTTATAGGTAAGGATACAAGGCTTTCGGGAGATATGCTCGAAAATGCTTTAGCAGCTGGAATACTCGCAGTCGGCGGAAATGTAATTAAAGTCGGAGTAATACCAACTCCTGCGGTTGCCTATCTAACAAGATATTATCGTGCAGATGCAGGTATAGTTATATCAGCATCTCATAACCCATTTGAATATAACGGAATCAAATTCTTTAATGGGCAAGGATATAAGCTCGATGACTCGATAGAAGAAAAAATCGAGGATATAATTATGAGAGGCATCGATGCCAATGCTCACGTTACAGGCGACCAAATTGGTAGATGTCTAGAAGCAGAAGAATCAGCGACAGAACTCTACTGCAATTCCCTTCTTGATACAATAGATATAAACCTTGAGGGAATGAAGATAGTTTTAGACTGTGCAAATGGAGCTGCTTTTGAGATAGCACCTAAGGTTTACAGAAAGCTCGGAGCAGATGTTACAGTAATAGGTGATGAACCTAACGGAATCAACATCAATGAGGCTATAGGGTCAACTCATCCAGAGAAGCTTCAGAGAGAAGTTATAAGCTGTCAGGCTGACCTTGGACTTGCCTATGATGGAGATGCAGATAGACTCATAGTGGTCGACGAGAAGGGCAATGTAATTGACGGAGATAGAACCATATGTATCTGTGCAAAGATGCTCAAGGATGCTGGCGAGCTAGGAGTTAACAAGATTACAACAACGGTAATGAGCAATCTAGGCTTCCACAAATATGTCAAGGAAGTTATAGGAGCTGATATAGAAGTTACAGGTGTTGGAGATAGATATGTTCTAGAGTCAATGCTAAAAACTGGTAGTGTAATCGGTGGTGAGCAGTCAGGACATATAATTTTTAAGAATTACACTACGACTGGTGATGGTACTCTTTCATCGCTTCAGTTTGTCAAGGCACTAGTGGCTAGTGGAAAGAAGGCCTCGGAACTGTCTGAGGAAATCGAGCTCTTCCCACAGGTTTTGGTAAATGCAAGAGTACACAATGACAATAAGAAAATCTTCATGAATGACGAAGAAGTTAAGCAGAAAATTGCTGATGTAGAGGCAAAAATCGGAGAAGATGGACGAGTTCTCATTAGGCCATCAGGTACAGAACCTCTCGTTAGAGTCATGATTGAAGGTAAGGACACAGAAGTGATAAACGAATTAGCTGAAGACCTTGCTGCTCTAATTAGCAGGAAGTTTCACTAATCAAAGTCGCAATAGGCAAACCGAAAGACAGCCTAGGAGATAAGGAAGGAATATATTATGTGCGGAATAGTAGGCTATGTAGGATATGATGAAGCCGCTGGCAAAATCATAGAAGGTCTAAAGAAATTGGAATATAGAGGTTATGACTCATCAGGAATAGCCATTCTAAGCGATAAGGGAATAGAGCTAAACAAGTGCAAGGGCGAGATCAAAAACCTTGAGAATATGATAGCGGGAAGAGTTCCTAGTGGAACCTGCGGTATCGGACACACAAGATGGGCAACGCATGGAGCCCCATCAGATGTAAATTCTCATCCACACATGGATCAGAGTGGAAGAGTTGCTCTCGTTCACAACGGAATCGTAGAAAACTATGTAGAACTCAAGGAAACTCTTGTTAACGAGCATGGAATCAAGTTTAAGTCAGAGACAGATAGTGAAGTTATCGCTCAGCTTGTTGGCGTTAAGTATAATGCAAACGGCGGCGATCTTGAGAAGGCCGTTTACGACGCAACAAAGGAAATGCGCGGAACCTATGCCATAGGTGTTATCGCAGAGGATACTCCTAACAAGATAGTTGCTTACCGCAAGGAAGCACCTTTGATTGCAGGTCTCGGCAAGAAGAGTAATTTCATCGCTTCAGATATTCCAGCTTTGCTGAAATACACAAATGATATATTTTTGATTGAAAACGATGAGATGGTAATTTGCACTCCTGATTCTATAACTATCAAGGACAAGAATGGCAAGGAAGTTAAGCGTGAAGCCATGAAGATTACATGGAGCGTAGAGGACGCTGAGAAGGGCGGATACGAGCACTTCATGCTTAAGGAGATAAACGAGCAGCCTAAGGTTGTCGCAGAGACTCTAAACCGCCGTATCGATGAAGACGGAAAGATTAAGCTTGACGGAATCAACCTAACAAAGGAAGAACTTGACAAGTACAATAAGATATACATCGTTGCTTGCGGAACTGCTTATCATGCAGGTCTAGTGGGTAAGTATGTTATTGAAAAGATGGCGGGCATTGCTGTTGAGGTTGATGTGGCTTCGGAGTTTAGATACCGCGATCCTTTCATCGATGAGAAGACTCTTTTCATCGCAATAAGTCAGTCAGGAGAGACCCTAGATACTTTGATGTCGCTTAGATTAGCAAAGGAAAAGGGGGCTAGGGTTCTTTCCGTTGTCAATGTAGTGGGAAGCTCAATTGCTAGAGAATCAGACGATGTGTTCTATACATGGGCAGGACCTGAGATTGCAGTTGCATCAACAAAGGCATACACAACTCAGCTCGTTTGCATGTATTTGATCGCGCTTTACCTTGGAGATATACGTGGAACACTTACAGATGAGTATCGTAAGTTCATTCTTGAAGAACTCCAGCAGATTCCGGAGAAGATTCAGGAAATCCTTGAGGAAGCTCCATATATCGAAAAGCTTGCAAAGAGACTTTACAACAAGACTCAGGTGTTCTTCATCGGAAGAGGATTAGACTCGGCAGTCGCATACGAAGGCTCACTAAAACTCAAGGAAATTTCATACATCAACTCATTTGCGATTGCTGCAGGTGAGCTAAAGCACGGAACCATCGCTTTGATGGAACCAGATACAGTAGTTGTTGCTATGGCGACACAGGATAGACTCTTTGAGAAGATGTACTCAAACATTATCGAGGTTAAGGCTCGTCTTGCGCATGTTGTTTCGATTGCCAAAGCAGGCAACGAGCAGATCAAGGATGCAAGCTCAGAGGTAATCTACATCCCGCGCTGTGATGATGAGGTTTCACCACTTCTTACAGTAGTACCACTGCAGATCTTTGCGTACTATGTAGCTAAGGAGAAGGGCGAAAGCATAGACAAGCCAAGAAACCTAGCAAAGAGTGTTACAGTAGAATAGGAGATAGAAATGACATACGAACAGATAAGGAAACAAGCTGAAGAGGCTATCAAAGAGCTGCTAGAAAAAACGCATTTGAAGGAAGGCGACATCTTTGTTGTTGGATGTTCGTCAAGTGAAATAAAGGGTGAGAGCATAGGTAGAGGCTCAGACATCAATGCTGCAGAGGCAGTTTATGAAGCCATATACCCAGCGCTACAAGAAAGAGGCGTTTACCTTGCTGCCCAGTGCTGCGAGCACCTAAACCGCGCCATCATAGTGGAGAGGGAAGCTTTGCGAAGAAATGAAGAAATCGTAAATGTTGTACCTCAGCTTCATGCAGGCGGATCTTTTTCGGTTACTTGCTACAAAAATTTTAAGGACCCAGTTGCTGTCGAATACATCAAAGCAGATGCCGGCATGGATATAGGCGATACTTTGATTGGAATGCATCTGAGAGCGGTTGCTGTTCCTGTGCGCATATCTGTTAAGCAGATTGGAGAGGCACATCTTGTTTGTGCACGAACAAGACCTAAGTTCATAGGTGGAGAAAGAGCTGTCTATGATGAGCATCTATCAGGTGGAGACATTCCTAGATAGAAGCCGTGGAGGAAATAATGTACGAATTTGATGCACAGAAAACAAAGGACAGAATTGTTGATTGGATAAGGGCTTTCTTTGATGCAAATGGCAAAGACTGCAAGGCAGTAGTTGCAATTAGTGGAGGAAAGGATAGCTCTGTGACTGCAGCGCTATGTGTTGAAGCACTTGGCAAGGACAGAGTGTTTGGAGTTTTGCTCCCAAACGGTGTTCAGGCTGACATAGATATGTCTATGCTTCTTGTAAACCATCTTGGCATAGAACATGCAGTTATAAATATCAAGGATTCTTTTGAAGGACTGACGGGAGAGCTTAAGGAGAAGCTTTCAGTAGAGGTGAGCAAGCAGACTTTGACTAACCTTCCTGCAAGACTGAGAATGGCTGCGACGTATGCGGTTTCTCAATCGCTTAATGGAAGAGTTGCAAATACCTGTAATCTTTCAGAGGACTGGGTTGGATATTCGACTCGCTACGGCGATGCAGCTGGAGACTTCAGTCCGCTTTCTAGACTAACGGTTCAGGAGGTTAAGGCCGTCGGAAGAGAGTTAGGGCTTCCAGAAGCTTTAGTCGATAAGGTTCCAATTGATGGACTTTCTGGGCTGACAGACGAGCAGAATCTTGGATTTAGCTACGAGACCTTGGATAAGTATCTTCGCACAGGAGTTTGTGAGGATGTCGAAATCAAGGCTTTGATAGATAGAAAACGCAAGATGAACAAGTTCAAACTTGAACTTATGCCAGCTTTTGAATACGATGCACCTATAATTGCAGATGATGAGAGCAGTAGGTAGGGAAAGATGAAATTAGAAAAGCTTTTTAATGAATATATGGGAAGCGAGCAGGGGGAGCAGAATATTGCTTCCCTTGTTATAGATTCTAGGAAGGCAAGTGAAGGCTGCCTTTTCTTTGCCGTAAAGGGTCTTGAGGCTGACGGACACGCCTACATACCAATGGCTATAGATAAGGGCGCGCTTGCAATAGTTTGCAGTGACAAGCAGGATGAACGCGAGGGCATCACTTACATATATAGAGATGATGTGATTGGTGAAATCGGAAGATGCAGCAGTGTATTTTACGGAAATCCTAGCACTAAGATGACCATGTATGGTGTGACGGGAACTAATGGAAAGAGCACAACAACCTGCATTATCAAAGACCTTCACGAGAAGGCCTGCGGAGAAGGCTGTGGATATATGGGAACCATTGCTGTTAGATATGGCGATGTAGACGAAAAGCCGAGCCTTACGACTCCAGATGCAATTGAAATAAACGACTATCTATCAAAGATGGAAAAAGCAGGCATGAAGAGCGTTTCCATGGAAGTAAGCTCTCACGGACTTGCGCTTAGAAGAACTGAAGGGCTTGACTTTGATGTGGCCATATTTACGAATTTCACATGGGATCACTTAGATTTTCATAAGACTATGGAAGCGTATTTTGAGGCAAAAAAGAGTCTGTTTACAGGGCTTAAGCCTGAAGCGATAGCTCTGCTAAATCTAGATGACGATAGCTTTGATAAGCTAAAAGAAGCATGCAAGTGCAAGGTGCTAAGCTACGGAGCAGCTGAGAATGGAGACTATCGCGTAGAGGAATTATCCATGAGTGCAGGAGGATCTGAGTTTGACCTTGTGCTTTCTGAGCGTGCATGCGGAAAGCCTGAAGGTGCTCGATACCACATAAGGACTAATATTACGGCAGCGTATAATATATCAAATTTAACTGCAGCTATTGCAGGGCTTCACTGTCAAGGATTTGATATGGGAAAGCTCATCGAAGCAAGTGTAGACTTAAAGCAGGTTGATGGACGGATGGAGCGCGTGGAAAACGAACTTGGTATAGACCTGATTGTCGACTATGCGCATACTCCTGACGGATTTGATAAGATATTTGAGTTTGCTCGCGGTGTCAAAAAAGCAGATAGTAAGCTTTATGCAGTCTTTGGTTCAGCAGGAAAGCGAGACAAGGAAAAACGAAAGGTACTTGGCAAGATTGCGAGTGAAAACTGTGACTACATAATTTTGACAGAAGAAGATCCTAGGGACGAGGCTGCTTGCGATATCGCAAAGCAGATAGCTCTAGAGATGCCTAGGGAAGGTCACGAGTTTATCGATAATAGATATGAAGCTATATCAAAGGCCATAGCTATGGCAAAGCCTGGCGATATGGTATTGGTACTAGGCAAAGGAGATGAGAGATATCTCGAGCGATCAAAGGGCAAGGAAAGCTGGATGGGCGACGAAAAGGCTGCAGCAGAGATTGCTGCTAAACTTGCAAGTCTATAGAAAAAATAAGGGCTATCTAGGTCGCGTGGTCTAGGAGCCCTTTTTCTGTTATTTAAGTTTGAACTTCAGAACGACTGGATTATGGTCAGTATTCTCAAAACCCATCTGCTTTGTCTCAAGCGATGTTACCTCTACATTTGATGAAACAATGAATCCATCGATGATGTAGAACTGGAACTTATTTGTGTCTAGGCTTGTAAGTGGCTTATCAAGACTTCTGCAACTTGCTGTCTTAGTATCCATCAAAAACTGCCATGAGCTATCAAACTTATCCGTATCTAGAACAGGTGGTTTCCATGTTCGATCGAATTGTTTAATTATAGATGTGTCAGTTCCTGAGAAGGTCTGGTTGAAATCTCCACCAGCGATAACATAGTTTCCTTTATCAGCTTCGGCCTGAAGGTAATTTCTTAACATCTCAGTCTGTGCCTTCTTTCCTGCACCGTTGTCATACGCCTCTAGATGAAGATTTACAATGACCAATTCCTTATCTGAGCCCTTTATATGCAAGCGATTTATGGTTAGACATCTCTTGAGGTTAGCTACTCTCGTTGGCCACTCAAAAGGACAAGGTAGCTGAACTCTTGTCGCGTCTTGGATGTTCACTTTGCTTAGTGTCTGGACACCTGAATTAACCTTTCCGATAGGTGGGATAGGGTAAGGAATGAATTTGACGCTGAAGTTCTTAGCAAAGCTTGACTGATACTTTTGCTTGAGTAGTTTATTTTGAATTTCGGATACTTCATTTATATTACTGCTTCGGCTCGAGTTTTCGTCGACTTCCTGAAGCAGAATGAAATCTGGATCAAGAGAGTTTAGCTCAGATGAAATTGCTTTTAAATTCTTGTTTACGCCATCCGCATCAGCTGTTTTAACGCTTTTGCCTCCATCCATGAAGAAGTCTGCCTCTGATCCCAGAGCGCCGTAGCCAATATTCCATGAGACTGCTGTCATCTCTTTCGACTTGTCTACGGAATCCGTCTGACTCTTACCTGTGAGCGGAACTGGAACTTCCTTATCAGGATTAAATTCTGTCAAAGTTAGATATCCTATGAGTGCAGCAAAGCTTAAAACCACTATTAGGATTAGGCAAAGTACGTATTTTAGAATTCTTTGCCATAGCCTTTTCTTTTTTATTGCTTTTTCTTTTGCCATAATACCAAATCGGCACCGCTACTTTGTGCCATTTACCTCTTTCATGTATTTTGATATGCTACGTGCATTGTATTTTAAATAGTTCACGCAAGTTAAATGATAACATGTTAGGTATTATCTTGGCAATGAATTTAATGAGCCTAAAACAACTTATATATAATAATGAATATACATTTGCGTCGAATTTTTAAAACTTGAATTGTCAAGTCAAGTGCAACGAGGCTGAATAATAAACCTCATAAGGAGTT